>Ga0209298_10000088_pt1 | contig 53915 bp, 65 predicted proteins | sample S_140806_EF_Meta_FD_187325 | JGI IMG/M metagenome (GOLD analysis project Ga0209298, IMG submission 187325) | Freshwater microbial communities from Lake Simoncouche, Canada to study carbon cycling - S_140806_EF_MetaG (SPAdes) (version 2) | ecosystem: Environmental > Aquatic > Freshwater > Lake ... | reverse complement strand
TGCTTCCTTCTGATTTGCAGATCTCTGCTCCAACCTATCCTGACAACCTGAGTCTTCAGTTCGGTCATACATTCTTTCCTAGCAGGGTGAGGCCCGGCAAAGGCATCGGTTTCTACGGCAAGGTAGCAGCCACACGAGGCAATCCAAACCCGATCGGCTGGTCGTTTGTCGGGGGAATCACCGGCGAGGCAATGTTCAACAATCGCCCCTACGATGGCTTCGGAATTGGCTTCTTTTACTATAATTGGAGCAATGCACTGGAGACAACCCTCGACCCTCTGCTTCCCCTTGACAATGAAAAGGGCCTGGAGATCTATTACAACTTCGCCATCACCCCCTGGTTCATCCTGACGGCTGACCTGCAGGTGATCGACCCGGGCAAGGCCAATTTCGATACTGAAACCGTGGCGGCTCTCCGGGCCAAGTTCAGCTTCTGAGTGATCAAAGCTTCAACCTGCCGGAGCAGTTCCTGGCGAAGCCCATGGCTCACGGCGCCGAGACCCCCATGTCCCCCACGCGACAACTCAATCAGCAGGGTTTGATCCTCGGCAGCTTTTTGGTGCTACGCCTCCTCGAACCACCGCTGAGGAGCACTGCTCCCAGCTGCTGATCAGCCATTCCACCCTGTTTCCGATACCGCGCAGCGGCCTGCTCAACCTTGGCCGCCTGCATTTCCGCAGCTCGCACCTTCTCTGGCACCAACAGCGCTGTTCCGCTTTGCTGATGGGCACCCGAGGCCGTTGCGGCGCCATGGCGGAGTCTTCCCCGGTTCTGGGCATCGAGCCGACTGGGGATTACGTCCTCCTACACCGCGACACCGGCACTGCCCTCTACGCCACCCGCGCCACTGAGGCCGAGATCCAGCGGGCGAACGTCAACCTCAGGCGATCTGGGAACCGCAGTCGGTATGTAGCGGCCAGGCACCTTGGTCATGGGTCGCCGGATTAAGCCCCTACGCCCTAGCGATCCCATGGCAATAGCCCGTGACGTCGCTGGGGCCGATCCCCGGGAGTGCAGCACCGATGGGCCTCACCTTGATCGAGGCAGCCAAGTACGAGACCCGCCTGGAGCACCTGGCGGTGATCAAGACCTTCGCTGAGGGCGAACTGCTCAGCCGGCTGCCGTTCATGAACATCTCTGGCGGCGGCCTCTTCTATTCCGTTGAGAAGGAGCTTCCTTCGGTGGGCTTCCGGGCGGTGAACGAGGGCTACAAGCAGAGCTACGGCGTCGTTGATCCCCAATCAGAGGCGGTGCATCTCTTCGGGGGGGACGTGGATGTGGACCGCTCGATCGTGGATCTGCAGGGCCCCGAGGCCCGCGCCTCCCAGGTGGAGATGAAGGTGCGCTCTATGCGCCTCACCCTGGAGGCTGCCCTGATCAATGGCGATGCCACCGCCAACCAGGGCCGGGGCTTTGATGGCCTCGCCAAGCGCCTTGTGCCCGGCGCCGAGATGGCAATCAACAACGGCGCCACGGCCCTGGACTTCGACAAGCTCGATGAGCTGATCGACTCGGTCAACTCCTACGGCGGCTCCAAATACCTGGTGATGAGCAAGGCGATGCGCCGCCAGCTCAACGCCCTCGCAAGAGCCACCGTCGGCCAAGGCGTCTACAACGTCTCCACCAACAACCTGGGCGTGATGGTCCATCACTACCAGGAGTGCCAGATCCTCACCGTCGATCGTGACGCCCAGGGCCTGGAAGTCCTTGGCTACGGAGAAGCCGGAGGCACCAGCTCGATCTACTGCTGCACCTTTGGCGACCAGGCCGTCACCGGCCTGCAGGGCCCCTTCCAGGGCCGCTACGGCATCTCCGTCCGCGACCTCGGCGAAGTCCCCGACGCCCCCGTCTTCCGCACCCGCATCGACTGGTACGTCGGCTTTGGCGTCATGTCCCCCCGCTCCGCCGGACGCCTCCACTCCATCGCCCCCATCACCTAGGGGGCCAGAGGCCCCTTTTCGATGGGGCTGGGGCTGCGTTTTTTGGGTGCTGCTCAGGAAAAACCAACCACTGCTTCTTCTGTTCTGGAGACCAATCGATGACTCCCCTCAAGGCCAATCCCCGCCTCGATGCCGCCACCGTCCTGGTCGGCTGGACCAACCGCTCCGCTACCCGCAGCACCGACAAGGTGTTCGCCAGCGGTGAGGTGGTCAAGCTCAACACCAAGCTCGATGCCGCCCGCTTCTCCCTGCTCGTCTCCCATCCGGGCCACAGCGCTGCGGTGACGGTGGTGCTGCACCTGGCACCCGAGCTGCGCGATGGCACCCGCGGCACCTTCATCCCGGTCGCCACCGTCGCCGTACCCGCCGAGGGCGGCCGGGTGGAGGCCACCATCAGCGGCCACGACATCCACCTCAATGCCGCCGATGTCGCCAACGCCGACCTGCCGGCGCTCTGCTTTGCCAAGGCCGTCGTCACCCCCTCCACGCCCGAGGGAATGGTGGTGGGCCTCACCGCCACCCTGCCGGCCTGACTATGACCGGGTCATTCATGGCAGGGGCTCCCATCGGCGGACTGGAGACCCCGGGGCCGATCCCCGCCGGGATGTTCCGCATCCATAAGGGCAACCAAGAGCGCTACGTCTGGCCGGTTCACCTCCCCGGTTGGTTGGCGCTCGGCTGGCGGGTTGCTGGTTCAGTCAGCGATCCAGCGGACGGGGCCCTGAATCAGCTCCTGACGGCAGAGGCGGTTGCTTTTGAACCGAACCCAGAACCCACTGCCGGGCAGAACGGGCCTGAATCCGCCACCGGCCGAGGAAAGCGCGGGCGCCGCCGCAAGGAAGAAGAGCCTGCTGCCGGGGATGAAACGCCCCCAACAGTGATCGGCACCGCAGCCGATCAGGGCAGTGCCGACGCCGATCAGCCGGCAGTAAGCGAATGGACCGGCGCCAGAGCCCCATCCATGACTGAGCCAGCAGCAGCCCCCGTGGCTGAGCGAGTCCCTTCTGAACCTGTCGCCGCTGCACCTGCTCCAGAAGAAGCGGCAGCCCTGAGTGCCCTCCCTGATGACCTCTTCTCTGACCCATTGATTTGAACCGCCTGCCATGCCCTATCCCCTGCCCGAACAACCAGCCACGGTGGGTGGGGCACGGGCGCGGCTGCTTCCGATACTCGCTTGCCCCGTGCCGCCCCAGCAGCTCACCGGCAACCGCGATGGCGGGGGCGCCAGCGCCGGCGATCGCCATGGCCGATAACCCCAAATTGTTCGAGCGGGTGGAGGTGTTCAGCCGCGCCACCAGCGATGCCCTGCAGAAAGCCGTTGGCGATGTCCTCGATGCCCGCAATCCCTGGCAGCTGCTCTACCGCCTCTCGCGCATCGTGCTGCTCGGCCTGGTGCTCTACACCGCCTGGTTGCTGATCACCCTGCAGCCGGACCTGGCCAAGCGGATCAGCAGCACCCATCTGCAGACCCTGCAGGAGCAGCTGGCGGCTCACAAGAGCCAGGTGCAATCGCTGCTGCGCAAGGCGATCGAAACCAGCGGCGATGGCCTCCACACCCTGGCGCTGCTGCAGTGGGACGGCGGCGGCAGCGCGACCGTGCTGGCGGCTGCAGGCCGGCTCAGCCAGCAGGGGCTCTCTGCCGATCAGGAGCTGCTGCTGGGGGTGGAGATGGCCAGCGCCCTGGGCCATCTTGCCCTGGGGCTCTGCGCTAGCGAGCAGTCAGAAGCCCTCCCCCTCAACCCCGACCCAGGTGCTTCCACCAGTGGCAAAGCAACGATCGCGCTGCTGTGTCCGGTGGGCTGCGGCAACCGCACCGGCCAGCGGGCCCTGCTGCTCAGCCTCTACGACCAGCGCCCTGGACCAGCGCCGACAGCCGGCCAATCCGGTGCGAGTGAGAGGGACCAGTGGCGGCGTCAGGAGCAATTGCTGCTGATCGCCCGCCGCCTGGGGGAGGTCCTGGCCGATGGCGGCCCTGCCGCCGCCCCTGGCGCCGGCCATAGCAAGAGCCAGTGATCACCGATCTTTGCCGCAGTGACCCTGTTCTGGACGTAACTGGCCTCCCTGCTGGGTCCCCAACGGCCAGGCTGGACCGCCGGGACCGCCGGGACCGCCGGGACCGCCGGGACCGCCTGGCCGGCAGGGCGCAGGCGTGTCGGCTGGGGGTAGCGCCGTGTCAGATCCTGCGCAAACGCAGCGCCGCGGACCACGACAGCGAATGGGCCACGGCCCCGGCTGCTGATCCCCTGTTCATTCAGGCCAGCCCCCCCAGCGCCCAACAATTTGCGAGGACTTCCAGTTAGCGGTGGTGGGACACCAGCGGCGGGGTCCTCACCCTCTCGCTCCCTCGCCCACGACATCTGGCTCTGGCTGCCCAGCGGCACCAGCCACAGCCAGACCAGTCCCTGGATGTTGGTCTTTGCCCTGAGCTACTGGCGGGAGTGCAACGAGCTCCACTTCATCAGCGGCCTGCCGCCAGTGAGCTGCCAATTGATCACCGGCACGGCGGATTTCATCCGCCACTTCCCGCCGATGAGTGCCGTTGGCACCCGCCAACACCCGCAGCAGGGGCCGCTGCTGTCCAGCTCAGGGGGTAGCAGTGGCGGGGGTGATGGGAGCGGCACCCCCGCCAGGCCCTCCACAGGGCTGCTCTGGCCTCGGGGGGGATGACGCCAGCGTTATTCGCCCCTGGGAGAGATCCAGTCAGCAACGGAACGTTGCTGTCGGTTTGTGCCCGGCTGATCGTTTCCCCAACGGATCCCCAACGGACGCACAATCAAGAGCCATCGAGGGAGGACGGCTCGGGGGCTGCTAGAACCCACCCATTGCAGTATGTTCTTGGGGTTGCATTCACAATCAAGTGATGGCCCCACGCCGATCGACCTTCCTGAACGATTTCAAGGATTTTATCAATAGGGGCAATGTGGTGGACCTCGCTGTTGCGGTGGTCATGGGCGGCGCTTTCGGCAAGGTGGTGGACGCTGTGGTCAGTCAGGTCATGACTGGTGTGCTTCAACCTGTTCTTAAGGCCGCCCAGGTGGACTCGATCAATGCCTGGCCAGCCGGTGCCGTGATCGTGGCGCTGATTAACTTCCTCGTCATCGCCTTCGTGGTGTTCTTAATCGTACGGGCGATTGAGGCCTTCAAGCGAACAGAGAAAGCAGTGGCGCCGCCCGACACCCAGGCTCAGTTGGCCTCTGCGGTCACGCGCCTGGCCGATGCGCTGGATCGCAAAGCGCTATAGGTGGTCTTCTCCGCGCAGGCCAACAGAGTTTTGCCATCTCAGACCAGGGAGTTGATCCCCCGGCAACCTCAGGCAGTGCCCCGACTCACCCCTGCAGCAGTCCGAAGCACGGGCCCCTGCATTCTTGGACGAACTAAGCGGATCTATGCCATGCATTCCGCCAGGCCCACCACAGGGCTGCTCTGGCCTCGGGGGGTGTGAGGCCAGCTTTGTCCGCCCCTGGGAATGCTGGTTGCAGTTGCAATCAACCAAGATGGCCCTGCAGACCAAGACCGCCAGACCGGTCGCCACCTTGCAGGCAGATTTTGGGACCACCCTCAACCCTTACGGAGGGTAAGCAAGGCCGTGCTGGGCTCAATGATGAAGCTGAATATAGAAGCATCGTTTTCCGTAAGAATCTGCAGAATCTCACGCGTAGTGCAGTTGCCAATTACAAGCCAGATTACTTTTGGTGGCGCACCGCGTAGCAGACTAAGTCCTCGAAAATCATCATCCTTCGTCACGATTGTAAAGTCGGCGGCAGCTGCAAAATCCCAGATGCCCTGATCCGTTGCCCCCCTGAGTCCAACATCGCGGACGTGCCTGCTACCTGGAAACTGGTCGACGAGAAGTGCTGGCAGTCTCGGACTCAGGTTTTCATCAAACAGCAATCGTCTAGACATTGCTGAAAAATTAGGCGTCTGAAAATTAGGCGATCGTTAGCTCGCTGAGCCTTTTCTCGCGCTCTGCCGCATAGCGTAGAACGGCCCGAATATGTTCAGCTTTGAGATCGGGAAAGTCGAGCAGGATTTCCTCCTGGCTCATGCCGCTGGCCAGATAGCCCAGAACGTCTGACACCGTGATCCGGGTTCCTGTTACGCAAGCCTTGCCGCTGCGAACACCTGGAGTGACAGTGATCAGTTCGCCCAGTTCGGCTGCCATGACCAGGGAAGAGGCTGTGGTTAGATGTCAACGTTAATGGCATCTGACTTCTTGGGTGTCAGCCTTTGCCTGAGGTGCCGATGGAGCATTGTCGGCATCCCAGGGATCCAGGCCCCGCCAGGCGGGAGCCCAGCTTCCACTTGGGCCATTGCCAGGGCTGTCTTGGATTCGATGCCATGGACCGATCAACCCTGGCGTGAGCCCAGCGTGCGGCGAATGTCCTTGAGCAGCAGCAGCAGGTGTAACGGATCGGTGGGTGAGCGTTCGAACTCCGGGATCAGGTGCTCATAGAACCCCCGGGCCTGCTCGCATTCGGCATGCACCAGCAAGCCGCGGCAGCCAATGGCGTCGCTGAGGCTGGCTACCCGGGTGATCACATCCAGCAGCAGGGCCGCACCGAGGCACTGGCCTTCATGGCCTTCGTCGACCCCCAGGCGGGCAAGCAGCGCCACGGGCTGGGGGTAGCGGCCCGCACCGCGCCGCAACCGCTCGGGCAGATCGGCGATCGCCACGCTCGCCATGCACCAGGCGTAGTAAGCGACGACAGTCGATTGATCCACCTCGGTGACCACAAACACGCGGGTGGTGCCGGTGCCATGGGCCTGCTTGGCCACCTCCACCAGCCAGGCGGTCTGCTCTTCCGATCGGCAGCGGAAGCCTGTGAGCTGGTGACGGGCCGCCAACACCTCTGGCGGTTGGTAGCGGCTCATGCCTGGGGCAGATCCGCCGCTGGATGGCCAAAGGGCGAGGTCCGCTCCAGCAGCCGCGTCAGCCCCGGCAGGCTGCGGGCCGGGCGATTGTTGATCCGCTCCCACTCCTGCTGGGCGTCGGGATCGAGCACGAACTGCTCCCGATCAGCCAGCACCCGTTGGGCCGCCAGGCGCCCCTGGGCGAGCAGAAAGGAACTGCGGTCGGTGCCGAGGGCCGCAGCGGCCCGATCCAGCAGGTTGCGGTCGTCTTCTGAGGCCCTGAGCTCAATTCGGCTGGTTTTGGCCGGGCGGTGGCCCTGCGGCTTGGTGCTGGTCAACGCGAGAACCGCCCGCAACGTACGGACAGTGTACGGCGCCCATCCATGAAAGGGGGGCGCAGCCCCCACTGCTCTCAATAGGTCAGCCCCTCCAGGGGCTGACGATGCGAAAGTTTCTGCGCTGAACTGGAATCAAGACAGCGGTAAATCGGCCGACTCGTCATTGCAATCAACAGGTGTCAGATCCCTGCGGCTGTTGCGATCGCGCAGGCTTTCCAAACGCGACCTCACGGCCTCCACATCTTCCAGCGGGAAGCGCCAGTGGCCCCCGGCAGTCTGAAAAGCGCCAGGAAACCAGCCGCCCTCCAGCCAGTTCTTCACGGTGTTGGCCGACGACACCCCAAGCAAGGTGGCGGCCTGCTTACTGGTCAGCGGGGCAGCTTTGGCACTCGCGACCAGCCGATCAACCAGGTCGCTGCGACCAGCCTCCCGGAGAGCGGCGGTCACATCACTGAGGAGAGCCGGGCCGATCGCAGTCATGAGCCGATCTTACGCCAAAGCGTCAAATCCGTCAGTTGGTGCTGCTCGATCGTTGCGCCAGGAAGGCCTTCCTTGAGGCCCCCCGGCAAACAACTACCGGGCCCGCACCAACCTCCCCCGCACCTGCTCCCGCTCAACGCGCCTGGCCGGCAGGGGCGATCCCCGCAGGATGGCCTCGATGCGCTCCACCAGATATTTGGGCACCATCCCGCCGGCTACCCGCTCGCGGGGAAGCAGGAAGCCCCCAGCCAGCCGATTCCACTGGGCAGATTCCTGATGGAGAAGCCGGCCTCCCTTGCCGCTTTTCTCAAAGCGCACGTGCAACCCCTGATCCGGGCAGGCATGGAGGGTGACGCGCCAGCGGATCCCGCTCTGGAGCACATCGTGGAGAACCTGGACTTGGGCCATGGCCATAACGGCGGAGGACCCGACCCAGAGGCGGAGCTCGCGCAAGGGCTGGCCAGGATCCGATGCAGTCGCAACCCAAAGGCAATCGGGTCCTGTGGCGGCCAGCTCGTGGAACCCTTGCGCGAGCGCCGCAGCATGGGAAGGGCCACCGCCCAGCCCCCAAAAACAGACCCGAGAGTAGAAGCTCGCATGGACCTCCTAGCTGGAGCTGCCCAGCCAATAATCAAAAGATTGGACAGGTGTTTGGTATTTTATCACGATAAACGACGTCCACAAAAGACAGGGTAATGCTGGAGACTGGCGTTGTCATTAACGCCATGCCTGGGCTTGGTCGGGACTGCTCAATCGATGAAGAGAACTCATAAGCCCAGGAGCCCTCAGGCCCTGTGCGCATGTAGTAACTTCGAAGAAGTAGATTCTCTCCACCCCACTCTTCACCAAGGCATCCGTTGGGCACCAAGTGCCGAAGCTGTTGAATGGACTGACGGGTTACTTTGACAGCCTGATTGGCTACAACGGCATAAGATGAACGTTCTCCTGTAATAGTCACTGACTGAAGTGACCCTATGTCATCAAATAATCCGCTCAGGAATTCCTTGGGAGCGATTCTCCATATGTAGTAAATGCTTTTCCCGTCGTATCTATACCTCTCAATGTCTGGCCCGAAATGCGCACGTACCGCGTCGATTGAAACCCCAGGATAAAGACGCATGTTGAGGACATACAGCCCCTCCGCCTCTATAGCGCCTTGTGCGATGGCTTCAGCAATGTAATTCGGTGTACGGCCTCGATCAGCATCAGAAGCTTTCGCCGCCTGCATGCCAAACAGAAGAAGGCACAATGAGATGTGCTTAAGGCTATCAAGCAGCCTGAAGCCGAAAAGAACACGACTCCAACGAGCCGTAGCAGACCTCCAACCATCCATTCTGTGAATCTAAATGCCTCATTCACTATACCTTTTGTCTTTTTAGTGGGTGACCCACTCCTTCCCACTTGCGCTGAAGTCCGCCGGGGTGGTCGCATGGCGAACAGGATGAGCAACGCCACTGGACTCAGCAGCCTGGGCCATCCCCCCCTCAAAGTATCCAGAACGATTCCACGCCACAGTGTTTCTGGATCTCCAGCGCCCGCTGCTGGGCAGAGGAGACAGGCACAAGGCGGCATGAGCACACTGGATAGGCAGCGGTATCGAGGAACCAGATCCGGACCCAGGCGGGATCCAGGCCAGGTGGAGGGTGCTCGATGCCTACGGACGCGATGAGCCTGGAGGTTGTGATGGCCGTAACCGAAGAGACCGCCGCACTTCGCCCCGCGTTGGGCACCAGCGACGAGGCCTGCGGGTCGGCTCATCACCACCCAAACCGGTGAGCACAACAAGGTCACCCACCGGTGGAAGCTCAGGTCACCCATGCCTGCTTCCGAGAAGGCTCCTATCAAGCGACGGAGGGCACCATCTTTCCTGACAGCCACCGGGGCTTATCAGCAAGTCGCGCTCATCCATCGAAACGGGCTGCGCTAACAGGGCTGCACCGGCGCTGGAGGCAAGCAGAGAAGCCATTGGAGCCGTGCGCATTGCCACCCAACCAAGATCACGCCTGTTGACGCTTGCACTGCAACTGTGCTACTGTTGGTTCATGGCTGATCCCTCCCTGTCCTCTCTGGCTTCTGCCGATGGCTCCGGCGCCCTTTACGGGCTCGATGAGTTGTTGGACGTGGCCGGGGAGCGACTGGATGAGGAGATCTCCCCGCGCACCGTGCGCCTCTATGCCACCCAGGGCCTGATCGATCGGCCCGGTAAGGAGGGACGCAGCGCGGTCTATGGCCATCGCCACCTGCTCCAGCTGCTCTTGATCCGCTCCCTGGCCCGGCGTGGATTGAGCCTGGCGGCTATTGCTCCCCTCTGCGGTCTTCCGGACCCGGAGTTGGAGCAGCAGCTGGCCCAGCTGGAAGCCCAGAGCGAGGCACCCCCACAGGACAGCAATGCGGCGCTCCATTACCTCCGTGATCTCAAGTCCTCCTTGATTTCCTCCCCGCCCCCTTCCAGTTCCCCAGCGCTGTTCTCCAGCAGCGACGACAACGCCGAGCGATCCAGTTCCCTGTTGCCGTTGCTCGGTTCCCCACTCCCCTCAAGCCGCTCCTCTTCCCCATTCCGTTCCCCTTCCCGTTCCCCCTCCCGCTCCAGCGGTAGCCGGGATGCCGCCAGCCGCTGGCATCGCTTCTCCCTGGCGCCAGGGGTGGAGCTGCACATCAGCGATGCGGTCTCGATTCCACCGGCCGGCACCCGTCGCCTGGCCTGGCTGCAACGCCTCATCGACCGCCTTATTGAGCAGCTCGACGAGCGCCAGGGCTGATCAGCTCATGCGCATGCCGCGCTCCCTCTGAACCTGCATCCAATCCCGTCCATTCATCAACCCTTCCACCACCGACCCACAACAAACCCCCTTCCCATGACCCAACCCACGCTTCGCTTCCGGCCCCTGCGGCCGGCGGTGGCGGCTGATGGCGCCACCACACTCGATCTCCTGCTCACCATCTCCACTCCGGAACCAAGCGAGGAGCAACAGGGCAAGCCCCGGCCGCCCTTGAACCTCGCCCTGGTGATCGACCGCTCCGGCTCGATGAGCGGCCGCAAGCTCAGCAATGCCCGCAAGGCTGCCTGCTTCCTCGCTGGGGAGCTCACTGCCCGGGATCGTTTGGCGATCGTTGCCTTCGATGACGAGGTGCAGGTGGTGGTGCCATCCACCCCCGTATCCGATCCCCAGCTCTTCATCGCGGCGATCAACACGATCCACAGCGGCGGCAGCACCGCCCTCTTCGATGGCTGGTTGGCCGGGGCTACCCAGGTGGCGAACCACCTCGATCCCGCTGGCCTCAATCGGGTGCTGCTGCTCTCCGATGGCCAGGCCAACCAGGGCCTCACCAATCAGAAGGCGATCGCCGCCAAGGTGGCGGGGCTCACCGCCCGCGGCATCAGCACCAGCTCCTTCGGGTTGGGGGATGGCTTTGATGAGGACCTGATGGGATCGATCGCCAGTGCCGGCGATGGAACCCTGGCCTTCATCGAGAGTCCCGCTCAGCTCGCCGATCTCTACGCCTCGGAACTCCAGGGCCTGGCAGGCACGCTTGGCAAACGGGTGAGCATCGGTATCCGCACCAAGAACGGTGTGGAGCTGCTCGATCTGCTCAACGACCTGGAGGCCACCGGGCGGGGCAACTACCAGCTGCCAAACCTGCGCGCCGGCCAGGAGCTGAACGTGGGGGTGCGGCTCCAGCTACCAGCCTGGGCTCCCAACCAGGAGATCGCCAGCGTGCGCATCGCCTGGGATGCCCCCGGCGCCAGCGGGCGACAGGAGCTGATGGCAAACCTCACCCTGCCGGTGATCCCTTCTGCTGAGCTGGCCGGCCTCGATACCGACCCGGCGGTGGCAGAGCAACTGGCCGTGCTTGAGGCCAACCGGGCACGACGCCGAGCCATCGAGCAGCTCGACCTGGGCGACATCAACGGGGCCGAGTTCAGCCTCAGCTGCGCCAGCAGCCTGTTTTCCTCCCTCCCCGATACCGAGCTCACCATCCGGGAGCTGAAACTCCTCAAGGAGAAGCAGTCCCTGCTCAGGCAGGACCGCAACCTCAGCCGCAAGCGCATGAGCCGCGAATCGCTGCGCTCCAGCAACCACGTGTGGGAGGAGCGCGATGAGAAGAACTGACTCCAAGGCCCCAGGTTCAGCGTTAGTGCTTCCCACGAATTCTGACTCATCTTCTCCGCGAAGCCTCATGGCGCATGTTTTGAGCCTCCGTACCACTGGATAGTAAACATTGCCTTCTTGTAGAACGACCTTAAATCATGGGCCCGCCTCCGAGGCCTAATCGATACATCCACGCAAGTCACTCTTTTTGAGTTTTTCTAATCTTTTTCCTTATCTTTCTCGACCATGCATAGCCCGCTCCCAACCCCAAGATTGGAATTGGCAAGGGAGTGCCAACTGGAGGCTGGGCAGAAAGATTTGGTGATCTGATGCCCGACACAAACTCCAGATTCCACCCCTGGCTTTCAGGAGTAGAGCCATCCGGAAGATAGACCGCTTTCAGGCCAAGGGTAGAGATAAAATCCGAAATTGAATTACCTGATGTCGCACTCGCAAAGGCATCAAGAGCATAGCTGAAGTCGTATGCACCTGTAGGTCTATCGGTTAGAGAATAGGAATGATTGATGATGACACGAACGCCGCCAACACCAGTCGTGGTTCTCTCCGGAGGGCATAACGAAGGCTGATAGGGATAGATTGACCAAGGGTTAGGTGTATTTAATGTTAGCAAGCAGGCATCGCTGCTGTTTACCGATGGGTCGGCGAGGACGCTTAGACTTGCATAGATTACTTCGTCGTTTGAGCTGCCAACGCTATCGTCCACGTATGCTGCATTAATAGTGCCATCAAGAACAAATTCGAAGCTTAAGTAATCAGGTAAGGCAGATGAGCCCTTCAGGTAAGCCGTATCACTCCAGCGGGTGATCGCAGTTGCTGCTCCATTAGGCGCACCGGAACTAGCTCCAAATAAGTAGCCTCCAGTTGCGGATGCAGTGACTCCGGCTCCAATGTTGCCGTTGAAGCGGTTGATCGAAGTAACAGCATATGAATCGACTAGTGAATTTGGGTGCCTTGGGTCGCCATAAGACCCACAGCTTTGCACTAAATAGCCAGGATTTCCAGGAGTCGTATCAGGGCTATCGGTAACGAACGTGAAGCTCGCTGGAGCGGTATCTAAAAACGTACAGGATTGATCGAAGCCAGTACCATACACAGAAATGTAGGCGCTGGGCAAGAAGCCTTGTGCTAAAGCCGGAGAGGAAATGGCAAAAAAGGCAACGCCTATTAACGCAAAAGTTTTCAATGGATGAAAGCAATTAATCTCGAAATACTTTAATGAGTTCGCATCTGCTGGATGGCTCGCTTGCGCAGTAGCATCGATTCATATCGGAGGCAGATCAACCGCTCTAGAACCCCCAACCCCTACGGCCGGTGGTGGCGCCGATCAACCGCTGTACCAGACCCATGCGCTGAGCGGCCCGTCCCTCACCGCTGTGTCAGCATCGCCCAGCCCGTGCCCTCTCCTTCCACCATCCAGCGCCGTGCAAAGTTCCGGCGGCTGTAGCGGCAGAAGCGAGCGCTGCCGCCAATGGTGGTGCCGTTCACCAGATCAGCCTCCCCAAAGGGGTCGTGCACGATCAGGTGAGTGGGCGTGATGCCGACGACGATCAGCCAGTGGCCCCCTCCACCCGGCCTGCTGACCGGGCCTCGGTGCAGGTAGCCGCAAGGCACGGGAATGCCGGCGGCGATCTGTTCTTCCAGGGTGGAGAAGCTGGCCTCATTGGAGAAGCGGGCCGTGATGCCATGGCTGGCCAGGGCCTGGATCTGGGCCGCAGGATCGGTGGTGTCGCCGAACTGGTGGACCCGGGCCAGGTACTGGTCGTCCCCGTTGGGCCCGCTGAGGGCGCCGGGCTTGAGGAAGGCCAGGAGCATGGCGCAGCTGGAGGAGAAACACATCCGCCGGCCTTCATCGGTGGCGGAATCCAGCTGGGCGAACCAGGGCACCGGCAGTGGGTTAGCTCGGCTGGGGGGCTTTGGCGGTCGTGCTGGCAGCGGTAGTGCTTGAGCCGGAGACGGAGCGACCCCGCCCTGATGGGCCGTCCAGAGGCGCCGCAGCGCACCGCCCTCCTGCAGCACCTCGGGCTCATGGGCCACCAGCTGCTCCAGCACCGCCAGCAGCCAGGCTCGGTGGTGAGCCAGCTCCGGGTCGAAGTGCTCGACGTAGTCGCCAGCAGGAATGGGGCGGCTCATCGGAACACTCCCCGCCGGCCAGGCGTCAGGGCCGGTTGAATCTTCCCGATGGTGGCCTGCATGCCGGAGGGGAAGAACAGGGCGCTGACCGTCATCCACCTCTCCAGGCAGGCATTCGCCTCCCTGGGTCCGTTGATCCAGTTGGGCAGCTCGCAACTGCCCACGAACGCCAGAGAGAACAGGATCTGGCCGGTTAGGAGGCCATTGGAGGTAGCGGCAGTGGCCAGCCGCGTGAGAGGGGGCATGGGGGTAAAGGAGAGCTATCCCCTGTTGCCGTAACCCATGACTGATCAGGCGGCAGGCACCTGATAGACGGACTTCCTGATCAATCGCAGAACTCAACCAACGGACTGCAGGAGGCCCTGTTGGATCAAGCGCTCGAAATGATCCCAGACGTCATCGGCATGGATGGAGCGACTGAGATGCAGGCCGAGTTCGAAGTTGGATAGCTGGGCGGCATCGGTCAGGTTTGCACTGGTAACAAGCAACTGTTGATCAGCTACCACCGCCTTGACGTGACAGACAGCCTTCTCTCTCTCAAGGGATAGGGAACGGGGGTCGAAGAACACCGCAGGAGCAGGCGATTCAGGCCATAGGCGTGACCAGGTTTGCTGTTGAAACTTACGGATCAAAGCCTCAGGACTGGAGATGTCTCCACGATCACGGTGGATGTTGCAGACCATACGCACTTGCAACGTCGGTAGCGCCACCATGCGCTCGCGGATCAGCTGGAACAATTCATTAATGAAGGGCCCTTTGTAAAAGGCGTAGGTGGTGAGCAGCAGGCGCTGTTCGGCGCGCTCAACCAACTGACGAATCAGCACCGACTGATCTCGGGTGATCGACCCTGCTCCCGCATCAGGGCCTGACCACACAAGTTCAATCGAACGAGCTGCAGCGTCACCGCGCCGCTGATCCAAGAGGGCTTGAACGGCGATGAACAGAGCCTCTTGACTCCCGCCTGAGGCTGTCCAGCGCTCCAGCCACGCGAGCAGAGAAATGGGGCCAGCCGCAAGCCCAATTCTGGCCAGAAAGGCTGGAGGATTAGCAAGGACGTCGGCGAGTGAGCCTGGGTCGCCACGATGGCGATCCAGCGCCGCCAGGAGAGCTTCCAGTTCAGCGGTGGTGAGATGCGGAAAAGCCGCCGCCATCAGGGGCCATCCGTGAAGAAGGCAGCGTCGTGCTGGATCAAGGTCGGCACGACAAGCGCCCGATCGAGAAACTCATTGCGGCGTTCACAACTGGTTTCAGCGATCAGCAGGCATCCATGACAGGCGGCGCCATGGGCGTAACGCTTCTCCAGTTCGCTGTTGGGTTCGTGGCTGGCACAGAAGGGGTCGTTGGAGCAGAGGGCGGCTCGCTCGAGCGCCATTGCCAACAGTTCATCGATGCGATCAGCCAGGCCCACTAGGCCCCCAAGCGAGCCCTCCGTACCGCTGCCTCCGGTGTAAAGAAGGATGCCGTAACCAATGTCATCGAAGGCGTAGATCCTCTCCTTGATCGCCGAAGCGCCGTAGCCGCAATCAAGGGCGGCCTCGGTGATCAGCAGATGAGCAAGGCTATGGAGCATCAGGTAGGCACCCCCGGGCCACTGAAACTTGTCCTCAGTGAGACCGTGCTCCTTGTTCCAGATCTTGAAGGCCTCACGGTGTTTGGAGAGGTGCTGACCAGCTCCATCACTCTTGAGCCAGCTGCGGATGGCGTCTGGATCGAAGCTGAGAAAGATCCCTTCACCGAGGTTTTCAACGGCCGGTAGCCAGGTGGCTTCTTTCACATCGATCTTTGCTCGCTTCACCCCAAGATCGAGGGGATCACCATCGATCTGGCTGACTACTGCATCGAGGCGAGTGAAGCCGAGCAAGGCCATCACTTCACGCAGTTGGTGCACCTTCAACACCCGGTTGACGCGTTGCCGGAACAAGGCTGGTTTGCCTGCCAGATCAAGCTGCTCGGCTTCGAAGCGGCTGCTGCCTGTGCCGCGCTGGAGTCCATCGAGGGGACCGACCAAGGCGCGAAGTTCCTGTCGCTTGAGGGCCTCGCTGTTCTCCGGCGCATCTTTACCACCACGGATGGCTTCGAGAGCCTGGAAGATCAGGGCAGGTGTTGTATCAGCCAGGGGCTCTTTGATGTGGTCGGGGGCGTAATCCTCCAGCCAGATTTCGAGTTTGGCGGCGCTGCTGATCTTCTCAAAGGCCTTGAGGTGCTTGCTAATGACATCTCGCACCGCATCGATCGATTCGGGGATTGAGATAGCTGAGATCAGTTCCGGGAAGTAAGCGTTGCTGGCGGAACGCACCAGCAGGCGATTGACGTAGCTTCCGCCCTTGCCCTTGCCGTTGTCGCAGGCTTCCTGGCCGTAAGGGCCAAGCCACGGGCGATGCCCCTGGCAGTAACCGAGCGCTGGCCGCTCGTCTTCGTCGCCATTGAGTTTTTGCTTGGCCTCAGATAGCTGCCGGCGGTTGAATTTCTCCATGCAGGCATGGTTAGAACAGCGCACAAAGATCTCGGCGAAGTCGTTACCAGCACCGGCCTCATCGAGCCAAAGCGTGGCCCGGCAGGTGGTTTTCCCGCGGTGCACAAACTCCCGCCAGTCGATATCGCTGAGGTGGCCATTAAGGCAGGTCTGCACGAAACGCACCGGCACGACGCGATGGGTCTTGCGATCGGCATCGACGTACTTGCGTTTTTCGAGGCGGGCGCCCTCTACGAGTGGGCGGCTGCGGTAGGTCTTGCCGTCAAAGATCTCCGTTTTGTCCAGCTGGGCGACAAACCAGTTGGGGAACTCAGGGCTGCGGATGCCGCCGGGGCGGCTCTGGCCGCCGGGCCCAACGTCGTGGATGGGTGGTTTACGCAAGCGCAGGGCACCCACATTGAGGCTCTTACGCAGCTTGGCGATCAGGCGCGGTTCATCGATCTCCTCGGGGGGTTGATCAGGGCCGTACATCCAGAAGTTGAGGCCACCGATCACCACGGAACAATCGGGAAGATCCACCATGGCGCCGGGGCCATAGGTGGTGATCAGTTGGCTGTGGCGCACTTCCCCTTGGGGGCGCAGGGACGGTTGACGGGCCATCAGCTCAGCTCCTCGTCGCCATCGGGTCGTTGCCGGAACAGGGCAGCGCTGGGTTCGACATCGCGCAGGCTCCAGTTCGCCAGGAATTCCTGCTGCATCGCCTTGAGCTCCTTGAGGTCGGGGTCGAGCGGTGTATGGAGCAATGGGGCCACTTCCCCCTCCTCGCGGCCGTACTGGAGAAGGCCGTCATTATCACGGGCGATGCGGATCCATTTGTCGAGAAGGTTCATCACCCGCTTGCGGACATCTGCCTCGGTGTGTTCGCTGAGTGCCTTGCTCGGGGCGGAGCGGCGGGCCCGATCCCCCAGCCGTTGGGCCACCTCTGCTTGCACGGCATCAATCGCATCCGCATTGCCTGCATCCCTGGCCCAAGTGAGCTCGGGGCTGAGGTGACGGGCGAGCGCCACGGTGATGGCAGGCAGTCCCCGCTGCAGGGCTCTGCTCGACCAGGGTGTGACGCTAGTGGCCTCCACGTCGCGATAAAAAACCGAGTGCCAGAAGCTGAATCGCTCGTAGTGGGAGCGGTCGCGCGGTCGGTTTGGGTTGAGCAACACCACCACCAGGCCAGGGCGCTGGTCGTCGCGGCCGACGCGGCTGCTGGCTTGGATGTATTCGGCCGTGGTTTTCGGCTGGCCCAGCATCACCATCAGGCCGAGGCGGCTGATGTCGAGACCGACCGAGATCATGTTGGTAGCCAGAGCCGTATCGACCCTTTGCTTCTCGTTGTCGAAACTGAGCTCGAGACGGGCCTTGGTGGTGCTCACTTCTGAGGTGGGTACCCGCGAGGTGAGCTCCAGGGGCTCATTGGCGATCTTGCGGCGGGCGTAGCGCGCGCCGGTTTCGTTGAGACGACGGCGCTGGTCGTAGGTGGTGAGCAGGGATGTGACTTCTTCTTCCAGCAGGCGGCGGGTGATGCCAAGCTCCTTGATGGTGTTGAAGTAGCCCAGGAAGGTCATGTAGGGGTCAACGGGGTTGGGCCCCTTGTTTTCGCCTCGTTTCTCGCGGGCCTTTCGATCCTTCTCGGCCTGGGCGTAGAGCTTCTGGGCCGTGCTCATCAGGGCCAGGCCGACCCGCAGCAGTAATGCCTTGATATTGCGCCCCGGAGCTGACACCCCCAGATAGATCCGTCCTTCTGCTTCTGTGACCGCGGCGGTATAGGAGAAGAAGGAATCACGGCGATCGGGCCCCGGAGCCGGGAAGACGGCTGGGGCGCTGCTGCGACCGAATAGAGCCTGCATCTGCTGGCTGGCGCGGCGCACCGTGGCGGTGGAGGCCACGATCTTGGGCCGCACGATCAGCGCTCCGTTGGCTGTCTCCACCTGGCGTGCACAGAGTTCATCGATCACGGCCTCATAGAGGCCGCCCATCGATCCCAGCGGCCCTGAGATGAGGTGGAGTTCGTCCTGGATGATCAGATCGGGGGGCTCTAGTCCATTGGGCAGCAGCCCTCCAGCCTGATCACTGCCATCGCTGGGTCCAAAGAAGCCCTTGCCTGGCTGGGCATGGGACACGCGGCCGAACAACTTTCCGGTTGCTCCCACCCAGGGCAGGGCGGCGAACTTGTCGACCGTGGCGATCACGAAGGCCGGCAGCCGTTGATAAAGCATCTCGTCGACGGCTACCAGCGGGAGGGTGCTGTCGCCTGAGAAGCGGCACTGGCGGTTGCGGCAGCAGACCCTCAGCTCCTTCGGGTGATCGGCATCGGGAAGAAGGCGGAACACCCCGCGGGCCACTGCCGGGCGCTCATCGCCCAGGGAGGCCTTGCCAAGCTCGGTGCCGCACCAAGGGCAGTTGTCGATCGGTATCGGCTTGTTGTCGCCGCCACTCCAGGCCAGCACGCGGGAGCGGGCACTGTTGTCGTCGCCATCGCCTTTGTGGCCCAGCTTGTTGGGGGTGCCGCTCTGCCCCACCCACAGGCCGATCTCGAAGGGCCACTGGCCGAGCAGCTTGGGATCTTTTCGGCGCTCCAGCTCCAGGGCGCAGATCAAGGTGGAGGCGCGGCCGAGCTGATCGAGGGTGAGCAGTCGGAGGGTGTAGCGCATCAGCACGCTCATGCCGGCCGACTCGATCGACCCCCCATGGCGCAGCCGGCGCAACACCAGGGTGTAGGCCGCCAGACCCAGGTAGGCCTCGGTCTTGCCGCCGCCGGTGGGAAAGAACAGCAGGTCGATGGTGTCGCGATCGCCATCCGTGGGCTCAGCCATCCCCACGAGGTTCATCAGCAGAAAGGCGAGCTGGAATGGACGCCAGAGGGGCTTCACGTCTTCCGGCTTTTGGCCCCGCATCGCCCCGAATCGCTGACGGGCAGCAGCAGCCATCACGCGGTTGGCGATCGCAAAGGCCAGCCTCACCTGTTCGTTCTCCAGCGCTTCGATGCCACGCTCGATCCGCCTTGCCTGCTTGCTGGCTTCATGCAGGAGCTCTGTGGCGGTGGACTGCTGCTGCTTGCTGGGCGTGTCCGTCGTCGAGCGCTGCTGCTCGATCCAGTCCGTGTAGGCCGTCACGAGAGGGCGTAAAGCCATCTGCACAGGGTCAGCCCCTTCGCTCGCCAGGCGATCCAGCTCCGGCATCGACAGCACCAGGCCGGCGGCTTCCAGCTCCCCAACCCTGGGCAGCACCTTCTCCACGGTGGCCTGAGGCAGCCAGGTGGTGCTGATCTGGTGGCAGTTGCCGTTGGAATCGATCCGAGGGGCCACAGAGATGTTGTGACCCACGGCGAATTCGTGGTCGCCCCGGTAGTGGAGGTTGTTGACGCGATGGTCCCAATCGTTGGCGTTGATCGCCAAATCAGCGGCGCGGGGGTCGCGGCGCTCCAGGAAGCCGGTGCTGCAGTCCACATCCACCTGCACTTGGTAAGCACTTGCACGATCGCGGTCTTCGGCGCTGCGTCCCTCAAAGCTGCGTTCGTTGGTGAGGAACAGGCTCACGGCCATGGCGCCGGTGGGGTAGTCCTGATCCGTAGGAGCGGGCCTCAGGTGCCAGCGCAGCATCAGGCCTTCGCTACCGGGCACCTCCTTCGCCTGAGCCGATCGGCCACTGGGCGCTAACAATTCGGCCGGGATGCTGATCTGCTCGTTGTGGGGTTCGCGTAACCAGGCCTCGTCGGCCTTGCTGCCTTCTGGCGGGGCGATGGGTTTGTAGCTGGCCCAGTGCACCGTGACCTCCAGCCCGGTGGCCGACGGGATCAGCAGGCTCAAGCCAACGGAGCAGGTGAAGAACACCCGCCGCGCCGGCCCGGCTTCACTGGCGCCGGTGTCATCGCCGCTGGCGTTGCTCTTGCGTTTGGCGGAGAGGTTCTGGCCATCAAGGCCGGCGAACTCGTCGTCGGCTGCATCATCGGCACGGTCACCCAGGCTGGTTTCACTGGGGATCAGGAAACCGCTCTGATACCAGCGGTTGGGGGGGCGATCGAGCACCTCTTCGCGCAGCTCAGTTGCCTCCTGGCTTTGACCTTCGGCCTCCAGCTGCCCAAGAAGGTCCGGGGTGGGCCCCACCAGATCGAGCTCCAGGGCACGAATCAGCTGTTCACGGACGGCTGCGCTGGTGGGGTTGGAGGTCAGGGTTTTGCCTTCTGATGAGGACTCAGCCTGGATGAGAGCGGACGGAATGGGTTCCATTGTTGCTACGCCTCCTGGCCGCTGCCGAGAAATGTGTTCAGCCGCTCAGCGATCAGCCGCCTGCGCTCCGCCAGGAAATCCTTGTAGCGCTCCACGGTGAGTAGGCTGGGGTCGGCGGGGATGCACTGACTCTCAAAGGGCTGCTCACCATTGGCCTCTCGCACCTCTGGGAAGTAGAGGGCAGGCTCCTTGGCACTGATCTTGCGGTTGGCCTTGCCGCTTATGAAGGCGAGGTTGGCGATGTCATCGGTCTCCCGGGTGGTGGCAGTGCTCTTGAGAACACCCTTGGGGAAGATGTGGTGGAATTGCAGCTGGTGAGCATTGCCCACATGGCTGAGGGCGATGACGAGGTTGGAATGCCAATCGCGGGCGACGGCTGCCTGAAAGGCCAGGAACATTGTCTTGAACAGGGCGCTGCGCTGATTGCGACCTTCCAGCTCCTCGGGGGTGACATCCAACCGACCCACCTGGGTGCGCAACCGATCCAGCAGCTCCTGGAACCCCCCGCCATCGCGGAGGATCTTGAGGTCTTGATCGAGGAGGGTTTCGCTCGAACCTCTGCTGTAGCGGCCCTTGGCATTGGCGAGCAACACCCAGCGGCGTAGACCCTGCGCTTCAGCGGCCGCGAGCTTGTAGGAGCGCTGGGCGCCGTAGAAGCCCAGGCTGATCAGCAGAAACGGCGAAGCCAGCAGGGCGGGGCTCGTGATGCCGGCATTGCTGCGCAGGAAGTTGATCGCAAATTCCATGCCGCGGCAGCCATCGTCCCAGCCGCTCTTCAACTGATCCAGGGTGAGGTTGGAAACGGTGAGAAAGCGGGACTGGCCAGTGGCATGGGCGACCAGGTTTTTGAGGTGCAAGCCGAGGTCGATCTCAAAACCGTCTTTCGTGCAATCGGCCTGGAAGGCCTGGAACACGTTCAGGGAGCCGCGCCACTTGGCGGTGATCTGAGCCAGGGCAAGATCAGAGCTCCGTAGCTTTGCGCCCAGGGAATTCACCCGCACGAAGATCTCGGTGACTTCGTCGTAGGAAAGGGACCTTTCCAGCACATCCATCCGGTAGATGTACTTGCGGATATCTTTGAGGCGGTTCAGGCGTTGCGTGTAAATCTCCGCGCGTGGATCATCCAGACTTGTGATGCCAGCCCGCTTGAGGAAGTAATTGTTGTCATGCGTTCCGGCAAACACCTCGCTGACCTTCACCCACTGGGGCAGCTGTTCGAGCTTGCGGGTGCTTACAACGAAGGTCATCTTGTCGAAGCGTTTCTGCAGTTCATCCTCTGTGGCATCAGCCTCTTCATCGATCGGCTCCTCCCCGTCGTCGCTGTACTCAGGAGCGTCAATGTTGTTGTCGTCAACCTCCGTGACGAATGGGAGGGCATCCGGGTGCTCCAGATTGAAAAGTAACTCGATGGGCCGAACGCGACCATTCACCTGAACCGGCTTGCCACGAATCACGGCCGAGAGGGACGTAAGCCGCTGTTGGCCATCCAGAAGAAGCTGGGTCTTGGCATAGGGGTTGGACTGCTGCTCGACTGCAAACGACTGCTGTGGAACGACCTCATCGGTTTCCCAGATCAGGATGGCACCAGAGGGATAGCCGCGATACAGGGAATCAAGCAAATCTCGCACCCTGCTGGAACGCCAGACATAACGCCGCTGCATCTCGGGTAGGCGCAGCTCACCGCGCTCGATCTTGCTGACGAGTTCTTCAACGGTGGCTTCTGCTTTAGCCATTTAAGTCTCACTATTAATAGAAATCCCATCCACCAACCAAGTCAGCAGGCACTTTCGCGCAATGCCAAAGAGAAGAGATAGCTTTATGACGCTTGTCTCACGTTCGCTGTTCCAATCAAAGATCTTCTCGAAGTAGGTGCTTGTCGTGGTTGCACCAGCTCCCGGCGGTTGAAGAGCACAGTGAACATACTTGGATCGGTAGCCATAGGTATCCTTAAGAAGTCGTTGAAGCTCCTCCTCGGAGATTCTTGATGGCCGCTGACTCCAAGGGGGCTCTGGATGAATAAGTTGTTCGCCACCATGAAGATCAAAGTATGGGTGCCGCGCAAGCGAGTCCCATGTTGCGTAAGGGGCGTATCGTTCCACGAAGCGAATAAATTTACGCGTTGAGTAAAACTGATTTGTAAAGTAATCGATCGTCCTGCTCACTATTCTCCTGAGCGCACTCTTGTGCTGCCTGTATAAATCTGCGTTATCGACCCGAAGAGAATGTACCAAGCTCTTGAATCTATCAACCTCTCCATTTTCTTGTTGATTCAAGAACTCCACTGGTTTGAGGTCGGCATAGTGAGCGTCAGCGGCCGCCTCGATCGCTGCTACTGTTAACGACAATGCTAATCCATGGTCAACCTTTTGGAGCGAGATGGCCCTAGCGAGTAGCTCCATGGATCGGAGAATCTGTTCTCGCTTTCCTGGCTCTAGCTGAGGGCTTTTCATAAATACTATGAGCTGGCGTAAAGTGTTAATGTACTGCTCATAATCGGGATCTGACGGAACTATGTGATTGGAGCGATTGCCAGATGTTATCAATGGCAATTCAAGGCCTGCAAGCCGTTTTTGTGCCTCGGTCAACTGGTCAAGCGATGTGTAGCTGGGTATGTTTGTCGCAAATCCACACCTGTAACCAGTTACGAAGGTAAGTGATATCGCTAAGGCCTGAGCCAGGGGATGACAAAACGGTTCATTGTCTAACCAGCCCGGCAAGGAAAAAGAAGTTGCAGTTACCGAGCTAAGGTAAGCAATTGACAATGCGCACGCTAGGTGTACGGGTTCGGACTTGGAAATATGAATACCTCCAATGTCGATACCATCTTTGAGTGCAAAGGGTAACAGGAGAATTGAAGAATGTGGAAGCACAGGCTCGTCGCGGAAGTCCTGGTTGCTGTCATTCAGGGATTGAAAAAACAGATGCCAGTCGATATCAGTAGCTGGATTCATGGATAATGTTGATTGGAAGCTACAAAGTAAGGTCCAGCTGTTCGCTGGTGTCAAGAAAACTGATTTGCTTGCCATTCCCAGAACACAGCTTGTTCTGGTAACTATCTTCCGCGGTTTGGGTCGGCTGATCCTCTATGTGCCGGCCCCTTTTTGTTGCAGAGCCGCTTCGAGTAGCTCTCTTGCCAATCTTGCCCCCTTTGCCCTGCAACCCCAGTGCCACCTCCTCCTCATAGCGCTCAGCATTGAGCGCGAGCAACCGCGCCAACACATCATCGCGCACAGAATCCGGCCAACGATACCGCCAATACAATCGTCTCCTTGCACCTAAGAATGGCTTCAAAGCCTCGTTAAATCTTTTTGCATCGCTTGGATCATCAAAGAAGAGATCTCCACTCGGGCAAAAGGATTCCAAGATAGCTTCAACTTCGTCATCAACCTCATCTATCCCGAGATCATCAAGTCCATAGCCGTAGACAAGCCGGATGTCGTCATCAATCCCGTAAAGACCATGCAGGACATCGTCAACCTCCCTCGTCGCGGACTTTACTTCTTCGTAATGACTTAGGCCTGCCGAATATGGACTATGGTATTCTCGATAATAATCGGTTAGCCCTAGACCCAATGCTATCATTCCTTCTGAGCGTACGCTGATCAGCCGTTGTGATGATTGCTCTAGATCCTGACTTGAGCACGGGAGCGGAAAATTGATAAAAACATCAGTGGGGTTGTATGTAAGATCATCGGTCGATCCCCTAGTCGCCCCAAACGCGCGCCTCCATTCATCATGAAAGCCAGACTGCAACGTACCAAATAAGGAGTATCCATTGGAAGGAAAGATAATTAGTTTATGGCTAAATACATGATTTGCGCTCACGACGGCAAACTGATGAAACGCTGCAGCGCCAGCACCAGTTACGATACATTTGTCGCAGTTTATTAGAGCATCGAACAGGCTTTTGGGGTAAGAGCCATACTGCCACCAGCAAGCTTTTCGCGACTTCGATGAGCTATCGTCGCCAAGTCTATCTCTTTGCGGTTTTACCTTTTGGCGAACAATGTTAATAAGCTCAGGCCAGCGCCTAAAGCATTCCTCATAACTCCTCTGACCAAAGTTTATAACTCTTCTTGTCGCCGCATGGGTTGGACTACCTGCCGCCTCGCTCCATCCTAAAAAATCAAAGATTACCTTTCCGTTTTCACCTCGTGCCGCAAGATACTCAGCGTCTTTTCGGGGAGATGCTTGAGCAGATTTATCGTCAAAAGTGAAACCACTGCCAAGGATAACAGCACCTTGATAGCACTTGTCCTGATTTGAAGTCAAGGACTGAGGAGAATAGTTTGGCCCACTTGAATAAAGATACGATGTAATGCTTTTCACGTTTCTGCCATTAAGAATCTTAGCCCCGGCATGCTTCTTATCCTTTATGATACATAAAAGGCTAACCACAAGACGAGCCACTCCCGGCCACTTTAGCTTTTTCACCGCATAGTAGATTGCACCATCGTTATTCGTGATCCATTCCAAGCCAGTCCGCCTGGTATCTCCTTGGCAGATAATATTGCTGGCAAGAAGAGAGATGAACCCTCCCTTCCTTGTCAGGGCAAATGCCTGTCGGAAGAAGAATGAACAGATGTCTGAGTTCGCGTTTGAGCAAACATTCGTCTCGGCGATCCATCCTGCAAAGCATTTGCCAAATTGAGGAGATATCTTTAAGCCGCCTATGAAAGGCGGGTTGCCTACGAACCCATCAAAGCCACCCTGGGGCCTGTCGAAGACATCCGGGAACTCCAGCTCCCAGTGCAGCGGCGTGATTCCCATTTCGCCCGCGCGCAGCATTCCCAGCGGTTTATCCATTTCTGCATCGAGCGCATCAGCATCGGCTGCCGTGAGAGTTGCGGCCAGATACAGATCGCGCAACTCCTGACGATCTCTTGCCTTACTGCCATTGAAGAAGGCGGCCACAAGCAGATCACCTGTGCTGCGCAGGAAGGCAGTACTCGCTTGCTGCTGTCGCAGGGCCTCTCGCTTGCGTTGGTCGTCAGCATCATTGCGGCTGTCGGCATGAAACAGCGCGAAGCGTTGCTGCTCCTGCTGCCGCCAATCTTCCAGCTTTCCCTCCCATAAATCCCGCTGCCGGGACGCGCCCTTCAGTGCGGCTTCGATCTCTTGGCGGCTCACCCCCACCAGCGAATCCCCGCACTTGAGGGCGTGGTCGACGAAGGTGAAAGGCAACTCCTTGCTGAGTGTCACTAGCCAGAGTGACAGCTTGGCCAGATTCACCGCAAACGGGTTCTTGTCCACCCCATAGAGGCAGCGCTGAGCGATCAGTCGGCGGGCGTAGAGGTCTTTGTCCCACTCCTTCTTGAACTCGGGTGGAAAGCCTGGGCCATCCGGCTCCTCCCATGCAGCCACCAGCCAGCGGGCCAGAAAGCGGCAAAGAGCCACCAAGAATGCACCCGACCCCATGGCCGGATCGCATAGCTTCAGCGCCAAGACCTGCTGGGCCGTGGGCTTGCCGTTGCAGCTTTCCAGCCAGGGCCTTAGGGCTTCGGCCACGATCGGCTCAGTGAGGGTCCGCGGTGTGTAATGGCTGCCGCTCCGGCGCCGTTCTTCGGTGGGTTGCAGGATCAGTGAACCAGTGGACAACACCCGCGGCGTGTGAGGTGACAGGCGTTTACCCAAAGCTGCAGCCAGATCCTCATTGCTGCTCACCTCCTGCAGGGCTCGGACGATGGGAGCAGCCAGTTTGAGTTTCACTCCTGCGCGTGCATCCAGCCAGTTCGCCCGCTTGTCAGCTGGTTGGGCTAAGAGCTCCTCGGCATTCACCACCACCGTGATGGTGATCTTCTGCCGCTGTGGGCGGTGAGTGATTCCCACGCTGGGACCGCTCGCCTTCTCCACCATGAAGCCCATGATCCCCTCGTAGACTGAGCCGATCTGCTCCACATCCAGGGCCCGGTAGCTGAGGATCTGGCCGTCGAGCAGCAGCAGCTTGGTGAGCACCTGCTCCACCACGTCGTCGCTGATGGCCGGCACTGTGGCTAAGGGCCCGTCGGTGTACGACGTATCTGATGTGCGGCCTTCCAGGAAGGGGTAGGTCTCCGGATCAAACAGATCGCCGTGCCTGGCTGGGAGATAGGCCTCCGTGGAGCCGCCGCCGTCGTAGACGAGGCGGAACAAACTCAGCAACGTGGCCCAGGCACCCCGCCTGCCTTCCATGGCGTTTTGGTAATCAGCCCGGTCTTGCCGCAGCCGCAGCGCCAGACCGCCCACGCTGTAGTGCTGGCCGTAGAGCGAATCGGTGGGCATTAGCTCTTCGTCTTCGGCGTAGAGCAGGAACACCAGCCGCAGCAGCACGGTGATCAAGCCGCCATAGATGTTGCTGGGATCTTCCACCTCGAGGCCTGCGGCATCGAAGCCGCGCAGCAGGATCCACAGAGCTTCCAGCACCTGCTCGGCCAGGCGGGTGCTCACCTCGTTCTGCTCCTTGCGGCTCTGCTCCATCAGCGGCCGCAGGCGCATGTTGCTGGCACCACCCTCAAACAGGCGATCCGGTCCGAGCAGCATCTGCAGCGCCGCCAGCATCGGTCGCCCGTCGACCGTGGTCATCGGCTCTAGCGGGAAGGTGAGGTGGCCGCTGGATTCGCCCCGCGGTGCGTACACCAGCCGCAGGGCCACTCCGTTCCAGAGGAGGCCAATCGGGTGCTCGCTTTCCTTGAGCAGCCGCTCCAATCGCTGCTGCGGGGTGGCCTCCCAAGTGCGCCGGCCATCAGCACCCTTGGGCAGCGCATCAAAGGGCGTGCCCAGGGGCAGCTCCTGCACCAGCAGCTGGGCCTTGACCAGCCCATCCTCCTGACTGGGTTCAGGGACGAACCAATCGGGGCGGAGCACCTCGTCGTAGTCGTCGAGCTGCACGGCAGGTGGAGCAGGGAGCTCCTCGGGTTTGCGTAGGTCGCCCGGCTGCCAGGCCAGCACCTCTTGGCAGAACAGCTCAAAGCTGGGGGCCACGCTCAGCCACTGCTCGCCCACGGGCTGGTCTTCCAGCAGTTGCTCCAGCCGTTGCTGCCAGTCGGCCAGCACAGTCGTGGCACTCTCCGGAAAGACCCCCAGCCGATTGAGCACCACGGGCTCCACCACCAGGCCCACCGGTTGGGCCATGCCCTTCCACTCTTCGTGGGTGTGAACACCAGGGGCGCGTGGAGCCATCAGCTCTGCCCTCCTGCCTGCAGCGGCCAGAGCACAATCGCGCCGGCCGGCTCAATCCGCGGGGCTGTTGCCACCTCAAAGGTGCGCCGGATGGCCGCCGGCTCCAGATCCAGATCCCGCTCGATCCGGGCCAGGCGCTTGTCCCAGTAGGAGCGGTTGTCGCGCAGCTGACGCAGCTCGTGGTCGGCAAAGCCGAAGGCCAGCTGCTCAATCTCGCTGTCGTGCTTGGTGCGGGTCTTGAGGATCCGCTCCCGCTGCTCCTCCAGCACCTTCACGAAGGCGTTGGCCTCGTCTTCAGCACGCTTGCTCAGCTGGCCCTTGGCGCGCTCAGCCCGGTCTGATGCCAAGGATTCCAAACGGTCCTTGAGTTGGGCGACATCGGCCGGCAGCCCGGCCCGCAGCTGGTGCTGGATCGCTTCATCCACCGATGGCAGGCGTTCGCGCAGGCTTGTTTCCAGGTCGGCCAGGGCCATGTCGGTCTTGGTGGCGTTCAGTATCCGCAGCCGGCGGGTTGGATCAGCCGGATCCCATTCGGCCACCAGCTCCAGCACTTCATCGTGCAACCGAGCAGCTCCATGGCCATAGAGAGACAGGCGGGCCAGCAGGATCAGCTTGGCGGTGTCGTCATGGGTGGCAATCACCGCGGCCCGGCTGAGTTCCTCGCCCTGGAAGCCCCGCACCAGGAAGCGGTTGAGCAGCCGCTGCACCAACGGGTGCTCCAGGTGCAGATGCACCCGATCGGCATTCACCTCTTTGGGGTCCTTGAAAACCACCGGCTGCGGCACCGTGGTGCGCCGCCATTCCCAGAGCTTCTCGCCAGGCCGGCGAGGGCGCCGCAGCGCATCCAGCACATCCCCCCAGCTCTGCTCGCCGCCGGGCAGCTCATCAGCCGCCGGGAAGATCCATTCGGCCCGCTCGGGATCGGCCTGGGCCGCCGCAGGATCCCTTGCTGTCAGCTTCGGCACTGACTCGCTCCCCACCCCGCTCCCCTGGGCGCTGACCCGCAGGCTCGTGTTGAGCGCATCCCGGAAGAGATCGCTGCTGAAGTGGAGCCAGTCTTCCGACTTCTGCAGCGCCTTCTCTAGGCGAGCCACCTGCTGGCGGAGCTCATCTTCCCGCTCGCGGCTGTTGTCTTCAAGCTCCAGGTTGACCAGGGCCTGACGGCGTTTGTAGCCCTCCTCTTGATCCACCCCCTGGATCTGCTCCATCACCTCGTTGATGGCGGTGGGATTGATCCCCTTGGCCAACAGCTCACTCAGCCGACCCACCACTACCGGCGGCAGGGAACCCAGGGTTTTGCGGATCTCCTCGGTCTTCCTGACCAGCACATCGAGCACCCGGTCTTCATCGCGATCCGCCAGCACGAAGTAATGGCAGAACACCTCTGGAGCGCGCTGCAGGGTGCGGTCGATGCGGCCGTTGCGCTGTTCCATCCGCCCGGGGTTCCAGGGCACGTCGAAGTGGAAGAGGTAACGACAATGGTTCTGCAAGTTCACCCCTTCCCGGGCCGCATCGGTGGCGATCAGGATGCGCAGCGGGTCCAGCTCCGGGGGGCTGTTGAAGCTGCGCTTGAGGGCTTCCCGTTTCTCATCGCCGATGCCGCCGTGGAAGGTGGCGATGCGCCCCCGTTCCTGGTCGCTGCCGGCGATCAACGATTCGATCTGCTCCTGTAGCCAGCGCTTGGTGTCGGCGTATTCGGTGAAGATCAGCAGCCGCTCGCCGTTCCACTTGGCCCCCTCCTGCCCCAGATCAGGGCAGAGGTGCTGCTGGATCCAGCGGCGCAGGTAGTGGATTCGAGCATCGGGCTCATACCGGGCGCGCTCGCTGATGCGCTGCATGTCCTTGAGCAGCGCCCACTCCTCTGGGCCTGCGCTCAGTTCGGTCGTGGCCACAGCCAGGCGATGCTCTTGCTCGGCTTCCCGCTCCACACTGTCTTCATCGGCCTCGGCGCGCTCGTCGTCACCGTCGATGCCTTGCTTTAGCAGCTTCAGCTGCTCAGGGTCGCGGGCCGTGCGTAGGCGCTCGCCGGTATCGCGCCGCCGCAGCGTGTCGCAATGAACGCCCAGGGTGCGGTGGAAGCCTTCGATCGAGCTAAGTAGACGTTTCTGGAGGTTGGTAACGACCAGCAGTTCGGCGGCACGTTGTTTGCTGCTCGCTCCCTTGAGCCGCTGATCCCGCAGGGTGCGGTAGGCCTTGAGCAGGCGTGCCAACTCAAGCTCAGGTGTAGAGGGATCTAGGCCCTCCAGCACCACGGGCACCACTTCGCGCTTGGGCAGCTCCTCGCCGATCCTGCGCAGGTCTTCCTTGAGGCGCCTTACCAGCACGGGCTCCAGGTCGGCCTTGTTGCGTACAGCCACTCCGCGGCAGAAGCGGGTGGGGTCGAGGATTTCCAGCAGGGCGGAGAAGCTGTTGCTGTGGCCGTTGTGGGGCGTGGCTGAGAGGAACAGCTTGTGCTCGAAGCAGCCGGCCAGGCCGCGGATGGCCCGGGTGAGCTTGGAGTCGACGGCAATTTTGGAGCCACTGGCGGGGGCCGCATTGTGGGCCTCATCGAGGATGAGCAAGGCCTTCTCGCCATCCCCCAGCCAATCGCGCAGGGCACCGGCGTAGTCCTCGTTGCGCACCAGCGCCTGGCTGAGAATGAAGCGGGTGTGGGTGGCCCAGGGGTTGATGCCCCAGCCCCGTTCCCGCCGCATCCGCGACACGTACTCGCGGCTCATCACCTGGAATGGCAAGCCGAAGCGGCTCTCCATTTCGCCCTGCCACTGCAGCACAACCGACGGCGGGGCCACCACCACCACGCGCTGCGCCTTCTGACGCAACAGCAGCTCACGCATGATCAGCCCGGCCTCGATCGTCTTGCCGAGGCCTACGTCATCGGCAATGAACAGAGCCACCCGCGGCATCCGCAAGGCCTTGCGCAGCGGCTCCAACTGGTAGGGCTTTACATCGATCCCCGCCCGCAGCGGCGATTGGAACAGCCCCGGGTCGGTGGCCGTCACGCAGTTCCACTGCAGGGTATGCAGGTAGCTGGAGAACACCTGCGGGTCATCGAAGCCGCGCTGGCCGATCGTCTCCCAGGTGCTCTGGCCCAGCACACGGGCATCTACCTCACGCTCCCAGAACACCTCGGTGATCTGACCGTTGGCGTCGTCATCCAGGCAGGCCAGCCGCACCACGGTGTCGCGGCCGTCCTCTTCTGGCGGCACGACCTCCTCGACCAAGTGGTGGTGGCTGCGGCAGTGGACCACGCAACCCTTACTGAGGGAGGGAGCAGGCGGAACCTTGTTCATTGCGGCAGCGCCTGCCGCGGCTGGTCCGGCATAAGGGACAGGCGAATATTGCCCCAGTCTGCCGCCAGCGCAGCCCAGGCGCAGCCTGGCTTGTGCGCCGCATGCCCGCCATGACCAAACTATGCAGATTGTGCATTTTATGAATGGGGATCTGCAGCGAAGAACTCCTGGCTCTGGTTGGTCTCACCCAGTTGCTGGCAGCTGGGGCGGATGCCATTGAGGCGCTGTGATCTGCCACCCCTGCTGGCGCTTCTCGCTCCAGAGCTTGAGTGCCTCCTCCCGGCTGAGCTCGAGACGCCGCTTGAGCAGGGGCACCGGCTGATCCGGCAGCAGTTCCCCCACCGTGACCTCCAGCTGCTGACTCCAGCGGTCCCAACGGGTCGGCCGGAAGTGGAGCACCTGGCGCCCATCGCTGAGCCAGGCCTCCTTGGGCGACAGCGGCGGCCGGTTTCTGGCTCTACCGCTCAAGCCACCTCAGGAGCCCAGCCCCGATGGCGGTGCAGGTCTTCTGTCCAGCCGCTGCAGCGATGGGTGAGGTGCTCGCCATGGGCGATCAGGCCCTGATGCAGATGGCAGGTGAGCAGGGGGATGCAGTTGGGGCCCGGGTGATGCCGGAAGAAGTGGCAGGTCATGCAGACCTGGCGGCTGCGACTGGAGCGGAGCACGTCCTGATCAAGCCAGGGCCAGTCCTCGATCGCCTCGTCGCGGGAGGGCTGCAGACGGGAGAGGGGGACCGGCACCATGACGACTCCTGCGGACGTACACCTGTACTAGCAGAGGGGTGCGCTTTGGCGCCAGGGGCTCGGGTCGTCTCGTCACCCGGCCGCAACCGCAGCGGTACCACCTTCATCGAACCTGTTCCTCCACCAGGCCCTGGACCATCACTAGGGCATCGACGTAACCCAGCCGCCTGTGGCGGAATGCCCACGGCAGCGTGCCGACCACATGAAAGCCGTTGCGCTGCCAACAGCGGATGCCGGCGGTGTTGGTGCTCACCACCAGGTTGAACTGCATCGCCCGGAACCCCAGCCGCCTGGCCGCCTGCAGGGAGTGCTGGCAGAGGCGGCTGCCGATTCCTTGGCGCCGGCAGTGCTCAGCCACCACATAACCCGCATTGGCCACATGGGCGCCAAGAGCGAGAGAGTTGGGCCTCAGGTAATACGTCCCCACCAGCGCGCCGGTGGAATCCACAGCCACCATCACCGCCTGGCTCTGTTCCACCCAGGCCAGCTGGGCCTCGGCCTCGCTGATGGCCGGGTCGTGGGGGAAGGTTTCACCAGCTCGGAACACCGGTTCCAGCAGCGCCCACACCGCCGGCCAGTCGGCCGCCCAATAGGGGCGGATCTGAAGTGGTGTGGGCAAAGGAGCCAGGCGCTTGGATCAGCAGGACCTACCTCCTCACGCTCACACACCGGCGCCACTGCAGTCCGACGCCGGCCTCAGCGCACCAGCAGCCCGATCGGCCCCAGGGCCACCAAGCCGCCGCCGAGGGCGAGCAGCAGGGCCGCACCACGGTTCCAGGCCACAGGCAGGCGCCTCAGCAGCAGGAAGCTGCCACCGCTCACCAGCACTGATCCGCTGAGCGCCCCCAACCACCAGAGCGCAGCTGAACCACCGACCGGAGCCTCCAGACCATGGAGCATGGCGTGCACCGCCACGGCGGCGGCCACCAGGGCAGCGCAGGCGCCCAGCCTGGGGCTCTGCTGGGACCGCAGGCTGCGCAGCACCAGCACCGCCACGACTGTGATCGCCAGTGCCGCCAGAAACTCCTGGGCGGGCAGGGTGCCGCCCAGCGCCCCGAACACGCCACCGCCAATCGCGCCGGCCAGGGCCCAGAGCAGCAGCTGAGGAGAGATCACGGCGCCAGCGGCTCCGACCGACACCAGCAGCAGCAGGTGATCCACACCGCTGATGGGATGAAAGAAGCCGGCCGCCACGCCCCCCTGGGCGATGCCATGGGCTTGGGCGGGTTGGGCAAGCAGCAACGCCAGGGCTGTGGCGCCGCCGGCCAGGGCCAAGGTCCTGGCTGAAAGGAATGGAGTCATCGAGAGATCCGGTCCGCGCCGGAGATGGAGGGGCTGAGCACGGCGAGCGTTCTGACTGAGAGGACCGGAGCCCCCATCACAGCTGCGGGACAGCGCCGGACTCGGCTCAGGAGAACCCTGCACCCCACCGGACTTTCCTCGTTGCCTCCAGGGCGTGACCCGCTGGAACCGTGATCACCATTGTGAAGCTGGATGGCTGCGGGGGCATTCCTGCGGATGGCGGACCAGCCAGCCCAGCATCAGCAGCGAGGCGGCAATGCCGATCTCCACCACCGGGATGGGCATCGGCATGGGCCCAGGCAGCCGCCGGCGCCAGGGCCAGGGCGGCTGTGGCCAGAACGGTTGCTCGCCAGGGGATCCGCGTCATCAGCCGCAGGACATTGCCTTTCAGCCTCGATCCGCTGCCCGGACCCTCGGCATGACCCTATGGAGGGTGCTCAGCGCAGGGCGAGACGGAGAACCATGGCGACGGCCTGGCTGTGGTGTCCAAACCATGATCATGGTCTCCAGTGCTCGCAACTTGCAGGAGACATGGGTCACAATCTCGCCGTTAGCACCACGGTGGTGCACTGGAGATTCGGTTTCATGCTTCCTCGGCGTTCCTCGCTCATCGTTCTCGGTCTGGCGGCTCCGATGGCCTCAAGCGCCGCCAGCCTCAACCTGGCGGAGGTGAGCCAGTACGCCAGCCAGGAGCAGGTCACCAGCATCTCCCAGTTCTCCGACGTCAAGCCCACCGACTGGGCCTACCAGGCCCTCTCCAACTTGGTGGACCGCTACGGCTGTGTGGCGGGCTATCCCAATGGCACCTTCAAGGGTGGCCAGGCGATGACCCGTTACGAGGCCGCTGCTCTGCTCAACGCCTGCCTCGATCGCGTCACCGAGACCACCGACGAGCTCAAGCGCCTGATCAAGGAGTTCCAGAAGGAACTCGCCGTGCTTCGTGGCCGCGTGGATGGCCTCGAGGCCCGCGTGGGTGAACTCGAAGCCAATCAGTTCTCCACCACCACCAAGCTCAGTGGGCAGGCCACCTTTGTGGTGGGGGCCAATAGCTTCTCGGGATCGGCGATCAACACAGCAGCCAACACGGTCAATCGAGCACCGAATGAATCCACCGGTCGCCCGCGAACGCCCGTGCCCCTGCCCAACGCCACCACGTTCAATTACGACCTGCAACTGAGCTTCGACACCAGTTTCAACGGCAAGGATCTGCTGCGCACCAACCTGCGTGCCGGCAACTTCGGCCGCAGCGTGTTTGGCGGTGAGCCCCATTCTCTGGCGCTCTCAACCCTGGAAGTGGCCTTTGAGGAAGATGCTGGTCCCAATGTTGTGGGTCTTTACAAGCTCTTCTACCAATGGCCCCTCGGTGGAGGAGTCACAGCCACCCTGGGCGCTCGCGTGGGGCAGGAAGACATGCTGGCGCTGTGGCCCAGCGTGTACCCGGCTGACACCATCCTCAACGTGATGACGGTGAATGGAGCACCGGCGGCTTACAGCAAGAATCTTGGAGCAGGCGCCGGCCTCTGGTGGCAGAGCAACGGTTTCAGCATCAGTGCCAACTACGTGGCCGCCAATGGCGACAGCGGCAATCCAAGTGTTTCGGTAGAGAACGGTGGCGGTGGCCTTGGCAACAAGAATTCCGGCGCCACCGGCAGTGTTCAGCTCGGCTATCAGCAGGAGCAATGGGGTCTGGCTGCCATCTGGTCTTACGTGCAACCTGAAACCCAGTTCGTTCCAGGAACCACCCCGTTCACCCACAGCGCCATCGATCACAACATCAATGCCGCCACTAGCGCCTGGGGCCTGAGTGCGTTCTGGCAACCGCTCCGCAGCGGTTGGCTGCCTTCTCTGAGCCTGGGATGGGGAATCAACAACACCACCACCAGCACGCCCCAACCCCTCGGCAGCCTCAGCACCAGTCAGTCCTGGATGGTGGGTCTGCAGTGGACGGATGTCTTCAAGAAGGGCAATGACTTCGGCTTTGCTGTGGCCCAACCCGTGTTTGCCACCGCTCTCAACGATGGCGTGACTCCCAACGACGGCAACTACGTGTGGGAGTGGTGGTACAAGATTCAGCTGACCGACAACATCACGGTCACACCAGCACTGATCTATCTGAGCCGCCCCTTCGGGCAGGTGACGCCAGCTGGCGAGAGCTTCAGTCAGTTCGGCGGACTGGTGAAGACAACCTTCCGCTTCTGATCCCAGGCTCTTCTGCGCAGAGCGCAATCCACAGCTCCCCCAAGCCCTCCTACCGGGGGGCGACTGGGGGAGTTGTGGTTTCCGGCTGGGTGGATGGCACCGCAGGAGTGTTGATGCTGGTGCTGGCCCGGTCGGGCGGGTTTGCGATAGCTGCCGGAGCCGCCGCCGCCGCAGGCCAGGGCTTCCGGTGTGGAGGCCAGCAGAGTAAGAACCAGAGCCAGGCTGAGGTTGCGCATTGATCTCATGAATCAGTGTTGGTGTGTGGAATGTTGCGTTGGATGCTCTGAGCACGGCATCCAGAGGTCGCCCATGGCGTGCACGCCCTCGCAGCCGAGTTCACGCGCTTTCTGAAGGGCCACCTGCCGGCTCGGGTAGGCCAGCAGCTGGTGCTGCGCAGCCCCGTTGCTGTGGTGTTGATGGCCACTGCCTGGGGTCAGCGACCAGATCCCCATGGCATGGAAACCGGCCACCACCACCCCCATCCCCACCACGCAGGCATTGAGCACCCCCATGCCCACCACCCCGATGCTGATCACCCCCATCGGCACCACGCCGATGCTCACCACCCCCATCGGCACGATGCCGATCGAGATGATGCCGAGCGGTGCCACCCCGAAGGCGAACCGCTTGGGCTTGTCGCCACATTGAGCCATGGAGGTGCCTGGCCTCAGTGGGAGTGAGAGGAGCCCTGGGCGCCACCATGCTGGGCGCAGGGCATCCACTGAGTTCCCATCTTGTGGGCGCCGGTGCAGTTGAAGTCGAGCTTGGCGGCCTTCTCCGCTTCTGCCTGGGTTGGATAGAGAGCGGGAACGCCGCCAGAACCGGCGGCAGGAGCGGCCAGGCCGGCGGCGGAAAGGAGGAGGTTGGCCCCGATCGCGGCTGCCACTCGGGCTGGCCACGGACTTAGGAGGATCGACATGGGACCGGGGCGAGCGCAGGAGGGCTGCTGGACGCCCACCCTAGCCAATGCCTCCAGCAATCCCCAATCACTGGAGAGTAAGGAAGGGTTGTCTCGCGGCCTGGTCTGCCTAGGGTGGGGAAGCTTCCACCCGGTAGAGGGTTTTTGCTTTGGCCCGCCAGGGATCTGTGTCAGAGCAACCCGCTCCCAGCCTGCGCATTGGCGAGGTGGCCAGGCGCACTGGCCTGCCGGTGAAGACGATCCGTTATTACTGCGATGAGGGATTGCTCCAGCCCAGGGCTCGCTCCGAATCTGGGTACAGATTGTTTGACGAAGAGAATCTCGCTGAGCTGACGATCATTCGCTCCCTGCGGGCGATGGATGTATCGATTCCCGAGTTGGCGAGGATCCTGGAGGTACGGCGAGCCGGTGTCTGCAACTGCTCTGTTCTGAAAGACAGCATTGCGGCCAAGATGGAATCAATCAACCTGCGCATCGATGAGCTGGCCGCCATGAAGGAGGAGCTGGCGCGGCTTCTGGGCAGCTGGCAGGACTGCGGTGGCTTGAAGCCTGATCTCTGATTGCCATGGGCTTCCGCTTGCGCCGCTCCGCCCGCCTGGGTCCGCTGAGGTTCAACTTCTCCAGTGGAGGACTGAGCTCGATCTCCGTCGGTGGACGCGGGGCCTCGTTCAACATCCCGGTGAATCGCAGCGGTGGGCCCCGCACCACCGTCGGGCTGCCGGGCACCGGCCTGAGCTGGAGCGTGGAGCACACCCCCGATCGCCCCACCGCGATCCCGGCCGGTCCTGCGGCGGGCCTGCCCAACAGCCGCCGGCTACGGCCGGGCCAGCTCGATGCGCTTAAGCAGTCGCTGCTGGGCGTGCTGCGCCAGGAGCTGTTCGCTCCGGGCTCCACCGGGGAGCAGCTGTGGGAGCACGGCCTGGTGAGCCGCCTGCTCGCCGACAGCTCCCTCGGTGCGCGAACCACAGGCTTGCTGGCACTGATCGAAACACCAGAAGCGATGGAGGGCTACGTGCTGCGGTCCCAGGGCCAGGACGATGCCAAGCGCCGGGCCCAGCGCTGCATCACGGCCGTGCAGGAAGCCTCAAGGCTGGCCGCTGGGCGGGGCTGGCTTGCCTGAGACGGCAAGGGCAGGTGCCCACAGGGCCGGTTCCCCGTATCCGGCCGCACCTGCGCTCCCGCCATGGCAGGCCAAGGATGGAGCCGGAAAGAAGGAGATACCCCCGCATGCGAGAGATCGTGTTCCGCGTTCTGGCTGAACGCCCCGCCCACCTGGAAGCCCAGGCCGAAACCCTGCCGATCTGCATCGCAGCCCCGACTCTCGAGGAGCTTCAGCACGAAGCCCGTGAGGCCCTGATCGAACACCTCGGTCCGGCTCACTGCACCGTCCGGGTGCGGGTGCGCCGCGGCCCCTCCCCGGCGATCAGCACGATCCGGCCGGTCCGTCGCCCTGCAGCCCTTTGCCGCTGAGCTGGGATGCCTGAGCAAGAGGCCACGGCCATCACGGGCTCGCTGGTGCTGGCTGCCGACGATCCGGCCGCACTGGCGCGGTTTTATGGCGATCTGCTCAACGTGGAGCCGCAGCCCGGCCTCAGCAGCACGCACTGGCGGGTTCGGTGGCCGGCCGGTGGTTGGTTGGAGGTTTACGCCTCATCCAACAGCCGACAGCAACCGCTCCAGCAGGGTCGCCTCGCCCTCTGCCTGCAACGTCAGGCGGATGGGACAGGTGCCCGTCCTCTGCTCCACGCCTGGATCTTCAAGGCTCTGGACCTGGGCGCCTCCGTGCAGGATCTGCCGCGACAGGAATCGTTTGGCGTCGAGGCCTGGCTACTGGACCCGGAAGGCAACCGCCTGCTGTTGCTCGTGTTGCCTGCCTTTTGAAGCACCCCGATAGATCGGCACCCCGGCTCAGCCCAGGCCGCCCAGCCGGATCAGTGCCCCCACCACCACGAAGGCGATCGCCAAGGCGGTGATGCCGCGGATGTGCCAGGCCAGGCCGCTCAAGTTGTCATCCGTGAGCTGGGGGATCAGCCGCAGCCGGGCATGAACGGCCAGGGCGGCGGTGCCGGCGAGTAGCAGCAGCTTGACGCCCACCAGCATCCCGATCGGGTTGGCCGGGCTGAACAACCCCTGGAAGCCAGGCAGGTAGATCCCGCCCATCCACATCCCGGTGAGCACCTGGATCGCCAGGGCCGTCAGCCCCAGCGGCTCGAAGGTCTCCTCGAAGGCGCGGACCTGTGCCGCGCTCTTTGCCCGCAGGGCCCTCGGCAGCACCCCCAGATCGAGCACCAAGTGCCCGCCGGTCCACACCGTGGCGGCCAGGGTATGGAAGATCACCAGCAGCGGAAAGACGGCCACGGCAGCGCCTGGGCAACTCCCCCACGATGGGAGCAATCCGGCGGGGTGACCGTGAAAATCAACACCCGCACCGACAAGGACCAGACCCTGGAGGACAAGGTGGCCAGCGTGCAGGCGTTGCTCTGATGACGGGCCACAGAGAACAAGCCAGCCAGGTTCTGGCCTTCTGGTTCAGCGAAACCCAGCCGCGCCAGTGGTTCGCCAAGGATCAGGTCTTTGACGCCCTGGTGGGCGAACGCTTCCTCGGGTTGACCCGGCGGGCGATCGCCGGCGAGCTCGACGCCTGGAGCGCTGAGCCGACCGAAGCCCTGGCGCTGGTGCTGCTGCTCGATCAGTTCCCGCGGCAGATCTGGCGTGACACCGCCATGGCCTTCGCTGGCGAGCCCCAGGCCCAGGCACTGAGCCTGCAGGCGCTGGATCGCGGCTGGGTGGAGGCCGAGTCCGAGGAGGCGCGGCGGCAGTTCTGGCTGATGCCACTGATGCACAGCGAAGACCTGGCGGTGCAGGAGGCGGCGCTGCCGCTGTTCAAGCAACTCACCGATCCCCGCACCGCCGATTTCGCCCACAGGCACCGGGATGTGATCGGCCGCTTTGGCCGCTTCCCCCACCGCAATGAAGCCCTGGGGCGAGTGTCGAGCGCGGCGGAGCTGGCCTTTTTGCAGACACCGGGCTCACGCTTCTGAGCCATCGGTGCCCAGCGTGAGCGGCAGGTGGCCGCTTTTCACCCAAATGGTGCAGCCCTGCTCGCTGCTGGGCTGGTGTGCACTACCAGGGGGCTGACGCAGCCAGCTGCCGGCCGGATAGCTGCCGTGATCGTCCTGGAACACTCCTTCAAGCACCAGGATTTCCTCGCCGCCGGGGTGGCTGTGGTGCGGGACCACCGTGCCGGGTGCCAATCGCCTGAGGTCCACGTTCTCGCTGCCCCAGTGGTGCAAAGGCAGCAACGCCAATCCCGCCACGGGGGCTGATTGCCAGCAGCCTTGCCGGCTGTCGATCACCAGTCGCTGCTGATCGGCCGGGTGCATCTGCTGCAGCTTGACCAGCAACGTGCAGCCGCCGGTGCTGAAGGGGGCGTGGGCCGTGCCGCCGGGATTGCGCAGATAGGTGCCAGCCGGGTAGTCCCCCAACGCGTCGGAGAAGGTGCCCTCGAGCACGAGGATCTCCTCGCCGCCGCCATGGCTGTGACGCTCAAAGCGACTTCCGGGGGCATAACGCACGATCGAAGTGGCGCGGGCCACTTCACCGCCGCGGCGATCCAGCATCCGCCGCGCCACCCCTGCCATCGGGGAAGGCATCCACGGCAGGGTGGCGGTGTTCAGCGTGACGCGCTGGTCGAGATCGGCGTGGAGGTCCATGGCACTGATTTAGCTCATTCCTGGGCTCGTGCCTGGGGAGGGATCCACTGCGGCTCTGTTGTCTGCCAACCCTCCTTGCGCTTTTCGCTCCAGAGCTTGAGGGCCGCCTCACGGCTGATCTCCAGCCGCTTTTTCAGCAGCGGCACCGGTTGACCTGGCAGCAGCTCCCCGACCGTGATCTCCAGCTGTTGACACCACCGGTCCCAGCGGGTCGGTCGGAAGTGGAGAACCTGGTGGCCATCGCTGAGCCAGGCCTCCTTGGGCGACAGCGGCGGCCGGTTTCTGGCTCTACCGCTCAAGCCACCTCAGGCGCCCAGCCCCGATGGCGGTGAAGGTCTTCTGTCCAGCCTCTGCAGCGATGGGTGAGGTGCTCACCATGGGCGATCAGCCCCTGGTGCAGATGGCAGGTGAGCAACGGGATGCAGTTGGGGCTTGGGTGATGCCGGAAGAAGTGGCAGGTCATGCAGACCTGGCGGTTGCGACTGGAGCGGAGCACGTCCTGATCAAGCCAGGGCCAGTCCTCGATCGCCTCGTCGCGGGAGGGCTGCAAACGGGAGAGGGGGACCGGCACCATGACGACTCCTGCGGGCGTACACCTGTACTAGCAGGGGAGGCGCTTTGGCGCCAGAGGCTCACTGGGCGCTGCCGTGCTGCTGCTCAGCTGAGCGCACCTCGCGGTGCGACACCAGAAACGCCTCGATCCAGTCGTGGTGGCACTTCTGGCTGATCCGATCCGCGATCGTCACCGGCCTCCTTGATGGCGGATTCATGCGCCTGGCCTAGATCCACGTCGATGCCGTGGCCGGCGCCGCTTCCCTCTCGGATCAAAGGAGGCCGGCCACCTGCTGTGACGGTGACGCGAACGCGGGCGGTGTAGGTGACACCCCAGCCCGGCTTCTGGTCCCTGCCTATGGGCCGTTCGGCCTGAGCAACGCAGCGGACGGCGATGGTCTGGCGCTGCCAGCCGTCAAAGCCAAAGATGCGGTTCGCCTCCGCGATGACTTGCCAGCCTTCCAGATCTGCCACCTTCCCGCGGCCCTGCTCGCGTTGGCGGACATTTGCCCGATCGAGGGGAGCGGCAAGGGCGGCGAGTTGCTCGGGGGAGAAGCCGGATGGCTGGGCCGGGTGGACCTGCGGAGCCGAGGCGGATTCGTGGGTTGCTGCTGAAGGCCCCTCGGGCCGATCAGCGGTGCGGATCAGCTCCAGGGCCGATGTCGGCCTCTGGATGGGTCGAGGCGCTGCGGGGCGGTTGATGGTGCTGGCCCCGTTGGAGGAAGGAGCGGCGATGGTCATGGCGATGGGAAACGATGGAGCGAGAAGAGGAGAGGAGCGAAATGGGATCTGGAAGAAGGGCCCCGGCTGCACCACCGAAACCCCACATGTGAGGGGCCTCTGGCCCCTAGTGGATGCGCCAGGAGCGGCGGGAGACGAGTTGGGCGCCGGGGATGAGGTGGCCGGCTTTGAGGGCTTCTTTGATGGCGGCCTTGTCGGGCTGGCTGGTGGTTTTGTGGGCAAGCCACTCGGAGGGCAGGGAGTCTTCGTCGTCGATCTCGACCGCCTGGGACTTGCGGCTGCTGAGCTCGTGATTGGGGAAGGAAAAGCGCGTGGCTTTGGGTTGGAGACGGGTGAGGACCAGGACCAGGGAGTCCTCCAGCGCATCAGCCCGGGAGGCATCGGAGCGAGAGAGCTCGGTGAGGCGCTTGGCCTGCTGCTGGCGGTAGGCGGCCTGCCCGCGAAGGTGCTCGATCACCCAACAGGTGGCGTCGGCTTTGGCAGCCAGGGCGGCCTTGTTGTGTTCCTCGGCAAGGAGGGCGGCTTCAAGCTCGGCGAGGGCCTGGGCGCGGGTGTCGTCGTCGGCTTCCAGTTGTTCGGCCAGCTGGCCAATGGTGGTGGTGAGCTCCTGGGCTTCGATGCCCAGCTGCCAGAGGGAGCCGGACCGCTGCAGGGTGCAGGCAGGGCCGGCGGACTTGGGGAGGGCTGGAGCGGCGGGGGCGGTAAGAACGGACATGGGGACGTGGAGCGGAGGGGAACGAGAAGAACGGGGCGGCGGAGGCCGCTCAGGCGGCGAGGGGCTCCGGCGAGAACGGCGGCGGCACTTCCATCACCACCACCGGCACCGGTGAGCGGGAGGAGCAGCGCCTGGCTTGCTGCACCAGCGAGGCCGTGCCGGGGCCACCGGGAAAGGCGATCACCAGCACCGAGGCGGTGAACGATGGGGAGGTGTGGGCCTGGGCTTCTGCCAGGGCCTGCTCGAGGAGGCGGCGATTGCGGATCGGCCCGGCACTGCGGCCATAGCGACCCCACTCGGCGGGAAGGGACTGGACCCTCCAACCCAGCTGAAGGGCAGCACGGCCGATGGCCTGATCAGCGCCACGGGCACCGCCATGGAGCAACAGATGGACGGTCCGGCCGCCGCTGCGCTGGAGCAGGGCGGAGGCGATGCGCTCCTGGGGCCAGGCGAGATCACGGCCACCGGCGGCGACGATGACGACCGAGCGATGAACAACAACCGGCGGCGGCAACAGGCCAGCCAGAGGCAATGCAGCGGCCTGGGCCACTGCAGCAGAGGACAAGCTCATGGGCTACAGAGCAAACGAACGGGGCAAGTTGTCCGAGGATTTCGTTGCCGCAGGCGATGGGCTCGTGGCCTTTGGCGCAGTCTTTATTCTATCAGTACAAACGCACTATGGGGTCGGGCAGGATGGCTGCGGGGCAATCGATCTGCCCAAACCGCAGCCACCTTCACCAGGCCAAGCAGCTTGATAACCAATGCAGCCAAATACGCGCCGAATCGACCGGCGCCGCGCAGTCGCGCGATGAAAGCTGGAGCCTCCCCTCAGCACCCCGCCGGCTGGCAGCCGCCCGGCCACCGCAGCCGCGGGAGAGCGGCCCTGCCAGCCACCCCAATACCGGCCCCGGAGCGGAGGGCGGCGGCGGCTGGCCGATGCACGCCACGGCGCAGCCGTGGCACGCTGAAGGACGGCCGTCGCCTACCGCAGCCTTGCGGAGTCGTGCTGCGACCCCAGGCAATCGCTACATAGGCCCAAGCGTCGAGCACCCCTCGGACCGATCGGAGCAACCTGGGTTGACGCCGTCCGGGTCCGTTGCTGGTGACCGTGTTCGCTCCGGCCTGGCGGCTACCTCGCAGGAGCAAGATCACTCGCCATAAGCGCTGCGTTCGCCCGCTCGAAGGCTGCGGCCGTTCCTGACTGGCTGGCCCACGGATAAGCACGGCAGTGAACCTCGAAGCTGTGGCCCATGCTCAAGGCCACCGAACCAGCATCGATGCCGCGCAGGTGGCCCCTCAGGCTGTAGCTGTGGCGGAAGCTGTAGGGCACCAGTCGCTCTCCATTGGCGGCAAGGAGAGCCTTGAGGCTGCACCAGCCGGGCTGGCGGCTGAGGTAGGTGCCGAGCGCATCGCCAGCACCTGTCCCACTGGTGAGCGGGGGTAGCTCGATCAGGCCCGCCTGCCACCGCTCGAGCAGGTTCCACCGCTGCACCTGCCCTTCAGCATCCACCAGCGGTAGTGGATGTACACGGCGCGGCTCGGTGTCGCCGCCGCCACTGCGCTTCCGGTAACTGCACCACCAGTAGGGCTGCCCCGTGCTTCGGTCCTTCTGCACCGAGAGGTGAACGAGCTCAATCGGCCTCAGTCCGAGTTCAGCCAAGAGCTGCAGCGCATCGGACCATCGCTGTCCGGCCGCATCACAGGGCAGGGAGGACAGGAGGTTGATGATCTGCTGATCCTCGACCGGATCCCCCTTGCTGCGGTTGAGATCTTCGGTGGGCCTGCTGCCAACGTGTTCGCGGAGATCGGTGGGCGGCATCCAGACCGCAGGGAAGCGCTCTCGACTGACGCAGTAGCGCAGAAACTGCGCGAGGGACTGTGCTCGGATCTGCCTCATCCGGCTACCCGTGGCCCAATGCCGGATCATCTGATCGACCAGATCCGCAGGGCTGGTGGGTGGACGCTTGCTGGTGAGCGCCGCGACGGCATCGTTCAGGACTGGCGCGTAGCTGTGATCCCAAGTGACCGGCTTAATCGCACGGCCGTGCTCCATTTTTTGCTGCTTAAACCGCTCTACGGCCCCAGCCCAGTCCATCACTGGTTTTGGTGCTTTGCCATCGGCAATCTCAGCTGCAGCCTTGAGGCTGTGGCCCTCTGCGACGAGAGGGTAGATGTTGCGTACACGGGATCGAGCCATTACTGACAAAATTGAACTGCAGGCTCAGAAAGATCAAAATGAAAGCGAGAAGGAAACGCTCCGGTGGCTTACTACGGCGACTTTCCCCATGTTTTCTTCATGGATAGGAATTGTTCTTGCTTTCTACTTTGCGAGTGGTGCTACCAGAGCCACAAATGAAAGCTACCAAAAGCTTCTTGAAGATGCAAATAACAAGATAGTCGCAAGTGGGGCCCAGCCCGATGATAAGCTGAAAGCGCTTGCTCTATCGTCTCAGGCCAAGGGTCTAACGTTTTACGAAACTGATCTCGGGCTATCACTTGCTGCAATAAAAAAGAAAATTGAAGACGCAACACCTCGGCAAAGACTGCTTGTGCTTAATAAGGAGGACAACACTTACCATGCAATCGTGACACTTTCAGACATTAGTAGCTATCTTGTGAACCCCAGCTCGGCAGGTCAGGGCGGCGACGCCGGACTTATTTCACTGGAAGAATACCTTTCGAATAGACCCAAGGAATCAGAGCCTTTGGTCGCTTTTTCCCCGCAAACTGAATCAGTTTACGACGCACGCGCTAAGATGCTCAACCAAAAAGTCAACAATCTAATTGTCACGGAAAATGGGGAGTCGAATAGCAAAGTAATTGCATATCTTACTTCATCAGATATTGAGGCGCTTAGCCTCTGAGGCTCTGCTCAGCAATAAACATTTTTCGTACCACGCGCCTAACTTCCCCACTGCTTCAGATGGTAAGGTGGAGAGAGGCGTAGATTGTGCAGTTCTCTCACCCCATCATCATCAAATAGTGTAGTTTCAGTCCATCCAAATGCCTGTATAGGCCATGGACGTTGTAAACCGACAATCCAGTTCCGCCTAAAGATACTGGTGGTGGTGAGCTTGGCTGATTCAACCGATGATAATTTATATCTATCTGATACAGCCAAAGAGACACAGTGTTCGTGGGAGTACCGGCGAACTGAGTTTTTTGGAATGAGCTGGACCGTGGTAGCCATCTCGGGATGGTCCGAGCCTGTTTTCCAGCTGACACTGAAGCAGTGATATCCAGTGTTTCGCTAGAAGCAGCTATTGAGACCACGCTCACGAATTCACGCCTCTCGCTTTCTGCGCCGCTTGTAGCAAATATTGGCATTAGACCAGTTGAAAGGTATTGAGTCCGCTAAGCCGGAGCCCCCTAAGGAGCCCCGGCGGGAGGCTCCGGCCTCAGAGCACCGCCACCAGGCCGATGTGGCGGGCCTGCAGCTGACGGGCCACCGCTTGGGCGGTGCGCAGCGGCATCAGGCGGGGCTTCTGGACGGCCGTGCCCCGGCTACCGAAGTGCGGGGTAAGCCAGAGACACGAAAAGGTAAGGCAACCCGCCTTACAATACTGCCATGAACACCGTCACCCTCTCCTCCAAGGGGCAGCTCACCATCCCCAGGCCGTTGCGCGATGCCCTCGGCCTGGCTCCGGGGGCGAGGCTGCAGGCGAGCATCGACCGTCAGGGGCGGCTGGTGCTGGTGCCCTCCAAATATGAGCCGGAGGAGTTGTTCCGCCATCGGCCCAGCGTCAGCCGCAGCCTGAGCCTTGAGGAGATGGACCAGGCCATCGCCGATGCGGTCACCGCTGACGCCGATCCTGCCTCTGTCTTATCGTGCAGACGCTCGATACCAACGTGATCGTGCGCCTGCTGGTCGGCGACGACCCTTGGCAGACGCCGATTGCCGAACAGGCTTTTCTGGAAGCGATCGCCAGCGGTGGCGTCTATCTCCCCGATGTCGTGTTGGCGGAGGTGGCGTGGGTGCTGCGTGGATATGGGCTCGAGCGCCAGGTGCGCCACGGACTGCTGGAGCGGCTGGTGCGCACCCGCGGCGTGGTGGTCGACGACATCGACGGCGTGATTGATGCCCTTGAGCACTTCCGCCAAGACGGTGATCTGGCCGATCAACTCATCCTTGCGCGCGCCGCCCGCGCCGGTGCCTTGCCGGTCTTGAGCTTTGATCAACGCTTCTCTGCCTGTGAAGGTGTCGAACTCCTGAAGGCCGAACCGCTGGGGTGATGGCCGCCGGAGCCCTCTGAGGAGCCCCGGCGGGAGGCCCAGGCCTCAGAGCACCGCCACCAGGCCAATGTGGCGGGCCTGGAGCTGGCGGGCCACTGACTGGGCGGTGCGCAGCGGCATCAGGCGGGGCTTCTGGACGGCCCGGCCCCGGCTACCGAAGTGCAGGGAGAGGCGGGCAGAGGCGGGCTTGCTGGAACCGGAGGGCACCAGGACCACCACGCGGCGGATGGGGCAGCAGAGGGAAGCGGAGGCCATGGGATGGATGGCGAGGAACACCGGCCCCAACGCCCCACCGCAGCGGCCGGGCAAGGGCGCCGCAGGCGCTCGCGTCAGCCCTTGCGCGCGCCGAGGTGAATGGGGCAGTGCTGGTGTGGTGCTCGCTCCTGCCATGGCTCCGACCCGTTCTGCTGACGCCGTTGTGCGTGAGTGGTGGTGCCTCCGGGGACCTGCACCCCTCAGCGCCCGATGAGACCTGCACTTGGTTCTGGGGCCGGTTGCGGCCCAGTCCCGGAGTTGCCGCCTGAACAGCGCCCGGTGCCCGCTACAGCTCGATCCGCCTTGGACGCTTGGCTGTGTCGATCAGCAGGTTCTGCAGAAGCTCCCGGCTGCACAGGAGCAGGTGGGCCAGGGCCGCAGCGGTGATGCGGGGTTCGGCCACCTGGTCGCCGCGGCTGTTGGCCAGGGCGGCGCGGATCTCCCTCATCTCTCGACCGATGTTGGCCGCCATCACGGCGGTGCTTTCGCGGCCCAGCGGCCTGGATGGCTCCATGGGGGCATTCTGCAAAGGAGCCAGCTGTCGCTCGATCCGAGATCATCCAGGCGCTGATCAGCTGCTCGTTTCCGATAGATCCGGCCGAGACGGTCCTCCGCGAAGCGATCAGCTGAATCCTCAGCCCCGAGCCAGGGCCCAAGCCGCCCGCTCCCGCCGCACCTCCAACCGGATGCGGAGCATGGCGGCGCCATCGCCAACCCTGCGCGCCTCGCGGTAGGCGCGATGCACAGGCCAGCTGATCGAATTCAGGAAGGCCTGATCCACCGGGCAGCTCAAGGGCTCCAAGCGCAGGACATGGCGGCGGAGTACCCAGAGGGCATTCTCGGCCTCCCAGGGATCCAGGGCCCGCCAGGCGAGGGACCCGTGGCCCCCGGGATCCTGGCCACGGCGATTAACCCCACCGAAGCTCGGCACCGGCCGCACCGCCACCGCAGGCCCGTGGATCACCGGCGCATCCAGGAAGGGCCAGCGCAGCGAATCAAAGGCCTCCAGCCGGGCCCAGGCACCGCCATGGGCCAGATGCACCGGCCCCACCCTGGCGAAACGCAGCGCTCCCACCGGACAGCCGCAGAACTCGGCCAGCTCGGCGCATGAGATCTCCCAGTGCTCCACCGGCTGGGGCTCGATCCGGGTGCACTGCCCGCCGTGCCACTCGTGGCGGTGAACCAGAAGGACGGAGGGAACCATGGCGCATGTGACGCAGGACCCCGGAGGGTTCCGCGCCGACGCTCAAGGGCTCGCCACCGCCCGTTCGGCGCATCAGCGCCGGAGATCAAAGGGCGGCGAGCCTGGCCCCGACCCTTGGCGCGGCGCGGACCATGGAGGGGCCTGCGGCAGCGGCGACCATTGAAAGCTCAACGTGAGCTGCGGCTCAGAGGATCCAGAGGGACTCCGCACCGCACTGCTCCTGGAGCTCCAGTGCCCTTTGCTGTGCGGAGGAGAGCGGCACCAGGCGGCAAGTGCGCACGGGATGAGCAGCGGCATCGAGGAACCAGATCCGTGCCCAGGCCGGATCGAGCCCTGGCGGGTGGTGCTCGATGCCTACCGAGCTGATGGAGGAGGGGGTGGGGATGGCCGCAATCGCAGAGGACAGCCCAAACAGGCCCCAAATAGGGGCAACCCAAGGCAGGCTCTGGAATAGGCCCATCACCACCACCGAATAACCCGGTGGGCACCGCAATGGCACCCACCGGGGGGAGCCTCAAAGAGGCACCAACACCGCCGAGGGCTCGGCCCCCGCAGCCGCTATGGCCGCCCGCTCCAGCTCGAACTGGGCCTCCTGCTCCTCTTGGGCCTCCTTGAGCTGCTGATCGATGGCATCGATCCGCGCCAGGAACCTCTCCATCGCCGGGAGCAGCTCATCCTCCAGGCGGGTGATCTCTTCTTCCCCATAGGGGTGATCGATCCAGCAGCGCCTCAGGGGCTCGCGCCGGTGGCTCTGCAACAGCCAGAGCAACGAGCGCTGGCAGGACTCCACCAGGGCAACCGGATCACGCTCAGAGGCGCGGCAACTTGAAGACATGAACGGCAGACGCCAATGGGCGTCGCGACGGGACGCCGCCATCGCCGCCGCGAAAGGCAAGGGCTGGCCAGCCGGCCAGCTCGCGTTGAGCCCTTGCCCGCGGCGGAGCATGGAGAGGCCCGGCGAGGCGGCCACGATTGGGAACAGGCAGCCGCAAAACCCCCTTCATGGGAGCCAACCGGCGTTTGGGGTGGGGTCGCCCGATCATCCGTGGACGAAGTCGAGTGATGAGCGAGACCCTCTGATCCCCGAAGACGTGTGGATACAGAGCACGGGGCAGGTCGTCGAGGTCGTTGCTGACTTGGACGTTCATTGGTTTGGATCCTGACAACCTCAGAGGATTCCCAGCGACGGACATGGGGCCGATACCCGGGACTACGCTCTTTACCTACAAGAACCTTGGCAATGTCTATTGTTATTACACTGACCCGGAGCTTGTTCGTCAAACTCGCAAAATCTTTTAGGCTGGCAAGAATGCAGCGTCCTGTTCTAATGGAAAACGAGAATCCCGAGCTGAAGGGATGGCGACGAAACGAAAACGGAACCTACACGCCAATCTCGTGTGTAGATGGGGATCTTAATGCATTCTCCAAAGAACGAAGAATTGCGTTGAGCGTTCTTGGTCAGCTTAGGGTTACCGACAGCATAGAAGGCATGTCGGCAGAGTATTTGTCTCTGCTTACTCCAGAAGATGATCCAAGAGTCACGACAGAGCTAGTCGAAAAAGCCAAGCAAACTAAAGCCAATGGGTTCTCACGCACTTCAATTGGCCCACGCGGAGGAAGGTATGAGACGCGCACACAGCAGAACTATCGCCAGGTGCGCCACATCTTGGCGAGGCTGACTCACTGGGTCGACAGCCTTCTTGGCACCGCTTGAGCAAGATCTGTCCAGTCTGTGGCCGGGTCTTTCTGTGGCGGAAGAAGTGAAAAAAATGTGTGGGACGACTTTGGTTACTGCTCAGAACGCTGCGGAAGAGATCGAAATCGAGTTAAGGGCACCTCGAATAATCGGCAGATCGCAGAGATTTTTGTAGACATGAAGAAGCCGTTAAAGAGGCGGTAGAGAAGGAGAATGCTGTATCGACCATTGACAAGATTGCTTAAACTTTGGGAGCTCCTTCGCAAGATTTATGCAACCACTGATGTGTGACAGGAGCGCTGTAGATAACGAAGGAAGTTGAACGTCAGGTTCTTGAGGCCCCACCAAGCCTCGTTACTTTCTAGCCCAATCTTTCGTGTCAGCTTTCCACCCATAGACATGGTCATGCCGCCAAAGACATGCTCCACACAAGCTCTAATTGACGACTTGATACGATTCAATTCCTTGGCTGCGTCGCTGAGCTGATGATTGCGAGCGCCTTTTCGTGGATCAGGCTTTCGAAGCCACCGAGATTCAGAAGATCCTCAAAGCATTCACCTGAATATGCTGAGTTAGCCCAGACATAGTCATGTTCGTTTTCGGGGTCCAGCAGGTCACCCCACCTTTACCAGCTTCACAGTGGGCAGCGGGGGAGACCGATCAGGTCATCGGCAACACAACTCCATCAGCGAATTTGTCTGTCGGTCTCCACACCCTGCCTTTCATCAGCAGGGAATGGGATGGCTGTATGGGTAGACCAAGGGGCAAGGAGCCCCGATCGTGTTGCACACCATTCCGTTGTTGGCCGCCACCTGTCTGACGGGATTCGCGATGCTGCAACTAGTGCTCAGGATCGTATCGTTTTGATCGGCCGTTGGCTGGGGCGCGATGCAAAACTTCGTGTGGTTCTGGCTGAAGCACTGGATCCGGGTGCGCTATTCATCGGTTCCCTCCATTCGTCCTGATCGCCTGCAAAAGATCCTGGCGATGCAGCAGGCTGGCGACTGGTTGGTTCTCGACGCCCGCACGACCGCCGAATTCAATGTGAGTTGCCTCCCAGGCGCGGTGTTGATCGGGGATGGTGAAGAGATTCCCCACTCAGGCCAGCTGGGCAATGCCTCGCGGGAGAGGCCAATCCTGGTGTGCTGTGCGGTGGGGGTGCGCAGTGCTGCCGTGGTGAAACGGCTGCGGGAGAGGGGCTTCCGGAAGGCCGTGAATCTGGAGGGAGGGCTGTTTGAATGGGTGAACCAAGGGCATCAGCTCGTGCATGAGGGCCTACCCACCACGCTTGTACATCCGTTCAATCGCTTCTGGGGTCTGCTCCTGAAGCCGCACCGATGAGAGGCACTGGCGTGGCGCCACTGTCGATCATCATTCCCACCCTGAACGAGGCTGCCAGCCTGGGACGCACGCTGGCGAATGTGCGTGCCCTCGATCCACCGGCCCTCGAAGTGCTGGTGGTGGATGGCGGCAGCTGCGACGCCACCCGGGAGATCGCCACCGCGGCGGGTGTGGCAGTCATCTCCTCCGAATCAGCGGGCCGGGCGATCCAGATGAATGCAGGCGCGCGGCAGGCCCGCGGCAGCCTGCTCTGCTTTCTGCATGCCGACACCCTCGTTCCCACCGATCTGGTAGCGATCGCGGAGCGGGTGCTGGAGGACCGGGCCATCGCCGGGGCGGGCTTCGTGTCACTGATGAGTGGCGAAGACACCACTCGCTGGGGGATTTCGGTCCTGAACCTGCTCAAGACCCATCTGGCGCCATTGCTGTTTCGCCCTCACCTGTACTGGCGTGGACTGCGTCTGCTGTTCGGCGATCAGGTCATGATCTGTCGGCGGCAAACCTTCTGGGAGGTGGGTGGCTTCAACGAAGCTCTTCCGATCCTGGAGGATGGCGATCTCTGCCTGCGGCTGCTGAAGCAGGGACGCATCCGGCTGATCAACCGGGTGGTGATCAGTTCCGACCGGCGGGTGCAGCGCTGGGGCTCCGGCAAGGCCGCTGCGATCTATCTCTCAATCGGCTTGCTCTGGGGTCTGGGCATGCCACCGGCGCCCCTCAAGCGCCTCTACGAGGACATCCGCTGATTCAAACTCCAGTCGTAGGGTAGAAACGCGACCCGGGGTTGATGATCCTGTACCGAAACGCCGCCCAGGCGGGGCAGGATGTAGTCAGGCAGGGATGGCGCCACAGCCAGAAAATCAGCCTTGTACCACTTGAAGATCTTGCTGCAGTGCAGAACGCCCCTCTCGGCATCGAATCGCACCTTGGCGGGGTTGTTGATGAAGCGGGTCACATCCTGCTCCAGTTGCTCTTCCACCCCCTCCGGCGTGTAGGCCTCGTGGCGCAGCAGCGGACATCCGATGGAGGCGCAGACAATCGCGAAGTGAATGCGGGGATCAGCGGCGATCTGGCGCAGCATCCTGTTTTCGATCTGCGCCAGGCTGAATAACTCATTGCCAAGGCGATGCACGCGCCGCTGGAAGAAGCGGAGGAAAGCGATCCAGTTCGGTAGCCCCATCAGGGTGGGGCGAATCGATGTGATCGGATAGGCCGAGAGCACTGACTGGATGGTGAAAGCGTTGTAGAGGTTGATCCAGTGGGCGAGGTGATCCTCACGGCCGTTGGTATCGGCAGATTGCTGGGCAAGCCAGCGGCAGAGGGTTTGGGGGTCGTGGGTGCTCCAGGCTTCGTAATCCACACGCCCAGCCTGGTCCACGTAACGGCGTAGGAGCTGATCCCAGATGGGCAGATCGTTCATGGGTAGGCAGCTCTGCGTTGAAAGGAGTGGGGCGCTCAACAGGGCCTTAGAACCTCGTGGCTGGCCGAATGCCAGGCACCGCTGGCCTCATAGCGCCAGATCAGACGCTCCATCCTGCCGGGGGCGGCAACCAGCCGCCCTCGAGCACAAACGCCTCGCGGTGGCTGGCCCGCCCCGGCAGACGCTAGAACAAGCTATGCCAGACGACACCATGCCCGACAGAAACCAATCTCATGTGGTCGTCATCGGAGGCGGATGGGCTGGCTGGGGTGCCGCAAAGTCACTCTGCGAAGCCGGCGTTGATGTGACCTTGATCGATGGGATGCTCGATCCAACCGGCAGTCAACCAATCACAACCAAAAGCGGTAAACCCTTTGAGGCTGGAACCAGGGGCTTTTGGAAGGACTATCCCAACATCAATGCCCTTACAGAAGAGCTTGAAATAGGCAATATCTTCACTGACTTCACAACCAGTGCTTTTTGGTCACCCGATGGATTAGAAGCAACAGCTCCTGTTTTTGGAGAATCACCCCAATGGCCAAGCCCCCTAGGCCAAGCGATTGCAACAATCAACAACTTCAAGCGACTTCCGATTCAAGATCGACTCAGCATCGCAGGACTTCTCTATGCCATGCTGGACCTCTATCGCAGCGACAAGGTTTTCCAGAAATACGATAATCTTAGTGCACAATCACTATTTATAAAGCTTGGCATCAGCGATCGACTCGTTAATGAATTCTTGCGACCGATCTTGCTAGTTGGCTTGTTCAAGCCTCCCGAAGAAGTTTCGGCCGCTGTCACCATGGAGCCCCTCTATTACTATGCCCTGGCACATCAAGACTCGTTTGATGTTTGTTGGATTAATTCAAAAAGCATTGCCGAGCAACTGTTTGAGCCACTCAGTCGAAGGCTGATGTCTCGCTATCATTTGCGCGTCCTTGGGGGAACCTTCGTGACACGGCTGAATGTTTCATCTGAGACGCAACGCAGAAGCTCGATTGAGATTCAAAGTGTACAAACAAAAGAAGTCAAGGTGATTGACGACGTTGATGCTGTGGTTTTAGCGGTGGGTGCAAAAGGGCTAAAATCACTGATTTCTCAATCTCCAGAATGCAACAAAGCAGTGCCAGAGCTTGTTGCCGCTGCTTCTCTCGGCTCGATCGATATCGTTTCAACACGTTTGTGGCTGGATCGCTATGTTCCAATCGCTTACCCAGCCAATGTTTTCTCCCGCTTCGAATCGCTGAAGGTCGCTGGAGGCACCTTTTTCATGCTTGACCAACTGCATAAAGAATCGGAGCGGGCGCTATGGAGTCATAACCAGCCACAGGGTTCCGTGATTGCAAGCGACTTTTACAACGCATCTAGCATCGCAGTGATGAATGATCAAGAGATTATTGATCGACTTATGCATGACTTGCTTCCAATTGCTCACCCTGAATTTAGAAATGCAAAGGTAGTTGATTACGAGGTAAGGCGTTATCCCGATTCTGTGTTTCACTTCTCTCCCGGCAGTTTTAGCAAGCGCCCACCCCTGGAAACCTCAGTAGAGACGATCGTTTGCGCTGGTGACTGGGTGCGGATGGGCGAAAGAGAGCATGGTGCCAAAGGTCTTTGTCAGGAAAGAGCCTATGTTTGTGGACTGGAAGCAGGAAACTCCCTGATCAGGCGCAAAATCATCAAAGGATCGAATCAATCGAAGCCCATCCAACATTTGGTCGTCCCAATTCGTGCTGATGAACCACAGGTCGTTCTAGGCTGTGTGCTAAGGAGACCCTGGAAAACCCAGGCCATTCGCGGGACAATAGCCCTGTGATCGCAGGCCAGGACTGGGGTGATGGGCGGCAAGCAGCTTGGCTTCTCGGATTACGAGCTGACGACGACGAAGAAGCAGAC
>Ga0209298_10000087_pt1 | contig 53933 bp, 72 predicted proteins | sample S_140806_EF_Meta_FD_187325 | JGI IMG/M metagenome (GOLD analysis project Ga0209298, IMG submission 187325) | Freshwater microbial communities from Lake Simoncouche, Canada to study carbon cycling - S_140806_EF_MetaG (SPAdes) (version 2) | ecosystem: Environmental > Aquatic > Freshwater > Lake ... | reverse complement strand
AAAACGCGATATTCTTGCAATAACTCTTGTTCAAAGTGCGCTGTTAAGTCAAGACAAAAATCAAACGCAAAAAAAGACAGCAAAGGTAAAAGAGAATTTTACAAAAGAAATATTTTTGAAAATGACCCAATAATTCAAAATTGGATACATGGCATTTATGTGTTTAAAAAGAAAATGCAAAAAGACTTTGGGGTTAAACTTCATGTAGACCATATTGTTCCGTTGCAAGGAAAAAATGTATGCGGTCTTCATGTGCCTTGGAATATGATGATTACATCGGCAAGATTTAATTGTTCAAAACAAGCAAAAATTGGAACCGAAGAAGGTTCTAAGTCGGTAGGCGGCGTATCGGTGCATTCATCTGCACAGCCTTGGAATTTAAAAAAGGAAGCACAAAATGTCAATCTCTTATAAATGGGTAATTACTGAAACAAACTATCAGACTTCTGACAAGTTTATTTTTTGTGCCCACTGGACTGCCACAGCAGTAGACGAGGGCTACACCGCATCCATCTGGTCAACCTGTTCATGGGCTGATGGCACACCGACTATCCCCTATTCCGAGGTAACAATGTCGGAAGTCTTGCAGTGGGTATGGGACAGCGGAGTTTCAAAAGACGCTACCGAGGCAGCACTGGCACAGCAGATTGAGTTGCAGAAGAACCCCGTAACCGCCACCGGAACTCCGTGGAGCCAAGCATGAACCTAGAACTCGACGTAAACGAAATCAACTTCGTCCTGCAAACGCTTGGCGAGTTGCCCAGCAAGTCAGGCGTGTGGCCTCTGATTGTCAAAATCAAAGAGCAGGCCGAGACGCAAGTTCAGAAAGCCAAAGATGAGCCTTGAAACACAATTCTCAGCACACGAACAGGTCTGCGCCGAACGGTACGCGCAAATCAACGCACGGCTCAAGCGACTGGAGGGCATCCTCATCAAGACCGCCGGGGTGCTCATCTTTTCCATGTCTGCAATCGTCTATGCCAGCTTGACGCTGCATCGGTAAAAATGATTGACCTCACCAAAGCCATTGGAGCAGTCGCAGCCAGCATTGCAGCCATCGGCGGCGGTTACACGCTTGCCGACAAGTTTGGTTGGTTTGACCGAGCCATCCTTGAGTGGTCACCAGAGCATTTTAAAATTGTGGCAGATGCTGGACAGCCCATCAACGTCACAGTGGCCCGAATCAAAAAGCGGGACGACTGCTCTGTTGAGAGTTTTACCCCAAGCATCCGTGATGCCGCAGGTATGGTGCATGAGGCGACCACCACCGCAAGCAAGTTCAGCGGCCCAGCGGGGCCACAGATTGATACTTTTTCATACCAGTTGACGATGGTGCGAAAAGAAAAGATTGCACTTGGCACAGCTACGTTGCTGGCAACCATCAAATACAAATGCCCCGAGGGTGAGCGTGTCGTTCAATACCCTCGCCATGCAAATTTAAGTTTTGACCTTAAAGGGTGACCATGATTCCAATTGTTGCATCCCTCCTCGGTACATTGGCTCAGAACGGTCTGGGCCTCTTGTCATCTGCGCTTCAGGCCAAGGGCAAAGAAGTTGTTGAAAACGCACTGGGCGTGAAGATTTCCGACAACCCCAGCCCTGAAGAGGTCAGCAAACTGCGCCAGTTGCAATACGACCACGAAGAGCGGTTGATTGAACTTGGGATTATGAAAGCCCAAGCTGAGTTGGAGGAACTCAAGGTATTTGCTCTGGCCTCTCAGAACGAGGATAACAACGTCACAGACCGCTGGAAGGCGGACATGGGTAGTGACTCATGGCTGTCCAAAAATATTCGCCCTATGAGCCTTGTAGCCATCTTCGTGGGGTACTTCATCTTCGCCATGATGTCTGCATTCGGCCTGAACGCCAATGAGTCCTATGTCCAGTTGCTAGGGCAATGGGGGATGCTGATTATGGGTGCTTACTTTGGCGGACGGACAATCGAAAAGCTGGCGGACATGAGGAGTCGAAAATGAGCCTCAGTCAAGAGCAGGCCGCTTTCCTGCTGGATGTCTGCAAACTTATCCAGCACGCCACTGAGCAGGGTTTTATGGTCACTGGTGGGGAGTTGGCCCGCACACCCGAACAGCAAGCCATTTATTTCAAAACAGGTCGCTCGAAGACCATGAACTCCATCCACCTCAAGAGGTGTGCCATCGACTTGAACTTCTTCAAGGATGGGAAGATAATCTGGGACAAGGGCATCATTGCTCCGCTGGGCGCTTACTGGGAGTCTTTGCACCCCAAAAATTTGTGGGGCGGGTCATTTAAATCGCTGGTGGACTGTCCGCATTTTGAACGAAACGTGGGGTAAACATGGCAACCGCTTCGGTAATGACCTACGATTCTTTGGTCGAAAACATCCAGTCTTACCTAGACCGTACTGATGCGGACACTATTGCCAAAATTCCTCTGTTCATCATGCTGGCAGAGCAAATCATTGCCAGCCAAATCAAGTTTCTTGGCAACCTGACAGTGCAGACCTCGACCATGACAATTGGTCAACCCATCCTTGATAAACCTGCTCGTTGGCACAAAACAGTCTCCTTCAACGTCACCGTAGACGGACAGAAACAGCCCGTGTTGCTTCGTAAGTACGAATACTTGCGTGAGTACACCCCAGACGCCACAACGACTGGTGCGCCAGAGTATTACGGGGACTACGACTACACCCACTGGTTGGTCGCTCCCTCGCCTGATGTTGCGTATGATTTTGAGGTGTTGTACTACGAACGACTTCAACCGCTTGATTCTTCCAATCAAACCAATTGGTTCACCATTTACGCCCCACAGGCTTTACTGTACGGGTCTTTGTTGCAGGCCATGCCCTACGTCAAGAACGACGAGCGGATGCCCATGTGGCAACAGAATTACGACCTCATCATTCAGACCCTGAAGTCTGAGGACGTACAGCGCATTGGCGACCGCCAAGCAACCGTTTTGGATACTTAATCATGCCGTCATTTAACTCCCCCTTCACAGGCAACGTCATTCAACCAACAGACGTTTCGTATCGCAATATTTCTATAGCGAACACAAATCTTCAGTTGGAGTGGCCCATCAACGGAACCACAACTGATGATGCCGCCGCTCGTATTATGGAGGTCACTACAACTGGAGTTTCTGAGTTGTGGATGCCTCCTGCCAATCAGGCTTCGGTAGGGCAGGATGCATTGATTCGTAATATTGGTGGGGAAGACTTCACCGTCATGGATTATGCGGGAATCAACACGATTGTGACCGTGTTGGTAGGCGAGGCCCAGTACATCTACATTACCGACAACAGCACTGAGGAAGGTGTTTGGGGCATTATTGCTTTTGGTATTGGCTCCTCTGGTCAAGATGCGGCAACCCTTGCCGGGTACGGCCTGCTGGCGATTGGTCAGACGCTGAACCAGAGTCAGCCAGTCACGACTTTTTCTTCCAACTACACGGCGTTGACGACAGACCGCTCAAGCACTTATGTGTGGACTGGCGGTGCTGGAACGCTGACCCTGTCACTGGCATCAACTCTTGGCGATAACTGGTTCATGTTCTTGCGCAACAGCGGGACAGGGGCTTTGACTGTCACTGGAACCAGTGGCGACTTGGTCAACGGTTCTGCGTCAATTGCTCTGCAACCGACAGACTCTTGCATCATTGTTTGCAGTGGTTCACAGTTTTATACAGTCGGCTTGGGTCGGAATACACAGTTTGCTTTTACTCAGTTGAGCAAGGCTGTGACGACTGGCTCTTACACCTTGACGGCTTCTGAAGCCTCAAACGTGATTCAAAAATACACCGGGACTTTGACAGGCAACGTCACAATTGTTGTTCCGTCAACAGTTCAGGTTTATTACATTCTCAACGAGACATCGGGTGCTTACACCGTCACAATCACAACGGGTTCTGGCGGCACTGCTGTTTTGACCGCAGGCAGTCAAGCCACGTTGGTTTGCGATTCTGTGAACCTATACAACGCCAACACAGTTCTTGCTGGCGCTTCAGTTGTGAGTTTGAATAACGGCTCCGTTGGCGCACCGTCGTTGAACTTTGCGTCAGAAACAACAACAGGTGTTTATCGCGCCGCTTCTGGTGAATTCAACATTGCAATTCTTGGTGTATTGCGCTCAACAGTGTCTGCTTCTGGTTTGGCAATTGTTGGGACTGGTAACTTCACAGGTGGTGTTTCTGGCGGGACGTACTGATGGTCAAGAAGGTCTTTACCATTGATACGCTACCGGGCGTCCAGCGCGACGGCACTATCTTTGACATGAACTTTTACACGGACGCTCGTTGGGTTCGCTTCCAGCGCGGTCGTCCAAGAAAAGTTGGTGGCTATCGCGCAATTGTCAGTAACGCACTTGGGTACTCTCGCGGCATTTATGTCAACTCGGTTGATGGTGTCAACTCAGTTTTTAACGGGTACAACAACGGCCTTGAGGTTGTCAACATCAACAACCTTGGCATCGGTGCTGGCGTAACTGAATTTACTTTCACAGGCTTGATTCTGACCCTCAACACCTTGGTTGGCGGGACTACCTATGTCAATGGCACATACACAAATGTGACGCTCACAGGCGGTTCTGGTTCTGGTGCAAAGGCAACTATTGTGGTTGCTGGTACGGTAGTGACCACAGTCACGCTGACAACGGCTGGCAACGGGTATGTGGTTGGCAACACGTTGAGCGCAACCGCCGCAAGCATTGGCGGCACGGGCAGCGGTTTCTCCATCAATGTGGCAACAATCAATGACGGCTTCACGGAAAGCGATTTGAACCTGTGGCAGTTTGACTCTACGTTTGACGCTCAGGGTTCTGGAAACCAGTTGCTGTTGGCGCATCCCGGTCGGAACTTAGCCCAGATTGACCAGACAACTGTGACCCCGGTTTTGGCTGGGGACATCAATGGCACAGTCCTGTCTCCGCTTACGGACACTACTGGAACAACCCCAACAGGCGATGTCATTGAAGTTGCTGGCGGTGTAGTTGTTTTGCACCCCTACGTTTTTGTGTATGGCGACAACGGCCTCATCAAGAATTGTGTGGCTGGAGACCCATTTGATTGGAACGGGCCAGACTCCAACGAGGTCAACGTGGCCTCCACAAAGATTGTCAAGGGCTTGCCAGTGCGAGGTGGCTCTAACGCGCCCTCTGGGCTGTTCTGGGCGCTTGATTCACTGATTCGTGTGTCCTACAGCCCCACCACGATTACGGTCGCCTCAGTCCCCCAAACCTTCTACTGGCGCTATGACATCATCTCCAGTCAGTCTTCTATTCTCTCCAGCCAATGTGTCATCGAATATGACGGCATCTACTATTGGATTGGCGTTGACCGATTCTTGTTGTACAACGGCGTGGTCAAGGAAATCAAGAACACTTTTAACCAGAACTACTTTTTTGACAACCTGAACTACGAGCAACAGCAAAAAGTCTTTGTGAACAAGGTTCCGCGCTTTGGTGAAATTTGGTGGTTCTTTCCCTCTGGCAACTCAGAGGAGTGCAATGATTGCATCATCTACAACGTGCGAGAAGACTGCTGGTACGACGCTGGCGAGGCTTTGGGCGCTCGTCGCACTGCTGGCTACTTCTCACAAGTGTTTCATTACCCCATCAACGCTGGCGCAACATTGAGTGAGCAAGAGGTAATTTTTACGGCGTCAATTTCAACAACGAATGCAAGTGCCGTCATCACAATTGCGCCCAATAATTTGGTTGCTGTTGGACAGCAGGTTGTGTCTGCCAGCGTTCCATCTGGCGCATTGGTGTCTTTGATTACGCCCAATGCGGCATCACCCACAGCGACTGGAACTTCTGGGGCAAGCACCATTGTGGTCAGCAGCGCAACTGGGGTTGTGTTGAACCAATCCGTTGTAGGAACTGGCGTTGGTGTGGGCGCTGTTGTGACCATCATCGCGGGGACGACTATCACGCTGTCCGTGGTCAACAGCGGGGCTGTATCGGGAGCCATGTCGTTCGCTGGTTTGAGTTTGACCTTGTCTGCAAACGCAACGGCAACATTGATTGAGACCGCAAATTTTGAGACTGTGGCTGGTCAAGTTATTTTGTGGCAACACGAAATTGGAACGGATGAGGTCATCAACGAAGAGGCCAACGCCATTGAAAGTTTCTTCCAAACAAGTGATTTGGGTTTTGTGGCTGGTGGGCCTGCTCAGACATCTCCCGTGGGCGACAACTTCTGGTTGAACTTGGAGCGGGTGGAGCCTGACTTCATCCAGCAAGAAGAGATGACGTTCCAAGTCACGGGTCGACCTTACGCTCAGTCTGCTGATGTAACGTCTGACCCTTATGTGTTTGCCCCGGACACAGGCAAGATTGATATGCGCCAGCAACGGCGAGAAATACGGTTGATTTTTAAGAGCAACGTACAGGGTGGTAATTACCAAATGGGTAAGGTTTTGCTCACGGTCACTTTGGGCGACTCCAGACCATACGGAAGCTAACATGGCGCTTGCTCTCGTATACGACCCCCGCTATCATACGTGGGACTCGTGGTCGAGCCTTATGTGCGAGGCATATGCGGCGCAGCAGCTATCAATGAACACCTCTGAAGAGGGTTGGAAAGAATGGGCGGCGGGTTTAAAAGCAATCGACATTTTTGTAAACGAGGGCATCCCCGGCCCGTATATATTTGAAAACTGGCAAGATTGGGCAACAGCTTTAGTTGGCGCTGTTAACCAGCCAACGGATGCACCTTCTTGATAACTTTGCCTAGTATTATTTATCTCACATTCAAAACAAAGACCGCAAAATGAATATTTCAGAATATCGTCGCAAGGCTTTGGGGTATGTGTATCGTGCGGATGGTGATTACGATTACAGCACCCCTTCGGCAAACGAAGCAATACGGCAGATGTACATACAGAACGTCGGCAGAGAGCCTGACGCTGGTGGACTGGCGTACTTTGCCGACCGTTTTGGTACGGATGTCAGTGCCAAAGAACTTGAAACCTTCAGAGAGATGGCGGCTGCGGAAGTTGCCGCTGTTGAATCCCAACGCGCTGCTGCTGCTGCTCCTGCCAGTTCGGGGGTTTTTTCCAGCCTTCCTGCTGCCTTAACCAACGCTTTCGCAGCAGGTCAAGGACAGGGTATTTTCACCTCTGCTGCCCCTACGCCTGCTCCCGCCCCTACCCCTGCCCCTACCCCTGCCCCTGCATCTGAGCCTACCCCTGCCCCTGCTGCCCCTGTGACGGGCACGCATCGAGAACTACGAGAGAACCAAGAGGGCACTTACTACGTTGAAGTGCCAAACACCCAAGCGTATCTTGACACTCAAAATCAAAAATCGGCGGCTGCAACAGCTTTGGCAACCCAAAAACAAGCGGATACAAGTCTTCAAGATAAATCCGCGTCATTTGCCAAAACTTTTGGTGCTACACCCATTTACACCGGGGGAGATGTTGCAGCTAGGTTATATCAAGGCGAGGAAGTTGAAGCCGCATCGTACTCACCGCTTGCCCTAGCAGGATATTTTGCGCCAACGGGAACCAAAGGATATTCACATACCTATGACGCTCAAGGCAATTACACCGGGATAATAAACACCAGCCCCAGTGGGTTTATCAACGAATTATCTAACTCACTGGCACAATTAGATTCTGATTTAGGGTTATCTAAAAACGCCCCGCTTATAGTGGCGTTAGCCATCAATGTATTGGCCCCCGGTGCAGGGGCCGCTATTGGGCAATCTTTAGTCAGTTCTGGTTTAGTCACTAGCGCCTCCGCAGCATCAGCGGCGGCTTTGGCGGGTGGTGCTACCGCAGCGGGAGCAGCGGCTGCGGGGGCAGCAGCAACCGCTTTTGCAACCACGGTTGGCAGCACGATATTGAATACTGGTATTCAACTGGCAACAGGTGTGCCCGTTGAAAAGGCATTTACCAATGCGGTGCTAAGTGTTGCTGGAGCCTCTTTTACTCCCGGAATTAGCAACGTAGTACAAGAAGTTGTTGGAAATGAAACGGCAACAAGAATTATTACAAACGCTGTTGTGTCGGCTGGCAAAGCCGTCGCAACGGGTGACAATATTGGCGATGCTTTTGTTGGCTCTCTAGCAAGCGGCGTTGCAAATGTTGGCGCAGATAAAATTATTTCTGGCTTGTCTATAGATGAATTACCTAAAGAAGCCGTCGGTGTCATAAAGGCAGGTATTGTTAGCACAATTCTAACTGGTGATGGAACTACAGCCATGACCAACGCCGCAATCAATGCAGGCGTAACGGCGGCAATGGATGGGTTCAGTAATGGCGCTATCAATTTGACTGAGGGCGCTTTTGACTCGCTAAACAATATTGTGACAAGTACCGATGCAACAACTGTAGACACAGACGCCATAAACTTGCAGACGGCAACCAACGCTGGGTTTTCTGATTTTGCAACGTACATGCAGTACGGTGGTGATTTGCAAGCCTACAACGCAGCACAAGCAGGCACAACAGGTTCAACAAGTTCAACAGGTTCAACCAGTGGAACAAGTGGAATTAGTGGAATTAGTGGAACAAGTGGAACAAGTGGAGCAAGTGGAACAGACACAGCGAGTACAGCGGGTACGGCAGGGACAGCAGCTACAGCAGACACCACAGCGGGTACATTGGATGGAACGAGTACAGCAGGTACAACGATTGCATCAAGTACAGCAGACACTGGGGGCACAACGGCGGGTACAACAAGTGCAGCAGACACAATAGTTTCTGAAGTGCCGACTGGACAAACCACTTCTGATTTCAAAGATTTAATCGCCGCAACAGGCGCAACTACTGGCGATGCTGTGGTGGCCGATACGGCAACAAATATTCCAAAAGAAGTTGTAGATATTGCAGAAGCGTTCCCAGACTACGCAGTCACAAGTAGCGCACCAACTGGTGCATTGGCCGCAGTTTCTGAAAATATTGATTTCAATGATGCATCAGAAACTCCTTCAGAAGTAGCGTCTGTAAGCACAACTAGCCCGTTGGCTTCCGTGTCGGAAACTTTTCAGCCTATAAATTTACCTGACACTCAAAGTCAAGAAGGTGCAGTTATTTCTGAAGCGGAAGTTCCTGATGTTGTCAAGACTTTGGCAAAAGACGAAACAGAAGAACAACCTATTGGTGGATTGAATGCGGTTCTAACGGAAGCACCTCAAGAAAAAATAGCTTCGTCATCAGGAATAAAAGCCATTGACATTGCAAAACCTGTGATTTCCACTATTGGTAGCTTAATCAAGTCATCCTTGAACAGGAGACCGACAGCGGCTAGACCTGTTGGCGGCTTGCGGTCGGCAAGCATCAGGCCAGCGGCTGTCAAGCCCCCGGCAAGGATGGATGTGGCTAAATTGATACCGATTCAAAAAGCGGTTCCAATCAAAAAACCAACAGCGGTTGGCCCAGCTAAAACTTTGGCAAGCACCGCAAAACTAAGCCCTGTGAGCAATATTGCAGGCTTGACCTCACTGGTTAAAAAGGCAGGATAAAAATGGCGATTTTGAAAAAACGCACATCAACCAAGCAACTTCCAGAGGCTAAAGATTTTGACGTTGCGCCACTGAAAAGCGTCATCAGCAATTTGAACGACCGTCCTTCATTGACTGGTCGCACTTCTGGCTCAATGACTTCTGAAGGCTCTGGTACTCGTTCAAGCCTAAACACTGGTACAACCCCTATGGGTGGCGGCGCAAGTCCTCCTCCAGTCACCTCGACGGTTACAAGCCCAACAAACAAGCTAACTTTGCCGCCAGCACAAAAAGCAACTTTACCTACAAAGCCGCCTGCATCTTTGACCACAAAGACTAGCATGGTTCCAAGGACTACGCTTGCCCCAAAGACTCTTTTGCCGACCAAGTCTACGCTGACATCCAAGACCACTACGCCGACAACAAAGACCACTACGCCCAAGGTAACAACCCCAGCGGTCAAGCCAACTGTTACGACCAAGCCTGTCGTCACAACAAAACCTGTAACTACAACAAAGCCTGTAATTACGACAAAGACGACTCCCACTTCTGTAGTCAAGCCTGTCGTTACAAAGCCAAGTACGGCCACAAACACACTAGTCAACTCGCTCACGGGCGCGGCGATTGGTGCTGGAACAAAGCTAATCATCGACAAGATTACTGGCAAGCCAACGGTGGTTAAAACTGGCCCTACACCTGCTGGTGGTACAAAAACACCTATTGGCGGAACCAAGACCCCTGTGGGGGGTACAAAGACTCCTGCGGGCGGAACAAAACCAATCACTAGCACGGTATTGACTGAAGAACAAATTCAAGCAGAACTTGACCGAGCAAAAGCATTAGAAGGGACAGGTGCGCCTCCAGAGGGCGCTGTAGACAATGGCAACGGAACTTATTCTGTTTTTGAAGACGGCATGATTACAACCTATGACTCCAGCGGGGTTATTACGGGCATGGTGGCCGATACAAATGTAAACCCAGCGGAAGTTGAATCAATTTATGATGAAGCCAATCAAGATGCCGCAAGCGGCGGTGGAGATGGCGAAACAATTGATACAACCAGCGGCGACGGAGTCAGTGAAGGTTCTGAGGGTACTCAATACTTCCAAGACGGCGAGGGAAACTACTACACCATGAATGATGATGGTGGGTATGACTTGGCGTACTACGCTGACGGCTCCATTCCAGAAGATGCTGTGGAGGCGGAAGAACCAGAATTTACCTCCTACACAGACCCAGACACTGGCGCTGAATGGACACTGGGCGGTGACGGCGAGTGGACTACAGACTTTAACTACGACGACTACACCAATTATCCAGACGGCACTGATTACGTAGATAACGCGGATTATGCGGTCAGCGATGATTACGTAGACAATGGCGGCTACACAGACTACAACGACTACACGGATTATTCTGGTGAAGAGTACGCAAAACGCGGAGGCTTGATGACTATGATGAACAAAGGCGGAGTAGCAGGCTACGCACCCGGTGGAGATGTATTTCGTAGCGATGTCCAGTACACCGATAACGGCGACAATTCCTACACCTATTACGATGAAAATCGAGGTTATGTGACCGTAGATTATAACGGGAATGAAATATCTAGCACTCTTGAAGACCCGTATCCCGTTGCATCCTCTGGCACATACGATACAGCAATTGATGATGTGACCGTCCGCAAGTCTGTTGACAACAAAGATGGAACCTACACTCAATATTACAGCGATGGCACATACTACACTTTTGACGACCCAGAATACGGCACGGTCTATGACCCTAACGTCACCACCAAAGCCGTGGCGACCAGTGGCAATCCTTTTTCCTTCGACAATATAGGAAATACCGTATCGAAAGGCTTCCAAAATTTAACTGGCGCAAGCGACGAAACGGTTGCAAAAATAATTGGCGCACTTCCAGCGGCTGGCGCTGGCGCTTTGGTTGCTTCTTTGCTTGGCAATGATTCTGGCGGTGGTGAGCAATATCAAGGTTTTGATATGTCGAAGGTCGGCGCTATCAACCCACGCACCACTGACTTTGGAATTGGCCCGACCAACTTTGTTGGCTACGAAGACTACGGCACAAGTGGCGACGACTACACGCCAAACGAGGAGTTGTTGCGGAACCTGAACGCCCCCGGCTACAACCCGGTGAACGAAGGCGACTACGGCTACGAAGAGGTTGCCGCCGACGAAGAGGTTGCCGCCGAGGGGATGGCCTCTGGCGGTCTGTCTTCTATGGCGACTCCTGTGTCCTCGTACTACACCTTTGGGCAACCTGCGGACATCTTGGCAAACTTGGGAATGCGCCCACAGCCCCCTATGAACCCCCCAGAGATGATGACTCAAGTGGGGCAGCAACAACCTGCACAACAAGCCCAACAACAAAGGTTGCCACAGCAGGCTCCGCCAATGGCTCCACAACAAATGTCGCCCATGATGCCTCAGCAGGGGATGCCTCCCCAAATGCGCAGGGGTGGGTTGTCTCACGTTTCCAACGTGCCAATGACTCAGGGCCGCATGGACTTCCGTCAAGGTTCCGCTGTACATGGAGAAGGCGACGGCCAGTCTGACGACATCCCGGCAATGCTTGCGGATGGCGAATACGTGTTTGATTCTGAAATTGTTGCGCAGATTGGCAATGGCTCGACCAAGGCAGGCGCACAGGCTTTGGACAGGTTCCGCGAGAACATCCGCGCCCACAAGCGGTCAGCACCCATCAATAAAATACCGCCCAAGACAAAAGTGCTAACCTCGTATCTCAAAGGAGCAAGATAATGGCTGGCTTATTTCAGGGTGACCCACTGCCCCCGATTACCAAGACGACGGAAGACCAACAGTCGGCTCCAGAGTTTTACACGAACTACCTGCAAGACATTGCCAATTTAGGCCAGAACGCTGTCCAGCAGGGCGGTATTGCTGGCTTCAGCCCTTTGCAGCAGCAAGCCTTCCAGATGGCCCCAGACGTTGCGTTTGCTGGCGCGGGGTCTATGGGTGCAGCGTCCCAATTGCTGGGCGAGGCGGGCGCTACAACGGTTCCTGATGTCATTGCTGACTACATGAACCCCTACACCTCAAGTGTGGTGGATGAGATGGGTCGCCTGACTGAGCGCAATGTCCAAGAAAACATCCTGCCCAACCTTGGCGCGGCGGCTATTGGCTCTGGTCAGTTTGGTTCTCGTCGTCAGTCTCAGATTACTGGAAACTCTTTGCGCGACATCCAAGCTGACTTGCTGGGCAAGCAGATGCAGGCGCTTCAGCAAGGCTACACAACCGCAGGAAGTCAGGCTCAGGCAGACCTGACTCGCGCCCTACAGGCTGGGCAGGGGTTTGAGAACTTGGGCCAAGCCCAGCAGGGTTTAGGGCTGGCTGGTCTGAAGACCATGTCCGACTACGGCTCTCAACAACAGGCGCAAGGCCAGAAGCTGCTCGACTACCCAATGGCACAAACCCAGCAGTTTGCCAAGTTGCTCCAAGGCTACCAAATGCCTATGGGCAGGACTACGCAGACGACTGGCACAGAAACTGGCACAGCATATTCAGGCAGTCCGTTGTCACAGATTGCTGGCTTGGGTACTATGTTTGCTTCGTTGTTCCCCAACACTGCTAAAACGGATGCTGAAACCGAGTATTACAAGGCATTAACAGAAAACGCCAAGAAGTCAGGAACACCAGCTACTCCAGTAAAAACAAGCACTTTTAAATCGGGTGGCGGTGTACGTCTTGCCGATGGCGGCATGGCTCCTTCTGGCTCAGAATATCACGACGGCAACGGAAATTTTTACGATGTCGATGGCTACTTAGTGGGGTAAAAAATGGCAATTCCAGCACAGGGCGCATTAAGCCAAATGAAACCTCAGCAAGTTGGGGGTAAATTTGACGCAGGTGAAAAACAAGCTGAAAACATTGAAGAGATAACCAAGTCAACTGGGTTAAAAGAGTCGGTTACTGACGACCTAAGCGACCAGCGCGAGGCGATGAACAATATTCTCTTGCGTCTTCGCGCAGGATTGGACGACCGCAAGAACAGGATGTTTGACCCTGTCTTGATGCAGACCGCCGCAGGCTTCTTAAAACCCACCAAGACGGGTTCGTTTGGCGAGTCCTTGGGGTATGCCGCAGAAAACGCTGGAGTAGAGGCAGAGAAGGAAATGCTCCGCCAGAGAGAGAACCAAAAATTGGAGATGGAACTGGCGGGCAAAGAGATGGAATTACGCCAGCAGTTGGGTGGTGATGCCTTTGTCAACAAGCTGATGGGCAGAACCGCTCCCGCTGGTGTTCCTGCTCCTATCACGCAGGCTCCCGGCGAGGCTGGTCGCACAATGCCGCCTATGGTCGCTCCTACTGCTGCTGTTCCTGCTGGTCAGAACCCCCAGCAAGTGTTGAATGCAGCCGTTCAAGGGCGCATAAAAGTTACCGATGAAGTGTTGCTGATGGCTCGCTCTTACCCCAAAATACTTCCTTTCTTGCAAGAAATGCGTAGGTCTCAAGAAGCCGATGAGAAAAACCTCATCGACCGCGAGAGGCTTGGTTTTGAACGAGAAAAATTAGGCCAAGATAAACGCGATGTCGTCCCTCGCGGTCTTACCACTAAGCGTTCAATGGACGTAGCAGAGTACGCTGAGTACCAAGCCAAGTTAAAAGAATATAACAAAACTGGCAACGAAAAAGCGTTACTTCAATATTTTGATGACAAGGGTTGGTTAGAGCAAGAGCAGGTTCGCAACTTGGCTGGAAAAGATGGAACAAGAAAAAACATTTCCGACGTAGATTACAACAACTTGATTGCAAAAACCGCCCAAGAATTGGTAACAGACCAAAAAGTTGCGGAGCAATTGGCGCTTGCGCCGGGTGAAATAACCCAAGCGCAAAAACTGTCAGATATGAAAGTAGCAGCAGAAATTGCTGCTGCCACTGGCAAAGCCGCAGTTGAGGTGCAAAGAGATATAGACATTGCACGAGGCAAATTGCCTATTGCCGTTCAACAAGCCGGGGACGAAGAAACAGCCAAATTAAGGTCAAAAGGTGCTGAGGAAAAAGCTATCAAGCTGGCAACGCAGGCGGAGTTGGCATTTGGAAACATCACCGCTTCAAACGACATAATTGCTTACGCAAAAGGCAACCCAAGAATTACACAGGCAATGAACCAACCCGGAGTATTTGGCGCTCTTACACGCGCCGCGCAAGAGGGCATCAGTTTTGGCAACTTTAGCGTCAATCTGCCTGCCAAAACTCTTGCTGAAGCAAATCTGACCAAGGACGATTTGACTGCTTTGCAAATGCTTGCGCAAAAACTTGCGGAATTGCAAGTTCGCGGTCGTCAGTTGAACAGGACGCCAAGCGAAGGTTCAATGTCCGATTACGAAACAAAACTTCTTGGAGCCATTTACGCTTTGCCAACAGACAGCCAACGTGCATTGATTCTGAAGTCAGAAGCACTCAAGCTGCAAAGCATGTTTGACGAAGACCGCTTCAAATTGTGGAGTCAAAAAAGCAAGAAGCCCGGTTATACCTACAACGACTTCATGGTTGACGATGACTACAAGTCCCTCAAGTCAGACTACAGGGAAACGCTTGACCGGGTGCGTGCAGACAACGTGGATTTGTTGTCTCAGAAGAAACCCCCAGCGGCATCTGCGGCCCCACCTCCTGCTCCAGCGGCTTCCGCTCCTGCGGCTCCAGCGGCTTCCGCACCACCTGCGGCCCCTGCGGCCTCTGCGCCTCCTGCGGCCCCTCCAAGGCCTGCTCCGCAACCTGCTCCCCCTGCTCCGCAACCTGCACCTGCGGCCACTTCAAGGCCAGCACCTGCGGCCCCTGTCGCCGCCCCTGACAAATCTTCGGTAATAGCAGAAAGCGAAAGGATTGCAGCCTTACAGAGAGCAGAACAAGAAGCCGCCGCTGTTTCTCCAAGGCCAGCCGCTCCTGTTGTGAAGCCAACCGAAATTATTACTGAAAAGAAAGAAACCTATTCAGAAAAATTAAGGCGTCTGCAAAAAGCACGTGGAGGTTAAAGCATGGACGAGAAAAAATTTACCGCACTGTCAAAACCTCAGCAAGATGTGGTGATTAAGATTGCCGTAGAGGCAGAGCGCCAAGGCGTGAATCCAGCGTTTGCTGTTGCAATTGCGGAGGCGGAGACCGCTGGAAAGTTCAATCACTTCAGCGGTGACAAAGTTACAACCTCCCCTGCTGGAGCGCGTGGTCTTATGCAAATAATGCCTGACACCGCTCGTTTGTACAACAAGAATTTAAATGCAGACATTGACCTTGATGATGAAGACAGCAACATCAAAGGCGGCGTCTTCATTCTGAAAGACTTGTTGACCAAATACAAAAGTCCGCGCATTGCCGTGGCGATGTATAACGCCAGCCCAAAAGCAAACGCTGAATTCATCAAGCAATACGACACCAATCCAGACGAAGCAATCATGTCTTTGCGTCCAGAAACGCGCAAATACGCTTTGCGTGTTTCTCAAAATTTTGATTTGGATGATGACGCAGAGACTGGCCTGATTGGCGCTACAAAACAACCAAGTCGTTTTGCAAATTACGAGTCAGAAGCAGCCAAACTTAAAAAAGAACAAGAGGCAGAGGCTCTACGCCAAGCGGAAGCGGATAAGAACAAGCCTCCTCCACCGCCCAAAACCTTGCTTGAGCGGGCAAAGGATTTTGCCAACGATATTCAACCAGCAGAAGCAGCTTATATGGGTGCGGCCATCAATTTGGCTGGCCCCATGTTTGCCAAGCCAATCCTCTCTTCAGCAGAAGAGGCAAATCTTTCTGCGCAAGATAAATTGGAATTGGCACGCCGCAATTTAGAGAATGCCAGCGCCCACCGCCCCGGCGACCTTGAGGATGCTTACAGGGAAAGTCAAGATGTACTTGAGCGCCTCAAAAACGAACAGCGTCTGGCTCAAGAGCGTTTGAGGGGAGTGCCAAGGGCCGCTCCAGTGATTGAGCCGCCTGCACCATCGTCGCCATTTCCGCAAGTAATCCGAGAGGGCAGGGCGAGTGGCCCAAAAGTTGAGGGTGATTCGGGCACAAGAAACTGGATGATTCAAGAGGCTGGGCAAAAACATCAGTTGCCTGAAGCCGTTCTTGATGTGGCTACGGGGAAATCAAAAGACAGCCCAACTGGTGGCAAGGCTTTAATTGACCAAGACCTTGCAAACATAGAAAAAATCAAACGGCTTGGTGCTGGTGATTTTGGGTTGGTAACGACCGAGGGCGGCGTGCAACTTCAACTGCCCCCCACCACAGTAGCAGAACGTCAAGCTGACATAGACCGTCAAGCCCAAGCAAGCCAAGCTGAGTTGCAAAATAGAACCGAACAGGGACGCATCCAGCAAGAGGCTCAAGCCCAGCAACTCGAACAGCAACGGCTTTCCTACGAGGCTGATTTGGAACGTATACGGCAAGAGCGTGCGCAAGCTGGGCAACAGCACAACGTCCTTGCTGAACAAAGAAGGACAACGGCTCCACTGCAACGTGCAGTGACCCAAGCACAAACAAACGCCGAATTGGCTCAACGAAAACTGCGTCGTGCGCCAGAACCGACAACCCCTGCTGGCAAATTCACCGCAAACACTGGAAGAATTGTTGGCCGTGCAGGCTTGGGCGCTTTAGCTGGCGCGGTTGGCGTCATGAGTTACCAAGAGGCGATGGAGCGGTTCAAGGCTGGAGACACCAGCGAAGGCGTCTTAAAGGTTCTACAGGCTGGTTCTGCGGGTGCGATGCTAGTACCCCCAGTGGGCAAGCCGTTGCGGGCTGCACGCAAGGCTGGCTTGGCTGGACTTATCGGTTTGGGTGGGCGTGATATTTACAATCGTCTTACCAAAGAACCAGTAGAATAATTTGTAGGAGCAGTTGCCACTCTCCTTTTCGCCCCCCTTGAATCGGGGGGCTTTTTTATGCGTGTCCAGCGGTACACATCAAGAGCATATGAGTTTGCGCCATCTGCTTTTCTCCCTGCTCTACGCCCTCATCAAACCCTTGTTGGTAGGCTTCCATGCAAGCAAAAGCCAAAACCGCCTCTGGGTCTCGACTTCCCTCTTCGTATTGTTTTGCCAAGTGAACGATGAGGCTGTCCATGATTACCCCGGTTTCTGGTTCTCTAAAGCCTCACCAACTGCGCAATTCATGTGTTTGACAATCTCAACGCAACGGGCGTGTTCCCTTCTGGCAAATGCCACCTCTACAAACAACTCAATGTTGTGAGCAAATTGAATGATGTCTACCTCATCCGCAATCAGGGGGTCTTTGCGGGGACGGTCGCTCTGAAAGAAGATTTGCTTGATGGTTTCTTCGCTCAACATTTTCAGTCCTTATTTGTGAGAGTTTTTAAGTTGCCAAAATTGCAGGAGATGCACGAACATCTCCCAACCACGGTCAAGGTCTTCAAGACTCCACTCGCGCACCACAACAAGGTCAGGAACGCTACGAGAGACAAAGACGTTAGCACAGCGTGCCTTGGGAATGCCTAGGCCAACTCGGTAGGCTGAGAGTTGCATGAGATGCTCGTCGTAGCCATCGACCTTTGTGGGGTCGGTGAACTCTTTGGTTTTGATGTCAGCCACAAATCCTCCGTCAGATTCACAATAGAGGTCGCACTTTCCCCCAAAGCCTGCCTCGTGAGCGAAGGCTCGTTCGCTGACCCATGTTCGTAGTCCGACCCAACTGTCGATTGCGTATGTGCAGGCGCGGACACTCTCTTGGTGTTTGCCTGTGCTTCTTCCTTCATAGTATCCTTGAATGCTTGCATGAATGTCCGTTCCAGCATCCGCCGCCGACCGACCTTGCTCTTTCGAGTCGTTGATGATTCGGTCGACGTACTCCTTTTCAGGCTCGTCTGTTCGACGCGGGAGCGTGAGGGCAGCAAGCAAGACCTGTTGTTGAAGCCAAGCTGTCAACGCGGGTTTTGCCGCAACACTCAAAATTGTAGTGACACTTGGAACCAAGTTCATGGTTCGTGCATCACGCAAGGTAGTGTTGCGCTGTCCGCCCTTCTTGGCCTCCACGGTGTACTGTGGCACGCCGTCACGGGTGTACCAATGATTGGATTCACTGGCTCGTATTGCCGGGATTGTGATAGTCATGATTCCCTCGCGTTCAGCATGGCGTCTGCCATGTGGTAAGCCGCATTAGCAATAGTTTCTGGTGAACTGTAACGAGCATCAAGAAAATCACCATCGCTGGAAATAATTTCTTGCATCGCCTTGGCCGCAAAATAATCCCGCAGGGTCATGCCAAGTTGGGGCTTGATTGTGCTGTCATCAGACGGCGAAAATGGAAACGCTGGGCCTCCTGTGTTCATACCATTTCTCCCAATTCCATTTGGTCTTTGTAGTTCTCCACGGTTACGCCTTCGCTGACGGCGGTGACCAGTTCATCTTGCGTTGGTACACGAACGGTGAACTGCGAGTGCGCAGCATGACTGATGGCCTGATGGGGCGTGGCTGCGCGAACAAGGCGCGTAGTGCCATCCAAAGAGCCGACGATATAAATCCTAGTTGCCATGATTTTTCCTATTGAAATTCTTGGGCATTTGCCCAGTTGTACCACCGCGTAACAAATTTTTTGAGGTCATCAAAAGACTTCCCACGCAACCTAAAAACCCCGTCTACGCAGAGTTGCTCAAACTTCTCCACCACCGTCTCACCGTCCGTGTTGCCTTGGATGATGACTACGGTGAACTGGGGTTGCCTTGCCAAATTGCGCAGCAGCAACCCCTGTCCTTGACTGATGCTTTCACCCTCCCGCTTCCACTCACCAACAAAGAATTTGCACTTGCGCTCAAACACCATGTCAATGTCGCAAGGCGTCGCCTTGGGATTGGTCTCAATCAGTCCCTTGAACTGAAAGAAATCAATGTGCGCCGCGTTTTGGTTACGCATCAACCTCATAGTCAAAAGGGAATTGAATCGTCCATGTCATCAAAGCCACTAGAAGGGGCTTTAACGGGCGCTGGGGCGTTTGAATTACCCCGTGCCTGCCACTCTGGCGACTTTTGGATTTTCTCCTTCAGGGTGTTGCTGAAGGTGCTGAACAACTCCATGTCAGGCTCATCAATTGAGAACTCCTTCAAATTGTTGTGACCTTGGGGCATACCACCCCTTTTGATTGCGGGGGGCACGGGCATGATGGCCGAAATGTTGGTGTACTCATTGCCGTCATTGCCCATTGCTTTGATGACCGAAATCATTGCCCACACGCCCAACACGTTCTTGAGTTGAAAGCCATTGAGTTCTGTCCCCGTGAACGCCCTCCCCCGCCAAGTCTCCAAATCCTTGCGGAGTGTGGCCTTTTCGGCCAGCGAGAGGCTAAAGTTCTTTGAGATAGACATTGGCTCACCCTTGTCCGTGACAAGGGGATTGCCTGCATCGTCCTCACTATGCACCTCAAATTGAAACATCAACTTTGGCTTTTTTGTAACCACTCCTTGGAAGGTTGAGTTTTGAGTTCCCAAGTCGATGACTCGGTAGCATCGTGCAAGATGCATCCCCGGTGGGACGGGGGTAAATCCACCACCGCCGCCGCTACTTTTCGCTATTAGTCCCATGATTCGCTCCTGATTGATACAGTTTCTAAAGTCACAATTGGCCGCTTGGACACCCCGCATTCACTGCGGATGATGTCCCAGTCGTCCCCACTAGCAGTGCCTGCCTCAGCCCTTTGTAGAGCCTCTTCAAGCATTTGCATTCGTTCCAGCATGAGTTCGTGCATTTCGTTGTGCATAGGTTCACTTTGGGATTAAACTGGCTCAAGTGTACCACGTTTAATTTTGTCTTGCACAACTATTTTTTTGGGTGTAATATGCGCTTAACCACAAAGGAACCCAATGACGCTTCAAGAATTTTTTAAGGACAAGCCAAGGGGGTCGATGATTGCAATGGCCCGCAAGCTGGGCATCAGCAAGACTTGGTTCTCGCTGGTGGTGACCGGGAGACAACTGCCTAGCCCAGAACTGGCCCGAGACATTGAAGTGCAGACTGGCAGGAAAGTAAAGAGGGCTGAACTTCGGCCCGACATCTTTGGAAAGACAGCGAAATGATTTGGTACAAATTTTATCTGGGCGAATACCTTACCCACACCACGCACCTGTCGGATGCCGAGGACTTGGCCTACCGCAGACTGTTGGATTTGTACTACATCAGCGAAAAGCCAATCCCTTTGGATACCGAAGCGGTTGCCAGAAAAATCAAACTTGACTTGGACATCACCGAGATTGTCTTGGAAGAATTCTTCGTCAAGGGCGTTGACGGCTATCGCAATGGCCGCTGTGACGCAGAAATTGCCCGGTACACCAAACAGGTGGCCGTCAACAAAGAGTTAGGCAAACTTGGCGGCAGGCCCAAAAAAGCACTATGATAGAATTGGGCATGGCTACCCTTAGCGGGGGAAAAGGCGATTCGTTACCGCCCTGCCAGACCCACCCACAGTAACGGCTGACCTAGAACGTAAGGTTGTCAATGCACTACTACCAGTTTAATATCGGTGACTATGTCAGTCACACTCGGCATCTGTCGCCCATCGAAGACATTGCCTATCGAAGACTGCTTGATGCCTACTATTTGAGTGAACGCCCGTTGAACAGCGGTGTAACGTCCGTTGCACGCCAGATAGGTTTGCGGGAACATGAGCAGGAGGTGGGCATGGTTCTCCAAGAGTTCTTCGTGCTTGGCGAAGAGGGCTGGACAAGCAATCGCGCCGACAAAGAAATTGCACACTACAGGTCAAAGGTTGACCAAGCATCGCGTGCTGGCAAGGCTTCTGCTGAACGAAGGTCTAACGCCCGTCCAACGGACGTTCAAACGGACGTTCAACTAACCAATAACCAAGAACCAATAACCAGTAACCAAGAACCATCTTTAATACAAGAAGGTAAACCTTCTTTGTCCACAGCAAAGCTGATGGCCTGTCCGCAGGATGTGATTCTCAAACTTTGGTCAAAGCATCTACCCCACCTTGCCCAGCCAAGAATCTGGGAGGGGAATCGCAGGGCAAATCTGAGGCAGAGGTGGAACCAAGCCAGCAAACCAAGCCAGTACAGCCCAGAGGGCTACGAGACGCAGGGAGCAGGCGTCCAATGGTGGGACAGCTTTTTTGGCTACATTGCAAACGACACGACCCTGTCAACCGGGTTTGAGTCGCAAGGCAGAACGTGGCGACCAGATTTGGAATGGGTCGTTAATGCAACAAATTTCCAAAAAATCATAGATGGAAAATATTCAAAATGAGTTTTGCTAAACCTGAACCAAAAGACCGTGATGACGGCCCAAGCCTGCTTTGCAGCGTGCCGGGGTGCGCCTCCCGCTGGAGCGTGAAGCTGGAAGGGCAGATGCCCAAATGCAGCTTTCACCAGTGGCAGCGCCCCGAGTATGGTGCTACGAAGACCTACAAGGAATATTTGGCAGACAAAAACAATCCAGCCAAAACGGTTGCCTCGTGGTTGCCCAAGGAGCCGTGGTGAACAAAATTGAATTTGGCGATTGCCGAGAAACCATGCGCCGCTGGAAAGAGCAGGGCATCAAAGCGCAGACTTGCGTGACCAGCCCACCCTACTACGGTCTGAGAGACTACGGACATGAGGGGCAGCTTGGCCTTGAGGAAACACCAGAGCAGTACATCACGGCAATGGTCGAAGTGTTCCGCTGCGTGTGGGATGTGCTGGAGGACGATGGGACGCTGTGGCTGAACATCGGAGATAGTTACAACGGGTCAGGCGGTCAAGGCACAAAACCTAACATCATGTCAAAAGAAGCGGCAGAAGGGCGTGGCGGCAAGGCAATAAAAATTGACGGCATAAAACCCAAAGACCTAATTGGCATCCCGTGGATGATGGCCTTTGCACTACGTGCTGATGGTTGGTATCTGCGCCAAGACATCATCTGGCACAAGCCCAACCCCATGCCTGAGTCGGTGCAAGACCGATGCACTAAGGCGCATGAGTACATCTTCCTGATGAGCAAGTCGCAGAAGTATTACTACGATGCGGATGCGATAAAAGAAGAAGCAAACGAAGATTCTGGATTTGCTAAACAAAGAGCAAAAGGAATTGATACATGGAAATACAACAATACGTCAGAAAGAATTGCTCAAACAGGTCAAACAATTGAGGCATCAACTTTTGGTGAAATTGGCAAAAGAAACAAACGCAGCGTCTGGACAGTGACTACCAAGCCTTACGCTGGCGCTCACTTTGCCGTTTTTCCGTCTCATCTGATTGAACCCTGTATCCTGGCTGGCGCACCAGTGGGAGGCATTGTCCTTGACCCATTTATGGGCAGCGGCACAACTGCACAGGTAGCGCAGAACCTTGGGCGGCAATACATTGGATGTGAATTGAATCCAGACTATTGCCAACTGCAAAACATTCGCACTGCACAACAATCACTGGACTTTATATGAACTACTTTCAAGCCCATAAACTTTTAGACGAGGTACGCGATGGACACAATCACACCTACGCCGACATCACAGTCGCACTCGGACTGGTTGGAGACCTTGACCCAGACTTATGCGGAACTGGCCTTGGCGGGTGGAGAACAAGCCCTCAAGGATGGCAGGAGAGATTACTTGATACACCGCTTTAAAGAACTTGAGACCCCATTCCCCGGCATCACGCTGATGATTCACAGAAAAATTAGGGCAATGAAATGAACATTTTTGAACAGGGCAAGACCCTTTACACGCAGAACGAATTCAATGACGCCTTGGCTAAAGCCAAAGCGGAAATCATGGCGACTGCAATTCAGGCCACCAAACACGCTCTTGAAATAGAGCGCCATGCCTACGCTGACATTGCAATGGCTTTTGGTCAACATGAATTGGCTGAGGGCATCCGCAATCACCAGAGTAAAAAATGATTGAACTCACACTCCCTTGGCCTCCCACAGTCAACACCTACTGGCGCAGTTTCAACGGGCGCGTCCTCATCAGTGCAAAGGGGCGCGAGTACCGCAAGGCGGTTGCTGACCAAGTGCTGATACAACGTGCCGCAAAGCACATCGACTACGCAGTCAAGGTAGAAATCAAAGCGTATCGCCCAGACCGCCGCCGTCGTGACTTGGACAACCTCTTGAAGGCATTGCTGGACTCCATGACGCACGCTGGTGTGATGCAGGACGACGCCTTGATTGAAGACTTGCGCGTGTACTGGGCAGATGAAATTGGCGGCATGGTCAAAATAAAAATTGAGGGAATTGAATGAACACAGAACCAGAACTGATTGACCTCTATGCCATGTTTGCGCTGATGATGCAAAAGCCCGTCAAGGGCAAGTCAAAGATTGATGTGGCCTACGAGGCGTTTGAACAGGCTTACGCAATGATTGAAATCCGCGAAGATTTTGTAGAGAAGAGGAAAAAAAAGGAGAAAGAATGAGTGAAGAGCGAGACCCCCACAGGGCTGTGGACTACATCCTGAAAAACGCGGCTTTGTTTGCAAAGGCAAAGGCAGAACGCACCTACATCGAACAGTACCGCAAAAGCCTCAAGGCTATCCTGATGAAGCGCAGCATGGAGACCGCCCTCGGTGCGCAGGAGCGCGAAGCCTACGCCCATCCAGAGATGCTGGAGATGATTAAAGGCTTGCAAGCGGCGGTGGAGATTGAAGAGAAGCTGAAGTGGGACATCACCGCCGCCGAGATGCGAGTGGAAATCTGGCGGACAGAGCAAGCAAACAACAGAGCAGAAGGAAAGGCAACGATATGAAGACACCAGAAGACGAAGCGTTTGAACAGTTGGAAGCAGATATCAAGCGTCGAACAGTGAATGATGATGCCCAAATTTACGCATCACCGTGGAAAGGGTTGACTGAGTACGAGTTTGCGGCAATTTACAACCGCTGGACTGACGCCAATGGCTCAACAGCGTGGGGTCTGTACCGCTCAATTGAGAAGGCATTGAAGGGAAAGAACAATGGCTAAATTACCCTACACCTACACCATTTGCCCGACGCAAGAAGCACCGAAACGCTTTACAGCAAGTTGCAAGGAGATGGGAATACTGCTCAGTCAAAGCCCCGATGGCGACCTGACCATTGATGACCGCCGCAACGGGCTGTGGGAGTCTTGGGAAGGCAAAGGGGTTGTAGAACCCATCGAAGACAGACTGCACAACCTCATCAGGAGCGGCAAGAAATGACGCCACTCCAAAACAGAATTCGTGATGCCCTCCACAAGCACGAAGACGGCATGACCGTCAGTCAACTGGTGCTAACAGTCCGTGGCAGTCCCGAGGCTATCCGCAAAGCATTGTCCAGAATGGGCGACAGCTACATCGACCGCTGGGTCAAAGAAGGCTGGAACTTTGCTGCTGTGCATTGCCTCGTCGCCGTCCCTGAAGATTGCCCCCGACCATGACTACTCTCAAAGAAAAGAAACACATGAGCCGGGTGGCGGAACTAGGTTGTGCCGTTTGCAGAAGGCTAGGGCATGAAGGAACCCCGGCTGAGTTGCACCATCCAAGGGCTGGAATGGGGGCTGGGAGACGCGCAAGCCACATGAACGTATTGCCACTCTGCCCAGCCCATCACAGAGGCTCTGACGGCGTCCACGGCCTTGGCACGAAGGGTTTCCCGGCTCACTGGGGCTTCACTGAGCAGGACTTGCTGGACGACACCCTCAAACTGCTTGGTGTTGTCAAATAACAACATTAGGGTTTTCCTTAGAAAAATATTTTAAGAAAGTTGTTGACGAGGTTTAATTTGGCCTTAAACTACACGCACTGACCAAGCAATCCCGCAAGGCAGAACCAGCGAAAGAACAGCGAAATGAACAACGACCTCAACCTCAACAACATCGACACACTCGGCTCTTTGTTGGCTCAAATCAAAGACCTGACTGCACAGGCAGATGCCATCAAAGACGGCATCAAAGAGTCTGCATCCGCAGGCGGTGCAACGGTCGTCGAAGGTGTCTTGTTCAAGGCTACCTACAGCGAGTCCAACAAGTCAATATTCGACAAGGAAGCCTTTATCAAAGTGCATGGCGCAACGGCCTACGCTACCTTCACCAAGGTGTCTGCTGTGTTCAGCGTCAAGGTCACCAGCCGCTAAAACCAACGGGGCTTCGGCCCCAACAACCAACCCCAACCACAAACGAAAGAGAATCATGAAAATCAAAACCACAATCCACGTTCACTATCAAAAACATTCTTGGGAAAAGGAGGGAGCTTTTAAAGTTTTTTATTGCCAACTTGACGATTCTGAGTACCGTACTTACGTTGGCCCGCAGGAAATTGAGATTGATGTCCCTGAAGACTACGACCCCCGCGCACAGCAGGTGGCGGCGCTGGAGGCGCTGAAACAGAAGGTCATGGCCGACTATCAGAAGTCTGTCACCGATATCAACGACCGCATCAGCAAGCTGATGGCACTGGAGTACGAAGCAACAGTAGCGGAAGAAAGCAAATCATGAAATTTCAAAACACTTTTTGCAGCCAGTGCGGCGGCGAGTTTGGCCCCGGTGATAACGGCTACAGCCACTGCCGCAACCATCACCCAAAGGCACAACAAATTGCAGCGTTGAAAGCCCAGAAACAAAAAGTCGTGGCCGACTATCAGAAGTCGGTCACAGACATCAACAGCCAAATCAGCAAACTTCAGGCACTGGAGTACACAGCATGACCGCAATGACCAAGCAAGAATTTAAGGCCCGATGGGAGGGTGACGACAAAGGTGGCGGCATCAACTTCGAAGACATTGCAAACTGCGCTGTGGCTTGGGGCATCTCGCGTACCCCAAAGACGCGCCGCATTGATGTCATCCGCTACCAAGTGCTGGTGGCGGCAGGCACAGTTGACGCAGAAGAATTTAAACCTGAAGAGGAGCAAGCATGAACACCGACCACATCATCCACAACACCAATCAGCGGATGGAGTGCCAGCACTGTGGCTTCAGCGAGGCTATCAAGATGCCTGCGCCCATCGATGCCATCCTAGGCAAGATGGATGCCTTCACGCAGGCCCACAAGGGCTGTAAACGCTCTGACTACGTCAAAGGCTTTGACGCTGGCTGGGACTGTGCCTTGAATGAAATGGAGCAGTGGATAAAGCGCGAGGCGCACGACCCCCAACGAAATGCCCCCGTGTTGGCCTTGCTGGCGCACCTCAAAATGCAACATGGTAGGGAAAACACTTAGAAGAAAAGTGTTGCATCGTTTAATTTTGGGTTATACTAACCTCACTGCAACAAGCAGGTAACAGCGAAGGAAAGCGAAATGACACACTACATTGCCGAGATTGAGACCACAGTGGCAGGCATCCCCTGCATCGTGGGCGTGACGGAGTACAGCAACGTGGCTGGCGACTGCGGGGCGGACAGCGACTGGGATTACGAGGGCGGCAGTGAGTGCCTGTTTGACGTACTTGACCGCCGGGGCCGCCCTGCCCCTTGGCTGGCACGCAAGCTAACTGACGCAGACGACTCCCGCATTCAAGATGAAATCGCTGACTACCTCAACTAAGGAGATTCTCATGGAAAAAGAAATCATCATCAGCACCGAGAGCGGTGTCAAAGTGTCCATCTCTGAGTGGGATGACGGTGGGGCTTGGCTGCATTTGCAACTGCGGGGTGGCAGTGCCCATACCGTGCTGACCAAAGACGAAGCCCAGAGGCTCCTAGAGGGCTTACAGGCCATCCTGAAGGTGGCGGCATGAGCGGCTTCGACAGCAAGCGCGAAGCCGCGCAGGACAGGCAGGTAGACGACGGAGACTACGGGTGCATCGACGAAATGATGCATTGGGTGACCATCGGCATTTTGTTTTTGATGACCATCGTGTTCCTCGCTGGGCTGGCGGGGTTTGTCTGGGCCATGATATGACCAAAAACGACATCAATCGCATGGCGCGGGAGGCTGGGTTAATTATCGACGGCAATAATTCGGGCGATGATGACCTCCTCGCCTTTGCCAACCTCATCGCCGCCCACAAGGCAGAAGTCATTACTGCCGAGGCTTATCGCTGTGGCTACAAAGACGGTATGAAAGCAAGTGCGGTCATCTGCGAGAACCTTGCTGTTCAGCAAGACAAAGATGTGCGTGACGAATGCGCTGCCGCTATTCGAGCAAGAGGAGAGCAAACATGAGCCGCTTACTTTTTGCTGTTGCCCGTGGGGCAAGGATTCAGTACAGGTCGCCCATAGACCGAGACTGGAAGGAGAGTGCATTTCGCCTATGGCCCAGTCTGCATGATTGCAAAACCGCCGATAGTCTCTACCGCATCCACCCGGATGACGTGCACTTGCAGTACGGCCCCATCAGCACGGCGCTGCGGGAAGTAGCACTGACCGACGATTGTGATGGCGCTGATATACCGTACATTGAAGTCACCTTGCTAAGAGAAGAGGGTCATTTCAGCAGTAGCGAAGAGCAACGCTGTGTTTTTCTTTTAATCGTGGCCGAGGCACTGGCCGATGAGGGGATGTGATGAACAAAATATTAATTGACTTAGCAACAGTGCAACAGGCGCTGGTGACGTTGGAGAATGTAAATCCATCGCTTGTATGTGAGATGGCACATCATCCTAAAAAAGACCAACACGGGGTTGGTCAAAAATGTCCTTTAGAAATAAGGCACTTGGAAACCATCGCCGCCATCAAAGAAGCCTTGGCACAACCAGTGCAGCCAGAGCAGGAGCCGACTCCGTGGCGAGACATGGTAGTGGTTAGCCTAGTCCGCGAGGGCATCGACAAGCACAAAGCGCGGGAACTTGCTGACCACTTTGTCAACTTCACTTTGCCGCCACCCCTACCAGTGCAGGAGCCGGTGGCGTGTCGCTTTTGTCACAGCAAAAAAGGTTGCTATACATGGCTGTGCTATAGCTGCGGAGAGATTGACGATGTTCAACAGCCATCCCCACTTGCAGCACAGCGCCCGTGGGTAGGGCTGACGGATGAGGATTGGGCCAAAATTGAAGATATGCCCGACACGTTTGACCAAGGCGTAGCATGGGCGCAGGCAAGACTGAAGGAGCGCAATCATGGATGAAACATATCTGGGCGATGGGGTCTACGTTAGCCACGATGGCTATCAAGTCTGGCTTGCGGTCAATCACCACGAAAACAAAGTAGTGGCAATGGAGCCAGCAGTGCTTGCCCGGTTGCTGGATTATGTGAACAAGTTTGAAACAAAAAGAAAGGGCAAGACCAATGACTGAATACAAGTCGATAAAAATGCCAGAGTATTCGAAGTGGAAGTGCTACATGTTTGGCTGTGGCCCTGACGGCCACGGCTTGGTGTATCGCCCGCAACTAGGCAAAGAGCCGAATGCATTTGTCAGGTGGATGATGCGAATTTGTTTTGGCTGCACATGGGTTAAGACCAATGAATAACTGGCCCTTCCCCACCAAACTACCCCCGGCTTTGCCAAGCAAGCCAATCCCGTTCAATCCAAACAATCATGAGGAGTCGCCGTGGTGAAGGAAACATTGCTTGACAAGGTGATTATTGGTACAATGTTCATTGCCTTTACAGCGTTTTGGGTTTGGGTTCCAAACTTTCTTTTGACCGAAGAAGAGTGCAAGCAACAGACCCCGCAAGCCTTCACAAGTGGCTTGTGTAACGAACCGAAAGCGAAGTAAAACACAATGGGTTCCCGGCGAAAGCCGAGAGCCAACACGCATGGGGATTGATGAGAGTGCCAGCAAAGTTCGGTGAGGCTGGTCGGACGGGCGAGTAACAAGCCCTATACGCCGGGGGGTGGGGATTAAGCCCTGCCACAGTGGTTCGAATCCACCTATCAATGTCCAGCCGTGTTGGTAAGGGTATCGCCGATGGACGCATTGGCTATGTCGCATCGTGAGGGCTTTGCGATTGAAATAACCGCCCACTCCGGCCAGAGGGAAGCACCCTGCTGGCGATTGGGCTACCAACAACCCATAGCGACCCGAAGCGAATCGATTACACTGTCCACTCACATGGGGAATACGGGTTATGCCAGAAACCACCAGCAAGAGGGCTAAAACGCCCGCCAAGACGCCCAAGGCCGCAAAGCAAGCCCAAGGTAGCCATTCGCCCGTACAGGCTCCTGTAGCGCCCAAACCAACTGGACGCCCAACAAAGTACAACCAACAGACAGCAGACCTCATATGCATGATGCTCAGTGAGGGCATGAGCCTACGCCAGATACTGAGGGCCGACAAGGCAGGAACGCTCCCTGCGCAGAGTACGGTATATGAGTGGTTGATTCGCCAGCCCGTCTTTGCGGAGCAATACGCTCGCGCCAGAGAGGAGCAGGCCGACACCAACGCTGATGAAATCTTGGAGATTGCCGACGAGATGCCGCCCGAGTTCACTGACGACAAGGGGCGAACTTACCTCGACCAAACCTACATCCTGTGGCAGAAGCAACGCATTGAGGCCCGCAAGTGGACGGCCATGAAGCTGAAGCCCAAGAAGTACGGCGACCGTGTGGCGCTAGAGGGCGTAGAGGGTGGAGCGGCCATCAAGACCGAGGACTCTAATGCCTCCAAGTTCCTTGAGGTCATCAAGAACATGGAGATGACAAAACGTGCTGGTTAAGGAGAAAATATGAAGTTCCGCAAGAAACCTGTCGTGATTGAGGCCACCCAGTGGTTCAAGGATGGCGACCACCCTAAAGTCCAGTCCAGTCCTTGGAATGGGCGGGTTTTTATTGAGACGCTGGAAGGCGACCACATCGTCACCCCCGGCGACTGGATTATCACAGGCGTGAAGGGTGAGTTTTATCCTTGCAAAGACGAAATTTTCAAGCTGACCTACGAGGCAGTAGAGTGATTCACCTCTTCCAAGAGGGTGGCTACCTCAAGCTGGGCCTGAACCTGAGCAAGACGCCGGGTGGGTTTGTGGCAATCTGGGCATGGTACGACTTTGCCACCCGCACTTCATTCCGTGCCCGATTCCGCTTGCGCCTGCACCAAGCCCCGCGCATCCTGTGGTCGGTCGAGCGTCACAACATCAGTGACAACTACTATGCAGCCCGGTAAAACTGTGGTACAGTCAAGTTGTTGCTGTGGTAAGCGACAGACGAGAGCCGTTACTCATGCCTTCGCCCTTGGTTCACACCGTAGGGTTACCACCGAGGGCAGTAGTAACGGCTTTTTGCATTCCCACAGTGACTCGGACACCATGCGGCACGTCGGTGGTGGAGTCTTAAATAACCCTGCAACACGAGCAAGCCAGAGCAGGGGCGGTGGGCGAAGTCCTAGAGCCGGGTGGTTAATGAAGTCTGGGATAGTGCGACGCGATGACATGGCTCCGGGGGTCAGACATCAGGCACAGAGCGGAACCGCTGTTTTGACACGGTTAGGCTGTGCTTTGCTCAAACAATCACCAAGGGTCAGTAATGATAGTAACCAGAGAATGGTTAGACCAAATCAGCGACGAGAGGGGTTTGACCAATGGTCAACAGAAACTCCTGACCATCTGGTGCAAAGACGCCCCATACGTTGGCAAGCTGATACCCGACCAAGTAGCCAACTTGCTGGCGCACTGCCGTGGGTATCGCGAGATTCCACAACATGTCAAGGACTTCATGGGCTGGTTGTAGCGTCATGCTGAGTGAGATGCTGTCAGACCCAGAGGTGCAGGCAGAGTTCAACCGCCGCCCTGAGCATGACCGCATTGCCCTGATTGCCCACGCCAAATGGGTAGCCAGCGCCCACAGATACCAGATACCGCCCCCGCTTGAGCAGGACTACACCGTCTGGATGATGCTGGCTGGCCGGGGGGCCGGGAAGACCCGCAGTGCCGCTGAAGCCCTCTGGTGGTGGGCATGGTGTCACCCCGGCTGTCGATGCCTTGTGCTGGCTCCAACCAGCAACGACATCAAGTTCACCTGCTTTGAGGGGCAGTCAGGACTCCTCGCCTGCATCCCCCCAGAACTCGTGGTTGACTACAACAAGCAAGACCACCAAATCCGCCTGAGCAACGGGGCAATCATCCGGGGCATCTCGGGCGACTCCTACGAGCGCCTGCGGGGGCCGCAGTTCCACTACGCTTGGTGTGATGAGTTGGCGGCATTCCAGTACCTCGGAGCCGGGGAGGCGTGGGACATGATGATGATGGGCCTGCGTCTGGGTGACAAGCCCCGTGTCATCGTGACAACCACCCCGAGACCCAAAGACCTCATCATCGACTTGGTCGGCAGGGAGGGTGACGACGTAGTCATTGACCGCGCCAGCACCTACGAGAACGAGGCCAACCTCGCCTCAACCTTCCGCAACCAGCTTGAGCAGTACAAAGGCAGCAAGCTGTACGAGCAGGAGGTCATGGGTATGCTGGTCGACCTCGAAGACGGCAAGGTGGTTGGCAGGGACATGTTCAAGCTGTACCCCGCCGAGAAACCCTTCCCCAAGTTCGAGTTCATAGTCCAAAGCTATGACTGTGCCTTCAGCGATAAGGAATACAACGACCCGACGGCCATGACAACGTGGGGCGTATTCAAGCCACTGGATGGCCCGATGTCCGTCCTGCTCATCGACTGCTGGGCCGAACACCTGACCTTCCCCCTGCTCAAGCCCAAGGTGCTAGAGGAGTGGCGGGTGTCCTACGGCGAAGGCAAGGAGGCCAAGCGCCCTGACCTGATACTCGTGGAAGACAAGGCCGCAGGCATCTCCCTGATTCAAGAACTGCGTGCTGCGCATCTGCCCGTCAGGGGCTACAACCCCGGCAAGGCTGACAAGATGCAGCGACTCCAGATTACCGCCTCCATCTTCGCCACAGGCCGGGTATGGCTACCCGAGAGCAGCGTCAGGAAGGGCTACGTCAAGGACTGGTGTGAGGGCTTCCTGAGCCAAATATGCTCCTTCCCCGACTCAACCCATGATGATTATGTAGATTCCTGTGTTGATTCATTGACTCAGGTGCAAATGGCAAGCGGCACAAAGGTCATCAAGGATATTGTGGTTGGCGACATGGTGATGACACCAGTGGGCGCTCGACGGGTCACGACGGTACACGACAACGGACTAAAAGAGGTGTGGAACGTCAACGGGCTATTGGCTACAGCCGAGCATCGCGTGATGACCCAACATGGTTGGACTAGGGTTGACTCATTGAATCAATCAATCCACAATGTATACCTTTACAAGGATGCATCATGGTTTTCAAATCAAGTGGCGTTGCTGTTGAGTCGGTGGTCTTCAACGGTCGCAAGTACAACCGTTATCCTGAGAGTGATAACCCGGCGCACCGCCGATACTTTGCAAGGGCTGGCTACAGGCTTCACCGGGATGTGTGGATTCATCACAACGGGCCAATCCCTCAAGGTATGCACGTTCACCACATTGACGGCAACACGGCCAACAACGACATCGGCAACTTGGCCTGCATCACACGCAAGCAGCATTGGGATGAACATCGCGCTGAATTGTCCGAGCAGAACAAATCCCCCAAGCAGATTGCCCACCTTGACAAGGTTCGACACAAAGCCGCTGAATGGCACAGGTCAGACAAAGGTAAGGCATGGCACAAAGAACACGCAAAGAACTCTTTGGGCAAGGCTTGGGGTAAGCCTAACTCGTACTATCCAGCCCCTTACAAATGCGTTTGGTGCGGTTTTGACGGGATTGCCAAAGTTCCTGACCGAAAGAAGTTTTGCGGCCCCACCTGCCAAAACCAAGAGTCTCGGCTCCGTCTTGGCAAGTCAAGTTACGAACACCCATACCATGCGTCATGTGTTCGACCTGACAGTGGAGGGTGAGCATTGCTACTATGCCAACGGGATTCTGGTACACAATTGCACACAAGCGATTCGGTTAATGAAGGACATGGGTTTCCTCGACATCAACCCTGAGCCTCTGTATGATGACGACGATGACTACGCTTATACCCGCAAAGAGCGGGTCAACCCCTATGCGGTGTAACTATGGCTGACCCAAAAAGACTCAAGGTAATCAAAGGCGGACTGGACTTTGCCAAGCGCCTGCTTGCGCCAGAAGAGGTGGCTGCTGCACGCTCCCGAGGTCTTGGGGTTCCCGGCGTTGACTTCGCTGACCCAGCGGCTCCTGCATCCATGCGGATGTCCGAGGCACTGGGCAACGCAGGCGCAGAGGGCAAGACCTTGAACTTCACCGAGGCTGACCGCTCAAGGGTACAGGGCCAGAACCGTGGCGGCGTAGGCTTCTCTGGCCTCCAGCATTTCTCCAAGCCCCACAAGAAGGCCAACACGGTTTGGGGCTTTGGCAACATAGGCACGGCAGAGAAGAAGATTCGCCAGAACGACCCAGAGAACAGCCTGTGGACAACTTTCGTTGGCTCACCCGACCAACACAAAAGCAACTCCGTAGTCATTGGCGACGCCATCAAAGAGTTTCAGAAGTCCGTTAAGCAGGGCGTTGTGCCTGTTGAGCAAATCATGCTCATGAACAAACGCCTGAATGAACTGACAGACCTGAAGACGGGAGCCAAGGTGTTCCAGAATGGGTTTGACCTGACTGACCCAAGCGCCCTGAGCGTTGCCAACACCTTTGCCCGACGCGCTGCTGTTGGTGATGTCATGCTTGGGCTAGGCGTCAAAGGCCCGATGGCGCGTAAAGACTTCAAGAATGAATTCCCCGGCACAAAGTTCGTCGACGCAAGCGACATTGAAAACATCCTCAAGCGCGAGACCGACCCCGACCTAGTAAATGCTGGTACTTACGATGTGGGCAATCGCCTGTTTGTGCTGGATGGCAAAATCATTGAGCGCCCAGACTTGAACGAGGCGTTTGCTTATCAAGTGACAGGAAATGACCTTGGCCTGAAGTACGGACTGGTTCCGCCTGAAAAGGCTATGCGCGACTTCTATAAAGCACGGGAGGGGCGGCTAGATAAAAATCAAAAGCCTTCGCCCGTCACCTACTATGACTTGGCAAGGGCAGAGCCATCACAACTCGTTGACGAAGACTACCTGACGTACCTGCAAAAAGCGGGATACAAGGAAGGCGGCGCTGTCGACATGGAGGCCGCAGACGCAAGGCTGGCGCAAGCAATACAAGCCCGTATGGCAAACGGTGGGGCGGTAGACATGGAAGCCGCTGACGCCCGTTTGCAGGCCGCTATCCAAGCCCGCATGGGCGGAGAGAAGGTTGTCCACATGGCTGGCGGCGGTAAGCTGAAGGCTCTTGGAGACATTGCCAAGAAGTTTTTGGTTGACGCCCCCCAAGCCGAGGCGGGGAAGTCGGCTGTCAAGTTTGGCGACAAGGTCTTGCCTGTAACCATGCATCCGATTGAGGCTCGTGAAGGTAACGTGTTGGCTAACGTCAACCCACAGGCTTTTGACAAAGCGTTTAAGAAGACGGAATGGCAGTATGTCGGGCCACAAGGTCAAGGCGGCATTAGCGACCGATACAACAAGTTTGGTGAGTTTGCCCAGACAGCCCCGTCCATGAATGCCAGCAATGTTTCTGTAGACAAGATTGGCCGAATTACTTTTGGCGATGGCCGTCATCGCTACGCCTACTTGCGCGACCAAGGCGTAAACAGTATTCCGATGTCAATGGACAAGGAGTCGCTTGCCAACGCCAAGTTGCATGGACTGCTCAATGATGGTGTAAAAGGCACACAGGATGTGCTATCTACGGCAGAGCGCGATGCCAACCTTGCCAAGTTCCTTGAGGGGAGCAAAGCCCCACCTACCGTTTATCATGCAACAAGTCAAGATGTCAACCAGTTTTCCCCAAAGAAAATGGGTAGCAACACAAAACATCCGACAGCAAAACTGGGATTCTTTACGGCGGCTAACCCTGAAAGCACGGAAGATTTTATTTCCTCAACCTCTGGCATTTCCAAAGGGCTGTATGAATCTGGGGCCAACATCATGCCTCTTCATCTGTCAATAAAAAATCCTTACGAAATACCTTCATCGCAATATATGTTGCAGAGCATGGCTTTGCAAAACATGAAGAAGAAGGATGCAGAAAAATTTATCCAAGATTTTAAAGATTCTTTGATACAAGAGGGCCATGATGGTTTGTTGATTAAAGCAAACCCGAGAGGGTTAGCAAAAGGCAACGAGTATTCTTCAGACAATTGGGTGGCATTTGAGCCAGAGCAAATCAAATCCGCCATAAGCAACCGTGGTACTTACGACATCACTGACCCAGACATCAGCAAGGCCAAGGGTGGACTAATGATGGCTGGTGGCGGTGACCCGCTAGACCAGTTCAGCCCTCCGCGCTACCGCTCTGCTGGGCGCAGGCCAGAGAATCAGAACGACCGCAAGGCTGCTGCCAATATGCCGATGGACTTTGCCCGTGGCTTGGTGTCAGGCATCGGTGGAGCGCCCGGTGACATTGAGTCGCTCATCCGCATGATTCCCGGCCTTGAGCGGTCTCGGACGCTCAGTGACCTAGTCACTGGCAACCACCGCGAGACTTACTTGCCAACGTCCGAGGACATTGAGAAACGCCTGCCCTTCCGCTCAGACACGCCTGCTGGGCAAGCAGCATCTGGGCTGGGGACACTAGCCGGGGGCTTCTACACTGGGCCGGGAGCGCCTATACGGCTCGTCGGCGGGCTACCGAAGGCAGTCATGAAGGCTGGCAAGGACTTTGGTCGAGCGGCTGGTCAACCTGCTGCCAACGTGGTCAAGCCAACGGGCGGGAACTTCTTGCTTGGGCGGACTGAGAAGGATTTGCAGCCTTTGAAAACGCCGACCTTTGTGGGTGAAACGCCTGCTCAAAGAATATCTAAGCACGAAGAATTGTTGAAAAACCCAACACTGAGCCAAGACCAGCGAGACCGCGTTCAACGTATGCTTGACGCAACCAAGGGTGAGGCCGCGATTGACAAATGGGTTGACAGCAACCTGACCAACTATGTCAAGAAGCAAATGGGCACGGCTGACGACCCAGTGCGCAAGCTGGCCGAGCAGGGCATCACGCACAATCCCGGTCTTTTGCGTGACAACCCATATTTATCTACTGCCCCGTTGAGAAAGCAACGCAGGGAAGCTGGTTTCCCAGAAGAGGGCATGGGCCAATCCCCAGCAGCCCAAGCATGGGAGCAAGCCTCCGATGAGGCCATTGCAACGCACCGGGCTGGTGACATTCAAGAGATGCCAGAGAGGTTTGCCAAGTTCACTGAGGCCGAGAACAAAATGCGTGCTGCTAGAAGTGAGTTGGACGAAAAGTTCAAGCAGCATATTGCGGTTGCCGGGCTCAACGAAAGAGAAGAAGCCAACTTGATTCGCGGCACTGCGTTTGATGTAAAAGCAAAAATGGTTGGCGATACAGATTATGCAAAAGCTAACACTGAGTATATAAACGCGCACGTCCCAATGATGGACAACTACATGGAACTTGGGCGTCAAAACCCTTACATCAACAAACTTGCGCCAGAAACACCGATGTATGCGCCGTTCACTGGTGACCTTGGCTTTGACCACATCATGGATGTGCTGCGTGAAGATGTGACTGCTGGCCGCATTCGCCCAGAGCAACTCAGCAAAGTCAGCATGGAACAGGCCGTGCGCCGCACCTTCGAGTACGACCAAGAACTTGCGGCCAAGATGAATGCCAGCAGGGCGGCGGCTCGTGAGGGGTTGCCTACTTACAGAGAGTATCCTGAAGGCTACAAATGGATTCAACTCAACAAGCCCGGCGCATTCTCACAGGAGTCCGAAGCGATGGGGCACTCAGTTAGGGGCTACGAGCCGCCCAAGGGCCATCCTGACTGGGTTGAAGGCTCTGGAGACTCGGGTAGCCTTAGTTACGGCCAAGGAGGCTGGGAGGCCATCAAGAGCGGCAAGACCAAGGTGTACTCGCTGGTTGACTCAAAGGGTGCGCCTCATGCGACGGTTGAAACAAAAATTGGTGGCGGGCATGAATATGCCGGAGAAAAGAACAAAGAGATTATTCGCCTTGCTGAGGAACGTGGCATTCAAAAATACATGGCTCCCGGTAACGAATCATTGTGGGCTGAAGCTGAGAAAAACCTTGCCGAAAGGGGCATTACTCCTCCGCAGAACATCACTCAAATTAAAGGCAAAGGCAACCGCGCACCCAACGAGGAATACCTGCCCTACATCCAAGACTTTGTGAAGGGCGGTCAGTGGTCTGACGTTGGTGACTTGAGGAACACCGGGTTAACTCGCAAGAGTGATTTGATTGACAAATTCTCTCCAGACGAACTGGACGCAATTGGCGCTGGTGAATACGTGACCAGAGCCGAACAAGATGATTTGTTGCTTAGAGCATTGCGGCCACCCGAAGGCATGGCCCACGGCGGCGCATTAAGCAAACTACAGTTCATGGACAAGGGCGGCATCACCACAAGCGGCGGCACGTTCTCTCCTGAAGAGTTAGGCATAAGCGCCAGCGACCTTAGCGTCATGGACGACAAGACTTGGGACGCCATCAAACGCAACGCCCCCGGAGTCTATGAGGAGGAAAAGCAGAAGGCAAAGCAGAAAATTAAGGACGAGGTCAGCCAACTCAAGAGCGCAAGGGGCATAAAGGATTTTGCTCTTCGTGTTGGCGCTTCATACGCTGGCGCAATTCCTGACCTTGCAAATTTTTTGTTGATGGCTCCAGATGCAGTTTTGGGAACCGAGTTGGCTTCTGAGAAGCCGTGGTTTGGTAGTGCGCAATACCTTGACGCAATGAACAAAGCGGGACTGTTGGGAGAAAACGAGTTCCCAATAGCAGAGACTGTCGCTGGTCTTCTTACGCCAGCAGGTTTAATTAAAAAGGGCGTCAAAAAAGGCGTCCAGTTATTTAGTGGCAAGAAGCCCGAAGCACCAAAGAAACGTCGCGGTGGATTGGCCGCAATGGCACGATAAGGATTACACATGGCAACAGATTACCCAATTGGCCCAGATGAAGACCGCTTCATCGAAGGCGTCCGCATGACCGAAGAGGGCGGGGCTGAGGTGGATATGCTCCCCGGCGAGGAACCCGATGTTGAGGAGTTGCCTGACGGCTCTGCTGTCGTCAAGCTAGAGAACTTCAAAGGCCCAGCCGAGGACGAAGACTTCTACGCCAACTTGGCTGAAGAGGTTGTCAGCATCACCGAGTTGGAGTCTCTGGCTACGCGCTACATCGACCTCATTGACAACGACCGCCAAGCACGCAAGAAGCGCGACAAGCAGTACGAAGAAGGACTCCGCAGGACTGGCATGGGAGACGATGCCCCCGGTGGTGCGCAGTTCCTTGGAGCCTCCAAGGTAGTTCACCCCATGATGGCCGAAGCCTGCGTGGACTTTGCCTCCCGTGCCATCAAAGAGATGTTCCCGCCCGACGGCCCAGCCAAGACCAAGATTCTGGGCGAAGTGACAGAAGAGAAGACCGAGGTCGCAGAGCGCAAGCGCGACTACATGAACTGGCAGTTGACCGAACAGATTGAAGAGTTCCGCGACGAGCAGGAGCAGATGCTGACCCAGTTGCCTTTGGGCGGCTCACAGTTCATGAAGCTGTGGTACGACGACAAGAAGCGCCGACCCTGCGCTGAGTTCGTTGCCATTGACAACATCCTGCTGCCCTTTGCGTCTGCAAACTTCTACACCTCACAGCGCGTAACGGAGCAGCAAGACATCAGTGAGTGGGAGTTCAAGCAACGCATCGACCGGGGCTTGTACCGAGACATCAACTTCATCCGAACAACGTCTGAGCCTGAGCAGACTGCCGCCGAAAAGGCCAATGCCAAGATTGAGGGCAAGCAGTTTGAGGACGGAGAAGACGGTTTGCGCCGCGTGTACCACATCTACACTTGGTTGGACTTAGAAGACGACACCCGCGCCAATGGTGAAACCGCGCCCTACATCATGATGATTGACGAACTCGACCGAAAGGTGCTGGGTTTGTATCGCAACTGGGAAGAAGGCGATGTCACCATGACCAAGCTGGACTGGATGATTGAATTCAAATTCATCCCGTGGCGGGGCGCGTATGCCATTGGGCTACCTCACCTCATCGGAGGTCTCTCCGCTGCCGCTACGGGGTCATTACGGGCCTTGCTGGACACTGCACATGTCAACAACTCCCTGACGATGCTGAAACTGAAGGGCGCAAAAGTTTCGGGCCAGTCTGACCAGATTGAAATTACGCAGGTGACCGAGATTGAAGGCGGCATTGGTGTGGACGACATCCGCAAAATTGCCATGCCCATGCCGTTCAATCCGCCATCCCCGGTGTTGTTTCAGTTGCTACAGTTTTTGGTAACCGAAGCCAAAGGCGTAGTCACCACGGCAGAAGAGAAGATTGCCAACGCCAACTCCAATATGCCCGTGGGTACAACACAGGCGCTGATTGAGCAGGGTGCGGTAGTGTTCTCGTCCATCCACGCACGCCTGCATGATGCCCAACGCCGGGTGTTGCACGTTCTTGGCCGCATCAACCGCTGGCATCTGGACGACCAACGCAAGGGTGACATCGTTGCCGAGTTGCCCATCAAGCGCGAAGACTTCCGACGCAACAGCGATGTGGTTCCTGTCTCCGACCCCCACATCTTCAGCGAGACCCAGCGTATTTCACAGATGCAGTCGGTCATGCAGTTGTCCGCACAGTTCCCGGCCATCTTTGACCAGCGTGCTGTAGTGAGCCGAATGCTCAAGCAGTTGAAGGTTCCCAACGTCAACGAGTTGATGCCCAACACTGGCAAGCCAGCAGAGTTGAACGCGGCTGACGAGAACAGCGCAATGGCTCTGGGTCGGCCAGCCTTTGCCTACCCACGCCAAGACCACCTTGCGCACATCCAGACCCACTTGACCTTCGGGCTAGACCCAATGCTTGGCTCAAACCGCCTTATCGCGCCCAAGTTCATCCCGCAGGCTCTAGAGCATGTCAAGCAGCACATGATGCTCTGGTACACCCAGCAGGTGCAGGGCTACGTCCTTGCGGCTGGCAACGTCAAGATTGGCAAATACGAAGATAGCAAGATTGCCAAAGAGATTGACCGCGCTATTGCGGTGGCATCAGACCATGTCAGCATGGATACCAAACAAGTGTTTCAAGGCGTAATGCCAGCCCTTGAGAAACTTGGTCAATTCATGCAGCAGTTCAAGCCACCAGCACCGCCAATGGAAGGCGAGGCTCAGGCCGTGTTGCAGGCGTCTATGGCCGAGACCCAGCGCCGTACCGCCGCCGACCAAGCGCGTTTGGGCTTTGACACCCAGAAACTGCAAGTGTCTCAGGTAGAAAAAGCACAAGACCGAGACGCAAAGGTGGCTATGAACGCCGAAAACAACTTGACGCAAGAGCGTATCAAGACCGCAGAGTTGACCGTAGACGAGGCCAAACTGCGCAAGGAGCAGGAAGAAACTGCAATCAAACTCAACCAATCCACTCAACGTAATTTAGGAGTATGAAATGGCTACCACCGACAAAGACCAACAATCTGAGCAAGTCCGTCAGCACACCCGCATGGCGGCTGGCGCTTGGGTAACAGGCGAAACCTTGAAAGAACAATCGAAAGCGACACTACCAGAGGCCAACAGCGACCACGGGAATTTCTCCCAAAACAAGGGCGTGGAAAAGTCCAACGCATGAAGTTAATTTCCGACTTTATTGGCGCTGTAAAAGCGCGTCAGGCTGAGATTGAGAAGGGGTTGGGGCATGGAAATGCTTCCGACTTCAATGCATACCAACGCCTAGTCGGAGAAAACCTCGGACTTGAACAGTCCCTTGAAATTCTTAACTACCTTTTGAAAGAAGATGAAGATGACAGATAGCACGGTAGCGGGTAATGCCGCTGATTTAGAGGATGCATTTCCTCTTGTAGACCCCGGTGCGATTCCCCTTGGTGCAAGAGTTTTAGTACAACTGCGAAAAGCCAAGAAGCGAATGACTCAATCTGGGATTATTTTGCCTGAAGAGACTCGCGACACCGAACGGGCGCAAAACCCCGTTGCCAAGGTGATTGCATTTGGCCCGTTGGCGTTCAAGAAACGCGACACGATGGAGCCTTGGGTCGAGGGTATTTGGTGCGAAATAGGCGATTACCTACGAGTCCCCAAATGGACTGGCGACCGCTGGGTTGTTTCGCATGGAGAGGAAAACATCGAATTCATGGTGCTGAATGACCACGAGGTGATTGCCAAAATCACAGGTAATCCACTGCAAGTGAGGGCATTCATATGAGTACCGAACAAGAGGTTATCGTCATTCAAGAGGAGAAAGACGGCTCCGCAACCATTGAGTTGCCTCCGAGTATTCCCTCACCTGAAGGGAGCGATGAACACGGCTCTGACGAGGCAGATGAACGCGCCCGTGAGAAGGAAATGGTGGTTGGCGGGGCTGTAGATGCTGACGCAGAGGCTCTTCGTGAGCAAAAGCGCCTCAAACGCACCCGCCGCAAGGAGTACCACAGGCAGGTTTCGACCGAAAAAGACGTTAAATTGACCCTTTTAGAGCGTCAGAACCAGCAACTGCTTGAGCGATTGTCTGTTTTGGAGCGCAAGTCCCACGGAAGTGACCTTGCACGCCTTGACCAAGCCATTGAAGACCAAAACGGTCGCATTATCTTTGCAAAAAAGAAAATGGCAGAGGCTACCGCGACTGGAAATGGTGAATTGTCAACTTCTGCGCAAGAAATGTGGTTTGACGCCCGTCGGCAGGCCGAGGCGCTGCAAAACCTCAAGAAACGCGCTGTTGCACCGCAAAACCAGCGCACTATTCAGGCTCCAGACCCCCAACTACAACGCCATGCCAGCAAATGGATGGCGGAAAACACTTGGTACGACCCGAACGGGAAAGACCCTGACTCACGCCGCGCTTTGAACGAGGACGCAATCCTTGCAGAAGAGGGGTACGACCCCAAAACTGCCGAGTATTGGGAAGAACTTGACAAACGCTTGCAAAGAGTAGTACCACACAGGTATACTGAGGATGCAAACGAGAGACCGCGCTCCAGACCAAGAAGTGCAGTGACTAGTTCAGGCCGCGAATTTGCGTCGAATAATGGCAGGGGGAATTCATTCACCCTATCACCCGAACAGGTGAGAGCCATGAAAGATGCAGGTATGTGGGATGACGCTGAGAAACGAGCGAAGATGATTCGACGCTACGCCTTAGAAGCACGCAACAACAACGGTTAAGGAGTAATAAAATGGATTCTCGTTTAAAAAGAAATTTGAATACTGGAGACCGCGACAATCGCGGTATTCGCGACACGATTCGTGAGGCTCCAGAGGATAAGCTGGCATCGTCAGATGAGCGTCGAAAGATGTGGAAAGACGAATGGCAACAAAGTGCATTGCCCGCTGTCCCTGTAATACCGGGATGGCACGTTTGCTGGTTATCGACAACCAACAGTTACGACAGCATTGATAAACGGATTCGGTTAGGGTACGTTCCCGTGAAAGCGGATGAGTTACCTGAGATGCGAAATAACCGTGTAAAGGCTGGAGAGCATGAAGGTTATGTTGCGTGTAATGAGATGCTCTTGTACAAGATTCCAATGGAACTTTATCAAGATGTCATGGCTCATTTTCACCATGATGCACCGCAGGAAGAAGCGAATAAAATCAAACTTCAAGCAGAGCAGAACGTGGGACGCGATAGTCGAGGCAGAAGCCTCGGTCAGATTGAAGGCGAAGGGTTACATGACATGGACAAACCGATTCCTGCACCGTATTTTTCGGGGTAGGGTTTTTAACTGAACAAAGGAATAAGACTATGTCTTCAACTAATGCTCCGTTTGGTATGCGTCCCTCTTTCCACCCTTCGGGTCTGGACAGAGCGGTTGCACTGCCTAACGGTATTGCCTCTGCCTACGGAACTGGTCTTCTGAAAGGCCAACCCGTAGCACTCAACACCAGTGGCAACATCATTGCCGCTGTTGCTGGTAGCGCCTACCAAGGTGCTTTTGCTGGTCACGAGTACACCGACCTCACTGGTCGTCGTCTTGTCAGCAACCAATGGATTGCAAGCACTGCATACCAAACTGGTTCTGAAGTGACTTACTACTATTCTGACCCGAACATCGTTTACGACATTCAGGCCAACGGTAGTCTGGCTCAGACCTCCATTGGAGACCAAGCAGACTTTGCAAGCATTACCGCTGGTTCTACAACCACTGGTTTGTCGCAATGCATGATTTCCACCTCGTTAGCAGGTTCTGGTGCTGTTGGTGATATGCGTATCATCGGCCTCACACCTGCTGTTGACAACGCTTGGGGCGACGCTTACACAGTTGTGCAAGTACAAGTCTCTCGCAGTCAATTTGTTGCAACCATTAACGCCATCTAAGGAGTCCAATCATGGCCGCACCAATGCGCAGTACGGACTTTAGAAGTATCGTCGAGCCTATCCTCAACGAATGCTTCGATGGAGTCTATGACCAACGTACCGATGAATGGTCACGGGTTTTCCGTGAGCAGGAAGGTATTCCCCGCAACTACCACGAAGAACCAGTCCTTTACGGATTTGGAGCCGCGCCTCAACTGCCTGACGGAACTCCTGTTTCGTATCAGCAGGGTGGTGTTCTCTTCTTGCAACGCTACGTGTATAACGTGTTTGGCTTGGCCTTCGCGTTGACCAAGGTGTTGGTTGAAGATGGCGACCACATCCGCATCGGGCAGGTTTATGCACGTCACTTGGCACAGTCTTTGATTGAAACCAAGGAAACTCTGTCGGCTAACGTGTTGAACCGTGCGTTCAACTCCAGCTACCCCGGCGGCGACGGCGTGTCTCTGATAAATACTGCTCACCCAATCGTGAACGGTACTTTCAGCAACCAGTTGACTACAGCCGCAAACCTGTCTCAGACATCTCTCGAACAGATTCTGATTCAGATTCGCCAAGCTGTCGACAACAACGGCAAGAAAATCCGTTTGGTTCCGCGTCAACTGGTCGTCGCACCGGGCAACGTGTTCCAAGCTGAAGTTCTGTTGAAGTCCGTCTTGCGTTCGGGCACGGGCAACAACGATGTCAACCCAATCAAGTCAATTGGCTTGCTTGACGAGGGCGCGGCTGTTTTGTCACGTTTGACTTCCTCTACCGCATTCTGGGTGCAGACCGATGCTCCAGAAGGTATGAAGTTGCTGATGCGCCGCAAGCTGGAGAAGACGATGGAAGGTGACTTCGAGACCGACTCCATGCGCTACAAGGCCACAGAGCGTTATCAGGTGGGCTTCACTGACCCTCGCGCCATGTACGGCACTCCCGGCGTTTAGGGTAGCCTCAGTGTCTGGGGTAAAAGGCCAACCTAGACGCGGAATACACGCTGTGTGTTCTGCGGAGGGTTGTTCTTTCCCAGCAAAGTACACGGGCATGGGTTTGTGCTCTACGCATCGAAATCGTTTGGTTCGCCACACAAAATTTGATGCTAAGGTGCAAACTCGTGAACCCGCAACGGGTGTATGTAGCGTAGAGAAATGTGACGCAAACGTCTTTGCTAAACGTCTTTGCAAAACCTGTTACGCACAGGAATATGCAAAGAAAAATCCGCAAAAAGTGTGCGCCATGGCGTCCAAAAGACGCGCATCAATACGAAATAGAACACCTAGTTGGTTAACGACCGACGATTTTTGGTTGATTGAAGAGGCTTATTCTCTTGCGCAAATGCGAACTAAGTTGTTTGGGTTCAAATGGCACGTTGACCACGTCCTTCCGCTTCATGGCAAAAAGGTATCTGGACTTCATGTTCCAATCAATTTACAAGTAATACCCGCAAAAATAAACCAACAAAAATCAGCTAGTTTTATTATTTGACTCTCAACGGTTTCATGACCAAAAGGAGAAAATTGTGCCCCAATTCTCAGACGATTTGTTTCTAGGCTCCGCCATTACCTATCAAGGTGCGGACGCCTACCCTGCCGTTTCAACCTTCACTGGTTCAATTGCCACCACGACCCTGACCGTCACCGCCATGCTGTCTGGTGACAATATTACTGTGGGTATGTTCATCGACAGTTCAACCTCGCTCACCAATGGCACGTACATCACGGCATTTGGTACGGGTACAGGCGGCATAGGCACTTACACCGTCAGTGCTTCACAAACTGTAGCAAGCGCCACCATCATTGGCTCTGGGAATGCACTGTTGCAAAACCCATCCACCATGAGCGTAGGCGTCGGCCCACTGGGTCGAGTCTATATCTGGGACGCTGTACCACAGGCAAAACTGACGACCAACATCGTTGCCGCTGTCATCACGACTGCTACCACGCTCACGCTGGCCGCAGGTGCAGGTGTGACATCCGCCACCATTACTGGTGGAGCAACAGGCTTGCAGCTTGATTGCCCTCGTGCGGTTTCTACCACCACAGGCGCTGGTACTCCGACTTCTGTCAACATTACTGTCTCTGGTTACGACTACTACGGTCAGGCCATGAGCGAGGTAATTGCAACAGGAACTGTGGCATCGACGACTGTCAGTGGTAAGAAAGCCTTCTACCAAATTGCCAGTGTTACTGCTTCTGGCGCAAGCGTGGTCACCGTTGCGGTGGGTACGACAGACATCTTGGGTGCGCCACTGCGCATCACTGATGCCGGGTACATCACTCGCGCTGGCTGGAACAACACCTTGGCAGAAGATGCTGGCACTTTTGCCGCCGCCGCTACCTTGACGGCCACCACCACTACGGGTGATGTCAGGGGCACTTACCTCCCTTCTTCGGCGGCAGACGGCATCAAGCGCCTTGTGATGGGAATAGCCCTGCCCGCAATTGCGGCAGGCCCGAATGCAACCCGTATTGGCGCTTTTGGCGTCACTCAAGCATAAGGAGAGCGACATGGGTCAATTTAAACCAATGGTCAAGATGGAGACCACGGAGCCTTCAGTGGAGTTGAAACTTGCTAAAGGCGGCGCTGTCAAGATGAAAAAGGGCGGTAGTGCCACCAAGAAGATGGCAATGGGCGGCGGGTCAATGGACATGATGATGGGCACTCCAGCCCTCGTAGGCCGTCCTGCTGTCAATGCCCCTGTCCGTGCCCCCGGCAAGCCCTCTATGGCCTCACGCCGCAGGGCAATGATGCCCAAGAAGCCCATGATGGCTCCTCCCGCCGATATGCCCCCCATGAAAAAAGGCGGCAAGGCTGAAGGCGGTGAGTCCAAGGGTACGCACATGGCCGAGATGTCAAAGATGAAGGGTCTTGAAAAAGAACTGAAGTCTCACGAGTCCAAGCCTGCCAGCAAGGGCCACAAGGGTCTGAAGACTGGCGGTGTCGCTCTAGGTAACGCTGGAGGCTTTAAAACTGGTGGTGTTGCAATGGGCAACGCTGGTGGTTTCAAAACGGGCGGCGTCACAATGGGAAATGCTGGTGGCTTTAAACATGGGGGTAAATCCTCAAAAAAAGCCTACGCGACGGGGGGAACTGTTAACTCAGGCCGTCCCGTCGCGATGCCGCAAGGCGCTAAAAAGCCAAGCGCACCTGTAAGTATTGACCGTTTGTCTGGCACTTTTAAACGTGGCGGCACGGTCAAAATGAATCATGGTGGCGCTTCCTCTGACAAGGGGGAAGATATGACCAAAGGCGCTTACGACAAAGCACCAAAGTACAGCCGTGACCTTGAGGATGCATTTAATCCTCTTGGCATGGTGAAGGAACTGGCTGGCAAAGCAAAAGACTTCTTCATGCCCAAGAAGACTGCTGATAGTGTGACCAAGACCAAAGAGTCTGTAACGGTTACGCCAGCAGGTAAAAAGCGTGGTGGCGTTGCTTGTTGAAAACAAGTGGGGGCTACGGCCCCTGCTTTAATTGGAGATATTTATGGCTATAACAGCTACCTCACAAACGCTTTTTGATGGTGAGCGCATTGCCATTATGAAGTTTTACGCATCCATGAGCACGACTGAAAATGAGTCTGCCGTTGCAAAAGTTACCCCATCCGCGCTTACCGCTTCAGCGGCAGGCGGTGCTTGTGATGCTGTGACTATTTTGAAATGCACAGCAATGACGCACGGCTTGGAAGTCCAAATGAATTGGAAAGCAAGCACACCAGTAGTCATTGAAATAATCCCGCCCAATACAAATTACACGCAAGATTACTCAAGTTTTGGCGGTTTGTGGAACAACGCCGGGACTGGCAAAGACGGTGTGATTACTTTCACGACTCTTGATGGCTCTGCTGGTGATGCCTACACGGTCATTCTTGAAATGCAAAAGCACTACGTTAATCCATTGGGTTAATCATGCCAAGTAAGTCACCTGCTCAACATCGCATGATGGAGGCGGTCGCACATAACCCTGCGTTCGCCAAGAAGGTTGGCATTTCGCAAAAAGTCGGCAAAGAATTTGCCAAGGCCGATGAGGGCAAGAAGTTCAAAGGGGGCGGCTTGTATGACAACATCAATGCAAAACGTGAAAGAATTTCTGAAGGCTCTGGCGAGAAAATGCGCCGAGTGGGCAGCAAGGGTGCGCCAACGGCTGGTGACTTTAAGCAGTCGGCAAAAACCGCCAAAGTGAAATGAAAAAAGTCAACCTTGCAGTCGGTCGCGGTGAAAAGTTGCCTGTTTCTAAGGGGGCGGGTCTGACTGCCAAGGGTCGCGCTAAATACAACGCAGCAACGGGCAGCAACCTCAAGGCTCCACAGCCCCAAGGCGGCGCTCGTAAGGACTCATTTTGCGCCAGATTCAGCGGTATGCCGGGGCCGATGAAAGACGAAAAAGGCAAGCCTACCCGCAAGGCAGCGGCTCTTGCAAGATGGAAGTGCTGATATGGCGTACTCTGAAACTTACGGACAAACGGTCAACGTCCAGACGCTGATTGACCACGGCGCTCGTCGATGCGGCAAGCTGGCTGAAGAACTGACTTCCGAGCAAGTTCTCTCCGCTCGTCAATCGCTTGGGTTCTTGCTCTCCAGCCTCATCAACCGTGGCATCCAGTATTGGTGCATCACCAAAGAGGTTGTTGGCCTGACCCCCAACAAGTACCAATACACCCTGCCAGATGGCGCTGTAGACACGCTGAACGTGCTGTACCGCACGCTGAACCGTCCTGACGGGGCATACACCTCCTCTGCTGGTGGAACGGTTGCAAACCTCTACGATGGGAATATCGACACCTACACCCAGCAAGCCTCGGCCAACGGGAGTTTCACGGTCAACTACGGCACGACAAACCCCATCTATGCAGGCTCTATTGGGTTTTTGCCCTACATCTCTGGTGGTGGGTCGGCAACGTGGAATATTTCACTGCAATACTCGACTGACGGGGTGACGTTCTCCACCTTGCAAAACCTTGGGGCGGTTGCGGTCAAAGACAACACATGGGTGTGGACGGACATAGACCCCGGTCAAAGCGTCGCCTACTACCGCATCCTTGCCTCCTCTGGGACTACCCTTGCTCTTCGTGAGTGGTACATCGGAAACAACAGCACCGAGGTGATGATGTCGCGCCTGAACCGCGACGACTACACCAACCTGCCCAACAAGAACTTCACGGCAAATCAACCCTTTCAGTTTTGGTTCGACCGCACCATTCCAAACCCAACGATTTATCTTTGGCCCACCCCCAGCAATGCATTTGTGCAGATGACCGTGTGGTATTCCAGCCAAATCATGGATGTGGGCGCTTTGACCAACGAACTACAGATTCCTCAACGCTGGTACGAGGCTGTTGTCTTCATGCTGGCTCACCGCATGAGCCTCGAACTGCCGCAAGTTGCAATGGACAGGATTGGCTATCTGGAGAAGATGGCTGAGAAGTACCTGTACGAAGCAGAGCAGGAGGAGCGTGACAAGTCACCGATTTACTTCGCCCCGAATATTTCTCCATATACAACATAATGCCAGTCTTCATTGACACAGAAGGGTTGACTTCACTTGCCATCGCGGTATGCGATAGGTGCAAGATGAAGCGTGCCTATGTGGACTTGAGACCCGACGGCAACTCCCCCGGCCTGCGCGTCTGCGGTCAAGGATGCTGGGACACTCTTGACCCTTATCGCCTTCCCGCACGCAAAACTGAAAGGATTAACCTTCGGTTTGCACGCCCTGATGTGAGCGTTTCGGCAAACGACAATTTCCTTATGACTGGCGGAACAAGCCAGTTCCAGATTTCAACGCAAGGGAACACCCAGACGCCAACACAGACGGGCAACGAGGACACAATTGCGCCCAACCCGCCCGACAATACGAGTACATAAATGTCTGCACAAGTCACCATACTCCAACTTCCCGCTGCTGGTGCTATCACAGGCACTGAGGCGGTTCCTATTGTCCAAAATGGGGTGACAGTCCAGACCACGACTGCGGCGCTTGCTGGCTCACCCGTTCAGACCTATTCCTACCTGACGGTCTCACAAACCCCCCAACTGGCAAACAGTCGGTATGTGGGCGCGACCAACGGCTTGGCTGTGACCGACGGCGGTGCGCAGGGACTCTTCAATATCAGCACCACAGGCGCTTTGTCGTCCTTGGTGGCATCTGGCACTGGCATACAGGTTAAAACGTCTTCTACGGCCATTACAGGCCGTTCTATAGCGGTTTCTGGCAATGGGCTGTCAATTGCAGACGGTTCTGGCGTATCTGGCAACCCTACCGTCGCTTTAAGCGGTCAGGCTCTAAATTTTGCAAATGCAAGTTTCAACGGACTGGTCGTGTTGTCAACCGCCGGGGCGGTAACGTCGGCCACGATAACGGGGACAAGCAGCCAAATTGACGTAGCCAACGGAACCGGGGTAGGTGGCAATCCCACGGTGTCAATTTCAAACAACCCCGTAGTTCCCGGCACGGGCGGCATGATTCTGCCCGTCGGCACGACAGGTCAGCGCGGAACATCAAGCGACGGCAATTTGCGGTACAACACCACAACGGCCAGTTTTGAGGGCTACGCCAACGGCGCATGGGGTTCCATCGTCAGCGGAGCTGGCGTCAACTCCATCTCTTTTGGCTCAACTGGCCTGACTCCATCCACCTCGACGACTGGCTCTGTAACGGTGGCAGGAACCTTGGTGGTAGCCAACGGAGGCACTGGGGTCACCACAAGCACAGGAACGACAAATGTCGTGCTGTCCAACAGCCCAACGCTGGTAACGCCAAATCTTGGCACTCCAAGTTTCTTGCTTGGCACAAACATCACGGGAACTGCCACCGCTTTCACCGCAAGCAACGTCACAACCAACGCCAATCTGACAGGTGATGTGACATCGGTGGGGAATGCAACCACGCTTGCCACAGTGGCTTCGGCAGGCTCTACAGGGTCTAGCACCGCAATTCCTGTCATCACCATCAATGCCAAGGGCTTGACGACAAGCATCACTACGGCAGCAGTCATTGCGCCCGCAGGAACCCTGTCTGGTGCAACACTGGCATCTGGGGTTACGGCCTCATCGCTGACGAGTTTGGGAACGATTACAAGCCTTGTGGTGACGGCAGGAACCATTGCCACAACCCCGTCAGCGGCCACAGACATTGCCAACAAAAACTATGTCGATACTGTCGCACAGGGCTTGGATACCAAAGCCTCCGTGGTTGCTGGAACAACGGCAAACATCACATTGTCTGGAGCGCAGACCATTGACGGCATCTCAATCGTTGCAACTGACCGTGTTTTGGTAAAGAACCAAACAGCGCCAGCCGAAAACGGGATTTATGTTGCGTCGGCCACAGCATGGGCAAGAGCGGCTGACATGAGTACATGGGCGCAAGTCCCCGGCGCTTACGTCTTTATTGAAACAGGAACGGTTCTTGCCGACACAGGTTGGGTCTGCACAAGTGACGCAGGCGGCACAATCAATGTCACCGCCATGACTTGGTCGCAGTTCTCAGGCGCTGGCTCTGGCGTGAGTTCAATCAACTTTGGCACAACAGGGCTGACACCAGCAACCACGACGACCGGGGCGGTGACGGTTGGTGGAACCCTAGCCATCGCCAACGGTGGAACCAATTCCACGGCAACGGCAACTGCGGGTGGCTCTGCATACGGCACTGGAACTGCATTTGCGTTCACTGCGGCAGGAACTGCTGGGCAGGTATTAACATCGGCAGGAGCCAGCGCACCAGTGTGGTCTGGCATCTCGGGCGGAACATTTTAAGGAACTCTCATGGCACAAAGCGGCTACACCCCAATCTCCCTTTACTACTCGGCAACAGGCGCTGCTGTCCCGTCGGCTGGGAACCTAGTTGCTGGTGAGTTGGCACTCAATACCAACGACGGCAAGCTGTACTTCAAAAACAGTTCAGGCGTAGTCACCCTGCTGGCAGGGTCAACTTCTGGCCCTGCGGGTGGCTCAACCACTCAGGTGCAGTACAACAATGCTGGCGTACTGGCAGGGATTACGGGCGCTACAACCAACGGCACAGCACTGACTCTTGTTGCTCCCGTTTTAGGAACACCCGCAAGTGCAACCTTAACCAACGCCACAGGCTTGCCAATCTCCACGGGCGTAAGCGGCTTGGGTACAGGCATTGCAACTGCGTTGGCGGTTAACGTAGGCACTGCTGGCTCCCCTGTCGTCAACGGCGGGGCACTTGGCACACCCAGCAGCGGCACAGTCACCAATCTGACAGGCACTGCCAGCATCAACATCAACGGCACTGTCGGCGCTACAACTGCGACCACGGGTGCTTTTACTACGCTGAGTGCTACGTCTGCTACTCTTACGTCTTATTTGGAAGTTAGAAGTGATAGTAGTGCTATTTACCAAAATAACGCCGCTAATACTAGGTACTGGGCGAGTCTAGTATCTGGTGGTTCTAACATACCTAATTTAGATGTTTCTTACTATAACGGTAGTACAGTTAATACGGTAGCACGATATACCTCCGCCGGCCTAGCAGTCACCGGGACGCTGAGTGCAACGGGCACATTAAGCGGCGGCACAAGCGGCACAGCGTACAGCTTCAGCGGCAGTGCGCCAGCGACCAGCTTGACGCTGGATAGCAGCGGTAACTTGGGTATTGGGACTACAAGTCCCGCATTTAGCAATGGTAAAGGTATTGCAATTGTTGACGGAACAACTTCAAGATTAAAACTTGCTACAACAGCATCTGGCTCTGGCGCAACAGATGGTTTTGAGTTAAGTTGCAATGGTTCAGAGGCTTATATTTACAACTATGAAAATAGTTTTATGGCTTTTGGAACCAACAGCACAGAGCGTATGCGCCTCGACTCCAGCGGTAACTTGGGCTTGGGGGTTACACCACAGGTTTGGAGTTCAATTTACGATGCATTTCAAATTGGCGCACAAGGGGCTTTTTGGGCTAATGCAACAGCCAATGATGTTATTTTATCAGCCAATTTATTTTTAGATGTTGGACATGCTACCAAATACATAACAAATGGTTATGCGTCTTATTACTCGCAAAATGCTGGCGCACATACTTGGGCAATAGCCCCAAATAACACATCAGGTGCTGGTGCTGCCGCTACCTTCACCTCAGCAATGACGCTGGATGCAAGTAATAATTTGATGGTTGGAACAACCACACCATCTGCTTATTCGGCCACAACTGGCTCTACAACATTTACTGTTTCTGGTACTGCTAACCCAAGCACGGCCTACCCTTCAATTAGACTTCAAAATTCAGATGGTAGCGTAGCAGCAAATCTGGTTGTTGACGCTAGTAACGGCGCATTTTTAGGAACCAGAACAAACAACTATTTTGGGTTTCACACCAACAACACAGAACGGATGCGTATCGACTCCAGCGGTAACTTGCTGGTGGGTGGTACGAGTGCCGCAAATGTAAATGCAAATGGTGGTTTTTATGTAAATCCAAACAGCCTCAACACATTTACAGTTACAAGCCATTTAAGTGGCGCAAGCAGCGGAAGTCCCTATGCTTATTTCTATTATGCAAATGCGGATATTGGCTCTATTACACAGACAGGAACAACAGGCGTTTTGTATAACGTAACCTCCGACTACCGCCTAAAAACTGTTGTTGGTGTTGTGACAGGTCAAGGCGCACGAATTGATGCCCTTCAGCCTGTTGAGTACACATGGAACAGCAACGGTTCAAGCACTCGCGGATTCTTGGCGCACCAATTCCAAGAGGTCTATGCAAGCAGCGTAAGCGGCACTAAAGACGCTGTGGACGCTGATGGTAAGCCCGTGTACCAAGCCATGCAAGCAAGCACCTCTGAGGTCATTGCCGACCTTGTAGCCGAACTCCAATCACTACGCGCCCGTGTCGCTCAACTTGAAAGCAAAACATGAACATAAACTGGACAATCACCCAAACCGACTATCAAACCGCCAACGGTTTCATTACCTAAATTTATGGTAGCAAGGTTAACAACAGCAGAATTTATTGCCAAAGCCTCTAAGGTTCATGGCAATAGATACACCTATGATAAAGTGGTTTATGAAAATAAGTTGTCAAAGATTGTTGTTACTTGCCCAAAACATGGTGACTATGAGGTGTCTGCAACTATTCACATCCAAGGGCATATTGGACGATGCTGTGCACATGAGGCTAAAAAAGGCATACGCACGAGAAAAGACACGCCAGAATACCTTGTTCGAAAAGCTGCTTTAGCCCAAAAAACTATGTTTTTTGAAGGCGTGTCATGTCAAATTTGCGGAAACAAAACGCGATATTCTTGCAATAACTCTTGTTCAAAGTGCGCTGTTAAGTCAAGACAAAAATCAAACGCAAAAAAAGACAGCAAAGGTAAAAGAGAATTTTACAAAAGAAATATTTTTGAAAATGACACAATAAT
>Ga0209298_10000086_pt1 | contig 54364 bp, 55 predicted proteins | sample S_140806_EF_Meta_FD_187325 | JGI IMG/M metagenome (GOLD analysis project Ga0209298, IMG submission 187325) | Freshwater microbial communities from Lake Simoncouche, Canada to study carbon cycling - S_140806_EF_MetaG (SPAdes) (version 2) | ecosystem: Environmental > Aquatic > Freshwater > Lake ... | reverse complement strand
GTTGCTCGTTCTCCTGTCTGAGAGCCTGAATCTCTTGCTGTTGAGCGAGGATCAGCGTTCTGACGCTGGCTGGTGTTGCCAGCCAATCCGCTTCTGGGATCCCGGAAGGAGGGGTGCTCATCACAGGGGGTCTCTGCCTGAGATGCAACCAGGAATCAAGCTGCCGTCAAGGGTTCAGCAGGGCTGAAGTTCGCCGTGAGCCGTCCCGACCCCTGAACGGTTACAAAAATCCTTCTCCCTCCTGAGTTCCCGGTTCTCCTTGCGGAGCCGGTTGAGCTCATCGCGCTCCTCGCTGGTCAGGATGCCGTGGTCTCTGGGAGCAGCCTGGCCGCTGTCGATACGGGCCTGGCGAACCCAGCGGGCCAGGCTGCTGGAGTGCAGGCCAAGGCTTGGGCCACCGCATTGCAGGAGAGGCCCTCCTGCATGCAGAGGGCAACGGCCTCCAACTTCTGCTGCTCCGTGAATCGGCGTCTGGTCTTGGTTGGATAGGTCATCGTTCGACAGTTTGATGGTCATGGCGTGACCCTTAACCACTTGTCCACGGAATCGGGGGAGGACCAGGGTTAGGCCAGCACTTGACACGGAACAAGAGTGTGAATTGTTTGGGTTGATTGGTGGTCTGTGATGAGAGGGTCAACGCTGGGGCCGAGAGGGGGGATCCTTCTCGGCTTTTGCCTGTTCAATCAGTTCGTGTAAATAGCCAGGATCGGCGTCGCCGGGCCTTGGACCGCGTCGAATGCGCAACTTTTGAAACTTCAACCGTTCCCAGCCCAGCTGCAGCTCCGCCAGAAGGGGGATGGTTCTTCGTCCTCGCCTGGCCAGACCGGCGAAACCGATCGCCAACGCAAGGCATGCGAAGGAATTCCGCAACAGCTCTGGGAACAGCCTCCAGGGTTTGGAGGGGGGCAACTGCTGCCTCTTGCGTGCCACCTGCGCGGCGGCCTGTGTGAGCAGGCCATTCACCTCCGCCTTGAGGGTGGATAAGGGCTTGGTTGCATTGTCTTCATCAATCACCGGCCCATTGAGGGCGATCAGACGATCGCGAAGCTCGCTGGTGGTTTTGGAGCTGCTCACTACCTGGCTCAGGGCCTGCAGGTTGGTTTCAGCGCGGCGAATCAGCGAAGATTGGTCAGTTGCGCGCTGCTGCTGCTGCACCACGGCGGCCATCGACATCAGCGGCACCAGCAACAGAAAACCCAGGCTCACCGCCACGGCCAGCTTGGCGGCAAAGCTGTGGCGTTTAATCAACAACTCATCTTTCGGATTAATATCAATCGCCAGGTGCAACAGGCACAAGCCGATCAAAGGAAACGGAGACGCATTGATCAAGGCAGAGCCTGCCTTCAGCTGCCAGGCAGGCACCATCAACTGGATCGGAAACAGCGAGCCAAACACAATCGAGCCATAGATCGCAAACAACACCAACCCAGACAACGACAAGCCCCGTGCCGACGATGAGTAATAGTCAGAGCGCACTTTCACTGAGTTGTGGAGAAAATTTTATTCACTGTACCTCTCCCCCCGTTGGTTGGCAAAACTCGCACTTACCAATTCAGGCCATCGGCCGCATTGGCAACACGGCCAGCTGGTGATCTCCCTGGCAGAGGCCATCATCGCCATAGCCAAAGATCTGCTCAGCGCTGCAGGGGTTCGGTAGCGGCGCTGCTCAAGGCACCTGAATCAAATCCACCTGCCACACGCCGCCGCGGCTCACCTCCACCGCCAGCTCGCGGCCGTCGGCCCGCAGGCTGATGCGGCGGGGAACGCCCGCCGGCTCCATCGCCACGGGCTCCAGCGCCATCAGGCCGCGGCGGTAGAGCACCAGTTCGGTGCGGCCCTCCAGCTGTCGCACCACCGCCAGCCGCTCACCGCTGGCATCCACCGCCACCGCCAGGGGCTGGGCATCGGGCCGGTTCAGCCCCGGCAGGGGCACCGGCATCTGGCGCTCCAGATCCACCAGCACTACCTGCTCGCGGCCGCCCCGGCCCCCGATCAGGGCCAGCCAGCGATCGCTCAGGGCCGGGGCGTGGCTGCTGCCGATCGCCTCCAGCCGCCGGTCCAGGCCGCCCATCGGCACCGGCAGCGTGCCCGTGCAGCCGCTGAGCAGCAGCGGCGCCAACACGGCCAGGGACCCGGCCAGGAGGGGAAACATGGGCCTGCGGTGAACGCCCAGGCTTGGGCTCCAGCGGGCGAGGCCTGGGGGTGCAATCGCCATGATTCAGCGCCCCGCCGCCGCTGGGGCGCCGCCGCCGCTGGGCACTCCCGCCGGCAGGTCGGGTTCCAGCTGGTTCGCCAGATCGAACACATGCACTCGGTTGATGCCGTTGTGCACCACCTCCAGGGCCAGCCGCCGGCCGCTCGGGGCCAGCGAGAGGCGCTCCACCTCCTGGTCACCCGGCAGGGGGAAGCGCAGCAGGTTGCCATTGACCCGGTCCTCGATCACCGCCAGGCGGCGGTTGCCCTGCTGGATCAGCACCGCCACATAGCGCCCGTTCCAGCTCAAGGAGGGCGAGCGGTGCGGCTGGAAGCGGCGCAGGTGGCGTAGTGGCAGCTCCCGGCCCGAGGGTTGCTCCTGCAGCAGCAGGGTGTCGCGGCCGCCCCGCTCCACCACGCTCGCCAGCACCCGCCCGTCACCGCTGAGGGCCGGGTCCTGGCGATTGGTGGCGCCCAGGCCCGCGGGTCCGGCGCTGCGCCGGCCCCAGCTCCAACTGCCGCAGCCGCTGCACAGAAGGGCTGTCAGGGCGCCTGTAAACAAAGCGCTCCGCAGCAGAGCTGAACCTGTGAACCGCCGTTCGGCGGTGGGGGGCGTCGGGGAGGGCGGGTGGCGCCGGTGCTGCCGCAATCCGATCAGTCGTCGAAGCGGGAGCTGTTATCCCGCGCCGGACCGGCGGAACCGGGGCGGTCGTCGCGGGAGGCTGGGCGGCTGCCTTCCGGCTTGGACGAGGCCGGCGGGCGGGATGCATAGCTGCCGGAGGCGGTGGACTGGTTGCCCTTGCCGGCCAGCGGTGCGTAGTCTGCATCGCTTACGCCGGAAACCCGGGGGCCGGCATCGCCCGAGCCACCACGGATCGGCGAACCCTGGGGAACGCCGTTGCCCGGGCCAGAGGCTGCCGGGCCACGACCGATGGCCCCGCCTTCGGGGGCGCCGGGCCGGCGGCTGGAGCGGGGCATGGTGTCGGCGCTGGCCACCGGGCGGCTGCCGCGGCGCACCTCGCCGCCGTCGCGGCGGCGAGCACCGAAATCGGCCGGAGCTGGTCTGGAACCCGCGGCGCTATAGCGGCCGCCGGCAGCTGGGGCGTCCCGGTCAGGGGCAGGAGCCCGGTAGTCGGGTTCCCGTCTGGGGTTGTCCCAGCCTTCGGCCTCGTCGGGGCGGCGACTGGCAGCCCGCTCGGGAATGGCGGGCCGGCTGGGGCGGCGGGGGCGGTAAAAGTCTTCCTCGGGACCCTCGCGGGAGGGGATGCGGCGGCGGAAGGCATCCGGTTCGTCGAAGGATTCGCCCTCCCAGCTACGGCCGCCTACCCCACCACGGGGGGCGAAGGGGGCCGGTTCCTCGTCTTCGAAGTAGGAGGAGCGGCGGGCCTGTTCGGTGGTCACGCCGCGGAGCCGCACGCTCTCATAGGCGAAGAACACCGTGGTGGCGGCCAGCAGGAACTGACCGAACTGCAGGATCGGATCGAGGCGCCAGCCCTGAAAGAAGAGGATCCCGCCGCAGAGCAGGCCGATGGCGGCGAAGAACACGTCGTAGTCGCGGGCCAGGGCGGGCTTGAAGTTCCTCATGAAGTAGAGGAAGGCCCCACCCACCGCCAGCACGATGCCGACAATGCTGGCCCAGTTGAGGCTGGCGTTGACCAAGGGGTTTGCCGGGAGGTATCCCGGGCGGTTGCGAGCGTGCCCTCACTTTAGGGACCGGGCCAAGGGGTGCCGGGCCGGGTCGGGTCGCCGGAACCCGCCACTGAGAACAAAGCGCTGAGAACCAGGCGCTGAGCCCAATGCTGAGAAAAGGAGCAGCCGCTGTGCCGGTGAGCCCATGCAACCGGTCTTGTCAGGCCTGGCTGTCTTCTTCTGGGGGAGTGCGATTAGGGTCAGGCCAGGCAGTCCTGTCTCGGTTGCCGTTGGCGATCCGGAATCCAGATCAAACCTCTGGAATCCGGAAAGGCCGTCAACGCCAAGCCAGACCTCAACCCCACTTCAAGGCTGATTCAGAACGGCTGGAATGAAAGCAGCTCAATCGCGAAGCCGCTGTTCAGGCGCAAACATCGGGACATGGACCGTCGTGTCCCGATGTCTAGCCCCGGTGTTCAGTCGGCCGCTTCCGATCAGAGCTTGCGGTCGACGCGGTCGTTCTGGCTGATGAAGAACAGGGCGATCGAGATCGGGATCACCACGATCGCCGCTCCGTACACGAGGCTGCTCAGGAAGTTGGAGAGGGAGGGGGTCATGGCGGCTGGCCGGCGTCAGTCGGCCATGATCCTAGGCAGTGGGGGTGACTTCCTACGATTCCCTCTCCACCGCTTAGAGCTTTGTGACGGCTGCGCTCCCCCAGGTCCACCTGGCCCTCGGCCTTCTGCTGGGGCTCTGGACGCTGCTGTTCCTGTTCCGCATCGTGCTCACCTGGTACCCCCAGGTCGACCTCAGCCAGGGCTGGGGCCGCCTGGTGGGCCTGCCCACCGAGCTGGTGCTGGCCCCCACCCGCCGCCTGATTCAGCCGATCGGCGGCGTGGATGTGGCACCGGTGGTGTGGGTGGGGCTGGTGAGCCTGCTGCGCGAACTGCTCGTTGGTCAACAGGGCGTGATCACCCAGGCCATGCTGCGGGCCTCGGCGGCGGTGGGCTGACTGCCTATGGAGGCAGCATCTCCTGCTCCACGAACTTGGTGTACACCTCGCCGCGCTGGAACTCGGGGCGGTCCAGAAGCGCCAGGTGAAATTCGATCGTGGTGGGGATGCCGGTGATCGCGCATTCGGAGAGAGCCCGCCGCAACCTCCGCAGGGCGTGGTCGCGGTCGACGCCCCAGACGATCAGCTTGCCGATCAGGGAGTCGTAGAAGGGGGGGATTTCATAGCCCGTGTACACGTGGCTGTCGATGCGCACCCCGGGCCCGCCCGGTGGCAGCCAACCTGTGATCTTGCCGGGGGCCGGGCGGAAGTTGTGGCGGGGATCCTCGGCATTGATGCGGCATTCGATTGCATGGCCAGTGAGGCGCACGTCCTCCTGGCGCATCGAGAGGGGTTCGCCGCCGGCGATGCGCAGCTGCTCGGCGATCAGGTCGATGCCCGTCACCATCTCGGTGACCGGGTGCTCCACCTGGATGCGGGTGTTCATCTCCATGAAGTAGAAGCCGCCACCGCGGTCCACCAGGAACTCCACCGTGCCGGCGCCCTCGTAGCCGATGCTGCGGGCCGCCGCCACGGCCGCATCGCCCATGCGCCGCCGCAGCTCCGGATCGAGCCCAGGGCTGGGGGCTTCCTCCAGGAGTTTCTGGTGGCGCCGCTGGATGGAGCAGTCGCGCTCGCCCAGGTGCACCACATTGCCGTGGCGATCCGCCAGCACCTGCACTTCCACATGGCGCGGCCGGTCGATGAATTTCTCCATGTAAAGGCCTGGGTTGCCGAAGGCCGCCTCCGCTTCGCCCTGGGCCGCCTTGAAGAGGTTCTCGAGCTGATCCGGACCAGGCACCAGCCGCATGCCGCGGCCGCCACCGCCAGCCGTGGCCTTGATCATCACCGGATAGCCCATCTGCTCGGCATGAGCAGCCGCCTGCTGGGGGCTATCGAGGAGGCCCTCGCTGCCGGGAATGGTGGGCACCCCCACCGCCTGCATGGTGGCCTTGGCGGTGGACTTATCGCCCATGGCCCGGATCGATTCGGGCGAGGGCCCCACGAAGGTGATGCCGTGGTCGCGGCAGATCTCGGCGAAGCGGTCGTTCTCGGCCAGGAAGCCGTAGCCGGGATGGATGGCGTCGGCACCGCGGGAGGTGGCCGCCGCCAGGATGTTCGGGATGTTGAGGTAGCTGCGGCTGCTGGGGGCTTCGCCCACGCACACCGCCTCATCGGCGAGTTGCACATGCAGGGCGTTGCGATCCACCGTGCTGTGCACGGCCACGGTGGGGATGCCCAGCTCCCGGCAGGTGCGCAGGATCCGGAGGGCGATCTCGCCACGGTTGGCGATCAGCAGCTTGCCGATGGGCATCCGCAGCGGAGCCGGCCGGGGGAGGACTGACGATCCAGGCCGGTGCGGACTGTATCAGCGCTCACCGGCTGCTCCTCCGTACCTGCGGCGAAGCGAGGCGTTGGGGCTCCAGCGCCGCTGCAGCTCCAACCAGGCCTGCCCGGCCGGCACCCTCGCTCGGGGGAAAGGGGGCCCCGGCGATGGGTATAGTCACACTCGGATCCGGCGCGGCCGGAACCAGCCACGCGGATGTGGTGGAATTGGTAGACACGCACGTTTGAGGGGCGTGTGGCTTCGGCCTTGCGAGTTCAAGTCTCGCCATCCGCATCTTTCTTCGCCACAACTTGACCCAAGCGCCGTCGGATCCTTCAGCTGATCGGGTCGCTGGCTCGGTTCAAGCTGATCCGCTAATCCGGGGCCAGGTTGGTGCCCAGAAACGCCAGACCAGTCAGGGTCCGGCGACGGGGCTCGGTTCTGAACCGGCCGGGCCCTCTAGTGAGGTTGGCCGGAATGCGGCGGCCGAACCTGTGGCCACGATCGTGCTGGTGAGCAACGGTCCTGGCGAGATGACCACCTGGGTGCGTCCGCTGGCCGATGAGCTGCATCGCCTCTTGCCCCTGCGGCCCCGCGATCCCCAGGCCCCCTGCAGCCTGCAGCTGCTGCTTGTGCCCTGCCCCAATGCCACGGGCCAGGAGGCGCGGCTGGCCCGCAGCTGGGACCTGTTCAGCCGGGTGCTGCCGGCCGGGCGTTTCTGGTGGCTGCTGCTGAGGCCTGCCCGCCACGGACCTTGGCCGCGCCAGGGGGTGGTGGTGTTTCTTGGCGGTGACCAGTTCTGGACGGTGCTGCTCTCGGCCCGGCTCGGTTACCGCCACCTCACCTATGCCGAGTGGGTGGCCCGCTGGCCCCAGTGGAACGACCACATCGCCACCATGGGGCCCAAGGCTTCCCGCCGCCTGGGCCCCCGCTGGCGCGACCGCTCCACGGAGGTGGGCGACCTGATGGCCGATCTCACCGCTTCGGCCCGCCAGGACGCGCCGCTGCCGGAGGGGGAGTGGGTGGCGCTGCTGCCCGGCTCGAAGCGGGCCAAGCTCCAGGTGGGAATGCCGTTCCTGCTGGCGGCCGCCGACCGGTTGGCGGCCCTGCGGCCGGGGTGTCGTTTCCTGCTACCGGTGGCACCCACCACCACGGTGAACGAACTGCTGGCCTTCGCCGGGCCCGCCAATCCGATCGCCCGCTACTTCGGCAGCCTGGAGCCCCATCGTCAGGGCGGCGAACTGATCACCGCCGCCGGCACGCCGATCCGGTTGCTGGAGGTGCATCCGGCCCATGGCCCCCTGAGCCAGTGCCGCCTCGCCCTCACCACGGTGGGGGCCAACACCGCCGAACTCGGGGCGCTGGGGGTGCCGATGATCGTGCTAGTGCCCACCCAGCACCTGCATGTGATGCAGGCCTGGGATGGTTGGGTGGGGTTGCTGGCCCGCCTGCCCCTGGCGCGGCGTCTACTGGGGGTGGCCCTCACGGCCTGGCGGATGCGCCACCGCGGCTTCCTGGCCTGGCCCAACATCACCGCCGGCCGGGCCGTGGTGCCGGAGCGGGTGGGGCCGATCACCCCCCAGCAGATCGCCGAGGAGGCGGCCGACTGGCTGGAGCATCCGGATCGGCTCGCGGGCGTGCGCGACGACCTTCGCAGCCTGCGGGGCCGGCCCGGGGCGGTGGCGGTTCTGGCCGGCCTGGTGCGCGACCTGCTGCCGCCGAGTCTGACTGCTTAAGGTTGCAGGATTGTTCTGCGTGGTTGCGGCCCGATGTCGGCGTTGTTTCCGGATCCCTCCTCCAGCTCAGCCGCCAACGGCAACGCTCCGGAGGGGGCTGGTACGCCGGCGGGTCCGGCTGCCCAAGCCAACGCCGCCGAAGGATCTGCCTGCGGCCTTCCGAGCGGGCTGGTGCGGGGCCTTGATGAGGAGGTCTGGCGCCAGCGCCTCACCCCCGAGCAGTTCCGCATCACCCGTCAGGGCGGCACCGAGCGGGCCTTCACCGGCACCTACTGGAACCACAAGGGCCAGGGGATGTATCACTGCCTGTGCTGCGGCGCCGAGTTGTTCAGCTCCGCCACCAAGTTTGAATCCGGCACCGGCTGGCCCAGCTTCTGGGATGGGGTGAACCCCAGCGCCATCACCACCATCAGCGACCGCTCCCACGGCATGGTGCGTACCGAGATCCGCTGCGCCCGCTGTGAGGCCCACCTCGGCCATGTGTTCAACGATGGGCCCAGGCCCACGGGCCAGCGCTACTGCGTGAATTCAGCCTCCTTGAAGTTTCAGCCAGAGTGAGTGGTTCCGCGCTGGATCGACATCGTTCCCCGCGAAGCAGGCTCCTTCATCGGCCCTCGATCAGCCGGGATTGAGGGATTGGTTTGGGCTCTTGGGGCCATGAATCAGGGTCGCAATCTCGGCCGCCTGGGTCGCCACGGTGTTGCTCCTGAACACCTTCGTCTGAAACCGCTTGCCTAGGGCCTGACGCAGCTCCGGCTGCTGTTGCAACTGGATCAGGGCAGTAGCGAAGGCATCAAGGTCGAGGTAGTCGATGGGAACCGCATAACCCTGATGGGCCAACTCAGCGATGCCGCCACTATGGCGGAAGCACACGATTGGGATGGCCATGGCCCCCGCCTCCAGGGCGACAACCGGGTAGGGATCTTCCCGCGATAGGAGGGTCAAGGCATCCAGTTGTCTCAGCGCGGCGGCACCACAGGAAACGCCGCCCAACAGCAAGGCATGGTCCCTCACGCCCAGCAGTTGCAGATCTCGATCGGCTTTCTGATGCGCGATCGATCCAGGACCGCAACCCACCCAGACGGCCTTGAACGGAATCTGGCCGAAGCGTTGAGCGGAGATCTTCACAAGCTGCGGAAAAAGATCGAATCCTTTGCGGTCAATCGGGGATCCGGCGAATCCGAACAGAAAAAAGCCTTGCTCATGGAGGTCTTTGAGGTTGTCCACCACTGATTGGCTGGTGTCATGGCAGTGGAGGCTGAGCAGTTCCTGGGGACTCGTATAGGGGATGTATTCCGTAATCACCCGACAGATGTCGGGATTGGCGTGATGCGTTTTAATCAGATTTGTTTTCACGCTTTCAGCGCAACACACCACGACATCTGAAAGGTCAAGTTGCAGCTTGACCAGATCCGGTCTGCTGGAAATCAGCAGGCCAAGTTCCATTTCGTGGCCATGGCTGATCACCCTGGTCCGACTGCGATCAATCGTCAGTTTGCCCAGGCAATAGCCCAGTACCAGGGTGTTCAGGTAGAGGCAGTCGGGGTTGACTTTCGCCACGATCTCCGCCAGCCAGGCGTCGGGGTCTCCGGTCTGGGAGCTGGTCAAGCGGCGGCGCAGTCGCTTGTGCCACCGCTCGGCCACGGGTTGGGTGCTGAAGGTATAGGTGGGACAGAGGCCAGCGAATTCTTCGCGCAGCGGGCCATCCCGCATCAGGGCCACCACCGGGCGGATGCTGGTGTTAGCCAACAACCAGCGAATCAGCCAGAGCAGCAGCAGGGGTGCGCCGGTGCGTTGCCCCTCATGGCAGACAAAAAGCGTCGTCGTCATGGCGGGGCGTGGGCCGTCGTCAGGATCTGTGCAGCCTGACAGAGGCTCCGAGGAGCCTCACCACGGATCGTCCAGGGGCTCCACATCAACATCCACCAGCTTGCTGTTGCGTTCGGGATCGGCGCTCCCGGAGCTGCTGCCACGGGGGTAGGCCTCCAAGGAAGGTCGGCGGTTGCTGGCTGGTTGGGGTGCCTCCTGATCAAGGCGGGGGCGGGGTTGGCTGCGATCGCGGGGTAGAGGTTGCTCCAGATCCAGGCCGTCATCGGGATCCTCCGCGATTCTTCGCCCCCTCCAGCCTTCGACCGGCTGATCGGCGAAGCGCTCGGAGGGTTCCCGCCGCCAGTCCTGGGGAGGGCGATCTCGATCGCGGTCTTCGCGCTCAGGGGCATCAAGCCCGTTCTCTCTCAACCCGCGCCTTGGGGAATAGGGGCTGGGCTCCTCGTCGCGGACTTGCGCGCCGCCGTAGCGGTCATCGCGCAGGGGGGCTGCGCGACGGGAATCCTCGCCATCGCGGAAGCGCCCGAAGCGGTTGTCCTCTTCATCATCGAGATAGCGGCGCTGGCGCAGCGGTTCGCGCTCGCGGCGTTCCTCGAGTTCCACGTAGTCGAACTCCTCGTCCGGCTGGAAGGAGCGGCTGGCGGCGGGCTGGATGCGGCGCTGCTCGAGCTGACTGGGCTGGCCGGCGGGCAGCTGGTTCTCGGCCGGCACGGCGCCGCCGCGGTAGCGCTCCCTTTCCTCCTGCTCCCAGCTGCTGCCGCCGATGCCGAGTTTTTCCAGCAGGCCGGTGCCCAGCTGCTTGAGCTTCTCCTCGGCGCCTTCGTACACGATGATCCGATCGGTGCCGCTGCTCACGATCTCGCCCACCGGCATCTCCCAGGTGCTCAGCACCCCTTCACCCAGGAGGGGCACCCCGAGGGCTCCGATCACCAAGGTCGTGAGCTCGCCGGTCTCCACATCGAAGCTGAACCCGAGCACCCGGCCCAGCTGGGCGCCGGATTCGGTGATCACCTGGCAGTTGATCACCTTGCTGAAGCGATCGGGATCGAAGCCCTCCGCGAGCGAATCGGCGGAATCCACCAGGATCACATCCCCCACCTGGCGGATGCGCTCCAGGGGCATCCAGCGGGGAAGGCCCGGCAGGAAGCGGGTGATGGGGTTGTCGCGCAGACCGAGGGCCACCACCTCGCGTCGGTCGATGTCCACCATCACCTCGCCCACCACTCCCAGCCGACGGCCGGTGTCACGGGTGATCACCTGGGTGCCCATCAACTCGGAGCGCAGCCAGAGGCGATCGCTCGGGGCCGGGGCGTTGGGATCGGGGGCGGCAGGTGTGGAGGAGGTCAAGTCCAGGGGCCCAGTCGGCCCATTGTGGCCCACCCCGCCAGCTCAGGCGGCCGGCGGCAATCCGACCACCTGGGTGTGGGTGCCGCGGGCCTGGGTCACCCCGATCGTGCGGGTCGAGGCGGCGATCATCGGCCGCCGGTGACTCACCACCAGGAACTGGGCCGCATCGGCCTGAGCGGCGATCAGGCCGGCCAGCCGCTCCACGTTGATGCCGTCGAGAAAGCTGTCCACCTCGTCGAGGGCATAGAAGGGGGAGGGGCGGAAGCGCTGCAGGGCGAACAGGAAGCTCAGCGCCGTGAGCGATTTCTCCCCCCCGGACATCGACGCCAGCCGGCGCACCGCCTTGCCTTTGGGATGGGCCACCAGGGTGAGGCCCCCCTCAAGGGGCTGCTCGGGGTTCTCCAGCTGCAGGTGTCCCTCCCCATCGGAGAGGCCGGCGAAGATCGTGCGGAAGTGGCCGTCCACGGCGTGGAAGGCCTCCAGAAAGGCCTCCTGGCGCAGGGTGGACACCGTTTCGATGCGCAGCAGCAGCTCTTCGCGTTCCCTGCTCAGCACATCGAGGCGCTCCTCCAGCTCGGCGAGGCGGGTTTCCAGTTGCTCCAGCTCTTCAAGGGCAAGCATGTTCACCGGTTCGAGGGCCTCCATGCGGCGCTGCACGGCCTGCAGCTCGCCGCGCAGGGTGTCGAGACCGGCCTCGCGAACCTCCTCGGGGATCTCGGGGCGGGGATCGGGCAGGGCGCGCTCCAGCTGCTCCAGCCGCAGGCTGCCGCTGCGCTGCTCCTCCACCAGGGCCGTGATCTCCTCACCCAGGCGCTGGAGTTCCCACTGGCGTTGCTGCAGCGCCTGGCGGGCGGCTCCCTGCTGGGCCTCGGCCTGATCGCGCTGGCGCCGTTTCTCGCCGAAGCGCGCCGCCAGCTCAGCCTGGCGCGCCTCCAGCTCGGCGCGGCGGGTCTGGCCGCTCAGCTGTTGTTCCTTCCAGGCCTGGCGTTCGCTCAGGAGGGTCTGCACCGCCTCGACCAGCCGTGTCTCTTCCGTGGTGATCGCCTCCAGCTGGCTGGCCAGCCGTTCGGCGGCCAGGGCCCGGTCGCGGCGTTCGGCGGCCAGGGCATCGCGCCGCTGACGGGCCTCGCTAAGGGAGCGGTCGGCCGCCTCCAGGTCGGCCTGGAGGCCCTGCCACTGGGCGGCGTCGGCATTGGTACCGGCGGCGCCTTCGGCGGCCTCCAGGGCGGTGAGGGCCTCGCGCAGGGGTCCGATGCTGCTCGCGATCTGCTGCAGGCGGTCCCGGTCGGCGCTGGTGGCCTGGCGCAGCTGTTCCAGGCGGGCCGTGAGCTGGCTGCGGCGCTGCTGCAGCGGCGTGAGCTGGCGCTGGGCCGCCAGGCGCTCGGCTTCCACCGCGGCCTGGCGCTGCTGGCTTTGGAGCAGCTGGGGCCGGCTCTCCTCCAGGGCCCGGGCCAGCTCCGCCTCCCGGCGGCGGCTGGCCAGCAGGCTCTCGCCGAGTTCCAGCAGGCGGCGCCGCAGCGGTTCGGCCTCGTCGCCCTCCTGGCTGCTCCCGAAGCCGAGCTGGCCGCTGCGCTGCTGCAGGCTGCCGCCGGTCATGGCGCCGCTCTTCTCGAGCAGTTCGCCATCGAGGGTCACGGCCCGGCAGCGGCCCAGTTCGCGGCGGGCGTTGTCGAGGCGGTCGAACACCAGGGTGTCGCCGAAGACGTAGCGGAATACCTCGGCGTAGACGGGCTCATGGCGGATCAGGTCCACGGCCCGGCCCACCAGGCCGCCGGGGCCCGGCCCGCCGGAGCCCGCTGCCGCCGGGCCGGGTCCGCGCTGGAACGCCGCCCCCGCTGCGCCGCCGCCGCCGCGGATGCGGTTGAGGGGCAGGAAGGTGAGGCGGCCGGCCCGGCGCTGCTTCAGCAGCTCGATTGCCCGGGCGGCGATGCGGTCGTCCTCCACCACCACCTGGCCGAGGCGGGCGCCAGCCGCCACCTCCAGGGCCACCCGATGGCGCTCCTCCACCTCGGCGAGCTGGGCCACTGGCCCGTGGATGCCCTCCAGGCCTGATTCGAGCAGCAAGCGAAGGGCGCCGGTGCCACGGCTCTCCTGCAGGGTGTCGCGGCGGCTGTCGAGGCGGGCGATCTCCCGCTCCAGGCCGGTTTGCTCCTGTTCCAGTCGGCTGCGGGTGCGCTGCTGCAGGGCCAAGGCCTCGGCCTGCTCCTGCAGCTGCCGTTGACGGCTGGCCAGGGTGCCCAGCAGCTCGGCCTCCTCCCGCTGCAGGGCGGCCAGCCGGGTTTCGGTCTCGCCGCTGCCGCCGGCCTCGGCCTGTGCCTCCGTTTCCAGCTCCAGCCGCCGCACCTCGGCCTGGCGCAGCCGTTCCTCCAGCTGACCCTGCTCCGCCTGCAGCGGCCCGAGCCGCTCCTGGAGCTCCTGGCGCTGTTGGTCGCGCTGGCGGCGTTCCTCCATCCAGCTGCCGGAGCGGCCGGCCACCTCCCCGAGCCGGCGGCGTGAGAGTTCCACCGCCGCCTCCGCCGCCCCGCAGCGACGCTCCGCCTCCTCGAGATCACCGCTGGGGCTGCCCTCGAGCTGCTGGCGCTGCTGGCGCAACTCGCTTTGGCGACGGCCCAGGTCGTCGCGGCGCTGCTGCAGGCCGGCCGCCTCCTCGCGGTGCCGCTCCCCCTGGCGGGCGCGCTCCCGCTCGGCCGCCTCCAGGCCGGCCAGCTCGGCCTGCACCGCGAGCAGCTGGTCCTCGCCGAGGGCCTTCACTTCTGCCTGAAGAGCTTCGAGCTCCTGGGCACCCGCCACCACGGCGCTCTCGGCCGTGGTGATCGCCTCCCGCTCCCCCGCCTGGCGCCGCTCCAGCTCGGAGCGGCGTTGCCCCAGGTCTGCCAGGGCGGCGCGATCGGCTTCGAAGGCGAGCAGTTGCTCCTGCTGGCGGCCCGTCTGCAGGCGCTGGCGCAGCTCCTGGTAGGTGCGGGCCTTGGCGCAATCGCGCTCCAGCTTCTGGCGATTGGCCAGCAGTTCCTGCTCCACGATGCGGCAGCGCTCCTGGCGCTCCTGCACCTCCTCGAGCTTGGTGCGGCTCTGATCGATGCGGGAATCGAACAGGGCCACGCCGGCCAGCTCATCGATGATGCCGCGCCGATCGCGGGCGCTCATCGACACGATGCGGGTCACATCGCCCTGCATCACCACATTGCTGCCGTCGGGGTCGATCCGTAGACGGCGCAGCTGGGTCTGGAGCTGCTGGGCGTTGCAGGGGGCGCCATCAGCGCTGAAGCTGCTGCTGTAGGTGCCGCCGGGGGCCACCCGCAGCCGCCGGGTCACACTCCATTCTCGTTGGCCCGGCTGGATCCAGGGGCCCTCCGGAGCCGCATCCAGACCCTGTTCCGCTTCATCGGGCTGCCAGTCGCCCAGGTCGAAGCGCACCGTGACAGTGGTTTCGGCGGCGCGCCCCTGCCGCTGCACGGCGCTGTTGATCAGATCCGGCAGCCGCTCGGCCCGCATGCCGCGGCTGGTGGCCAGCCCGAGGCAGAAGAGCACCGCATCGAGGATGTTGCTCTTGCCCGAGCCGTTTGGTCCTGTTACCACAGTGAAACCAGGCTCGAGTGGGATCGTCATCGATCCGCCGAACGACTTGAAGTGGTTGAGTTCGACCTGGTTGATGTGAACCAACAGACCCGTGCGCCGGGCGGTCGGAATGTAGCCGAGGTGGTGACGTTGCCAAGGGGGCTGCCTACGGTGGTGCCATCCGTCGGTCACCCCACCAGCGCCGGACGGCTCTCCTTACCGCTTCGCCGTTCCCCGGACGCTCCACCAGCTCCACAGTGGTGGCTGTTCCCGCAACTTTCCCCTTCGCCCCGGACGCCATGGATCACCTCAGCGATTCCCCCGCATCCCCCGGCGACGCCCATGCTCCGGTGGGTTCCACAGGCGACGCCCATGGTTCGGTGGGTTCCACCCCTGGCCAGGGCCTTCCTTTCCAGCCCAACGGCAGCGGCGGCTCCGGCGCCCCCACCAGCGTGGAGGCGGAGGTGCCGACCCTCACCCAGCTGCAGCTTGCCTTCCGCGAGCGCTTCGAGGCTCTACTGCCCACCATCCAGCGGGAATGGCCTGAGGTGGCACGCCACACCCTGGAGGCCACCCGCGGCAGCTTTGACCACGCCGTGGATGTGATCAGCCGCCAGACCGGTCTGACCAGCCACGGGGTCAAGCAGCAGCTTCAGGAACTGCTGCACACCACCGGCGAGCAGGCCCACCAGGTGGCGGACACCCTCCGCCCTCTGGAGGATCAGCTTGAGCAACTCCTCGACGACCTCAACACCACCCTGCGACCACGGATCGAGAAGCCGGTGCGGGAGAAGCCGCTGATGGCGATCGGGATCGCCGCCGGGGTGGGGCTGCTGTTCGGCCTACTCCTCTCCGGTCGCCGTTCCGCCTGAGTTCGCCATGGGTCGCTCCAACTTCGGCAAGGTCACCGAGTTGATGTCCTCGGTGATGGACCTGCACGTGAAGATCGCGCTGCAGGAGGCCAGCCGGGAGAAGCGTCGCCTGATCGGTGGCGCCGTGTTCCTCGGCATGGGGATCACCATGGCCACCTTTGCCGGTGTGGCGTCCCAGATCGCTCTGCTGCTCTGGCTGCACCAGACCTTGTCCTGGAGCTGGCTCAACTGTGCCCTGGCCGTGGCCGGCCTGGATCTGGCCCTTTCGGGGCTGTTCCTGCGGATCGGCGGCGGCATGCTCAAGGGCCCCTTCCTGCCCGAGACCCGCCTCGGCATCACCCGCACCACCAGGGCCCTGACCGGGAGGTTCTGAGGCAGGAGGTTCTGAGGCAGGGGCGAATCCCTGGGGCCCCAGGGTTACCAGACCTCCAGAAGGCTGCTGCGCAGCCGGCTGGGACGCCGCCAACGTGTTCCAGGAAGCATGTGTTCCAGCAACTCAGGCTTACAGCAATCTTCTACACCTGGAGCCCCAGCTCCGCCAGGGCCTCCTGCTCCACCCACACCGACACCGAACCGCCGGGGCAGCGCCATTCGGCCCAGCCATCGGCGTTGGTGGTGATCGCTTCGCGAATGTGGCCGGTGAGATCGCGGTAGCTGGTGTTGGCTTTGCCCACCTCCATCCACTTGCGGCCGGCATCGCCATCGCTGAGCAGCACCGCCAGGGTGCGGGGGTGCCCTTCGCTGCCGAGCCGGGTCCAGCCGATCGTGTTGAAGTGATCGAGGTAATCGATCTGGCGGCCGTAGGCCCAGTGGGTGCGGGCCAGCAGGAAACGATCGATCAGGAAGCGGTGGCTGGGCATGTGGATGTCGATGCGGCGGCCGAAGCGCCAATCGTGGTAATCGGCGCCGTAGTAATCGGCGTGGAAGATGCATGGATAGCCCTGATCGCGCAGCAGGATCACCGCATAGGCGAGCGGTTTGAACCAGGGCTCCACGGGGGATTCCAGCGACTGCAGCGGCTGGGTGTCGTGGTTCTCCACCAGGGTCACCGCCAGCAGGGGCAGGTTCTGCATCAGGGTGCCGTCGAGCAGGCGGGGCATGTCGTACTGGCCGCCGCTGCGGCTGGCCTCATGGAAATTGAGGTGCAGCGGTGCATCGAACAGACTCATCTTGCCGCCACTGTTGGCCGCATACCAGCTGAGGCTGCCGAGGTCGTAGGTCCAGTATTCACCCACCACGAAGAGATCGCGTTGGGCGTAACTCTCCATCTCCGTGATCCAGTCGATGAAGAAATCACTGGTGATGTGCTTGATGGCATCGAGGCGGAAACCATCCACTCCCACCTGATCCAAGGTCCAGCGACCCCAGTGTTTGAGTTCTCCCCGAACCTCGGGGTGAGCCATGTTCAGGTCGCAGCCCATCAGGAAGTCGTAGTTGCCCTTTTCCAGGGCCACCTGGCCATCGAAGCTTGCGCCGTGGCTGCGCCAGACCGCCTGGTAGTGGGGATCAAGGCTGTTGTAATCCACCGCATCAAAGTGATACCAATGCCACTGCATCGTGGAGTGGCGCCCGGCGCGGCCCTCAAAGCGGAACTGGGTCCAGGCCCGGATCTTCCGCTCCTCCCCCAGCGGCTGGCCACGGTTCTCGGGGGCGTAGGGCGTGGCGAGGTACTCCTCCTCGGCGTCGGCGAAGAGCTTGTGGTTGAACACCACATCGGCGTACACCTGCAGGCCGACCTCGCGGCAGGCCTGCACCGCCTCCACGTACTCCTGCCGTGTTCCGTATTTGGTGCGCACGCTGCCCTTCTGGTCGAACTCGCCCAGGTCGAAGAGGTCGTAGGTGCCGTAGCCCACGTCGTCGGGACCGCCTCCCTTGCAGGCCGGCGGCAACCACACGGCGGTGATGCCCGCCGTCGCCAGCGCCCGAGCTTCCTTCTTGAGGCGGCGCCAGTGGCCGCCATCGCCCTTCCCATACCAGTGGAACCACTGGATCATCGTGCCGTTGAACTCCACCGGCGCCGCTGTCTTGCTCTCCACCAGGGTGGTTTCATGGGCTGCGAGCCAGTTCTGCAGGAGCTCAACGGCGGCGTTGGCCGTGTCCACCTCGGGGTCTGCTTCGGCGGCCAGGATCAGGGTCTTGAGGTCGGTGAAGATCGAGCTGGTCATCGGGCCCGGGCGGGGATAGGGGGCAGCGGGCATGCCGCAGGCCCATGGCTAGCAACGGTCGGCCGAGCCGAGCCGTGTCTCCGGTCATCCTTTGCCGAAGTCCAGCGGCGTCGGCTTCTCTCCGTCCGCGTTCACCGCCGCATGCCCTGCCCAGCTCCGCTTAACGGATCTCGTAGCGCAGCCAGCGGCAGTCGATGCCGCCGTTGCTCACGGCGATGCGCCGGCTGGCCTTGAGTCGCAGGGCGCCGGTGAGGGCGGGGTTGCCGCTCAGCAGCCAAAGGGTCCAGCCGCCGCAGCGTTCCCGCACCATCCTGCCCAGGTCGGCGTAGAGGGCTTCGAGATCATCGCCCTGGCCGAGGCGGGCGCCGTAGGGCGGGTTGCACACCAGGATGCCGGGACCCGGCGGCGGGCTGAAATCGCGGAAATCGCCCGAATCGAGCCGGATGGATTCGGCCAGGCCGGCGGCGGCGGCATTGGCGCGGGCCTGAGCGAGCACGACCGGATCCTGTTCGATGCCGACCAGGGGGGCCACGGGTGAGCCGTCGGCCCGGCCGGGGCGCGCCTGGGCGGCGGCGGCCTCCACCTCCCGCTGCCAGAGGCCAGCGTCGAAATCTGGCCAGCGCTCGAAGCTGAACGAGCGCGCCGCCGCGGAGCCCAGCTCCGGTGGGGGCCTCAGGCCTGGGGCGTGGTCGAGGGCGGCGGCGGCGGCCTCCAGCAGCAGGGTGCCGGAGCCGCAGAGTGGATCCACGAGGGGCACCGATCCATCCCAGCCGGTGAGGGCGATCAGGCCGGCCGCCAGGTTCTCCTTAAGCGGCGCCAGACCCATGGCGGGGCGGTAGCCGCGGCGGTGGAGGCTGCCGGCTCCCCCCTCGAGGCTCAGGATGGCGGTGCCGCCTCCCAGGCCGCCGCCCCCGCCGCCGCCCCCGCCCCCGAAGGAACGGCCGGGGCTCAGGTGCAGGTGGAGGGCCAGATCGGGATCCTCCAGGTTCACCATCGAGCGGCTGCCCCAGCGCTGCCGCTGCAGGTCCACCAGGGCGTTCTTCACCTCCAGGGCGGTGTAGTGGCTGTGGTTGAGCTCCGGCAGGCTGCCGCTGGCCTCTACCTTGAAGCTGGCCTCGGGCGGCAGCCAGTGGTCCCAGTCGGCGGCGCTCTGGACGCCGAGGTGAAGATCGCGGCGGCCGCGGCAGGGGAAGCGGGCCAGCTCCCGCAGGAAGCGGAAGGGGATGCGGGAGCGCAGGTGAAGGCGATAGAAGCCGGCCAGGTCGGTGCTGCAGGCCACGGCGCGGCGCAGCGGCCGCACCTCCTCGGCGCCAAGGGCGGCCAGTTCAGCGGCGGCCACCTCTTCGAGGCCGGGGGGCACCACGGCGGTGATGGCGAAGCTGTCGGCCGCTGGGGCGTGGGTGCTCATCGCTCCACTGTGGCGCTTCGATCAGGGGCAGGCTTTGCCGGATCTGCCGCTCGGCATCACGGGTGGCGATCGGCAGGGCTCCGCGCCGGCGGGCGGTGCGGAGCCCATCGGTGAACTCCAGTTGTAGCTGCCAGGGGGCGGCCCTACGGGTCGGTTGGCCCTGGCGGCTTGCCTTCGTCAGGGCCAGGGCCAGAAACGGCGTCTGCCGCCGAGCTGTCTGGGCTGGTCTGGGCGGGGGGCCAGTCCCTGCCCTTGCTCTCTGGCCCTATTCAGGGCCCCATAGGCCCGCTGCTTCCGCAACCAGAGGGCCGGATCGCCGCCATGGTCGGGATGCCAGCGCAGGCTGCTGCGCCGCCAGTGCTGCCGCACCACACTCCAGGCACTGCCCTCGGCCAGCTCCAGTTCGCTCCAGCAGCTCCGCTCAAAGGCCCGAAGCTCCTCCGGCAGCAGCCAGCACACCTGGCCATCGAGATTCACCACCCGGCGCCTCTGGCGGGCGATCTGCCGGGCCCGCGCCTGCCGATGCTGCTCCAGAAGCTGATGGTGGCGCAGGATCCGCTCCTGCTTCACGCCCACACGAGCGCGCTCCAGCAGCGGATCGATCAGGCGCAACACCAGCCACCAGCCGCCCAGGATCAGCAGCCAGAGCGCCACCAGCAGGGCGGCGCTGGCCAGCAGGGCCGAGATCAGCGCCGCCACGCCCGCCCCCGGACCCTCGACAGGTGCGCGCCGCCATCGAGAGGTTCGGTCATGCCTACTAGCCCTGGCTGCACCACCTCCAGGATGGCAGTGCCATACTTCGGAAGTCGGTCCTCGGACCGACTAGGTGGCTCACACCAGTGTTTCGGACAGCGGTTCGATTCCGCTCAGCTCCATTCCCTCGCTCCCGGTTCAGCCGGAAGCTACGCGGGGCTGCAATGGTTTCGACGGGGCATAAGGAGGGTGACTGAAGCCTGCTCGGTAAGAGCAAACCCGTAACAGCGAACAACATCGTTCGTTTCTCCCGTCAAGCCGCCCCTGTGGCTGCCTGACACTCTTAACGGAGACGGGGTGAGATCAGCCTTGTCACCCAAATGATCCATGGGGCCTGGAAGGGCCCCTTCAATGTCTTTGTGATCGAAATCCTGCAGGTTTTTCACCTCTGCCTCGGGTGTAGCCGCCCGCAGGAGGGGCCAGGTGTCGAGTGGGACGCTTCGCAGCGGTATGTGCTGCCGCTGGTGCACTCGGGATTGCCATGCCCCCCGTCTCTATGGCGGCGGCGTGATCCGTGAATTTCAGGTGCGCTGTTTGGAGCGGCCCTGCGGCGGTCTCTCCTTGCAGTTCGAGCTGCTCAATGCCCGGGGGGAGTCGCTCGAAACCCTCAAGCTGCATGAAAACGACGCCCACCAAGGTGAGGAGCGCCGCTTCGACGTGGACAGCGAGAACCCCCAGGCGGCCGCCTTCCGCCTGATCGAGTTCGTGGCCTGCTGCTGCTGGGCATTTCCTTATTGCTACGCGCTTGGTTGACTTGAAGCTGACTGGCTCTAAGCTTAGAAACTTTGAGCCAATTGGCATAGCACAGATCAGCTCGCGGGGGCACTGTTGCTGCTCAAGCTATTGGAATACAGCCCCTTTCTCGGCCTGGCGCCAGGCCGCCAGAGCAACCACGATCAAATGGCTAGTTGCGGCACTGTTCCATCGCGACCAAGGCGACAAGGGTCTGTCGTGGTCGCTCAGGTGAGGCTCATTCGGGATTCCTCAAGTAATCCGCCAGACAGACAGGCTGATCTAAACTAAAGTCTAGGCGACAGATAGCTATTCAGTTCGACTGTGGAGTGACAATAGCTTTGCCTAAAACATGCCACCATATTCGATCAGTTGCTCGAATTCATCGCACCGCAGCGCAGTTGCCAGATTCAGTTTCGGTAAGTATTTGCCTTGGCTCTGGCGATCTGGCTAGGCCGCTGGCGAGCACAATATGGTCGGTAAATCATCAACCAAGCAAACTTCGGCGGATTCGGTGGCGGCATTTTCGACTCCATCCCCAAAACATAGCCAGACCCGCTGCTGGCATGGGACCTGGCACTCCGGCAAGCCTTGGGGAAGCGGATTCGAATGGCGTGCGGTTTGAAATCAAACCACTTTCCGGTTGATTGTTACGGATGGGTTCACTGGGCTGTACTTGAAGTTCGGTTTTGAAGAACTCAGATTCTGAATTCATTCCTGTGATTGCACAATCGTGGCATGAGTTAACGACTGAAATACTAGAAGCAGAAGCCGTCCTACCCGAAAGCCGGCTCGGTAAAACGGAATGTTGAAAGGGTACATCTGGCGTGCGGTTTGAAATCAAACCACTTTCCGGTTGATCGCTAGGGATGGGTTCACTAGGCTGTACTTGAATTGCGGTTTTGAAGAACCCAGATTCTGAATTCATTCCTGAGATTGCACAATTGAGGCATAGGTCAACGGCTAAATCGCCAGGTGCAAAAACCATCCAATCTGGAAGATTGCGTGGCAAAGCTGAGAGCTGAAAGGATTGATCAGGAGTGAGATTAGAAATAAAAGGACTTCCCGGCTGATCACTGGGAACAGGCTGGCTTGATTCAATCGGAGTGGTAACAGGATCTTTGGGATAGACAGGATTAAGTGGCTTCGCATAGGCAATCATCGTTAAAGCGATAATGACAGCTGCGATGTCGCGTAATTTACGATTAAATCGACGTGAGACCTTGGACCTACGGCTGGTAAAATTGTTGCCCCGTTTGGTCTGACTGACGTGGATCTCGTGGGCCTTGGCACTGCGAGTAGTGCCATCGATAAACTCATAGGAACTACTGCTGGACAGCCTGAACCCATGGCGACCTGGTTCAGCCGCTGCATTTATTCGGGCGGCGGCACCCGTCCCATCTGCACGTGAATGCCAATGACCAATGTTGGCCACAAAAAAACAACCAGCCAGCAGCTTCTCGCTGCACGTATAATTAATATAATACAAAGCGACCAGGTGCATTCTGCCAGCTGTCTGAATTTTGTAAATGACAACCAGCACCCACGTCCTGCAACTCGACACAAAGAAGAGCACGTGAATATGGTTAGCCAATGGCCAATTCAAGTCCCCGCAGGAAGTGGTATTCTTCTCAGCGGCTTGAGCTATTGCTAAAGTCTTTGATAAAGAGCTTGACCTTGAACCCATGGCAACATAACGATTTGCCAGGGATTGGCGATCGCATGAGATATAGCCTGTTCGATTTAACTTTATACAGGCAGCGATCATTAAAAGATCTATTGGGCTGCTTGCCTTGCCATCGGGCGTAGTCCGTACCACTTGCCCGGGACCAAGAAGCTTGCCATTGGCTTCCAGGGATCGAAAGTCAAGCGTGGAATGAAATACGTATATATCACTGTCTAGTCTAATATGATGCTGAATTTTTAATGCTGGTCCATGGACAATCCAGTTGAACGAAGCTTTGTCAAATCTCAAGTTGCATGGTACGCAGGTCTGCGGCTCCGTGTTTCCGGGCCTTTGGAGGAAGTGACTCTTAAAGCTCCCAGTTGAAATACTTGCTAATTCATTAGTGCTGTCGGGATGATCTGGTAAAATACTAAACTCCGGGAAATAATCCCCAAGCAATTCATGGCCCCATTCAAAACATCCCCCCTCTGGTGTAAATTTATTTTTTGCAACAATACCCTGGTCAATATTTATTTGATAATTTTCGATTGATATCTTGTGACTAGCTGTCTCAAAATGGCTTGCTTCTGGCTCATAAAACACCAGCCAACAGGAAAATTCGACATCTTTTTTCCAGTCAATATGAGCCAACCCGAGAAACTCATAATCAATTTCTGAATAAAACTCACCCGAAAGGGCAAACATCACAGAGCAAGCGCTGAAAAATGAGTGTCAATAGACGCGAAGTTTGTAACAATTAAGTGATGCAAGATTGCATAAATACCAAATCATTAAAATGTGATAAAATGCTTTGATCGTCTTGTAAAATTTTAGGCTAAACTGAATCTTTTGCGGGTAGAATCATTTAGGTAAACATAATCGAATCAAGGTCGAGAGCAAGCAAAAATATTATTAGCTTGTTAATCCAAGGTTAATAATATTTATGCAATAAGCGGCCTTGGGAAAAAAATAAAATAGGAAATTGCCAACCTGTATTATTTTGCCCAGGCTTAGTTAAGGCTTGGTAAGGTGGAGGTTAGGATTCCCCTCCCCCACCTCTTGTCTGGTTCGCCGTAATCAGGACAAATGCTGAAAAGCAGCATTGGCGGCTAACCAGCTGATATCCCCTTGGCAGGACCCATCGTTGAGCTAGGAGAGGGGACCAACTGGTCTTCTCGATGCTCCAGGCTCAAGCGCAAGCCCTGGAGCCCCTCCCGAATGAGCCACGATGGACTACCGCCAATCGCCGGCCGTGAAGCGGAGATCCTCGCCTTGTGCAGTAACTGCAGCCGGTGGTTCCAAGCTAAACGCCTCTGGCTCTGGAATCGATCCGCTCGGTCTTGACCTGCGCCATGCAGATGCATCAGCCGAAGATCCCGGCCGGGGCCCGGGGAGAACTGATCGGCCATCTGCAGTACATGTTTGAGCATCCCGGCGAGGGCGATAACTACAACGCCGAAGCCTTTGCCAGCTGCTACCGGCGCATGGCCGATCTCCTGCCCCAGTTGATCGCAGAGGGCTGCGATCCGCGCATCATGCTGGATTATTCCGGCAACCTGCTCTGGGGCTTCGAGCAAATGGGCCGCACGAACATTCTTATGGCGCTGCACCGGCTCGCCTGGGATCCCAACCTGCAACTCCAAGTGGTGGAGAAAGCCTTGCGGTCCGACCCTTGGGCACCAATCAGCGTGAACCCGTTGGCGTCAATGACGGCCCGCGTCGGTTCTCCCCCCTGCCCCGAGCGGCCCTCCCCTGCGAAGGTTGTTTCAAGAAACGGCGACATCCTTGCCGTCGCCCGCCTCTACGACCTCCATGGCCCCTTCCTCCTCTGTTCCCCTCGCCACCCTGCTGGTGCTCCCCGACCTCAAGCCACTGGCCCAGCGCTTGCTGGCGGTGCTGCGCCACCTCAGCCCCGAGCTGGCCGCTGGCCTCCACCTAGAGGCCGAGCGTCTCGGCCGGGCCGTGGTGTTCAGCGGCGATCCGCTGGAGGCCGAAGCGATGCGCCGCGATCTGCAGGCGGCAGGCCTGACCACCTCCCTCAACCTCCGCTACGTGCCGCTGGCGCTCGCCGCGGCCGATTGAGGATCAGCGATTGAGGGATCCCCAGGGGCCTGCCCTCAGGGATTCCCCCCCGCTGGGGTGGCTCCGCCTGGCCGGTAGCCACTCCAGCTTTTCAGTTCCTCCAGGGTGAGCATCCCTTCGCGCCGCTCGCCTCCCTTCATCCAGGTGGGATAGGCGCGGATGCCGACCTGGCTGCAGCGCTGCTGGCCGGAGGCCCCCTTCTCGCATTCCAGATAGGGGAGCCGCTGGGCGGCCGGCTGGCCGAACAGGCTCTTCTGCTGACGGCAGGCCGGGCACCACCAGGCCCCATAGAACACATAGCCCTGGCGGCGTAGGTGCTCCGCAAGACCCCTCTGGGTGGCCGTGGAGGGGCCGAAGTTTTCGCCCCCGGCTGGAAGGCTGCGCGGTGCCGCCTCCGGGATCTGGGCCATCACCGCCGCCCCCTGCAGCGGGCCTGCAGCGAGGAACAGAGCGCCTGAGAGCAGAAGAGGGGCGTGGTGGCGCCACCGGCATTCCCCGGCGAAACGGATCGGGGCAAGCGGCATCGCCAGGTTTCGCTTTCCAACAGATCCCAACCTTAGGAGGACTTGGCCGGGGCGTTCGGCCTTCCGCCCCTCCCAGCACCGCGGGCGGCCCGCCGCCGCTGAGACAATGCCCCCACGTCCTAACGATCGGCCTCGATCTCCCGGGCGCGAGCCCCATGCCAGCGACGCCCTGATGCCAACGAAGCCCCAAATGGAGCCCAGAGCTGATGATCGTGATCCGATGATCGTGAGCCGAGGAGCCTGAACCGATGAGCGCCAATGGTTATCGCGATTACTTCAAGGTGCTCGAGCTCGACCGGGGCGCCGATGCCGATGCGATCAAGCGGTCGTTCCGCAAGCTGGCCCGCCAATACCACCCAGACGTGAATCCCGGCGATGAGGCCGCCGAGGCCCGCTTCAAGGAGATCAGCGAGGCCTACGAGGTGCTCTCCGATCCCGAGAAGCGGCGGCGCTATGAGCAGTTCGGCCAGTATTGGAACCAGATGGGTGGTGGCGGCGGCGGCATGGGTGCCGATGTGGATTTCGGTCGCTACGGCAACTTCGATGAGTTCGTCAACGATCTGCTCGGCCGGTTCGGTGGCGGCGGCGGATTCGGTGGCTTCGGCAGCGGCTTTCCCTCCGGCTTCGCTGGCAGCGGCATCCCGGTGGATCTCGATGCCGAGGCAACGATCAACCTCACCCTTTCCGAGGCCTTCCGGGGATGTGAGCGCACCCTCTCGGTGAATGAGGAGCGGGTGCAGGTTCGGATCCCAGCCGGTGTGCGCAGCGGCAGCCGGTTGCGGCTCAAGGGCAAGGGCAACCTCCAGCCCGGCACCGGCCGCCGCGGTGACCTCTACCTCAACCTCCAGCTCCAGCCCCATCCCATCTGGCGGCTCGACGGCGACCAGCTCCGGGCCGACCTGCCCCTCAGCCTCGACGAGCTGGCTCTGGGGGGTGAAGTCACTGTGGCCACGCCCGATGGGGAGGCCACGGTGCAGGTGCCGCCGGGAATGAGCGTGGGCCGCAGCCTGCGGCTCAAGGGCATGGGCTGGCCGCTTAAGCAGGGGCTCCGTGGCGACCTGCTGCTCAGCCCGGTGCTCAAGCTGCCTGAGAACCTCAGCGATCAGGAACGGCTGTTGCTGGAGCAGCTCAGGCAAGCCCGCAGCGCCGATCCACGCCAGGGGTGGATCGGAAACGCCAGGCTGTGAGTCTGCCAGTTCTTTTGATGGCTTTAAAAGAGAGGTGATTACCAGATCTTAATCAAGTCCATCTACTGTATTCCGCATCCACGCAGCAGTTTGCGGTTCATGCGAAGAAAGCAATCGGCGGGTATGTCCTTCGCCAACTCGGTGTCCCGCCTGAGAATCTGGATCATGATGGCGGTTTTGCTGGGTGCCATTGGTTTGTTTCAGGCCAGTTCGGCGCAAGATGCGATTGCCCTCAACAATCAGGACCTCCGCAATGTCGACACTACAGCCATCCAATTTGAGCATCGCAAGCCGAAGGTTGTCAGCGATCTACAGCGAACCATCGATACCGGTATGCACATCAAAAATATCTACCAGCTGAATCTCAGGGACAAGACATTCTGGGCTGATGGTTGGTACTGGATTAAATGGCGTCCAGAGATTCAGAGGACCATTGCAGCTGATAAAATTCCGCTGGATCAGATTATGGAGTTCACCAATCAGATCGAGACAACCAATATGGTCACCGATGTAGACACCTCAGAACCAGTGAAGCTCGACGATGGCCGTCTTTATCAACTCTTTCGCTTTTCAGGCCATTTTTATTTGGATGATCTCAACCTGGCACGTTTTCCCTTCTATGACATGAACTTACCGATCACCATGGAAACCAGGCCAGATGCACTCTCCTGCTACGAAGGAGGTCCCCCCTGTGTTTCTCTGCTGCCGGATAAGGATGTATCCAACACGCTGATCGGACAATTTGCTAGTATCAATGGTTATGATTTGGTTGGTAGCTTGGTGAAGCAATTTTTACATCAGTACAACACAACTTTCGGAGTTGGCAACCCTTCTGCTTTTCCGTCGATCGATTTCGGAATTATTTTTAGAACAAACTTCGGCTCCGCCTTTGGGCAATACATTTTGCCTTTGCTTGTTGTTATTGGTATTGTAATTGCCTCGCCAAGCTTGCCCAGCTCGCTCGGAGATTCCCGGCTGGCTATTCCCAGTACAGCGCTACTCACGTTGATTTTCCTGCAACAGAGCTACCGCGCTGACCTGCCAGCTCTTTCGTATATGACATATCTTGATTTTCTTTACATCTACGCATATCTTCTCTCGGTCGTTTTCTTCCTGCTCTTCTGCTGGGGAAACGTTTATTATAACAATGCAAGTGAGGGTGCTGAGGCGCTTGCTGCACAGAACATCGACCGCATCGATTTGAGATTCCAGATCGCCGCCTTGATCTCCCTGGCTTTACTGGCATCCCTGGCGTATCTGCTCCTCTAGGCAGGCACCAAGAAGCCTCTCGATAGGATCAGTCCCAGTCCCATCAGGCCTCATGGAGCTCACCTACCGTCCCCGCCGGCTGCGGCGCACGCCGGCCCTGAGGGCCTTGGTGCGGGAAAACCACCTCGCCGCCGGCGACTTCATCTATCCCCTCTTTGTGCACGAGGGGGCCAGCATCGAGCCGATCGGCGCCATGCCGGGTGCCAGCCGCTGGAGCCTTGAAGGGCTGGTGGACGAGGTGGGTCGCGCCTGGGATCTGGGCATCCGCTGCGTGGTGCTCTTCCCCAAGGTGGCCGATGGCCTCAAAACCGAGGATGGCGCCGAGTGCTTCAACGAGCACGGCCTGATCCCGCGTGCGATCCGGCGGCTCAAGGAGGTGCACCCAGCCATGGCGATCATGACCGATGTGGCCCTCGACCCCTATTCCTGCGATGGCCACGACGGCATCGTGAGCAGCGAGGGGGTGGTGCTCAACGATGAGACGGTGTCGATCCTCTGCGAGCAGGCCGTGGCCCAGGCCCGTGCCGGCGCCGACCTGATCGGCCCGAGCGACATGATGGACGGCCGGGTCGGCGCGATCCGCGAAACCCTCGATGAGGAGGGCTTTGAGCACGTGGGCATCATCAGCTACACCGCCAAGTACGCCTCCGCCTACTACGGCCCCTTCCGCGAGGCTCTCGATTCGGCCCCCCGCGCCAACGCAGGCAAGCCGATCCCGAAGGACAAGAGCACCTACCAGATGGATCCGGCCAACGGCCGCGAGGCGATCCTCGAGTGCCAGCTTGATGAGAGCGAAGGGGCCGACATCTTGATGGTGAAGCCTGGCCTGGCCTATCTCGACATCATTTATCGCCTGCGTCAGGAAACCGAGCAGCCGATCGCCGCCTACAACGTGAGCGGCGAATACGCCATGGTGAAGGCGGCAGCAGAACGCGGCTGGATCAATGAACGGGCCGTCACCCTCGAAACCCTGCTCTGCTTCAAGCGGGCCGGCGCCGATTTGATCCTCACCTACCACGCCTGCGATGCGGCGACCTGGCTGCGGCAGGGTTGAAAGAGTTCGGCCGGCGATGGCGTTCGGTCGGTGGCCGCGGTGGCTTGATCTTGGGTGGGTCGTGGTTGCCCCCGTGCTGGCTACCGCTGCTTAACTGGCCCTGATCACCGCCCTGGCCCAATCCAGCGGCATCGGCTATTTGCTGTTTCCCGAACTGGGGCCCTCGGTTCGGTGGGTTTTGCGGACCCCCGCGGCAGCTGGGTCCGCCCGTCGATGCCTGGCCCTGCTGCCCTTGCTTGATCCCCACGCTTCCAGCGGATCTGCTGGTGGAGCCCTTCAGACCCGCATCAGCGCCCGAGACCCGGCCGCCCGAAGCCCGCACCTGGCAGCACCCCGGCGCCGGATGCCGGCACACCAACGCCATCTCGGATCGGCTGGGCCTGGGCGGGGGCCACTCCGGCGATGCCGGCCCCACTCAGGGCGATGGCCATCAGGAGAGGGGGGGAGGTCCGGGTAATCAGGGAGCGGGCCATGGCAGGGGGTGGGTGGTGACTCCTCCATCGTGGGAACGGAACCCCGTCATGGCCGCCGGCGGAGGATGTGAAAAGAGAGGCTTTATCGTTGAGATGAGGCTTTGCTGAGATCAGCCTTCGAACGTGCTGGCCGCCAGGGTCTGTTGAGGAGCGATTGAGGCCAACCCTTGGCTCTTCTCCCTAGACGGCGTTCCCGCCCCTGCCGCCCCGCCGGCAGCCCTTCAGTGGCTCGTCGGGTGGGTCCTGGGGCAATCGCCAGTGGCTCCCGTTTCCGGGCAGGGCCGCTCACCATCACCAGCCCATTGCGGGAGAATGGCCGCAGTGAACCTCTCCGCCATGGCCCCGGCCGCTGTCCATCGCCTCGGCCACGTAGCCCTTCGGGTGGCCGATATGGAGCGGGCCAAGGCCTTCTACAAGGCCCTCGGTCTTCAACTCACCTGGGATGCGGCCGACTGGGCCTACCTGCAGTCGCCGCTCACCGGCGATGGGGTGGCCCTGCTCAGTCCGGAGTACACCGCGGCTGGTCCCCACTTCGCCTTCCACTTCGAGAACCGCGAGGCCGTGGATGCGGTGCATGCCCAGTTGGTGGCCAGCGGTTACCCGGTGGGCCCGGTGCACGACCATCGCGACGGCACCGCTTCCTTCTATCTGCAGGATCCAGAGGGCAACTGGCTGGAGATCCTCTACGAACCCCCCGCCGGCATCCCCTCCAACCAGGGCGGCGCGGCGATTTCTTCCCTCACCCCCGCGGCGAGCGAGCAGGGGTGAGCACACGGGTGGAAGGGGGCGTGATCGAGGGCGGCGGCGCTGAGCTGCTGGCGATGGCGGCCGGGCCTGACGGCAGTTTGGCGTCTGCTGCCGTGGCCCCCAGGCTCGAAGGGCTGAACGGGGAGGTTTCGGCTGCGGCATCCACGCGACTGGATGGCGACGGCGCCGCCGCCATCGCCGCCGAAGCCCTCGACCTCCTGGAGTGGCCCCGCCTGGCGGGTCATGTGGCCGGCTTCGCTAGCACCGCTGCGGGTGAACGCCATTGCGCCGTCCTGCCGCTGCCGTCCAGTTGCGGCGAGAGCCGCACGCTGCTGGCCGAAACCACCGAGCTCCTGGGCCTCGATGGGGTGCTGGAGGGGGGCCTGAGCTTCCGCGGCGTGGCGGACATCGCCGCCACCGTGCTCCGCTGCGTCAAGGGCGGCGTCGCCGGCGGCGAGGCCCTGCTGGCGGTAGCCACCACCCTGGCGGCGGCTCGGCGGCTGCGGCGTCAGATCGAGGACGACAGCCTGCGGCCGGTGACCTCGGCCCTGGTGGCCGACCTGCGCACCCTGCCGGAGCTGGAGCAGCGGCTTCACTTCGCGATCGAGGAGGGGGGCCGGGTGGCCGACCGCGCCAGCGCCGAGCTGGAGGGTCTGCGGCGCCAGCTGCAGGGTGTGCGCGCCGAGCGCCGTGAGCGCCTGCAGGATCTGATCCGGCGCTGGGGCAATCTGCTGCAGGACACGGTGGTGGCCGAGCGCAACGGCCGGCCGGTGCTGGCGGTGAAGGCCGGCGCGGCGTCCCAGGTGGGCGGCATCGTGCACGACAGTTCGGCCTCGGGCAGCACCGTGTTCGTGGAGCCCCAGGCGGTGATTCCCCTGGGCAACCGCATCCGCGAGCTGGAGGGAAGGGAGCGGGAGATCGAGGAGGAGATTCTCCTGGAGCTCAGCGGCCTGGTGGGGGATGAGTCCGCGGCCCTGGAGCACCTGCAGGCGGTGCTGGTGCGGCTCGATGCCGGCGTGGCGCGGGCCCGCTATGGCGCCTGGCTGGGGGCGGTGCGGCCAGAGTTGGAGGCCGACCCGGCGGCTCCCTTTGAGCTCCGGGAGCTGCGCCATCCGCTGCTGCTGTGGCAGGAGCGCCGCGAGGGCGGCCGGCCCGTGGTGCCGGTGAGCCTGCGGGTGGAAGCGGAGCTGCGGGTGGTGGCGATCACCGGCCCCAACACCGGCGGCAAAACGGTGACCCTTAAGAGTCTGGGGCTGGCGGCCCTGATGGCCCGGGCGGGACTTTTTCTGCCCTGCAGCGGTACGCCCCGTTTGCCCTGGTGTGGCCAGGTGCTGGCCGACATTGGCGATGAGCAGTCGTTGCAGCAGAACCTCTCCACCTTCAGCGGCCACATCCGCCGTATCGCCCGGATCCTGGAAGCGCTGGGCGCCAGGAGCGGCGTTTCGAACCCCCAGGGCGCCTCCTTGGTGCTGCTCGATGAAGTGGGCGCCGGCACCGACCCCACCGAGGGCGCAGCCTTGGCGGCGGCCTTGCTGAGGCAGTTGGCGGAGCGGGCCCGGCTCACGGTGGCCACCACCCATTTCGGCGAGCTCAAGGCGCTCAAGTACGCCGATCCGCGCTTCGAGAACGCCTCGGTGGCCTTCGACGTGGAGACTCTCTCGCCCACCTATCACCTGCAATGGGGCATCCCTGGCCGCAGCAATGCCCTGGCGATCGCGGCCCGCTTGGGGCTCGATCACCGGGTGTTGGCGGCCGCCGCCGAGCAGCTGGAGGCGGCTGGCGAGGGCGAAGGGGGCGGCGTGAATCGGGTGATCGAGGGGCTGGAGCAGCAACGACGCCAGCAGCAGGAGGCGGCCGAGGCCGCGGCGGTGGTGCTGGCCCGCACCGAACTGCTCCATGAGGAATTGCTGGCCCGCTGGGAGCAGCAGAAGGAGCAGAGCGTCGAGCTGCAGGAGCAGCGCCGCCAGCAATTGGAGCGCTCGATCCGCGAGGGCCAGGGGGAGGTGCGCCGCCTGATCCGCCGCCTGCGCCGCGGTGCTGCCGATGCCGACCGCGGCGATGGCCGCAGCGCCGGCGAGGTGGCGCGCCAGGCGGGCCAGCGGCTCAAGCGTTTGGAGGCCGAGCACCGGCCCCAGCCCCAACGGCGCGAGCACGCCGGCTGGCGGCCGGCGGTGGGGGACCGGGTGCGGCTGTTGGCCCTGGGCAAGGCCGCTGAAGTGCTGGCGATCTCAGCCGATGGCCTGGAGCTCACGCTGCGCTGCGGCGTGCTGCGCAGCACCGTGGCGCTTTCGGCGATCGAGGGCCTGAACGGCGAGAAGCCCGCCCTGCCGGCGCCGCCGCCGGTGACGGTGCGCAGCCGCCGCGCCCCCGGCAGCCGCGGTCCCCAGGTGCGCACCGAGGCCAACACCGTGGATGTGCGCGGCCTGCGGGTGCACGAGGCCGAGGCGGCGGTGGAAGAGCGCCTGCGGGGTGCGAATGGTCCGGTGTGGGTGATTCACGGCATTGGCACCGGCAAGCTCAAGCGGGGCCTGCGCGAGTGGTTGGCCGGTGTGTCCTACGTGGAGCGGGTGAGCGACGCCGAGCAGGGGGATGGCGGCATGGGCTGCAGTGTGATCTGGGTGCGGTGAGCGGTTCGCCTCGATCGGACCGCCGTGTGGCGGGCCCCAGCCAGTCCAGAAGCGCCGCCTTTCTCCACCCGGGCCTGCCCTGGGCTGCTGGGCCCGTGTCACCGGCGGCTGGAAGGCGTTCGACAGCTCCACCGGCTTCCGCCTGCCGGACGACTCGGTGCTCAGCCCCGATGCTTCGCTGGTGGCTCTCGATCGCTGGCAGGCTCTCAGCGCCTACCAGCGCAACGGCGCCCGCCTCGGCTGGCTGTTGATTCCAGCGGTGCGGACCGTGGACATCTGGGAACCGATGGCTGAGATTCCGGCGCCGACGCAGCGCATCGAAGCGGCCAGCCGCCTCGACGGAGATCCCCAGTTCCCTGGGCTGGCGCTCGATCTGGAGGAGATCTGGGCGGGCTAAGGCCGGCCTGCCCTCCCCTGATCAGGGGGTGGGCCCGCGGCGGGCGGGGCCAGGCAACCTCTCGGCGAACAGCCCATCCATGAATCCAATCTAGATTTCAGCATTAGCCGTGCTGGGCTTGGCCGATCGATCGGCGGACTGGGTGGATCAGGCCCTGCGGGATCTGGAGCAGGCGGAGCAGTCGATGCAGGCCGCTCGCCATGAATGGGCCTGTTTCGCCGCCCATCAGGCGGTGGAGAAGGCGCTGAAGGGGCTGAATCTGGCCCTTGGCCAGCAGGCCTGGGGCCACACCCTCACCCGGCTCTGGACGGTGCTGCCGCAGCAGGATTGGCAGCCGGCACCACCCGAAGGCCTCGAAGACCGGCTACGGCTACTGGATGGCTTCTATATCCCCACCCGCTATCCCGACAGCTATCCGGAGGGCACACCGGGGGAGCATTTCGGCAGACTGCAGAGCGAGCAGGCCCTCCTTCATGCCCGTGCCATCACCGAGTGGATTCGTGTGGCGCTGGCCAGCCGCCGCTGAGGTGCTGGAGCAGGCGGCGGCTTGGGCCGCCCTGCAGCGCAGCGGCCATCCAGACCTACTGGCGGTGGGTGTTTTCGGCTCCTACGGCCGCGGCACAGCCGGCGTGGGCAGCGATCTCGATCTGCTGCTGATCCTGCAGCGCTGCGACGAACCGATCTGGAACCGGCTGCGCCGCTGGGATACCAGTTCGTTGCCGCTGGCCTGCGATCTGCTGGTGTACAGCCAAGAGGAATGGCGCAGCCTGCCGCAGTGGAATCCCAAGCTCGCGGAGGCGTTGCTCAACGACACCCGCTGGCTGGGGGAAATCGCCGGGCAGGCGGCGGAATCGCCGGGCAGAATGTGATCAAGCTGGTGCATACCATCCACCGAGCGCTCCCGGCGTCGGCCCCGTTTCAGCCGGCAGCCGCGCCGCCGGCTGAAATCACCCATAGATCGCCCGCTGTGGCGCCGGGCACCTGCTGGGGATCAATCCGTTGATCAAAGCTCACCAGCCGGCCGCCATGGGCCACGGCCAAAGCCAGCAAATAGGCATCGGTGATCTGGCGAGGACCGAGGATTCGTTCCCAGCGAATCAGACCTTCCTGGAGCAGGCTGATCTCCTGGGGCCAGAAGGCATGGCTGGGATGGCCGCAGGCCTCGGCCAGACGGGCCGCCACCTGCTGGGCTGGGCCCGCATTCAGATGCCTTCGAGATCGCGCAACTTGTTGATTTGTTTGTTGCTCACCAGCTGTTGATCGCTGGCCGCAAAGGGACGGAATCCGGCCACAACCGCAGCACCAGAGCGCTGGGCTGGTGCCTCACCGGTCAGGGCAGAGCGCAAGAGCCTCGAAACCACTTTCCCGGCGGAGACGCCCTGGCGGTGCGCCAACTCTTTGGCGGCGGCCAACACATCGTCCTCGATGTCGAGCGTAGTGCGCATGGCCAGCTTGGTTTTAATGTCATCTTAGCATCAGCGCATCAAGTCGCCTCGGGGCTCCCTGTCTCCGCGGCGAAAGCACCTGGAAGCTGGTGCCGCCGGGCGCCAGGCTGGTCACGCCATGGCCGGCAAACAGCGGGCGATGGGCAGCACTGGAACGAAGCCAGGGAATTGGGCGCAAAAACAACTGGTAAACCGATGTTTTCAGGGCAAAGTCACTGGGGTCGTGTTTTCGAATCCATTGCTTCAGTGCTGGGTCGGTGCGCCCGGTGCATTGGGACTGCGCTGCCCTCGTTGATCGGGCGGCTTGATGTCCCCAGGGCGAACCAGGCGGCTGGTCAATGAATGGCACCGAAGCCCCAAGGGGCGAAATCGTCTGCGAAATCAGCCAGCTTTTTCGCCAATTCCATCAATTCCGCCCCCGTCACCAGGTTGTGGCTACAACTGTGGCCATAAAGGGGTTTGAACAGTGAAAGCGATCGGTGTCAGGGAGTTCAGGGACAAGGCGAGTTCGATCCTCGCCGGCGGTGAGACTCTGGTGATCGAACGACACGGTGAGCCGATCGGTTTTTTTGTGCCGATTACGGCTAAGGACCGGCGGACCGGACGCGAGGTGATCGGCCGACTCGGCAGGCTCGTTGATGACCTCGTCTGCCGCTCGGGCATCGACGAGGACGAACTCGTCCGCGAGATCTCTTCCAGCCTTAGCCAGAGCTGATGCGACTCGTCGTCGACACGAGCGTGCTCGTCGGCGAACTGCTCAGGGTCGCGGGCCGGACCCGTCTGGGTGACAAGCGCATCGAACTATTCCTGCCAGAACAGATGTGGGGCGAAAGACAAGTTGAACTCCCCCGCCGAATCGCCGCGTTCATCCGTCGTCGCAGTCTCGAGCCGGCACTCGGTACAGAACTGGCCGAAGCTTGCCTTGCGGCCATAGAGGCGAACATTGTCATTCTCGATGAGAGCATCTACGCCGCCCTTGAGGATGAAGCGCGCGAGCGTTCCCTGCGCGATCCCCACGACTGGCCTGTCGTGGCCACCGCCCTCGCCCTGAGCGCCGCGATCTGGACCAACGACAACGACTTCCTCGGCACCGGTGTGGCCACCTGGACCACCGACACCCTGCAACGCTGGCTCCAACGCCAGCCAGACACGTGAAGCTGCTCTGCCGGCCGAGGAGGAGGCTGCAGCCTGGTGAATCGATTCAAATTGCCGTGGAGATGGTGCTGTACCAGCAGAACCTGCGGCTGTTGCAGCGGCAGTAGGGGCTGCGCTGCTTGGAGTGGTCTGGCTGCGTTGGTTGAAGCCTGATCGCGACGGATTACAGCCCTCGCTGTCATCCCGTAGTTTCACCCCTGCGCTCCTGCCAGGGTTTCGATCAGCAAGAGGATTTCGGCAGCCATCGTGTAATCCAATTCCGGCTGATCGGCGTGGGCGGGGTCGCGGCTTCCGGCGACGACGGCCTGGAGGGCGCCGATGAAGGGCAGGAGCCCTCCGCCGCTTCCGGCTGGCCCGCCATCTGATACGCCCTGCCGGTTTGGTGCCAGATCACGGCGACGGAACCCGGTTCGTCCAAATCAGTGAATCATTGGTGCGCTTCGGCAAAAGTCCCCAGCGCCTCGGGGTAGCGGCGCTGGTTATGTAGCCCCAGGCGTCGTCGTCGGGACGCGCCGTGATCAGCAGGATGCGGATCGGCGGGGCAACAACGGCCACGCCGACGCCCTCGGTGCCAGGTAGACGCCGCCGGACCCGCGTGGGCTTGGCGCCCTGGAAGAGGTAGCTGCTGCCGTTGTGCAGCAGTTCCCAGGGCAGGCCGAGCAGGAGGGTGGCGGCTTCGCGGGAGATGGCGGCTTCGGCCTGGGGCGCCCCGGCTTCGAGCGACGCATCCACCTGCACGGAGAAGCGACGCCCGGCCTGGTCGCCGACCCTCGCCCAGGCATTCATGACGTTCGCGGTATGGGCCAAGGGCAACGCCGCGGCGTGCAGCAGCTGGCCCCACTCCATGAGCTTCTCCTCCACTTGCTGCGCCCGGCTTTTGAAATAGGGGCTCGGCCAGATCGCGGATTGCTCCAGATACCAGCGCAGATCGCCCGCTTCGATCGGTCCGGTGGGCGCGACCGGCCGCCAGCTCTGGGCGCTGTGGACATCCGGCTGGCCTGGCGTGGCGGGTTCGTAGATCAGCCGGGCCCGGGCCGTGGCGCGGCGCATGCCATCGCGCTCGTGGAATTGGAGGTCGGTGAGTTCGAGCACGAGCTCCTCCAGCGGCTCGGCCTGCGGCTGCGGCAAGGCGGGCACGTCGGCGGGATCACGCTTACCCAGGGCCACGAGGATTGGATTGATCGCCGACTCAATGCCGCCGGCATCACTGCTGAGCGAGATGTAAACCGGCTCCTCGCCGAAGAATTCCTCCAGCACCCCGAGCCTGGTGCCATCGAGCGCCAGCGCGAAGACGGGGAACTGGTCCTTGCCGCGCTGCTCGCGAAGCTTGAGCGTGTGGCGCAGCTCCGTGCCCACCCACTTCGACTGCAACGCAGCCGGGCTCACCACCACGGCAAAGGCTGAAGCGGCTTCGATCGCCTGCTCAATCTCAGGCCCAAGCGGATCGCCGCCGCGCAACTGGCGCGAATCGATCCAGCCTTCCTGGTCGTGATCGGCGAGCGCGGCGCGGAGGTCGCGCACGAACGGGTCGTCCGTTGAGCTGTGGGAAAGGAAGAGTTGGGTCATTCCGATCAGCGCCGCCAGCTCAGGCCTGAAACTGCGGCAGCTCCAGCGGTTTCTCCACCGGCCGCTTCGGCCGCGGCAGGGCCAACCCCTCGCCATCGAACAGGCGCCAGCCGCTGGGGTCGATCTCCAGGTGAACGGCCTGCCCCACGGACACGCTCTGCTCGGGCGTGGCCCGCACCAGCACCAGGTGGCTGCCCTCCAGCAGCCGACAAGTCACCAGTTGCTCATTGCCGAGGGCTTCCACGTGGCTCACCTCGGCCGCCAGGTTGCGGTTGGTGGCGGGGGCCAGCTTCAGGTGTTCGGGCCTCAGACCGCCCGTGAGGGTCTGGCCCTGGCGGCCTCCCAGGGCCTCGGCCATCGGGCCCTCCACCGTCAGCCGCCGCCCGCCGAGCAGCAGCTGGCCCGGGGCGGCCACCGTCACCGGCAGCAGGTTCATCGGCGGGCTGCCGATGAACTGGGCCACGAACAGATTGGCCGGCCACTGGTAGAGCTCCAGGGGGGTGCCCAGCTGTTGCAACCGCCCGCCGTTGAGCACGGCGATGCGGTGGCCCATGGTCATCGCCTCCACCTGATCGTGGGTCACATAGAGGGTGGTGGTGCCCAGGCGGCGCTGCAGCTCCACGATCTGGGCGCGGGTGCCGGTGCGCAGCTTGGCGTCGAGGTTGCTGAGCGGCTCATCCATCAGGAACACCGCCGGCTGGCGGGCGATCGCCCGGCCCAGGGCCACCCGCTGCTTTTGGCCGCCGGAGAGTTCCTTGGGCCGGCGTTCCAGCAGGCCCTCCAGTTCCAGGGTGGTGGCCACGTCGGCCACCCGCCGCTCGATCGCCTCCTCCCGATCCGAGCAGATCCGCAGCGGCGCCGGCCAGGGGCGGGTGGCGCGGTGCAGGCCATCCAGCAGCTGCTCGGCGGCCGAGCGGGGCCGGCTGCGGCGCAGCCCGAAGCTGATGTTGTCGGCCACGCTCAGGTGGGGATAGAGCGCGTAGCTCTGGAACACCATCGCCACATCCCGCTCGGCGGGGCGCAGCCGGCTCACGGGGCGATCCCCTACATAAATCTCGCCGCCGCTGGGGCTCTCCAGGCCTGCCAAGAGCCGCAGCAGGGTGCTCTTGCCGCAGCCCGAGGGCCCCACCAGCACCAGGAACTCCCCATCGGCGATGGCGAGATCCAGGCGCTGCAGCACCTCCACCGGCCGATCGCCACCCCGCCGGGGCGGGTACGCCTTACTCACCTGCTGGAAGCGAACCTCAGCCACGGCGGCTCCATTACCGAGGGATCCTAGGGTTGGTCCAATGCAGTTCATCGATCAGGCCCGCATCGCCGTGCGCGGTGGCCGTGGTGGCGACGGCATCGTGGCCTTCCGCCGCGAGAAATACGTACCTGCCGGCGGTCCCTCCGGCGGCGATGGCGGCCGCGGCGCCGACGTGCTGCTGCGCGCCGACCCCAACCTCCAGACTCTGCTGGACTTCAAGTTCAAGCGTCTCTTCGCCGCCGACGATGGCGTGCGCGGCGGTCCTAACCGCAGCAGCGGCGCCAGCGGCAAGCCCCTGGTGATCAAGGTGCCCTGCGGCACCGAGGTGCGCGACAGCCGTACCGGCATCCTGCTGGGTGATCTCACCGAGGCGGGGCAGGAGCTCCTGGTGGCGGCTGGCGGCCGCGGCGGCCTCGGCAACGCCCACTACCTCAGCAACCGCAACCGGGCACCGGAAAAGTTCACCGAGGGCCGCGATGGCGAGGCCTGGGACCTGTGGCTGGAGCTCAAGCTGCTGGCCGAGGTGGGCATCATCGGCCAGCCCAACGCCGGCAAGAGCACCCTGATCGCCGTGCTCTCGGCCGCCCGGCCCCGCATCGCCGATTACCCCTTCACCACCCTGGTGCCCAACCTGGGGGTGGTGCGGCGCCCCAGCGGCGATGGCACCGTGTTCGCCGACATCCCCGGCTTGATCGCTGGCGCCGCCCGCGGCGCCGGCCTGGGCCACGACTTCCTGCGCCACATCCAACGCACTCGCCTGCTGCTCCACCTGGTGGATGGCTTCAGCGAAGACGTGGTGGCCGATCTGCAGGTGGTGGAAGCGGAGCTGCGGGCCTACGGCCATGGCCTTGAGGCGCGGCCGCGGCTGGTGGTGCTCACCAAGGCCGAACTGCTGGATTCCGAGGAGATCGCCGAGCGGCTGGAGGCGCTGGCCGCCCATGGCCGTAGCGACGCTGCCCTGCCCAGCCTGGGGGCGCCGCTGGCGATCTCGGCGGCCACCCGCACCGGGCTCGATGCCCTGCTGGCGCTGGTGTGGCAGGAGCTGGGGGTGGATCGGCCGGCTCCGGAGCACGGGGCTCTGGCTGGCTCCTCTGGGCCAGCGGCGGGCGAAGCGGCTGCGGCGGGTGCAAGACCGGCGGGTGGCGCCTGGGAGCCCGAAGAGCCCGAAACCCTCCTGGTGCCCCTCACGCGCCCGCGGCCTCCACGCGGTGCGGCGGCCGCCGGCCCGAGCGCTCCGGAGTCCCCCGAAACGGCAGGCTCAGCTGATCGCCTCGATGCGGAGCCTCTGGCTGGTGATTCTTCCGCAGAGGATTCCTTCCAGCGCTGAGTCCTCCCACCGCTGATCCCTTCCCAAAAGACCGCGGTGGATCGCTGCGCAGTCCTCCCTGCTGCAGGCATGGGCAGTTCAGGCAAGGGCCCCTGGATGCACCCGCGGCACGGGGTTGCGCTGCAGGGACAGCGCCATCAGGCCAAGCGAAAACCCCCGGGAATTAGGACTCCCAGGGGCTGCGCTGTCTGTTTGTGGTGTGGCCGAAAGGGGGCTGAGGATTCAGTCGTCGTAGACGCGGCACTCGGGCGCTTCCGGGTTGAGGTCGCAGTAGACCTCTAGGGGGGAGGGATCGTGGCTGTCTTCGGGGTGGTGGGTCTTGTATTCCTCCAGGCCCTTCAGCTCTTCCTCGAGGTGGCGAACCTTGCCGAGGTTGCCTTCCGCTTTAGCGGACTCAATCTCGACGAGGTCCTTCTTGATGTGGTCGTCAATGGTTTTCATGAATGACCGGCCGAACACGGCCGGAGCTCACCGGCCACACCATACGGGCGCGTCCCGTCGCATGAGACCGTCCTGTGCGCTCCTGCTGATCTGGAACGCGCGGGGCCGCCATCGGGCCGTGGCTCAGTTCGGCCGTTCGCTGAGTTCCAGCCAGCGCTCCTCGGCGCTGTGGATCCGCTCCACCAACTCCGCCAGCTCATGGGTGAGGGTCTCCAGCTGGCCGTAGTCGCCGCCGCTGGGATTGGCGAGGCTCGTTTCCAGGCTGCTGCGGCGTTCCTCCCAGAGGGGCAGGTCCCGTTCGATCGATTCGAGCTCCCGGTTTTCCTTGAAGCTGCGGCGGCGGGGTGGGCTTGGCTTGGCTGCTGGACGGTTGTTGCTGCTCGCAGCTGCGGCTGATCCGGCCCGGGCCGCTCCCCCGGCCGGCCGGCCCGCGGCAGCCTGCTGGCGCTCGAGGTAACTGCTGTAGTTCCCTTCGAACCGATCCAGCTGTCCATCACGGAAACAGAAGAGGCGATCCACGGTGCGGTCGAGGAACCAGCGGTCGTGGGAGACCACCACCACGCAGCCGCGGAAATCCTCAAGGAAGTCCTCCAGCACCCCGAGCGTGTGGACGTCGAGGTCGTTGGTGGGCTCATCGAGCAGCAGCACGTTGGGCGCCTCGATCAACAGCCGGCACAGGTGCAGCCGCCGCCGTTCACCGCCCGAGAGCTTCGCCACCGGCTGGTGCTGCTGGGCCGGTGGAAACAGGAAGCGCTCCAGCAGCTGGGAGGCGCTGAGCTCCACCCCATCCACCTCCACCCGGCTGGCGGCCTCTTGCACCACATCGATCACCTTGCGCTGGGCGCGGTCGGCCAGCAGCACCTCGCTGTGTTGATCGAAGTAGGCCAGCTTCACGGTGGAGCCGAGTTCCAAGCTGCCGGCGCTCGGTTCGCGGCGGCCGGCGATCACCTCCAGCAGGCTGGATTTGCCCACGCCGTTGGGGCCAATAATCCCCACCCGGTCTTCGGGGCTGAAGTCGTAGCTGAAGTCGCGCAGCAGCAGGCGGGCACCGGTCTGGGCGGCTGTGGTCGAGACGGGCACCGCCACCGCCAGCCCTTCGGCCGTGATCGCCTGCTTGCCGATGCGGCGGGCCGTGGAGGCCAGGCTCACCTGGCCCTTCACCTGGCGGCTGGGGGCCTCGCGCATCGCCTCGATCCGCTGCAGGCGGGCCTTCTGTTTGGTGCTGCGGGCCTTGGGGCCCTGGCGCAGCCAGGCCAGCTCGCGCCGCAGGCTGCCGCGGAACTTGGCGGCGCTCGCCTGCTCGGAGGCCTCCTCCTCGGCTCGCCGCTCCAGGTAGGTGGCGTAGTTGCCCTCGTAGGGCCGGGCCTCGCCCCGCTCCACCGCCACGATCCGCCGCGCCACGCGGTCGAGCAGGTAGCGGTCGTGGGTGACCAGCACCAGGGCGCCGGCGAAGCGATCCAGCCAGCCCTGCAGCCACTCCACCCCTTCGGCGTCGAGGTGGTTGGTGGGTTCATCGAGCAGCAGCACCTCCGGCTGGGCCACCAGGGCCGCCGCCAGGGCCACCCGGCGCCGGTTGCCCCCCGAGAGCTCCCCAACCCGCCGGCCCAGCAGTTCCGAACCGCCGCCGATGCCGAGCCGCTCCAGCACCTCGAGGCAGTCGCGCTCCAGGTCCCAGGCGTTGCAGCTGTCCATCCTGTGGTTGCAGGAGCTGAGCCGGGCCAGCAGGGTGTCGCTGGCTGGATCGGCGGCCAGGGCCAGGCTGAGCTCCTCGTGCTCCCGCAGCAGGGCCAGGCGCTCGCCGCCGGCGGCGAACACCACCTCCTCCAGCACCGTGCGGGTCGGATCGAGGTCGGGCTCCTGATCGAGCAGCACCACATTGAGCCGCCCGGAGCAGCGCCGCTGGCCCCGATCGAGGGGTTCACGGCCGGCGAGCACCCGCAGCAGGGTGCTCTTGCCCGCCCCATTCGGTCCGATCAGCCCCAGCCGCTCGCGGGGACCCACGTGCAGCTCAAGGTCGGAAAACAGGGTGCGGATGCCGTAGTCCTTGCCGGCTCCCACCAGGGAGATCAAGCTCACGTCGCCTCCGTGGGCACGGCAGGCGACGTGGACACGGCAGCCGCAGGTGCTGCGGCTGCACCCTGCCGCTGGGCCTCCAGGTGGAGGAACACGCTCTTATCACCCACATCGGCTGCGGCGGGCATTGGGAACTTGCGCAAGCAGAGCACCAGCAGCAGCACGCTCTCCAGCATGAGCAAGGTGGCGGTGGTGGCCACCGGTAGCAGGCCGCTGAGCCGGCCCAGCAGGGCCACGGGCAGCAGCAGGGTCACGCCGATCGCCTCGGGCCGGCGGAAACAGAAGAACTCCTTGAATCCCACGCCGGTGAGGGCCGCGAAGAAGGGGCCCACCGCCAGGATCCAGAGGGGCTGCTCCTGCAGGGTTGCCCCCATGGCTCCCGGTCCCACCCGCTGGGCGAGCAGCAGCCCCCCGAGGCAGCCCGCCAGCCAGAAGAGCTGCAGGGCCCGGTGCAGGGGCCGCAGGTAGATGTGGATCCAGCGCAGGGCCAGGCCGAGGCCGGCGGCCATCAGCAGCAGCCAGGGCCAGAGCAGTTCGCCGCCCCCCTGGCGCCAGGTGAGCAGCAGCCCCAGTTGACCCAAGGCCAAGGCGGTCAGGGCCAGGCGGTAGCCCAGCACCTCGCGGCGGTCGTGATCGGTGATCGTGTAGGGCCCGAACATGCCGTCGAAGACGGGATCTGCCGGGCTGGGGAGGCTGCTGCTGGCCACGGGGTCGGCGCGTCTGCCCCCATGCTGGCTGAGCGTGGCTGCAGCAGGAGGGAATCCGCAGGGACTCGCCGCCTTTTGGGCCGCTGGTGGCTGGGTGCCAGCCTGGGCAGAGGCGCTGCGGGCCCGTCGTTGTCGGGCGCCGCTCGGTTCTGCCCAACGGGGGGCGATTCCGGCGCCCTCACCCCGATGCTGCCCCAGGTCCTTCGGGGAGCGGCAACCCCCCGGGCTCCGCCACCAGGCTGGCCAGATCGGGTCCGGCCGGAATGATGCCGGAGGGGTGCAGCGGAAACAGGCTGCCGTAGTAGTCGCGGCGCCAGGCCTCGGGACAGCAGCTGGCCGCCACCCCCGGCAGTGCGAAGAAGCGGGCTCGCCAACCTGCCAGGGCTGGAAACTGCCACAGGGGCCGGCGGCTGCAGCCGAACAGGGGGGCGTACACCAGCTCCAGGCGAATCAGGGTGGGAAACAGCACCACATCGGCCAGGCTGAGTTCGGCGCCGCACAACCAGCCCTCCCCGGCGGCGACGCCCCGTTGCAGCTGCTCCTCCAGCGCCTCCAGGGTGCTGAACAGCTCCGCCTCGGCCTCGTCGTAGGCGGCCTGGTTCCGCGCAAAGCCGCAGCGGTACACCCCGTCGTTCACGCTGCCCTGCAGTCGGTCCCGCCAGCGCTCGATCGCCTCCCGCCGCGCCGGGGGCCACAGATCGGGCCCATCGCCGGGCCAGTCGTTGAGCAGCTCAATCAAGCGCGCGCTCTCGTTCACCAGGATGCGGCCCTGGCTGCGGGAATAGAGGGCCGGCACGCTGGCCGGGGCGCCCCGCTCGCTGCCGCTGGCCCGATAGATCTCCACCAGGGTGCTGCAGCCGGCGAAGGGGGTGGTGAAGCGCCAGCGGCCGGCGGCCGGGTCTGGCTCCACCACCACCAGATCGATGCTGCCCGCTAGGTCCCGCAGGGTCCAGCTGAGCCAGGCTCGGTGCGCCCAGGGGCAGCTGCGCCCCACGATCAGCACGTGGCCGGAGGGCGCCCCGGCATCGGCGGGCAGCGAGGGCCGCTCAGCGAAGGCCGCTGCGGGCCGCCGGTAGCGGCCTTCGGCATCAGCCGGACCGAGACCGCCCATCAGGGTGAGCCACTGGCGCTGCCACAGGCAGCGGGCCGTGCGCACCAGGGCGGCTGGAGGGGGCATCGCTGGGATTCAATTCGCTTGACTCTGCGTCAGGCTGGGAGCTCTTGGAAGCTTTGGCAGGCGATGGCAGTCGCATCGGGGGCGGAGCCGCTGGGCTCAGGCCTGAACGGATCCGCTGCTGAGGGGCCCCAGGCCGGCGCGAAGGGCAAGGTGCTGGTGGTGGCCGGCACCCACGGCAATGAGCGCAATGCCCCCTGGCTGCTCGAGGCCTGGGCACGGTTGCCCGGGCGGCTGGACTCCTCGGGCCTGGCCCTGTGCCCCCTGATCGGCAACCCCGAGGCCCTGGCCCAGTCGCGGCGCTACGCCGACCGCGACCTCAACCGCAGTTTTCAGCCGGCCCTGTTGGCCGATCCTGCCCGGCAGGAGCGGGAGGTGGTGCGGGCCCGCAGCCTGTTGGCCGACCACGGTCCGGAGGCTGCCGATCCCTGCCTGGTGGCGATCGATCTGCACAGCACCACCGCCGCCATGGGGAATTCCCTGGTGGTGTACGGCCGCCGCCCCGCCGACCTAGCCCTGGCCGCGGCGCTTCAGCAGAATCTGGGGCTGCCCATCTATCTCCATGAGGGCGACCCCGACCAGAGTGGCTACCTCGCCGAGGCCTGGCCGTGTGGTCTGGTGATCGAGGTGGGACCGGTGCCCCAGGGGGTGCTCACCGCCGAGGTGGTCCGGCAGACCGCCATCGCCCTGGAGGCCACCCTGGCGCTGCTGGCCGGGGCCCGGCAGGGAAGGTTGCCCCAGCCCTCCTACCTCGTGGTGCATCGCCATCTCCAGAGCCTGGATCTGCCCCGCCATGGCAACGGCAGTCCCGCTGCCGTGATCCATCCCCTCCGTCAGCACCGCGACTGGCAACCCATTCGGGACGGCGATCCCCTCTTCCAGGCCAGTGATGGCGGCACCATCGTTTACAGCCCACCGGCCGGCCTGGAGAACCAGCTGGTGTGGCCCGTGTTTATCAATGAGGCGGCCTACGGCGAGAAGGGCATCGCCCTGAGCCTCACCAGCCGCGAATGCTGGCCCGTGCAGCCCAGCTGGGCTGAGACCCTCCAGGCCCTGACATCCGGGCTGCTGGAGGCCTGATCAGCTGCACAAGGATGATCCGCATGAGGATCAGCCGCAGACAAAGGTGGCCTGCTCCTTGGTGCATGGCAGATCGGTGGTGCTGCCATCGGACCAGTAGATGCGCAGGCGGTCGTCTTCGGTGCCAGTGCGCAGCGTGAGCGACTTGATCCGCCCGGCCGGAGGTTTTCCCTGGCGGTCTGATCCATCTTGGCGCTCGCTGGCCAGCTTGTTGAGTCGCTGCTCCAGTTGCTCGATCTTCAGGTTGAGTTGGTCGATCCGCTGGGCCTCCGGGTTGGCCCCCTGTTGGCAGCCGGCCAGCGCCATCGCCAGGAGCGCCACCACGCCGACCACACCACGGGCGGCAACACCACGGGCGACAGGCTCGGGGCAGCAGGGTGTTGGACCTGGTGCGCAGCCGCCCGCGCGTTCTCGGTGGAGGCTGCTGCTCAGGCGTGCCATGGGACGGGGGCGGTGGGAGGGCGCGGAACTCAGGCGGCCTGGTCCAGCATCAGGCACTCGCTGGGTTGGCGCTCAGCCGTCGCCAGCTGGTGGGGCGGCGCTGGCACCAGCCGAAACCGCTCGATTCGATCGCCCTTGCTGCCATGTAAGGCCAGAAAGGCTTGAATCCGCTGCACGGCGATCTCCGGGCTGGCCAGCCGTAGGGCCCGGGAAGGGTCGGCACTGAAGTGGCCGTCTTCGTCGAGCCAGCGCGGGCGACGACGCCCACTGCCGGCAAGGGTCACGCTCCAGCGATGAAGAGCCGCCATGGATCGCTCCTACTGTTAGGGCATCGTGCCGCGCCGCAGGAGTGATGGCCAGGATTCGATGCAGGATGCTGGCTTTTTGAATCATTTGGCCTGCCCTGGGCCGCGCTTCAAAGATCGTCCTCGGCGTTCGGCTTGATCGTGCAGTCGCTGGTGGGGTAGCTCACGCAGAGCAAGGCGAAACCGGCCGCGATCTGATCGTCATCCAGGAAGCTCTGGTCGGACTGGTCCACTGAGCCGCTCACCACCTTGCCGGCGCAGGTGCTGCAGGCGCCAGCCCGGCAGGAATAGGGAAGATCGACACCCTGTTCTTCGGCGGCATCGAGGATGTAGGTGTCGGAGGCGCAGGTGAAGCTGCTGCCACCCGCGATGTTGATCGTGTAGCTGGCGGCCATGGCTGTGGCTTGGTAATGGAGGATTCGTAGGGCATCACCTGGATCGTCAAGACCAAGATCTGCCCTTTCCAGGCTGGTCATTCAGGCTGCTGCGGCCACCCTTGGTGTGCGGATCAGGATCGTTCACTGGGGCCCCTTCGGTAGCCCCCATCCCCGCACACCTCGGCTCGAGATGTCCGCAGCAGGGCGGAGGCAGGTCTGCGGCAGCGGCGTTAGGGCCATGGCTGCCAAGAGGTCTGTAGGATGGACATGGTTCAAAGATTTCTCTCCAGCAACGGTTTCTCTCCAACGGGTTCTCTCCAGTAGGTTCTCACCAAGCGAGCGATCGTCTTTCTTCAGGGCTTTCGGCGGATCAGGTTCATAGTTTCTCTCTCAGGTTCATGACGATTTACGTGGGCAACCTTTCCTTCGATGCCGAAGCGGAGGACGTCCAGCAACTTTTTGCCGAATACGGCAAGGTCAGCAAGTGCAGCCTCCCCCTGGATCGCGACACCGGCCGCAAGCGTGGTTTCGCCTTCGTGGAGATGGCCAGCGAGGCTGAGGAATCCAAGGCCATTGATGAGCTTCAGAATGTCGAGTGGATGGGCCGCGCCATCCGCGTCAATAAGGCAGAACCCCGCACCGGTGGCGGTGGTGGTGGCGGCGGTGGCGGCCGCGGCGGTTATGGCAACGGCAGCTTCGGCGGCGGCGGCGGTTACAACGGCGGCGGCTACGGCAACCGCAACCGCTACTGATCACCCATTTCCCTTCGGAGTCAGCTTCGGGGTTCCGGCCCTGAGCCTCCACTACCAACCCTGCTCCTGCAGGGTTTTTTTATGGCATCCCTCCGGAGCTCGGGTCGGCGGAGGTGCCGAGGGGACCGGTCGGCGGAGAGATACCAATGGGCCGGGCGGCGGATGGCCCGACGGGGCCGGGCACAACCCCGGCTCGCTCAAGCGGCGTCAACCTCCTGTAGCTCAGGTGATGGCGCGAAGCTGTTGCTGCTGGTATTCGCGGCGAAAAAGCCAGAACAGATATTCGGGTGATTTGTAGTTCTTCGGCAGACTGTGATGGAGAATCGCAAGGCGATCCCAGCAGACAGTGCGCTCAATTTGCTTCTGGGTGCAGCCTTCACGAAGCAACAATCTCATCGCCTTGCAATACATGGGGTATTGCGCCTCTAGCTGGCCAATCGTGAGCGTAGGCGTGATGGGTTCGGTCAGGGGTCTGCCCCGAGAATCTCCATCCTAGGCCCCTGCTGGCCCGGCCTGGTTCACGCGGCTTCGCTGGGCGGCCATGGTGGTGAGCCGGCCGAGGTTCGGATCCCAGAGGATGTAATTGAAGCAGCCCGGAATATCTGAGAGTTTAAGTCTTTTCACCCCTTTAAGTTTATCCGCGTTGCGCTGATTACAGGCCCGTAGGCGATAGTTGGGAATCGCCGCGCAGAGGTGGTGAATCGCATGACAGCCGATGTCGGCAGAGAACCAGTTCAGCAGGGCTGGCAACTCGAGATCGCTCGTGCCGTCAAGGGCGCCGGCCATCGCATTCCATCCCTCGGTTGTGTGGGCGTAGGAGCCGGGGAAGTTGTGCTGCACGAAGAAGATGCAGATGAAGATGGCGGCACCAAAGGTCATCACCGGCGTATAGATCGTCCAGAAGGCGGCGGCACCCACCGTGGCTCCCATGGCCGTCCAGAGCGCGAGCACCGCGAGGTTGTTGAGCAGCAGGTCGTGGAACTCCTCGGGGCTGTACCAGTGACGGCTGTGATGGGAAGCCAGGATCTCCTGGAAGGAACGATCCGGCGACTCCTGCAGGCTGCGGATGGTGTGGGGCACCAGGGCCGCCAGGCCGAGCAGCAGCGCTAGCCGCGGTTTGATCACCAAGTAGAAGAAGCCACCCGGAAACAGCATCAGCGGATGGCGCAGCCAGCTGTAATGGCGCTGCTGCCTGGGGTTGAGCCGGGCAAAGGCTTCAGTGCTCACCAGAGCGGAGGGGCCCTGGTACTTCTCCCAGTCGCCGTTGTGGCGATGGTGGTACTCGTGGCCCCGGGACCAGGGCAACTGGGGGATGCCACTCACCACCCCGAGCAGGAAGCCGCACCAACGGTTGGCACGGCGATTGCGGAACAGCGAATGGTGGCCGCAGTCGTGCATCAGCGAGAAGCAGCGGGCCAGGAACAGCACCTGCAGGGCGATCACGGGAGGCAGCAGCAACGGGGATCGCTGCATCAACTCCAGGGCCAGCCACCAGAGCAGCCCGTAGGGCACCAGGGTGTTGAGGATCTGCCAGGTCGCCAGCCGATTGGAGCTGGCCATGAAGGGACGCAGATCGAAGTCGCGCCGACCGAGAGGTTCGGGGGCCGCCGGCCGCTCGCTGGCGGCCGGGCCTGATGGGGTCGGGGACGGAGTCCCTTCCCGGGGGAGCGAAACGGTCAAGGAAGGCAGGGCTGGGGGGTCATGGCACTCAAGGGGCACAGGGATGGTGCAGTGACCCTAGGCGGGACAATCCCATGGTCCAGTCTGCCGGCCAACGCGCGGGGGTCGGCTGGCTGACCAGCCGAGCGGGATCCTGGTGGCGGCGGCTGCCAGGCCTTGGGCTGCGGCATCGGGCTCAGAACTGCGCCATCGCCCGAATCTTGGCCAATTTGGCATCGGCTAGCCCCTCGAGCTCGGCCAGATCCAGCAGCTTGTCCTTCACCAGGCTGGCGAACAGGAAGAGGATTGGCTGGGGCCGGAAATCAAAACGGCCTTCGATGCGGTGGCGCTGGATACTCAGATAATCGTGGAGCTGCCAAAGGGCCCCAGAGGAATCCACGAGCGCCGCCTGGAGCTGAATCTCGTTGATCAAACTGGCGATCGCCCGTCCGTTGGCGTTGTCAAAAGCCGTTCGGGCGATCCGCTGCTCCAGCTCGGTCCAGTCCGGCCAAAGGGCCTGGGCCGTTTCGGAAGCGGCTAGGGCCGGTTCCACACTGATCATGCTCCGTTCAGCCATGCTGCATTCCCCCGGACTGGAACCTTATCGCTGCTGGAGAGGCACCGTGAGCCGGGCAGTTCATGCCACGCCAGCCAGGGGTACTGGTGGTGTTCCCAGTGATAACCGAAGTGATAGCAGGTGAGCAGGGACAACCAGACCGGCAGGTCCAGGCTTCGTGGCCTTTGGCTCCCACTGTCCGCAGCCGTGGCGCGATGGGGCAGGTAGGTGCCGAACACGAACAGTTGCAGGGAGCTGAGGAGCAGGGGGAGGATACAGAAGAGCAGTAGATTCAGGCCGGCGGTAGGCGTTAACGCCAGGCTAAGCAGCCCGAGAGCTCCCCACCCCCCCAGGAGACGGGCCATCTGCTCCCAGCTCAAGTATCCGCCCAGAAAGTGGAGGTACCAGCTCAGGGCTGCCAGTAGCCCAGGCCGCTCGGCGCCGTGGACATCGGGATCCTCGCTCCCGCCGGAGAAACGATGATGCAGCTCATGCTTGGCGCGGCAGCTGCCGTAGGGCAGGCCTGCATAGAGGCTGAGGGCCACCTGGCCCCAGCGGGTGTTGGCCTCTGGGCAGGCGGGCCTCAGAACCCCATGCATGGCGTCGTGGGCCACGATGAACAGGCCGGTGTGCAAAAAGCTGCGCAGCAGCACGGCCACCAACACCAAGAGGGCTTCGATCCACGGCCCTGCAGTCATGCCCGAGACAAGGGAGAGGAGCTCGCCGAGCCGATCGAGATCGATACTCAGCAGGCCCACCCCACTCACCAGCCAGGCCGCAAGGATGGTCACCGACCAGTCCACGCCCCGGGCGCTGCCTGTGTTCAACGGGCGAACTTGAGCAGTTCGGCCGGCGAGGCGAGCAGATCGATCGCCACGAAGTAGATCTTGCCCTCGGGGTTGAGCAGGAAGCGCCAGGCCACATTCATGCCTACGCCGGCGCCGAACCAGGGGGTCTGCACCTTGCCGGTGACCTTGATCTGGTTGAAGCCGCCCTCGGCCGGCTCGGAATAGCCACGCTCGGGCAGGAGCTTGAGGTTCTGGCAGTCCTCGCGGAAGAAGCGCAGGATCGCATCGCTGCCCACGATCGGCTTTTGGAAGGGGGGCTGCAGGGCGCCGTCGGGGAGGAACAGCTGGATCAGGGCGTCGAAGTCGTTGGCATTGAGCAGATCCATGTAGGCGTTGATCGTGGGATTGATCACGCCTTCGATGAACACTTTCTTGCGGCTCTGCTCGGGGGTGGGAGCCACCACCGGTTCCATCACCCGCTGGCCCTCGCCCTTGGCAGGGTCGTAGCCCATGTCCACCACGAAGTTGCGCAGCAGGGTGATCTGCTGACCCTGCTCAACACCCTTGAGCGAGGCGAGCACGGCGGCGGCGTTGGCGGAGAGCTGGTAGCCCTCGGGGATCGGTGCCACCTGGCCGGCGGCCATCCACTGGCCCAGCTGATACCAGAAGCCGAGCTTGATGTTCACCGACCAGCTGGCGTAGGTGCGGTTGATCGCGGTGTCGCTGCTGTTGGCTAGGTCGCACATCACCTTGCTCTGGCCGGCGAAATCCATGGCCTTGATCTGGGCCAGCACCGACTCGGCGAACTGCATGCGGGCGGCGCCCGGAGCGGCCACCGTGATCGTGGTGCCCATCTCAAGATAGGCGTACCAGATCAGGGCCAGCTGGTCTTCAGCGCTCAGCAGGCGGAAGCGGGCCGTGATGGCGGGCACCGCATCGGCTGCCAGGGTTTCAGGGAAGATCTGGGAGGCCTTGGTGAGCGTGAACATCCTCAGAAGGTCCTGCATTGTGAAGGAATCTTGCAAACCCTACCGCATGCTGCGCGGCCTCTGGTAAAGAAACGCTCTTTTGCCTCTAGTCGGCCCCTGATCCTGGTCGTCTTGCAGCGTGCTGCGGTGGCTCCATGCCGCGGCGTTGTGCCCCGTTCAGGGGTGCTGGCGAGCGGAGGGTTCAGGTAGGCCCTGCTTCTCCAGGTGGTCCAGGGCCAGCTGCAGGGAGGGGGCCAGGGGCCGGCTCTCGCGACGTTTCGGGCTCCAGATGGCACCGCTGCGGAGCGCATCGAGGTCCGCCAGCACCATGTCTTGCCCTTCCCGCAGCTCCAGGGTCTCGAGCGGGTCCGTGAGCTGAACGTGGAACACGTGCAGAACCCGGTGTGGCTCCTGGTGGCTGAACCACAGGCTCACCTCGCCGGCCACCCAATTGATCTCCTCCTCCATCTCCCGCCGCAGGGCCTGCTCCGGCGTTTCGCCCGGATCCAGGTGGCCGCCGAACAGGCCCCAGGTGCCTGGATGCACGATTCCCTCAATGTCGTCGCGCAGTTGCAGCAGCCACTGCCCCTGACGCTCGATCATCGCCACGGCGACCTGAAGGGACATGGAAACGATCGGGTCGAGTCAGATTAAGTCGGGGTAGGTTAAGCAGAAGCGGCGGACCTTCCCTGGCCGGGGGTCCGGTTTTCCAGGCGATGGCTCGCTGATCTGATCTGGGGGGGGGTGTCCAACCGGGCTGTTTGAGATCTTCAGCGCAGTTCGAACACCAGGAGATCGGCCCCGCCAGCGCCCGCCGTGATCGCCCCCGCCATCCCGGCGGGCTCCATGCCGAGTCCATCGCCGCTGTGCAGCTGTCCCCGCAGGGGGCCTTGGGCGGCCGGCTCCAGGCTGATCTCCAGATCACCATCGATCAGCTGGATCCAACTGTGGGCGTCGGCCGCACCGGGCAGTGCCAGCCGTTCCCCGGCCCGGGGCCGGGCCCGCCAGAGCCGCACCGGCCGATCGATGGCCATGGCCCCAGCGCTCTGCTCGGGATCGATCAGCAAGGTCCAGCCGTTGCTGAGTTCAAAGGGCTTCTGGCCGTAGCTGGGGGGGAGCCCCTGCTGGTTCGGGGCGATCCAGATCTGCAGCAGCCGGCAGCTCTTCGACCCCTCGTTCATCTCGCTGTGCACGATGCCGCTGCCGGCGCTCATCCGCTGCACCTCGCCGGCCCGCAGCGCTTCGCTGTGGCCCATGGAGTCACGGTGGTGCAGCACCCCCTCCACCATCACGGTGATGATCTCCATGTCCCGGTGGGGGTGCATGCCGAAGCCCCTGCCGGCCGCCACCCGGTCGTCGTTGATCACCAGCAGTGGCCCGAAGCCCCGCCAGGCGGGGTGATCGTGGCCGGCGAAGCTGAAGCTGTGCCAGCTCTCCAGCCAGCCGTGGCTGCTGTGGAAGCGTTCGGCGGCCGGGCGTAGCACCAGGCCAGGTTGGTCGACCAGAGTTGCCTGGTCGGCGGCGAGGCCGGCTCTGGAGGGGGTGGTGGGGGAGCCGGGGAAAACGCTTGTCATGGGCGGAGACCGGAGGGGAAGCGATAGGCGCGGTGGGGATGGAAGCCAAGGCCCCGAACCAGGGCGGGCTGGCGGCCCGCCGAAGCCAGCCGGCTTCTCCATTGTGCGTGCCCCTGGCCATCCAGCTCATCAAGGCCGCGATCGACGCCAGCGGGCCCGGGCGGGATCGGGCGCCTCATCAGGCTTGAGCCATTCCGATGTCCTGCATCCGTTTCCAGAAGCCGCTCTCGCGGGCTTGATCTCTGCGGATCACCGTTCAGGGCGGGGGAACGAGGCACCTGCGGGGAGCCACGGAACTACGCCCCAGCTCAGTCCCATCGTCCAGCACCCGCCGGCGGCCCTGGAGCAGGCCCTGCAGCGGCTGGGACGCAACATCCGCACCGCACGGCTGCAGGCGCCGCTGGCGGCTGGAGGACGCGGCCGAGCGGATGGGCGTGAGCCGCTTCACGGTGGCCGATGTGGGGACTCCTGAAAAAGTCAGATCGACTGCGGCGCAGCTTGTTTCAGTGATCGAGAGCCGGTAAACTGGGCTCGATCAGGGCAATTGACGATTACTTCAACCTCTGAACGCCGCAAATGTACCGAATACACCATAACGGCCAGCTCTCAATCGAGGAGTTCCATGTGCCTTTTGGCGGCACGCTGGACTCGGACAACCGCTGGGTGCTCTTCTCGTCTCTGATGCCATGGGAAGCGCTGGAAGAAACATATGCCCCTCAGTTCAACCCCACGACTGGCGCCCCTGCGAAACCAGTGAGGCTGGCGTTTGGAGCGCTGTTCATCAAGCAGCGGCTTGGCTTGACCGATGAGGAGACCGTCGAGCAGATCCGAGAAAACGCTTACATGCAGTTTTTCCTTGGCTTTGCCGGCTATTCAAGCAAGGCACCGTTCGACCCATCGATGATGGTACATTTCCGCAAGCGATTCTCAGAAGAGGATCTCAATCGCATCAACGAACTCATTGCCGAACGCGGTAAAGAGATGGTGATGGAGGCTGTGGCATCACTCCCAAACGACGACGACTCTGACGATCCAGATGCTGATGCTGGGAAGCAGCTCTCACTCAACGAACTTGTGAAGCCTGCCGATTGGCCAGAGGGCAAGAACTGGGGAACGCTTTCCATCGATGCCTCTTGTACGCCAGCCGATATCACCTTTCCAACTGACCTGAAGTTGCTGAACGAGGCGAGGGAGTCCACAGAACGGATCATTGATGATCTCTGCGACCAGCGGTCAGATCTTCGTAAACACCGGCCCCGATATGATCGGGGGAGGGCACGCGCTGCTTTCCTCAATGTCGCCAAACAGAAGAAGCCACGCAGCCGCAAGATGAAAGCCGCAATTCGCCGCCAACTTGACTATCTGCAGCGTAATCTTGATGCCATCGATGCCCTTATCGCTTCTGGCGCAGAGCTTTCGGGCCTAACGACGCATTGGTGGCACAAACTTTTAGTGATCAGTGAGCTGCACCGCCAACAAAGCATCCTGCTTTACGCCAAGACACGCAGCATGCCCGACCGTATCGTCAATTTGGTTCAGAGACAGGTTCGTCCCATTGCTCGTGGCAAGGCAAGAGCTGCTTTTGAGTTCGGGGCCAAGATTAGTGTCTCCGTGCGTAATGGATTTGCCTTCCTGCACAGGATTAGCTGGGATCCATACAATGAAGCTGAGGACCTGATTCCACAAGCCAAGAAATACAAGCAAGAACACGGCTGTTATCCAGAGCGAATCTGTGCCGATCGGATTTATATCAACACCAAGAATCGCAACTTCTGCACCAGGAGCAACATACGGCTATCTGGTAAGCGATTAGGGAGGCCTCCAAAGGATCCAGAGGTGAATGCTGCCCACAAGCAGCTGCTCAGCGCTGATCAGCGGAGGCGAAACGAAGTGGAAGGTTGCTTTGGATCAGGGAAGCGGAAGTATTCTCTTAAGTTGATTATGCCTCGGCTGGCCAAAGGTGCAGAGACCTCGATCTGCATGGCATTTCTGGTGATGTGCGCGGAGAAGATCCGGAGGCTCCTCCGCCTCTTTTTTGTCCTTATCTTTGCCTGGGTATGCGCTTGGCAATGGCCAGGCTGCCTCTGGTCGGCGCTCAGGAACATT
>Ga0209298_10000084_pt1 | contig 54661 bp, 58 predicted proteins | sample S_140806_EF_Meta_FD_187325 | JGI IMG/M metagenome (GOLD analysis project Ga0209298, IMG submission 187325) | Freshwater microbial communities from Lake Simoncouche, Canada to study carbon cycling - S_140806_EF_MetaG (SPAdes) (version 2) | ecosystem: Environmental > Aquatic > Freshwater > Lake ... | reverse complement strand
GATCGTGCCGTCGACCATGGTCGGGACGACGTTCTCCGCCACAGGGCGCGGGGGTTGCGCCGGGGCCTTCGGCACCAGCAGCTCCTGCTCAGGCGGACGGAAGGGCAGACCCTTTGGAGTGTACGTGGCCCCCTCCAGCTGCGGCTTGATGCCGGGGTTGTTGGGGTCGAACGGGAGCCCCGCAGCCTGCACGGTTTCGCCCGTCTTCCACGGTAGGTCCGCAGTGATGGTGGGGGCGGTGTCGATACCTGCCCTGACGGGGTTGGCGTTGTTTTCGGGCGCGAGCACCGGGTCCTTGACCTTGAAGACAGATGCGTTCACGGCTTCGCGCTGCCGGTCGAGCCGGTCGCGCTGGGCCTTCTGGTAGTCCGCATCCTCCTGCGCACGCGCCTCGGCGGCTGCCGCGCGCTCATCCGCCTTCTCTTGGCTCTGCTTCTGCTTGAGCATGCCGTAGGTCGAACTGAAGGCGGACGAGAAGCTGTCGCCGAAGGATGGAAGGCCGGCCATGGTTTACCCCAGCTGTGCGTAGTCGACGTACATGTAGCCGTCGTTGGTAAAGCCGACCGCTTCCGGCCGGACGGTCATGACCTCCTGAGCCATGACACCCTCGTAGACGGTCGGGTCGCCGACGTAGGTGAACCGATAAATGCCGAGCCCCTCGGGGGTGTGGCCGATCAGCTCGATGTTTTCCTTCAAGTGGACGTCCGAGAAGCCGCCAGCGGCATAGACGCCTGCCGCCGAGCCCGCCATGGAGCCGAGGCCGCTGTAGAGCGCCGCCTGCTGCTGCGCCTGCGCGTTCATGGCGGTGTTGCCGAGGCTGGTGTAGGCGTTGAGGTTCTGGCCGTAGCCCTGCAGACCTGTGTTGAAGCCCTGCATCATGCCGCTGCTCGCGCCAGCCGCTGCGCCGAGCGCGCTGTTCGCGACGCCTGCGCCACCCATCGCGTTGCCCTGCGCGCCTGCGCCGAACTGGAGAACACCTGACTGGCCGCCGCGCCCGAAGTTTGCGCCGTCGGCGGTGAGCTGCATGCCCAGCTGGCGCGCTGCGCCACGGGCCCGGTTCATGGCCGACGCTTCCTGCGCTGCACCCATGACCGACGCGTCGGTCATCGCGCTAATGGCTGCCGGGGATGTGGGGTCGATGCCGACAGCCGCTTGCCGACGACGCAGCGCCTCAAACTGGTTGGCCTGCGCCACGCCGAGGTCGCCCTTGGCGGCCATGGCCTGACGCTCCATCTCGGCGGGCTCGGAGTACTTCGACACCATGTCGTAATAGCGCTGCTCGGCGGGGATACCGAACTCCTTGTAGCGCTCCATGGAGAGGTCCATGCCCGCCTTGTTCGTGGCGTAAAGCTCGCCGAGCTGGCCTTGCGTCTTGGCAGACGCCTCAGCGCTCTGCCTCAGCAGCGGAGCCACGACCTCCATCTGGTATTTTTCGGCGAAGGCGATAGCCCTGTCGGCCGTCTCCGCGCTCTTGGCAGCGGCTGCGCCGATCTGGGGGTCGTACGGGTTATCCGTGCCTTTGCCGCCGCCACAAACGTACCTGCGATACATGCTGACAATGTTCCTTGTGCATCACATAGATGAAAACATCGCCGCCGTCGGCTGCGGCTTGCGCCAGCGTAGCCTCGTGGGTGAACCCTATATGCTTGATAAATCGGTGGCAGTCTACATTTGATGCTTCAACCCAGCACGTTACGCGCCGCACCCCGCACTGCTCGAACGGGTAGTGGAACACCCAGTACAGGAAATCCCTGTTCAGCCAGCGCCTGCCGGGCTTGGCGGCGCAGTGCATGAACATGTTCGAGCCGTTGTTCTCGACGTACAGGGTGGCCGCGATGACCTCGCCGTCCTTGCGCAGGACGATGCCCTTCTGCCTGTCGGCGCGGTAGAGCGAGTAGAAGCTGGTGATGAAATCCCACGCGGCCGGCTCGTCGGACGAGACCTCCAGCGTCACCGGGCGTTGACCCTGTCGACGAGCTGGTTGACCTTGGCGATCACGTCAGCAAGCGTCGCGTCGGTCGCCAGTGGCTCGATCACGCCGCCGCGCACGCCGCCCAGCATCTCGAGGTGCGTCTTGAGAGCGTCGAGGAATTGGGCCATCTCGCCCATCACCAGCGGGGTCGGCGGGATGCCGGGCTTTTTCACTGGTGCAGCTCCACCACCGTCGTGGCCAGCTGCACGGACCTGACGTCCATGGTGCCGGCGATCGCCACCTCCAGTGTCCGGCAGCGGAACGACGGGATGCGCACCGGGTCAAACGACGTGATCGACAGCGTGGCCGCCAGCTCCCCGTCACCGTAGAGCAGGACTTGCGCCGTACGCAGGGATGCCTGCGCCGGGAGGTTGGTCATGCGGCTGCCGTTGACGTCGTAGGTGTTGAGCGCCGTAGTGTTGAGAACGCCGTCGAGGGCCCCGCCTGCGAAGATCACGGCGTTGGACGCGGAAACCGCGGCGACCGCGGCGGCGTAGTCGGCGGCGTTGTTTTGCTGGTCGAAGTTGGCGTCGAGCTTCAGGGCCGAGAAAGTCGTGCCCTGCGGCAGGACAAAGCGCTTGGACTTCCACTCGTACGTCAGGGGGTTCAGCTCGTCGGCGTCGGCCTCGTAGATTTTGTTGTCCAGCGGCGAGACGTAGTAGAGCTTGGCGTCACGGCTGTCGACGTGGACAGCGCTCGCCTGCAGCGACGCGTGCGACAGGGCGGGGATGTCCTGCCGGCTGATCACAAGGGCGCGCTGGTCCTCGTCTGTCGTGTTGTAGGTGCCGATGTAGCGGCCGTCGTAGATGACGCTGATCAGGTCGTCCGGGTTGACGTCCTGCCACTCGTCGCGGCGGTACAGGCCGGTCGTGATGACGCCGCGCATCCCGGCCCCGATACCCACGAGACCGTTGGGGCTGGCGTAGACCACGCCGAACTCGTCGCTGACGATCGACCGGGCCGAGACGCAGGGCTCGAGGATCGGCACCCGCTCCATGGACATGAAGCCGGGGACGCCGCCGCTGATGACGTAGGGGTAGCGGTCGGTCAGGACCACGACCATCGAGCCGTAGACGCCGAGGCCGACGATCGGGGAGGGCGTGGTCAGGACGTACCTGATGGGCCACGCGTGCGGGTAGTAGGGCTCGGAGAAGCAGATGGTGTTGCCGGTGAAGCCGACCAGTGTGCCGCCGGGCAGGGCCTGCAGGCCCTCGAGGTCGGTGGGCGGCGGCAGCCAGCCGAGGGTGGGCAGGACTTCGCCGAGCTGGGCGGCGGTCTTGGTGTCGTTGTAGGTGACGGGCAGCGAGGCTGTCGTGATCTCGGCGACAAACTGGTAGCTGTCCGTCGTCGCCCCGGTGACCGTCCGATAGATGCGGATAGCGTTGATGCCGTAGTCAGGGGGGGCCGCCGGCGGGGCGGTGAACGCTGACACGTTGCAGGTATCGCCGGTGTAGATGGTCACGACGGACGAGGCCGGCGACGGCGCGCTCTCTTCCCGCAAAGTGCCGAAGGTCGTCACGTAGGTGTAGACGTACGCGCGGCTCTCGGGGTCGAGCGTGCCTGTTCCGGAGCGCGCCACGGTTGGGGCCACGGTTGGGGCTGGCACACCCATGGGTCGGCTGGCCCGGGGATAGACACCCGAGCCAGTCGACACCAAGCTGTAGTTCGTCTTCTTCGGCCCCCCGTCGCCGGTGTAATAGAGCCGATAGTCCGTCAGGTCGGCGGACGGAGACTGCACCACATCAACGACGCTGCTCCATGTCAGCCACAGGGCAGCGGCGTTGCTGTAGTATTTGTAGATCGTCGCCACGTTAGTCAACGGCGGCGTCGCCGTGTTGTGACCGTTGTACTCGTCGGCGGCGGGGCCGCGCCAGTAGCGCAGCTCGCGGGAGTACAGCTTCACATTATCGGCCGTCTGTGCCTGCGTATCCCCAAGCATGGTGGCGGACTGGCGAGGAGCCAGTCCGTCGAAGCCCATGATCTTGAGGGACGGCATATGCGCAGGTTACCGTGGGCTGTTGGGGGGGTTGATGCCGGCGCGGAGCGTTGCCCCTAGCACGGCGGTCAGGACCAGCTGGGCGGTGTCGGCCAGTGAGGCGTCGCCGACAAAGTAGGTGGCGACCGCGCTGAGCACGGCCACGGCGGCGACGATGTAGGTCTTGTAGCCAGCAAACATGGTGGTCTCCTAGAGCGTCCCGCCGTTTTGGAAGTAGGAGAGCGGGTGGCCTCCTGTAAACTGGAAATGCGCCATCTCCTTGAACCGGAGCCAATCGCCGGCCCACTCAAGCCCTGCAGCCTTACCATGCGCGCCGACGCGCTGCCAGAGAAGACCGTCAGCGCCGGCCGTGCCCCACACAGGCTTACCCCCGCGCAGCGGGACAACGTCCAGCGCGAGGCGGTAGTTATGGAACGACTGGCCGGCCTTGGCGTTGGTGACCTTGCGGACTTTCGCACCGTTCTCCCACAGGACCGTGCGGCCCCGGGCATAGAGGCGGTTCTGCTCCTCCGCGTCGCGGAAGGTGCAGGTGACCAGCAGGTCGATGTCGTCGGCCGCGCAGCGCTGCAGGAAGTCCTGCGCCATGCGCTTGACCGTGGGGTGCAGGACTTCGAGTGAGCGGCTGCTGATCATTATGCGTCTCCGATGGTGAGCCAGTGGACATAGACTGTGCCGCCGTCGCTGCCGCTACTGTCGACGCCCACGTTCATCCCGGTTGTCGTGACCGACGTGAAGTAGGGGGCGCAGTTTTTGCCGCCGCCTCCGGTCGAGGTGTAGCCGGTGTCGATCCCTAGAAGCACGCGGGTTGTGGTATTGGCGTAACTAGTGGCGAAGGCCACGGCCGCCGGGTATATCGCTGTGTTGCCGACCGTGCAAAGCACAGCACCCCACTGGATAAGCACGCCGCCCACTTGCAGCTTGCCGGGGTTGTTGCCGAGGGTCTGCGCGATCCCCAACGCGATGCGCGCCTCAGCCGCCGTCTCGCCGCCCGTGCCCCCCGACGCGACCGGGAGCGGATCAGACAGGCCGGTGATGGTGCCGCCGGTGATGGCCACAGCTGACGCGGCCTGCGTCGCCATGGTGCCGAGGCCGAGGTTGGTGCGGGCCGTGGCGGCCACCGCAATGTCCGACAGGTTGTTGGTCTTCACCAGCGCGCTGTCGGCAGCGAGCAGCGGGCCGTAGGTCACGCCGTTGACGCGCACATACAGCCCGGCCGTGGTCGTCCACATGTCGCCGTTGGCGAGGTTGGTCGTCGGCGCAGCACCATGCGGCAGATTAACCGACGCGTAACCAGACGCGCCGGCGTCCGGGGTGGCCCCTTTGATCGTCCGGTTGGAACGGATCGCCCCGCCGTTGAAGTCCACGCCTGCGGCGGGCATCGTGACGGCCACCGACCCGAGGGTGATGGTGTCGTCCGAGGTGCCGAACGTCATGTTGCCGTCCACCGTGAACGTGCCGGTGATGCCCACGTTGCCGGTGATGGTCCCGCCTGCCGTGCTCAGCTTGTTGGCCATGCCGGCGGCGGTGATGCGCAGCTCCGCTCGGCTACCGCTGATGTAACTACGCGCAGTCGTGCCCTCCTGCGCGCGGACGACTGTAAGTGCGTTGGAGACCCGTGCCGTACACTTGACGATCTCGATGTTGTTCGAGGCGTCGACGAGCGTCAGGTAGAAATACTGGCCGGCGCTGGGGGTAGGGAACGCGCTACCTGCTACGACAGATATGGACGTGTCGACCGCGCTGATGCCTGCCGAAAGGGTGGTAGTTGCGTTGTTCGCGAACAGGGCTGTCATTTATGCCACCGTGATCGACCACGTGATGGACAGGGTGTCCGTCTGGGCCTTCTGAATAACCGCAAACGTGGTCCTGCACAACATGTCGCCGCCTGACGAAGCGTTGAACAGCCCCACCTCCCTGATCTTGCCGGTGCCGACGCCGGCCGGCAGGGTGGCGGTGTAGGTCAGGACGCCAGCGGCAGCCGCAGCTGTGAACGCGTTGGCGGTGCGGGCTGTCTCGTTGGACAGGGCGGTCTGGGTCACAGCTGTCGCTGTGTCGGACTTGCCGACGGCGAGGTAGCCGACGGCCGCCTTCGACGGGGTCGCGAGCATGCGATCGGCGATCAGCACCTTGCCTGCCGTCACTACCATGTTCGTGGCCGTGATCTCTGCGAGCAGCGTACCGCCCGCGTTGCGGTGCTGGAGCACGACGCTGCCTGTCGGCGTGACGGTCTCCGCGAAAGCGTAGGCGTAGGCGATGTCGACGTCGGTGATGATCGCGTCGATCTCCGGCGCGAACGCATCCATCGTTGTCTTGGTGTCTACACCCTCGAGGCGCGCTGCGATGGTCATCCGGTGTGCGCCCCGCTCAGCAGGTTTGTCAGCCAGCCCTTGATGCCGGTGATGATAATCGTGCCGAACACGACGATCGCCGCCACAAACCCCATGCCCTTGGTCTTGAGGTCGAGGAGGCCCCGTACGTCGGCCTTCAGGCGCAGCAGCTCGCCCAGCAGGCCCGTGCCGCCTTTGCCGTCAGCGGACGGCGTGCCGATGGCGTCGAGCATCGCCTTGTGCTGGCTCTGCAGCTCATGCACCGCGCCTCGGATTTCTTCGCGAAACTCCGCCGCCTCCAATCGGTCGTGGTTCAGGGCTTCCTGCTCGCTTTTCGTCAACGCCATCCTTACCCCCGTCTCACGTAAATCATCGGTGCGTTAGTCGTCTGCCCGGTCAAGGTCGGGATCGTCGTCGGCAGGGCGCCGTAGGTGTGGGAGCCGGTCCAGTGGCTGATGCCCGTCGTGGCGGTCAGGGAGGCCGAGCCGTTGACGCGCTGCAGGGTGACGGGGTCCGATGTGTATGCGCGGACGGTGATGCCGTGCGACGCCACTAGCGCCAAAAACTGGTTGGGGCCCAGTCGCCGGCGCGTGCCGTCCGTCGAGAACGAGAACGCTTTGAGCCCTGCGGCGGTTGTATCGATGGTCGCACTTTCCTCAAGCAGTGCGCCGACGTTGCCTTCCGGCGTGCCTTGATACACCCCCAGCCGCAGGGACGACGCCGGCACCGCAGCGGTCACTTCGATGGCAGGGCCAAGCGACTTGACGTGGCCATCCCACCCGAGAAGGTACAAGGTGTCAGGGATGAGAATGAGCGTGTTGGTCCCAAAGCCCAGACCCGTCGGCGGGTAGTAATCCACGCCGGAAATGTTGCGCAGCGACGGGCCGCGCAGCGGGTAGCGGTGCATGCTCCCTGACGTGTTCTCGCGCGTCTCGGCGTACAGCTCGGCGTCCCGGCCGTTGGCGTCGGTGACGGCGTACAGCCGGGCTTTTGTGCCCGGGCCCGGCGAGGACGGGTCGTCATTGACCCAGATCAAACGCCCAAACTCGTCGCTGGTGAGGGACTGCTTGCCTGTGCCCAGCACCAGATCGCCGACGCCGGGCAGGCTCACCGCATACACCGCGGCGCGGCCCGTCCCAATGACAGGCACGCCATCCAGCCGCAGCCGGCTAATCTCCGCGCGCTTGGCGCGGTTGCTGTCGGACCTGCCGATGCGGATGATCTTACCGCTGTCAGACGACGTCGTGTAGGTAGAGGTGACCACCTCCATGTCGCCGTAGAGGCTGTCGTAGGTGTTGTCCGTGATGCTCGACACGTTGTTGTCGGAGATGCAGCAGAGGTTGAAGTCCTGTATCCGGCCGCGAACGACGCAGCCGCTGTATTGCCGCGCCATGCCGATGTACGACTTGGCTGTCCCCACCTGCGTCGCGCCGTTGAGGTCGACCCGGACGTCACCCGACCCGACCGTGTAGAGGCGCAGCGCCGTGCCGTAGTCGCCGGCGTTGGTGTAGTCGCAGACATCGTAGCAGCGGATGGCCAAGTCGGCGAAGTCGATGTTCTGGATGTTCGGACCAGACCAACCGCCCTGCACCGCCACGTCGCCGATCGCGCGCCGGATTTTCGTGCCCGACGACGAGCGCGCAAGGCTCAGGCTGTAGCGATGGTTGTCCTTGAAGCGCAGGCTCCGCAGCTCGATGGACCGCGAGACGCCGAAGTTGACCTCGCTGCTGCAGTCGATGCCCGGGCCGTACTGTGTCGCGCTCGCGGTAGCGTTCGCCGCAACCGTCGTCGGGACAAGTCCGGTGATTTCCGACGTGCCTTCCAGCACGAGGTCGCCCGACCAGCCGACGTTGACCAGCGACCCACGCCACGGGCCCGACACCTTACCGATCTTCAGATAAGTGTACGTGTCTGCGTTTTCCGGGCCATACAGGGAGTATGGCGACGTACCGCTCTTCTGGCGGCCGAAGAGGTTGAGCGGTGTCGAGACAGGCTCGCGCAGCCCGGTCGAAGCGCCGTAGGCGATCGGGTTGATGTACTCGAACTCGATCTCGCGACGCACATTCGAGGCCGTGATGAATGGGCCTTCCCTCCAGACGGAGCCTACCGTCAACTTGCCTTTGACCAGCCCGTTGCCGGAGATGACGATGCCGCCCTTGTACAGCGAGCCCAGCGGGTTGTTGGTGGCGTTGTAGACCCCGTAGTCAGGATCGGCGCGCATGTCGGCGTTGCCGTAGGTGTTCTTGACCCGGAGGTCATCGAACAGCACTTGATCGTAGCCGGTGACCTCCAGCGCCGCCGCCGCCGCCGGGTCCGCGCCGGTGAAAGTCGAGAAGTCCCACGCGCCTTGGTCCTTACCTCCGTCGACAATGAACGTGCCCTTGAGCTGGAACGTCCCGCCGGTAGACGAGTTGGCTTTCAGGAATGCCTTGGTCGAAGCGCCACGTGCCGTGGGCGTAACCGCCGCTGCGGCTGCGGTCTGCTCGATCCCGCACAGGATGGTGACCGGCCCGCCGACAGCCTCGATACTGATCCAGTCGTAGGTCACCGACTTGATGGTGGACACAGCCGCGTTAATCACTGCTCCCGGCGTCGTGGGCCAGTAATAGATTTTGTCGGGCCCGCCCTGCACCTGAACCGTCAGCCGCTCTTCGGCGGCCTGCGCCAGCGCGGCAGCGAACGCGGCCGAGCAATCAGTCGTCCCGTCGCCAACCGCTCCGAACAGGCTCAGGTCCAGATACCCATTGGGGACGTGGTCCAGAACCCACCCGCCGTCGTAGACGTGCTTGATCGGTGCGTCCGACCGCGTGACCGTGGAGATGGGCACCCCGGCGCTGGTCTGAATCTTCAGCGACCCGCCGACCTGATCGACAATGACCTGCTCCAGCGTCTCGCCGGTCTCGGCAGTAGACGGCATGGCAACGGTCAGGGCGGAGCCCGCTGTGGTGTAGGCCAGCCGGGCGCCGAACAGCTTGCGATCGACGCCGTCGCCGCCCGTGGTGGTCGCAGAAGTCCACGCGCCGCCCGTGCCAGAGATGGACACAGCCTGCCCGTCCGCCGCCGGGCCCGTCGTCTTGGCGTAGACTGTCAGGGTCCGGCCAGACGAAATGGCGGAGAACGTGTCGTGGTCGTTGTTGCCGTTGTTGTAGATCGCGTTCGCGCCCGATACAGCGGTGGAGCCGCGACCGCCCAGCAGCTCGTTGTTGATGGCTGCACGCAAGCGCTTGATCGAGGTGGAGAGGCCGCCCTCCGCCGTCGTCGCAATTTTGAACTCGTCGCCCGATCCGGTGAGGGCTGTACGGGCGGTGTATGGCCGCGCGCCCGGCGTCGTGACAATCTGCCCGTTGACGAAACTGGTCCCGTACTCTTCGTCGATGACCGTGGTGTCGTCCTCGTCGCCGCCGCTGTCCATGATCAGCGTCGCGTTGGAGCGGGTCAGGAATGACGGTGCCGCCGAGAGCGGGACCACTCGGACACCGTTGGTCAGGTTGATCTGGTTCGACGCGCCGAAGCTCTCGTCGTCGATGGTCGTGCCTTCGGTGTAGCCGTCCGTCAGGAGGCGGGCATCCACTTCGAAAATGTTCCCGCGCGAGGAGCCGGAGATGGCCGCAATGGTCGCGTTGGTCGAGCAGCGCACGGGGGCGAAGCGGTTACCGATCGAGGGGCCGCCGACAAGGCCATCGGCCGGGAACTCGTACATGGTCGCCGATGTGTCGCCTGTGTTGAGGAGCGAGCCGGGACCGAAGGAGCAGCTATCTGCCAGCGCCAGACGCACCATTGCACTCGCCGAGGAGAGGCGGTTGCACGTGACGTCAATCCCCTCGAGCCGCAGCCGGTCGGCACCGTTGATGTCCACCGCCCTCAGCGCGTCCTGCGACACGGTCGGGGTTGAGGCCCTGTGCTGCGCGCTGATCCGGCCAACACTCAGGTCGTAGCAGTCTGTGAAATTGGCGACAAACTTGGAGCCCGAACCCGTCGCCTCGGTGTTGAGCACTTGGTCGACGGACGTGATCGGGCCCACGGAGCCGGTGCAGTGCACAAGCCCCAGCATGGACTGGACCTGCTCGCCCACCATCGGGCCAAGCGCGAGGGATGCCTCGCGCGCCTTGATGAACGGCCCGATGCCCCAGAACCGGGCCTGCACCGACCTGATCTGCAGAGCGGTGTTGACGTTGCCGGCGGCGGCGGAGCCTGCCACGTACACGCCGTGAGGCGCGCCTTGGCTGTCGCGCGTACCGTTGGTGTTGCAGGTCACCCGGTCGATGGTCGTCGCGACGCCCTTGCCGAGGTAGCCGAAGCGGATGTCGTCAGTCACTTCGACGCTGTCGACGTAGGTCCCAAAGCCGTAGACATCCTCGCCCGTGCGCGTGCCGCCTTGGTCGTTGATCAGGGCGACGAGGTGGTTGCCGCGAGGGCCAAGAATCTGGGTCCGGCTGCACCCGTCCATCAGCAGACCGGACGGCCGTCCGTTGGAGCTGATCTGGCCAAGAGTGGCGAACGGGCTGCTCGTGTAGACGGCGTTCCACCTCTCTTTGAAGGTCGCGGTCGACGTCCCGGAGTTGGATATGTTGACCCCGTAGGCGAGGTTCCACGCGTTGATCCACGCGATCATGTCGCTGTTTGCGCTGACCACCGCCGTGCCCGCGGCGTTGAGCGTGTGCGTCCACCCGATGTCCGGCCGGGCGATGCCTGCCAGAAACTGCTGTCGCAGGTCCATGCCGTGGATAATCAGCCTGTCCGTCTCAAGCATCCGCAACAGGCCGCGAGACGGGTTGTTCGTCGTCAGCAGCGCGCCCGGCGAAAACGCGAGGCCGCCCAGTCCCGAGATGTCAATCTCGGTCGGCGACGACAGCATGTCGAGAGGCCATGTCCCGGGCGGGATAACGGGGTACTTCCCCGCCAGCGCGTCGACCGCCGCCTGCAGGGCCTCAGCGCTGGCCATGTCATTGGCCGTCAAGGTCTCGGTCGCACCTGTAGGGATATAGGGCGCTGCCGGTGTCTGGACGCCGTCGACATTCGCCCTGACGTCGAACTTGAGCAGGTCGTAAACCGTCTGCGTCGTGTCGTCCGCGTAGTCGATCGTGATCTCGGCCTCATAGTAGCCGGGGTCGACGTTCAGCGCTCCGTTAGGCCACACGAACCTGACCCTGCCGCCTTGCCCAGCAGTCGTGACAGTCTCGTCAATCGACCCGTCCTCGGCCACCGCGCCGGCCAGCTTGATCCCCGTGATCTCCTGCAGCGTCTCGCCGTCAGTTGGACGGAACTTCAGCTTGACCGACGTGCCCCCTCCTGACACGTCGATGCCTGCGCGCGTGTCAGCGTCCACCAGCACGATGGTGATGTCGGGGCGGGTGTCGCCTTGGACGAGCTTGATCCGCGACATCAGACGATCCTCGGCATGCGCACGTAGACAGAGCGCCGGGTCAGGCCCTTGTTGCGCTCGATGACAGCCCGGTCGATGCCCGCCTTGAACTTGCTGGCGTAGTTCATGGCCTGCGTCGGGTCGTAGTAGGGCTGGTTGGGGGTGTCATACAGCCGGGACCGGGCCCCGTAGCCGATGACTTCCGCCCAGTACTGGTAGATGTTGTCGTCCACCTCGACGCTGTCCCGGGTCGGGCAGAGCGCGAGGTGCAGCCGCAGCGCGCCGGCGATGGCGGTGTCCGGCGTGGGCACCAGTTCGACATCGGTCGGGTTGTTGTGGGTAAAGAAGCAGGGCGTGCCGGTCTCGGTCGTCCAGTCCTTGTTGTAGTTCTCACGCAGCTCGCCGGACGTGACCGGGATCAGCCGGGCCTCGTCGTACCAAGCCGCGACGATCTGCACAGGGGTGGCCCCCTCGGGGGGCGTGATGTCGTAGGTGCCGACGCCGACAACCGACGAGATCGGGTCGTGGACGTACAGCCACATCTGGGTCTGGCGGCAGAACTCGATGCAGGCGTTGCGCACGGCGTTGACCGCCACGAACTCGGCGACGTCGTGGACGTAGGGCACCACCTCGGGGAGAAAGCTCTCGTATCGCGTGCTCACTTGGCCGTCCCCTTGCTCGCCGGGTTCGGCGGATAGAGCTGGAGATTGGGGTTGTTGGACAGCTGTGCCGCGTCGCCCTGCCCGAGCGCCTGCATGAACAGCTGGAGGTAGTTTGCGGCCACGCCTTGGCCGGCGGCGAAGTCGCCGTCTTTCTGGTGGGCCCGATACATGACGTAGTCGAACAGGGCCGAGTGATAGATTTCGCCCAGCGTCAGGTTGCTCGAGCCGGTGGTCAGGACAGGCGGCAGGACCGCGTAGACCATCTCCACGTGCCCGAGGCCGTTGTTCGGCGGGTAGACGTAGAAGGTCTCGGGCGACTGCGGCTCGTAGATGTAGTTCTGCACGATCGCGGACGCCGTGCTGGCGTGCCAAGTAGGCATGTAGCCGTCGAGCAGCTCCCGGCTGACGATACGGCAGGCCCGGCCGCCGGTGGTCAGGTCATCGGCGATGTTGCGGACTACGGTCAGCAGCATGTAGCCGTCGGAAGGGAGGGATTGCTTGGTCCCGGCGACCATCGCCACCACGTCGATAGTGCTGGCTGCGGAGGGAACATAGGACACAGCTGTGCGCTGTCCGTCTGACAGGTAGCTGAGCAGCTCGACGTCAGTCCAGCGCGGGGTAGTCCCGTTATCGACCAGCTGGTCACGGACCTTGTCGAGGATCGTCTGCGCTGTGACAGGCATGAGGGTCCTCGTAGTCAGGAGAGTAGGTGGTAGCCTACTCTCCTGCTTCGCGCCAGTGGTTTACAGGTACTGGCAGAGGACCAGCGAGGTCGACTTGATGGTGCTGTAGCCGTAGACGTTGAGGCCACGGATCAGGCGACCGAAGTCGAGCGGGTTGGCCAGCTCTTCGACCTTGGTGATCTGCGACGCGAAGGTGATCGCGGATTTGTGGCCGGCGATCATGGACTTGCGCGCCACAGCGTTGGCGGAGATGCCGGTGCCGGTGGTCGTGGTGTCGAAGTTCTGACCGGCCGCGGCGGTGGGCAGCAGGTTCGAGACGTACAGGTTGAACCTGTCGATCATCCCGATCTTGCCGTTCCGCAGGATCGACTGGCTGTCACCAGTGATGTACGCCTGCCGCAGGTCCGAGTTCATCAGCAGGTTGCGAACAGCCGGCGTGATGATCAGGAAGCGGTCGCTGTCGGGGACGTTCTGCTCGTCCAGAACGGACGCCATGGCGGTCATGGTGGACAGGACGTTCGAGGTCGACAGGGTCAGCGGGGCACCGCCCGACGGGTTGGTGGAGGCATGGTAGGTGCCGCCAGCGCCGCCGAGGTTGTAGGATGCGGAGCGAACACCGGCCAGCGTGCCACGGTTGTTGGTGGCAGCAGCGGTGTCAGCCGACATCTTCAGCAGGTCGGTGTCGATGGCGATGGCCATCTGCTTCGACGCGTCGTCGGTGAAGTGGTTCATCATCTTCGGATTGGACTGGTATTCCAGCACGTCCGAGACGGTGACGCCGAAGTACTTCGCCATCGAGATGTTCAGCTCGGTCTTGTCGGGGGTGGGGACCTCGTAGGAGAGGGTCGACCCGACGGTGTAGTTGCTGATCGCGATGGTCGGCGCGGTGTTGATGATGACCTTGTCGCCGAACGACTTGATCTCACCCTCGTAGTTGGTGTTGGCGATGTCGCCGAACACGGTGGTGGCGTAGAACTTGGCGTTCAGCTTGGACGACCACAGGGTCGGGATGAACGAGCCGCTATAGGCGGGCGAGGTGTTGAACGCGCCGGACGACGTTGCGCCGCCGGACGTGCCCGAACCGTTGACAGAAATGGCCATAGTCGTGATCTCCGAGAGGGGGTTGGGACACCTCGACTATGGCTGGAGCCTCACGCTGTGAGACGGCCTTGGGCCATTGCGAGGTCGATTTCGGCCTCAATACGCAGCTGCTCGGTTTCTTGGCCCTTGTACCTGCCCTTGGCCACGTCGGTGTAAAACGACTGGACCTCGGTCATCGACCAAGACTTGGCAGCATTCGACGGGGTGGCGGCGGCCGAGGCCCTCGCCGTGCCGGGCGCTGTCTGGGCCTGCAGCTCTCGCGGGCGAGCCGTTTGCGCGGGGCTGGCGGGGGTTGTCGCTGGGCGACTGCCGGCCTTGTACGCGTCAAACAGCGCTGCCGTGCGAGCCACATCAAAGCGTGCAAAAGCGTCGTCGAGGTACGCCTGCCTGACCACCCCGCTGAGCGGGTCTGTTTCCAGAAGCCAGTCAAGGAACCCTTGGTCCGCGTTCACCTCAACGTAGTCGGGCACGGAGCCCGCCAGCTGAGAGAGGTAGGACTGACGCTGAGACATGCTCTGCTGCTCAGCAACGCCACCGACTTGCGCCTTGAGGTGCGCGTTCTCCGCTTCCAGCTGGGCCAGTCGGGCGTCGTTGGCTTGGGCAGCTTCCTGCGCCGAGCGTTTCATCAACCCGATGAGGTCCGCGCCGTAGGCTTCGACGTCGGCGTCGGTAACTAGCGACTGTGCGGGCGCTGCCTGTGGCTCCGCCTTGGGGGCGGGAACCGAAGCGGCGGTCAGGTCGTTAACCTTCTGGGTCAACTCACGGACCTGCGCGTTGAGCCGGGGAACCTCCGCGTTGTACATGCCCTGCAGGCTGAGATAGCGCTGCTTGAAGGTCAGTTCTTCGGCGGAAGGGTCGGCTGCCACCGGGGTGGCCGCGGTCGCCGGCGGCTCCTGTGAGGTCGCTGCGGGTGGGTCGGCGGGGGCGTCGTCTGCGGGCGGTTGGCTCTGGGCCAGCTGCTGCTCGATCAACTCCGCTGCGTCCAGCTCTGCTTGGACCTGCTTGGGAAGCGCCATTTTAGTTCTCCTGCTCCGACTGCGGCTTGGCCGCCTCACGGTCTGCTGGGGTTAGAGCGTTGTCACGCCCAATTTGTCGAGGTCGTCACGGGCGTCGCGCACCATGGCCTCCAGCTCGTCCAAGCACTTGGCGCGGCCCTGAAGCTGTCGGAGGGTCGCCTCGTCAGAGGCTGCCACCAGTCGCTCAATCACCTTCGCCCGTTCCTCGGCGAGGAAACCGCTGAACACCTTCCACTCATTCATCCGGCTCAGCAGGTAAACGCTTCGCAGGACGTCAGCTGGGGGTGTCAACAGCATGGTCGGAACCTAGCGCGCACTTATTACAGCCGTCAATGGCTAACTTGACGGCGGGCTGAAGTTGTCGGTTGTCGGCGCGCCGTCGGCGAGGGTCTGGCCGGAGCCCATCCCTTGCGGGGCGGGAGGCGAACCCTGCTGCGGCTGCTGCATCATCTGCTGCGCGAGGAACTTTTTGCGCAGGGTGTCGAGCGGCGGCACCACCTTGTCGGTGTCCATGTCGAGGTTCTTGGCGGTCTCCCGCAGGATGGCCGCACGCCCCTCGACGCCCACGATCTGCATGTCGATCGGGTTGGACGTCGCCATCAGGAACTCGTTCCGGCGCAGCTGCGCGGTTTCCTTGGTGATCAGCGACGCCGCGCCGCGGGCCACGATCTTGACGTCACCCTTCAGGTCAGGGTCCTCGGCGAACTGCATGTTGTGGTCGTAGAGCCGCTCGAGCATGGGGGTCAGCACACCCATGTCGATGTTCGAGATGACCTGCTTGATGGACTTGCCCGCGTTGCTCATGAGCATCGACAGGCCGGACGCCGTCCGCCCCGCGCCGCCGGCGTTGTCGCCGGCCATGTACTTGGGCAGGCCGGAGTACTCGTCAGCCAGTGAGTTGAACTTGTCGAACACGGCCATCAGCTCGCCGATACGGCTGTCCGGCTGGAAGAAGTCGATCGGCCGGGAGTTGCCCCCCATCGGGTCGTCCTTCACCTGCCAGATGCGCCACGGCGTCACCTGCTGGATGTCCTCGCCCGTCGCCAGCCGGCTGACGTTGACGGTCACCTGCGGGCCCGAGGCGATGCCCATGTTGTTGACGATGGCCCGGGCCGCCGCATTGATCACCGTCTGGGTGTCGGCCAGCAGGTCGGCGATGGAGTTGCCCCACCAGTTCCCGGGCACGTCCTCGTAGGACGCCTTGTAGTAGGGCTTGCGGCACAGCGGGTCGTAGTTGAGCACCGCCTTGACGACGTAGGTGCCGACCAGCCACGCCTCGATGTGGTAGTCCTTCAGCGGGTCGGGCACGTCCTTCTCGTCCATGCCCCAGTCCAGCAGCTCTTGACCCTGCACCGGGCCCCAGAACTGCAGGGCGTCGATCAGCCCCTCGGAGTTTGTCGAGGTGGCCGTCTGGCCCAGCCCCGTGGCGTCGGCGATGGCCGTGGTGTCGATGGTCAACCAGTCGCGCAGGCCGCCCTTGCCGTAGGCTTCCAGAGCCAGCCGGATTGCCCCCTCGTCATAGCCCTCGACCCCGACCATCTCCAGCAGGTCCTGACGGGACAGCTGGTGCTTCTCGATCAGGTCGCCCTCGTTGACGTCCGTGGCCTGCGGCGACGGGTAGATGTTGAACGGCGACACCCGCTCCCAGCACGACACAAGCTCCTCGGTCATCTGGGCGATGGACCTGCCTGCCGGGCCCGGCACCCACTTCAGCACCTTGCGGCGGCGGATGACCGGCCCTTTAAGGATCGCGCAGGGGAATGTGGTGATGTCGTCGACGATGGCGTCCAGCGCCCGCAGGAACCCGCCCTCGACAAGCTGGTCTTCCATCTTGTCGGCCATCTTCTCAGACCGCTCACGCGCCTCGGCCTTGGCTTTTGCCAGCGCCTGCTCGCGGACTTCCTCCATCATCTCCTTGATGGCCGCGTCGTTGGGCGGCTGGCCCTGCATCGACGACTGCAGGATTGCCTGCGCCACCTCGGCGACCAGCGCCTCGTTGTCCTCGGGCGGCAGGTCCGGCACCGGCGTGGGTCGCAGGGTCCACGGGCGCTCGGTGCCCGTCGCCATCAGCACGTCCCGCAGCCAGCTGGCCGCGGCGCGGCATTTGACGGATGTCATGCCAGCATAGATGTCCGACCCGCCCATCGCCATGATGGCGCTGAGCTTCTCGGGCTCGTACTCCCCGCGCCGGGCCCGCATGTTTGCGAGCATGCGGTCCTCGACATCGCGCCGGGCTTCCCGGGCGTGGTCCCACTTGCGGCGGATATGGGCGGCGATGCCCGTGACCAGTGGCGCGGCCTGCCGGACCTCGGCGTTGCGGCGCTCCTCGTCCTGCACGACGGCCAGCGACACCGCCTTTAGCGGCCCGATCGAGATGGCGGCGTTGGTGTTGGGCATGGCCATCTTAAAGTCCTGTCGCCGCAGTCTGGAACGCCGTCATGGCCTCGTAGAGTGACAGGTGCTGCTCTGCGGTCATGCCTGCGCCGGCCACCACGTAGCCAACGGTCGCGGCGCGACCGTTGGCATAGTTGCCTGCCGAGTTATAGCAGCCCACATAGTGCTCGACCGTGGGCAGCGCGCCGTTTGCTGTCCCGAGCGTCTGGGCCCCCGATGCTGACACGATCCCGTTCTTGTAGCCGAGGCCCTGTGTACCGCTGCTCTGAGCGCACGTCAGCCCGACGCTCGTCGTCACCGACGTGGCCAGCGGTATGGTCGCCGAGCTAAGCCCGGCCTGCGCCACACTTGACCCGTTGCGAGGCACCAGCAGCTGGCCCTGCGTCGGGCCGTTGTATGATCCCATGACCCGGGCGTTGGCCGCCCCCACGTTTGTGCGCTCGTCAGCTCCGATGAAATAGTCGCTCGTCGTCATGACCGTCGCCGCCGACGGAATGAACCCCGTCCGCACGTAGCTCGACGTGCCGTTGAACACATACCCCGTTCGGGCCGTAAACGTCGGCGAGCCTGTGGTGGTGATCGTGCGGCTGGGCAGCGCCCAATCCTTCACTTGGTCCTCGGCCCACACGCCGTAGACCTGCAGCATGTCCAGCTTTGCCAGCACGCCGGTGGCGCGCAGGGTTGCCAGCGCCGCCGACACCGCGCTGAACTGACCTCCTGTCAGGGGTGTGCCGACAGCGGCGGCGTAGGCGTAGGCCGCCGGGTCGCCTCGACCGCCGGCCCGGGAGACGCGGCGTGCGGCGAGCATTAGACGCCCTCGCCGACCGAAAGGACCAGCGAGCCACCCGTGGTGTCGGCGATGTAGGCCAGCGTGCCCCCGACCTGCGGCACGGCGAACGCCTGAGTGGTGTACGGCTGCACGGCCATGACATTGCCGGCCCAAGCGCCGGGCACCGCCACAGATGCGCCGTACTTGAGATAGACCGGCTGCGGGCCGCCGTTGTAGGCGACCAGCACGCTCGCGCCCACGGGCACGGTCACGGTCTGGGACGAGGTCGTGCTCGTCAACTTGCTGGTGGACAGCGGCGTGAACGGTGTCATGGCAGGTCCTGTATGAGGGGAGTGCGTTGTCGCACGCTACCATGCGCCGGGGGGTGGCGCAATGTCACGTCCAGCCGACGTGGCTGACCTTCACGATTTCCCGCCGGGCGTCGGTCACCCGGCCTGTCATGTCCCCGCCGTCGGCGTGCAGGCAGGCGTACTGGTGGGCGTCGGCGATGTGGCTGTCCGGCCCCTTGTCGGGCGTCGGCTCCACGTTGCCGTCCTTTTTCATCTTGTAGCGGTAGCCGCCCCGCATGGCCTTCACCAGCGGCCGGCACCCCGGGCCCGGGTCCAGCAGGTATGCGGCCTTGCCGTCGATCTGGCGGCTGATGAACTTCTCCACGGCGTTGACCCGCGCCACGATGCTGTTCGTCCGCGCCGGCAGGGCGTGAAACCCCTCGGCCCGCAGGATGTCGTAGCATGTCCGCTCGTCGGTCTGCGAGCGCTGCACCCCGGCGGGGTCGCCCACCACCACGGCTCGCAGGCCCGGGTACTTCTGGGCCAGCAGGGGCTTGAGCTTCTCGTTCAGGAACCGCGTCAGCCCCATCCCCTCGCTCACGAGGCAGTCAAACGTCAGCAGCCGCCCCATCATGTCCACCTGCGAGATGCAGCAGGCGGGGGTGAGCCCGAAATCCATGCCGATGATGAGCGGCCGCTCCGTCGCCTTTATGGGCACGAGGGGGTTCTTGGCCACATGGAAGTCGGCCTTGAAACTGGGGAACACCGGCTGCCCCGAGAGCGACCGGCCGAACTTTGCGTGGATGTAGACGTCCACCCAGTCGGGGGACTTACCCTCGGCGAGGTTCTCATAGTAGTTCTGGGGCAGGTGCTGCACCCAGTCGGCCTCGGGGCTCAGGCCCGACGGCTGGAAGAACACCTCGGCGTTGACCGGCGGGTCGCTAAGGAACTTTTCCCAGAACGTGTCGGCATCCGGCGGGTTTGTCGCCCCCCACAGGTGCTGGTTCGGCGTCCCGTCGTCCGTCACGCACCCCTGAACCGGGTTTCCCTTGGCATCCACGCCCCACTCTGGGCGGTGCGGCACCATCATCCCGTCGGGATAGCGGCCCAAACGGCCCTGCAGGGCCTCGAAAATGAGGGGGTTGATCTCCCGAAACTCGTCCATCACACCGAAGGAAGCCTGCAGGGACAGCAGCCGCCGGACGTCATTTGTGTCGTCGAGCCCCCGAAAGAGCACCTCGCACACCACGTCGTCGAACCGCAGCTCGAACTTGTACTCGGTCTTGAGGTAAGTGCCGGCGATGTCTGGAGGAAACCACTTGAAAAGGTCCGGTATCGTGGTGTCCCGCAGCTGCTCGCGCGTGTTGCGGATGACGATGGCTCGCGAGCGTCGGATACCGTCGCGACAAGGGGCCATGCGCTTGGCGTGGTAGGCGATCTTCATCAGGGCTGCCGTGGTCTTGGTGCTCCCGACTGGCCCCACCGCCAGTGAGATGAACTTCTCGCTGGTCAGGAAGCCGGAGATCGACGGCGGCGGGTTGTAGGTGAGGCTGCTCACTCATAATCCTCCGGCAACGCCAGCTCGGCGTTGGGCGTGCGGCTGTCGTGCGTCAGCCACGCTGGGGCCGGCGGCAGCGCGTCGAAATCCACCTCCAGCGGGGGCGGCTGCGGGGTCATTGTGCCCTCGATCACCACCGGCTTGCCCCCGTTGGGGCTCGGCACGTTGATCGTGATGCTGAACCCCGCGCCTTGTTGCTGGAGGACGGGCTGGTTCTTGGGCTTCAGGTCGCCCAACTCCATGAGCGCCTTGCCCATGTCAAGGAGCACGGACGTCGGCGTCTCGTCGCTGATCATCCGCGGATAGACCTGATCCAGCCATTTCTCCACCAGCACGCGCGCCTTCTCGCGAATGAGCGAGCCATCGCGCCGGTAGGTGTCCATCACCTTCTGAAGGTCGTAGTCGGTGTCACTCATGCGCGCCTCAGTGGGTCTGGAAGTGCGCGTCCAGCAGACGCTGCAGGGCCGGGAGCGACATCTCGCTCATTTCCTCGTGGGTCGCCACCAACGGGCTGCACCAGCAGTCGCCGTTGCCGTTGAAACGGTGACCATGGCCCGGCCGGTGAACCACGAAGGCGTCGCCCTCCAGCATGATGTACTCCATCAGCGTCTCGGCGTCGATGGCGAAGGTGCGGCCTGATGTATTCGCCATGGGATCGGCCCTCTTTGGGGGAGTGTAGGGTTTTGGCAGGGCGCGGGCAAGGATGTCGAGGGCGGGGCTGCGAAAGTGGCGGGGTGTGGGGGTTTTATGGGCTTTTTGGTGGGAAAAGTCAAGAGGTTGACGGTTTTTGGGAAAAATAGGGGTCGCGGTTTATGGGTTACTTAAGACCCCCCTGCCCTCGGCCGCCCGCGGTCCCACCCCTCCCCCCGGCCCCTCACGGTGGCACGCCTTATCCGCGCAACCTATCCGGTCCCCTGCTAACCCCTTGAATTTGCTCACAAAAAAACGCGCTCGCTTCCCTGTACAGGAGGCGAGCGCGCGAAAATTTGGACAAAAAAATACCCCCCGGCCGCGAGGCCGGGGGGTGAAGGGTCCGGTTAGACGTTAGACCTTGGGTGCTCCGCCCTTCACGCCCTTGGCCTGCTTGGCGGCCGCGCCGTCGAAAGAGGTGAAGTACGCGAGCACCATGGCGCGGTTCGCCAGTACCACGTCGATCACCTTGCCAAGGGTGACGCTGTCATCCGCCAACCCAAACAGGAGCGCGCCGGCCGCCAGCAAGTCGGTGCGGGTGGCGACGACGGGGGGCGTGGGCGTGAATTTGGGCCCGGGAGCCCCAACCTTTTGCCCCGTCTCAAGACCTTGCGACTTGGCGAGCACGCCCTTGCCTTCGGTCGCCTTCGCCTTCCGGCCGCGCTGACCCGAGCCCGCAAGCGCCGGGATCACCCCCGCCGTCCGCAGGGCTGCGTTGCGCTTGGGGGAGCGCTTCACAATACCCTTGGGCTCCGCATCCGTGAACGTCACGGTGACGCCATGCGAGGCGCACAAGAACAGCGCCTTAGCGCCGGTCTTGAATGACGCCACAGATGCCACGACGGCCGCGTCCAGAACCCGGGTCAAGATGGGGTCGATCTTGGCTTGATAGGTATCGGCCGTCATGAAGGCGAAACCGGGCTTGGTCGCCCAGTCCGCCAGCAGCGCCTCGATCTGGCCCGTAGCGGTTTCCTTGGCCTTGGCGACGCTATCCGCGCCAGCCTTCGAGGTGGCGGTTAAGGCGACTTCGAAAGCCTTGAGGTCCGCGACAAACGGACCCTTGCTATTGTGGCCAATCCCGGCCCGGACCTTGGCTGCAGTGTTAGCGGAAGCCTTGGCGGCGGTCTTGGCGGTCTTGTTGATGGCGTTAGCCATGGTGAGGTCTCTTTCGGTTTGGCCGGTCGCGGAATGCGCCGGTCACAAGTAGATAGGGCCCCATCCGCCCACATTCAAGGGGGCGGCATTTACCGGGTAAATGCCAGCGCCGCGCCGCCCTAAGAGGAAACCGCACATGTGTGGGGCGCGCGGGCCGGGCAGGCGTAGGCGGGCATATGTGATCGTGGGTTGCACGAAAACATACCCGATCTGGGCATACCGCATCGAAATGTGGATAGACTGGGTTTCATTTTTGGACGGTGGAACTATTTGAAATACCCGATCAGGTTGCGAAATACACCCGGGGGCTGCATACATTAGCAACTGCGCATAAAACCCCGGCATGTATAGCGGAACATGTGGCCGGAGGGCGATATTTACGGTTATAAATCGGTCACAGGGAAATGAGCCGGAAATCCTTACGCCACGGGGGTTTGCCGGGGTCCGGGGCGGAGCCCCGATATTGGGCGACAATTGTGCAATTGGCGACGGGTTACGTGTATGTCATAAGAATCAACCACTTAGCCCGAACGGGTACCCTGCTAGGTGCGATGCACGCGGGGGGGCCGGCGGGAAGCCATCGGAGAAATCCAACGAAACCAATGGGTTAGGAAAAAAGATAAACCACAAAAGCTGTATTCATTGATTTGTTAGGTTGTAAAACCAATCCCACTTTTTTTGGTCCCTAATTTAGGGTTGTTTGGATGTGACCGTCCAGTTTACCCCCCATCCCGGCCAAAAATGGCCCCAAAACCCCGACACCCTCAAAAAAGGCGTACATCTTAGACATCTCTGGCAAGTCCCCGAAATCCCTACACTTTTTCCTCCAAAAACCACGATTCTCAACCATTTTCAGCGCGCATTCGTCCCCCGGTGGTGTCCCCGGGCGCTGCGCGAGCCCCCTCGTGGCGTTTCCGCTTGCGCACCCCTAAAAATCACGCTATGTCTGTGGGCAGACATAGCGTGAAGCGATTTACCGGGTAAATGGTCAAGCAGTTGACATTTCCCGGCCCCGGCCATAATCTCGCTTCATGCCCCCCACACCCCGACACCCTACCAACCCTGCGCCCACACCTGAGCCCGCCTTCGCCCCCGGCGACTGCGTGGCGCTCAAGCGCCGTCTGGCCCGCACGGCTACGCCCATACCCCACGAGCCGGGGTGGCGTCTCTCTGGCTCCAGCTACGCGATCGCCAACATTCACCCCGAAGGCTCCGTGGGGTGGGTGGTGAGCCTCTACCCCCGCGCCGAGCCCACGCACCCCCTCGCCTCCGATACCTTCGTCATGACGCCTGCGTGGATCATCCGCATGGTCGATGGCACCCACAAGTGGGTCATCGGCGACGACATTTACCCGGTAAATCCCCATGACTGACCACGACCTCGCAGCCCCCTTCGCCCTAGGTGACGTGGTCACCTGCGCCAACCCGTGGCGGCTGGACAGCATCACGGCCCTGACGGGTGGTCGCCTGCTGCGCACCCCGCCTGTCATGAAGTCCCCGTCACTGCTGGTGGTGATCGACCTTGCCTCCAGCACCTGCAAGTGCCGGCATATCGTCAGCGGCGAGACGTGGTGGTTCGGCTACGACGAGCTCCAGAAGGCCCCCACACCCTGACATACGGCATCCAGCCGTGGCCCCATCCATTAACACAACCATTGACATAGCATCACAAATGTGCCATAATACAGGTTGTGTTGAGAGACCCCTCCCAACCAGTGCCGGGCCCGACCCATTTACCCGGTAAATCCCTGACCCTGAAAGGACTGACACCATGACCACCCCGAACAACGGCTATGGCTACCGCGACGCCACCGACATCCTCGACGCCATGATGGCGGCCATGCGCAACCCCGCGCTTGAGTGGGGCCACATCGTGCGCCGCATGGCGCTGGCGGGGCTCGACCTCGTCAACGCCGCAAACCGTGGGGTCGAGGCCCCTGCCGCCGAGGCGGAGGCATACCACCTGATCGCCCGTGAGGGCACCCACTCGCTCCCCTCGGGTGGCGACATGGCGGCCGACGGACGTGGCCGCTACGAGGCCGAGCGTGCGATCTTTCTCGCCATGCGGGACGCCGTCCGCCTGCACTGGCGCGTGGTAAAGGAGCCGGCCATCGAGGCGGAGACCCGGGCGCGGAACATGCGCCGGATGGCCGAGATACTGCAGACCACCGAAATCCACGGGGGCAAGGGCCGTGGCTGATTTACCCGGTAAATCCCGCCCACGCCGCATCAAAGCCCACAACGGGCTCAAGGTCGGCGACTATGTCGTGTTTGGCAGCAGGCGCCAGTGGTTCGGATGGGTCGTCAAGTTCGACAAGTACCATAACTCGGGCATCTGGTACGCCACCATGCGGGGAGTGGACGGCAACACCTCGAACCACCGCCCCATCCACCTGAGAAAGGTCCCAACCCCATGAGAGTTCACAATACCAGCCTGCCCGTCGGCTCCCTCGTCCGCATCGTCGAGGGGGCTACCCCCATCAGCTACGTCGGCAAGGTGGGGTGGGTCCTCGACGGCCTGTTGCCGCAGGTCGTCAGGTTTGTCGACGGTGCCGAGCAGCAGGCCATGTGGGCCCACGAGATGGAGATCATCGATGGCTGACATCAAGATAGGCGACGTCGTCGCCATCAACGACAACGCCCACTTCAAGGGGTGCCTGTTTGTCGTGGTCCCGTGGGGCTCCGACAAGCTGCCCGAGGGCACGCACGAGCGGTGGCTCAAGCCCCTGCTGCCGCACCCCGCCCTCGACGCCGGCGTCATAGCCCATGGGGGTTTCACCCATGTCAGCCGGCTGACCCTCGTGGAGAATGAGCCATGAAACGCGGCACAAAACTGTATGTCGGCCTGCCCGTGCGGATCGCCGACACCTACGATGCCTACGACGGCTACGGCGAGCCCGGCTGGGTGGGGTGGATCGAGAACCTGTTCAGCATGTACCACAAGGACGCGCTGACGGCGGTCGACAAGTACTCGGCCGAGGAGGTGCGGCTGGCTGAAGCCCAGCCGGAGTGGACCGTCGGCGTGCGGTTCGCGAACGGAGGCCGGGCCCACTACCAGATCAGGAACCTAGAGGCACTGGAGACCGACGATGACTGACTTCAAGATAGGCGACTGGGCCCTCGTGCCCGTGAAACAATACAGCCGGGGCCAGCCGCCCTTCGCCCTGCCTGCCGCCGGGATGGTGGTGGATACAGGTCCCGACGGCGTCAAGCTGCGGTTCCTTGGCACGTTCGATCCCTCGCTCGCCCAGCGTGGTGACCCGGACGCGTATGCCAGCGGCGGCTGGTGGTTCAACGCCAACGAAGTAACCCCCATGCCCCTAGACCCCGAAGGAGAATGACCATGGTAACCACGACCCCCACACCCACCCACCATACCCGCCCCGCACCCATGTCCGCCGACACGGTCAGGCAACTGCTGTTCCACGCCATCGGCGAGGCCCTCGACGCTGCCCATCTCTGGACGACCGACGCCAGTGACAAGGTGCGGCGGGACCTCGCCACCCTGCCAGACACCCTGCTTGGCGACCGCTCCATCTCGGCCGCCCACATTGCACACCGCGTGGTAGCGTGCTGGGACACAACATGCCTGCTGCGCATGGCCCACGAGCGGAGGCCACTGGCATGGTGAGGCTCAAGCCCGGCGACCTCGTCCGCTACAAGTACGAGGGGGAGGAGCTGGGGGTCGTGGTCACCACCCACACCGGGGACGGCACCATCACGGTGCGGTTCCTGCTGGGCGTACCCTACTGGTGGGACAAGCCCCGCCTCAGAGACTACCCCAACAGCTTCACCTTAGTAGAGGACCCGTATTTACCGGGTAAAACAGATGACTGACTTCAAGATAGGAGACGTCGTGTGCTTCTCCAAAGGCTTGCCGCCCAGTCCCGAGTACCGCAAAAGGTACAAGGGCATGGTTGGTGTCGTGATCGAGTATCCGCCCGACCCCCCCTACTCGATGCAGGGCAACACCCCGGTGCGCCCGCTGGTGGCCGCACCCCCCGTCCGGGCACACTTGAACGAGGTCGGTAGGGATTACCTGTTGCTCAAGACCGCATGGCTACAACTCGTGGAGAACCCAGATGGCACGTAAACCCAGATCGAAACCCGCCCCCTCGACCGAGCCCCCGCCCCCGCTCAAGGAGGGGGATGTGGTCCGCATCACCGAGAGCAGGGGTGAGGGCCACACCTACATCGTCCAGCACTGCATCCTCACGCCCGGCACCTACGGGCACTGGGTGGCGTCGATCGTGATACTGGTGGGCAACCCTGCGAGGGACAACTGGACACGCCCCGCCCCCGGCCAGCTCACGGAGATGCGCGCCAGCGAACTGACAAGGATAGGAGGACCCGATGACTTTCCAACCGGGTGATGTCGTCGTTTGCTGCACTGCCGGCCGCTACAAGGACATGGTTTGCGTGGTCGTCGAAGACCGCACTCGCTTCCTGAACGGAGGCGTCGCCGTCCGTCCGCTGTGCCCGACACCCTACGTCCGCGACTACCTGCGGGGACAGGGCCGCACCTACCTGTACCTCTCAACCGATCACTTCAAACTTCTGGAGGAGACCCCATGACCTACGTCGTCCTGTCCCCGCAGGCCAAGGACCTGCTGCTGTCAATAAAAACCCGGGCGCTCACCGCCCACAACACCACCCACGGGTGGACCACCGACACCATGGTAGCCCGGGCCCGTGAGGACCTGCGCCAGCTGGAGCGGGAGGTGCGTGCGGCCTTGAAGGAGCTGCCGAGATGAGTGAGTTCAAGGTCGGCGACTGGGTGAGGATCAAGGGCAAGGGCGTGGACGGGCCTGTGAGGGGGCACGTCGCTGTCGTGGTTAAGGCAAACAACCCGGGACACTACCCCTTGCTGCTCCGACTGCTGGTCCCGCACCCGGACCCACACAAGCGGGCGGAATGGCCGGGCAACACATGGCCCGCTCACGACCGCGAGGTCGAACCCCTAGAGATGGAGAACCCCGATGACCCTGCATGACACCTGCTCGCTTGCTACCCAGCGCGCGTTCTTTACCGAGGTGCTGACCGGCCAGACCATCACAGGTCACAGCCGCCAGCTTGCGGCTGACATATCAGGTGACACGATCGCCGCCGTAGCAAAGACACTGGCTGCCCAAGGTTACCTGAAGGCAGCAGCATGGCTCTACTCACAGGTCCCGGTCGAATACTGTGAGGGGTCTTGACATAGACTGCAACTTCTGCTATACTATTAAAACGATGGGAACACACCCATCGCCAACCCCGCCGGGATTTACCCGGTAAATCACTGAAGGAACTACCCAATGAAACCCTCCGACCTTTCCAATGTCCTCCGCGTCATGATCACCGGCCGTCGCACGGTCATGATCGAAGGCCCCCCCGGCGGCGGCAAGACGCAGGTGGTGCAGCAGGTGGCCAAGTCCATGGGCCTGCCGATCCTGCTCTTCCATGCGCCGACCATGCTGCCCGAGCATGTCGCGCTCGGCATGCCGAGCGTTGACCGCCTGTCTTATAACTTCATCGCCAACTCCTGCTGGCCGCTGGAGGGTACCGACTACCCGGACGCTGGCGTGATCCTGATCGACGAGGCCCCGCAGGCGGACAACGCCATACAGAAAATCCTCGCCAACCTTGTGCAGGAGCGGGAAATCCACGGGCACAAGCTCAAGGCTGGCTGGTCGATCGTCATGACCGGCAACCGCGCCAGTGACAGGGCCGGGGCCAACCGCATCCTGTCCCACCTGCGCAACCGCATGACGACGCTGACCTACGATGTCAGCCTCGACGACTGGGTGGCGTGGGCTATCCCGGCCGGTGTGCGCATGGAGTTGATCGCGTTCTTGAGGTTCAAGACCGACCTGCTGCACAGCTTCGACCCCAACCGGGACATCAACCCCACGCCCCGTGCGTGGGCCGAGGGTATCTCGCCGTTCATCGGCCAGCTGCCCGAGCACCTCGAGTACGAGCTGTTCGCCGGAGCTGTCGGCGAGGGCCCGGCCGCAGAGTTCAAGGCCCACATGCGGATGTGGCGTGACCTGCCCCGCATCTCGGACATCCTCAAGGCCCCCGACACCCACCCGGTGCCGGAGAAGCCGGACATCCGGTTCGCTGTCGCCAGCTCGCTGGCCATGGCCACCACCGAGGCGAACTTCGCCGACGTGATGACATTCGTGAACCGCCTGCCCGCCGAGTTCTCGGCGGTCGTCATCGGTGACGTGGTTGCCCGCCTGCCCAAGCTGCAGGAGAGCAAGACGTTCATCAAGTGGGCCATCACCACCGGCAAGATGATCGCCGGGGCCTGATACCCCATTTACCCGGTAAATCAGGGGCCCCATGGTGGGGCCCCGCACACCCAAGGAGACTACCACATGACTTCCCTCGCAGATCGCGCCCTCCTCGTATCGCTCAACATGTCGCAGTGGTCCGCCCGCAAGCTGGACAAGCGCGAGACCCTCGACGTCGCCGCCAAGCACGGCATCCGCAACGACGTGGCCCGGGTCAACAAGTCCCTGCTGCCCGGCGCTGCCAGCCTCGCCGACCTGCAGAAGCTCACCGGCGAGGTGCGCACCTACTTCCTCGCCAACACCCTGCCGTGGGGCCCGGTCGCCCGCATCTGCAAGGCGGTCGGCTACATGGCCTTCGCCAAGCGGCTCGGCGACTACAAGTCGCAGTGGGAGGGCGTCGCCGACCACTTCATGCAGGACTACCCCGCACTCAAGGCGGCCGCACCCCAGCGGCTGGGCGGCATGTACAGCGACGCTGACTACCCGTCGGTGTACGAGCTGCGCCGGCGGTTCCGGTTCGAGGTGGCGTTCATGCCGGTCGGCGATGACTTCCGGGTCTCGCTCGGCGACGACGCCATCAAGGACCTGCGTGAGCAGCTGACCGCACAGATCAGCGCCAACACCGAGGAGGCCATGCGTGAGGCGTGGTCACGCATCCACGACGTGGTGGCCAAGGCCCACGAGCGCCTGTCCGGCCCGGAGAACGTGTTCCGTGACAGCCTCGTCGAGAACGCGCAGGAGTTGGTGAGCATCCTGCCCAGCCTCAACCTGACCGACGACCCTCACCTCGAGGCCATGCGTGTCAGGCTGCAGGGCTCGCTCTGCGCCCACACCCCGGGCCAGCTGCGGGTCCAGCCGCACAAGCGTGAGGCCGTGGTCGACGAGATGGCCGACATGATGGCAAAGATGGAGGAAATGTATGGCGCTCGGTGAGTGGCGTCACCGCCGTCACGTCCGCCCCGAGGGGACCTTCAGCCAGTGGCACCCCGAGGTGCCACACCCCCCTCGGGTGTTCATCGAGCAGTGGGAAAAGAACTACTGGATCGTCACCCGTGTCGACCCGCTCACGAACATCCTGATCACCAAGGGCCGGGGCAAGACCATCTCCGGCCCCTTCCCTGACATCACCTCGGCCAAGGCTGCGTTCGAGGTAATGCAAGCGTTCGGCGCGCTTGACAGCTATGCCTATCCGCCGTAGTTTTAGTTACCCAATTCTTTACACCCCAACCTGAAAGGCTACCCCAATGTCCATGGACAAGATGACCAAGGCCCGCGGCCAGCTCATGCTCTGGCACGCTTTCTTCGCCACCCTCATGCTCAAGATGCCCCTCGTCGAGAGCACCACGATCCCCACCATGGCGACCGATGGCAAGACCATCTGGTTCAACCCTGCCTTTGTCGACAGCATGTCTGTCGACGAGACCGTGTTCGTCTGCTGCCACGAGGTCATGCACTGCGTGTTCCAGCACATGCTGCGCCGTGGCGACCGTGACCCACAGAAGTGGAACATCGCCGCCGACTATGTGATCAACGACATGCTGATCAAGGCAGGCGTCGGCCGCATGCCATCCATCGGGCTCAACGATCCTGACCTCGTCGCCCGTGGCAAGGACACCGTCGGCGTCTACAACCTCCTGCCTGACCAGCCCAAGGGTGGTGGCGGCGGTGCGTCCGGCAACGGCACGGCCTTAGACGAGGTGATGGATGCGCCCGGCGACCCGTCGGAGGCTGCCGCCATGGCTGCCGAGGTCAAGGCTGCCGTGGCTCAGGCTGCCAACGCCGCCAAGATGCGGGGCCAGCTGCCGGGCGACATCGCCCGCATGGTCGACGAGCTGCTGAACCCCAAGGTTCCGTGGCAGGAGGTGCTGCGCCGCTGGATGACGTCCAAGATCAAGGACGACTACAGCTACGCCAACCTCAACCAAGTCTACCTGACCTACGACCTGCTCGTCCCCACCCGGGACGGCGAGGGCATGGGTGAGGTGGTCATCGCCGTCGACACCTCGGGCTCCATCGGGGCCAAGGAGCTGGCCGCGTTTGCCGCAGAGATGCGCGCCATCCTCGGCGACTGCTCGCCCCGTCGCACCCACGTCGTCTACTTCGACAGCCGGGTGCAGCACCACGACGAGTTCGGCCCCGACGAGGAGCTGACCGTGGCTGCCCATGGCGGCGGCGGCACTGCCTTCTCGCCGATCTTCAGCTACATCGACAAGGCAGGCATCGAGCCCGCCGTGACCGTGGTGCTGACCGACCTGTGCTGCAACGACTTCGGCCCAGCCCCTGCCTATCCGGTGCTGTGGGCGACCACCCAGTCCGGCAAGGCCCCGTGGGGCGAGATCGTCGAGATGTTCTGACCCGGGATTTACCCGGTAAATCCACAGCTTGAAACACGAAGGACACCACTCTAATGTCTATCCCATCCCGTGGAGGGGTCACCCGCCAAGCCGGTTCCGAGGCGGTAGTATCACCGGCTGCGCTCGATCAGAATACTCCTTTCGCTGAGGCGAGCGCCGTCGCAGGGGCCGACGTTAAAGCCCCGCCCCGCCCGAGCATGGCGGACATCCTGAGAGGGGTGTCCCACCGCTACCACATCCCAGCGGGGCGCATCGCCGCCCCGCTGGAGCGCGACGCGCCCCGCCCCCGTGGGCTGATCGTGCTGGCCCGCAACGAGGCGTGCTGGCTGATGCGCCAGCAGGGCTACAAGTTCACGCAGATCGGCAGGTTCATGAACCGCCACCACAGCTCGATCATGCACAACTGCACCCAGCACGCAGCGCGGCTGGCGAGGACCGACGAGATGCCGTGGATCATCATGCGCACGTCGGGGCAGCGGGCCTACGCCGCCCCCGTCGGCTATGTGAAACCCTACACACGCTCACTCGACCGGGCCCGGCGCTGGCACACCTACGAGGCGGCGCTGCAGCTGTGCGAGGACAACGAGCGCGTCGTCCACGCGCTGGAGGTGACGTCATGAGCCCGCTACTCGAAGCCTTCGACGTCGAGACCACCGGGGACCGGGAGGGGGCAGGGCTACAGCCCTACCTCGCCCGGTCGGGCGCTGCCTACATGACCATGTGCGCCATGGCCTCGCCTGTCACCGGCGCTGTCTGCCTGCGCCGGCCGGACAAGGCGACCCTGCGTGCGTGGCTGGTGGACTGCGCCGATCGTGGCGTGACCATCGTCGGGTGGAACACCCCGTTCGACATGGGCTGGCTGATCGCCATGGGTCTGCGCGAGGAGGTGTTCGCCTGCAAGTGGGCCGACGCCATGCTGTGGTGGAAGCACTGCACCGCCGGCCACCCCATGGCTGACGGCGTGCCGAAGTCCTACGGCCTGAAGGATGCCGTCCGCCAGTTCATGCCGGGCATGGCAGGCTACGAGGACGGGGTTGACTACGACGACCTGTCACCCGATGGCCTCGACAAGCTGGCAACCTACAACAAGCGGGACGCCGTCTATACCCTGTGGCTGGCCAACACCTTCTGGCACATGATGTCACCCGAGCAGCGCGTTGCCGCCCGCATCGAGGCGGCATGCCTGCCCATGGTGGCCGAGGCCAACGTCGAGGGGCTGGTGGTTGACAGGAACGCAGCCGCCACGTTGGCGGAGAAGCTGCTGGATGACGCCACCCTTGCCCACGTGAAGCTGTCGATGGCATGCGGCGGACCCGTCGACGTCGAGGTGCTGGCGTCGCCGACCAAGCTGCGTGACCTGCTGTTCAAACAGTGGGGCCTCAAGCCTGTGAAGCAGACCGAGAAGGGGGCCGACAGCACCGACCGTGACAGCCTCAGCCAGCTGGCGTTCGAGGACCCACGCGCCGGCCTGCTCAACGACTATCGCGAGGCCACCAACAACCGCACCAAGTTTGCCTTGGGTGCGGTCAACTCGTCCAACTACAACGACGACGGCCGGGTCAGGCCCGCCGCCCGGGTGTCCGGCACCTACACTGGGCGCATGACCTACAGCTCGTCGATCCTGAAGGGCAAGGCGCAGAAGCCGACGGGCATCGCTCTCCACCAGTGGAAGCGAGACCCTGCCTTTCGTGACGTGATCCTCGCACCCGACGGCTACACCTTGATCGAGGCCGACTGGTCCGGGCAGGAGTTCCGCTGGATGGCGGTGCTGTCCAAGGACCGGGAGATGATCGCCCGCTGCATGCCGGGCGAGGACGCCCACGCGTTCATGGGTGCGGCCATCTCCGAGCAGAACTACCACGCCATGATGGACGCCGTGAAGGAAGGCGACAGGCAGGCCAAGCAGTACCGCCAGATGGGGAAGGTCGGAAACCTCTCGTGCCAGTACCGCACCAGCCCGCCAACCCTGCAGCGCGTGGCGCGTGTGCAGTATGGGCTGGACCTGACGCTGCCGCAGGCGCGCGCCATCCACGCCACCTACCGCTCGACCTATCCCGGGGTGCCCACCTACTGGGCCCGCCAGAGCAAGACCGCACGCATGGAGGGCTACGTCACCACCGTCGCCGGCCGGCGCATCCACACCGGCAAGGGCGACACGTGGATCAGGCCCGACGCGGCCGACCCCTCGGGCTGGGCCGACTGGTCATGGGCCATGGAGAGCACGGCTATCAACGGCCCCGTCCAAGGCACGGGTGCTGACCAGAAGTACCTCGGGCTCATGGCCCTGCGCGACTGGCTGCCCAAGTTCGACGGCCGGTTTTCGTATGAGCTGCACGATGGTGTGTTCATCATCGTGCCCGACCGCTACGCAGAGAAGGCCGCTCACCAGATCGGCCACCTGCTGGACAACCTGCCCTACAAGAAAGCGTGGGGCGTGGACCTGCCTGTCGCCTTCCCTGTCGACGTGAAGATGGGGAAGTCGTGGGGCTCGATGACAGCTGTTGAGAGGAGCTAGGCGATGGACATGGTGGGGCACTACGTCACGCAGCGGGACGCGGCACGGTTTAACAGGCTGCAGGACGAGGTGTACAAGCCTGTGTTCCGCATGATTGACAGGGCGGGTCACACGCAACTGGCAGCGCGTCAAGCGCTATCCCTTGTCGGCCTTCTGTTCGGCGGACTGTCTGTGACGTTGATCTGTCTGGCGACACTGGAGCAGCAAGGTGTGACCCGCGTCCACTGGGGCGGGGCCGCCGGCCTTGTCGGCGCGGTGGTTGCCATCGCAGGGTTTCTCGCCTTGAACTTCTGGCTGAGCCTGCGTCGCCTCCGCCGTGAGGCGGCCCTGCTCTGGGTGAAGATCACACTCAGTTTCCCCTACGCCATGGAGGCCGACGACTGGTGCCTCACGCAACTGAAGGAGCTTGCCTATGACTGACCCAACCAACCCCGAGAGAGGCACGCCCGCATGACCGTCATCGCATGGGACGGCAAGACCCTCGCCGCCGACCGCCAAGGCACGAGCGGCAACCTCATCCGCAAGGTCACCAAGATCGACCGGATGGGGAACAACCTCGTCGCGTTCGCCGGCGACCTCGTCTACGGCCACATGCTCATGCACTGGATGCGTGGCGGTGGTGAGCCGGCCGACTGGCCCAAGCAGCCCGGCGAGGAGAACTGGTGCGCCCTCACCGTCGTCACCCGGGTGTGTATCCTGCACTACTGCGGTGTACATATCCCTGCCGTGTTCCCGCTGGGTGTACACTTCGCTGACGGGGTCGGCCGGGACTTCGCGCTCGGGGCCATGGCTGCCGGGGCTGACGCCCGCCGGGCGGTCGAGATTGCCAGCGAGCTGGACACTTCCTGTGGAGGAGGGGTGGATGCCTACGAGCTTCTCTAAGACCCGCATCGACCAGATGGCAGCCCTGCCACTGGGCCAGTGGCGGCGGGTGCAGCGCATCGTGCGCGACGAGCTACGCCATGGGGATGTCCCCATGGAACGGTTGCACTACTTGTTCGAGCCCTGTAGTGTCAAGGTTATCACCGCCGAGCTTTGGCGGGTTACAGAAGTGCAGGTGCGCGTCCGTCGTAAGACACGGATTGTGCGCATGAAGGCTGAGCTACAAGACTTTGAGACCATGAGGCGCACCCTGTACATGCGCCGTCACCGAGCCAAAAAGAAAGCAGAGGCAGCCAATGAGCGCACTCCGAATACCTGACAACCTACGAGCAGAGCTGGACGCGACCGGCCTGCCGTGGGAGATCACTGCCAAGAGCAGGCACCGCGCCGTGGTGCCTGCCGGCCGGCTGGTGGGCATCTTACCGATGAACCCCCGCCTCTCCAAAAGCGTGGGCGACAGGTCATACATGAACCTGCTCGGCCAGATCAGGCGAGCCGCGAAAGAGCTGAAACAATGAGCCGCATTGCGTGGTCCTACTCCGTCCTCGACAGCTTCGAGACCTGCCCCCGTCGCCACTACCTGATCAAGGTCAGCAAGCAGGTGACCGAGAAACCCTCGGACGCCATGACGTGGGGCAACAGGGTTCACCAAGCCCTCGACAAGCGGCTGACCGGGCACACCCCCCTGCCCGACACCCTCAAGGAGTACGAGCCCCTCGCTGCGTCGGTCATCGCCCGGGCCAAGGGTGGCAAGCTGGTCAGCGAGCAGCAGATGGCCATGACCGCAAACTTCGGCGCGACGTCGTGGTTCGCCAAGGATGTGTGGGTGCGTGCTATCACGGACTTCACGATCTTCAAGGGGAACAAGGCGTTCATCGGGGACTGGAAGACCGGCCGGCCCACGCCTGCCTCCGCGCAGCTGAAGCTGACGGCCGGGATCACCATGCAGCTCAACCCCAAGATCGACAAGGTGGTCAGCGCGTTCGTCTGGCTGAAGGACGGCACCACTACGCCCGAGACCTTTACCCGCGAAGAGCTGCCCGACATCTGGCAGCACTTCGCCCCCCGTGTGCAGCGGCTGGAGATCGCCGCTCGAGACAACAACTATCCCCCCAAGCCGTCTGGACTGTGCAGGGCATACTGCCCTGTGGGTAAGCATCTTTGTGAACATTGTGGAGAATAACCGTGGCCCGCTTCATTCAACGAAAGGACATGCAGGTCCTTCAGTACATATCCCTCGGCCTGACGAAAGAGCAGGTCGCCCTCAAGATGGACCTGTCCATCGACCGGGTGAACAAGCTCCTGTCCTCAGCTCGCGAGTACAAGAGACGCCTGCCCGAGCTGGTGGGTGGGAACGACCCCGAGTTCATCAAGGCGCACCAGCAGCTGCAGCCACGCACGGCGGCGGCGCTCGAGCGTGCGGGTATCCCGCTCATGCGGTTCAAGGGACTGGAGCCTGACGAGATCACCTCAATACTGGTGGAAATCCCGCGCTTCGGCCCCCGCGCCATGCACGACCTGATCCGCCTTCTGCCGAAGCTGGTCGTCCGATGACCCCGGAAGCCAAGGTCAAGACCAAGATCAGGGCCTACCTCGCCAGCATCCCGGCGGTGTGGTACTGCCAGCCTATCGGCGGGGCCTACTCGTCCCATGGCGTGCCCGACATTGTGGGGTGCGTTCGCGGGCAGATGTTTGCCATCGAGGTGAAAGCCCCGGGCAAGAGCCGCACCGTCACACCCCTGCAGCAGCGGCAGCTGGAAGCCATCATGCAGGCGGGCTCGCTGGCCATGGTGGCCGAGAGCGTCGATCAGGTCATCGCTGCCTTCAAGGAGGTCGGGTTCCATGTGGACTAGCTTCATCGCCACCGTCGTCAAACTTCTGGCCGCCGTCGCCGCGGCCTTCCAAGAGCGACAGCTCATCAACGCAGGCAGAGCCGAGCAGTCGGCAGCCACACTTCAGGAGACAGTCAATGACCTCACGATCGCCGTACAAGCTCGGGATGATGCGGAACGCAACGTGGCTGCTGGCGGGGCTGGCCTTGCTCCTGATGGCAGCGTGCAAGACGACGGCTTCCGTCGAGACTGAGCCGCCGTCCGCCATGTGCGTGGCGTTCAAGCCGATCTACTGGTCGAAGGATGACACCGTCGACACCCAGAAGCAGGCTGTCGCGCACAACGCCGCGTGGAAGGCGCTGTGCTCCAAGTGATCATCTCCCGCAAGAGCCAGAAGCTGGTGCTCAAGCTGAAGGACCCGGCCCGGGTGACGACCGTCATCCCGTCGGCCAAGGCGTTCGACTACCACGGCATGACCATGGTCTCTGTCCCCCACAACGTGGCCGAGACCCGGGTGCTGCGGAACCTTGGCATCAACGCGCCGTCGCCGACCGAGTACCACTATGACTGGTCCGGCGAGTACAAGCCGTTCCATGCACAGCGTGAGACGGCAGGGTTCCTGAGCCTCAACCCCCGCGCCTTCGTCCTGTCGGACATGGGGACCGGCAAGACCCTGTCCACCCTGTGGGCGTTCGACTACCTGCGGTCCATCGGGATGGCGAGCAAGATGCTGGTCATCTCGCCCCTGTCCACGCTGGAGCGCACGTGGGCGGACGAGGTGTTCCGTCACTTCCCTCACCTGCAGACGTCCGTGCTTCACGGGGCATCGGCCCGCCGTCAGAAGATGCTCGACCTAGACGCCGACATTTACCTGATAAATCATGACGGGGTGAAGGTCATGCAGGACGCACTGGTCGCCCGCACTGACATCGACACCATCGTCATCGACGAGATCGCGTCGTTCCGCAACGCCCGCACCGGGCGTTGGCGGTCACTCAACGCCGTGTGCCGTGGCCGCGAGCGGCTGTGGGGCCTGACCGGCACGCCGACACCCAACGCACCCACGGATGCTTGGGCCCAGTGCCGCATCATCTCGCCCGAGCGGGTGCCGAAGTTCTTCGGCCGGTTTCAGGACGCCGTCACCCGCAAGCTGGGCCCCTTCAAGACCGTCGCCCGGGATGACGCCACGACCATCGTGCATGACGCCATGCAGCCTGCCATCCGGTTCACCATGGATGACTGCATCGACCTGCCCGAGTGCGTCTATGTCGAGCGGGAGGTGCCCATGACCAAGGAGCAGGCCCTCGCCTACAAGACCATGGCGGCCAAGCTGGTGATGGAGCTGGGGACCAGCCAAGTCGTGGCCGTCAACGAGGCGGTCAAGATGTCCAAGCTGGTGCAGATCGCCTGCGGCGTGGTGTACGGGACCGACGGCGAGGAGGTCATCCTCGACAACGACCACCGGATCGCCGTGGTCCGTGAGGCCATCGAGGAGGCGGGCACCAAGACCATCGTGTTCGTCCCCTACAAGAGCGTGCTCCGGCGCGTGGCCGAGCAGCTGAGCGCAGACTACGAGGTCTGCGTGATCAGCGGCGACGTCAGCAAGTCCGACCGGGACGCCGTCTTCAGCGCGTTCCAGAACGACAAGAGCGGGCCGCGCGTACTGGTGGCACAACCAGCCGCCATGTCCCATGGCCTGACCCTGACCGCTGCGTCCACCATCTTGTGGTATGCGCCGGTCACCAGCAACGAGACCTACCAGCAGGCCAACGCCCGCATCTCGCGGCCCGGCCAGAAGCACAGCCAGCTGATCGTCAACGTCAGCGGCAGCCCGGTGGAACGGAAAATCTACCAGCGCCTCCGCCAGAAACAGTCGATGCAAGGGCTGCTTCTGGAGGCGGTGCATGGTTGACACCTGCCCCCAAAAGTGTAAACTGCTTGACATAAGGAGAGCCCAATGAAAGACCTCGTGGAGAAGTACATCAAGCTGCGTGACGCCAAGGCGGCGCTGGCAAAACAGTTCAAGGAAAAGGCGGCGTTGCTCGAAGGTCCCATGGACAAGATCGAAGCGCTGATCCTGCAGGAGTTCGGCAAGCAGGGCATCGAGAGCGCCCGCACCGACAGCGGCACCGCCTACAAGTCGGTGCGCACGTCCGCCACAGTGGCGGACTGGGAGGCCACGCTCGGGTTCATCGTCGAGAACCGCGCGTGGGAAATGCTCGAGCGCCGCGTCAGCAAGGAGGCCGTCGTGGCCTTCCGAGAAGAACACGATGATCTGCCCCCGGGCGTGAACTATCGTGAAGAGATCACCCTTAACGTCAGAAGGTCCTAAGCCCATGGGCAACATCATTCCATTCGAAGATAACGGCAACGTGCCGGCACACATCCGCAAGCGCCACGCGCAGGGGGGCGGCAACGCTGACCTGTCCGGCGGCGTCGGCCTTGGCTACCCGATCATCTCGTACAAGGGGAAGGTCTGGCACGTGGTCGAGAGCGGCAACCGCGAGCTGGTGATGAACGACGAGGGCGAGCCCCGCGCGTCGCTGGACGTGGTCATCCTGAAGGCCAACGGCGTCCTGTCCAAGGTCTACTACCCGGACGGCTACAGCGAGGGGTCCAACGAGAAGCCTGCCTGCTACTCGAACGACAGCGTGAAGCCCGCCGCTGACGCCAGCGACCCGCAGGCCGGCAAGTGCGCCATCTGCCCCCACAACCAGTGGGGCTCCAAGATCACGGAGATGGGGTCCAAGGGCAAGGCATGCTCCGACAGCCGCCGTCTGGCCGTGGCCCCGGCCGACGACCTGACCCGGTCCATGCTGCTGCGTGTCCCGGCTGCCAGCCTGAAGGGGCTGTCCACCTACGCCGAGCTGCTCAACAGGCGCGGCGCACCCTATCAGGCGGTGGTCACGCGCATCGGGTTCGACCACACCGTGGCGTACCCGTCCCTGACCTTTAAGGCCCTGAACTGGCTGGCCGAGGCGGAGGCTGACGCCGTCGACGAGCTGGCGTCGTCCGAGACCGTGCGGCAGATCACCATGATCGAGCAAGGCGACGGCGGCACCGACACGGCCGCCAGCGTGGACGAGCTTGGGCCCCGGCCTGAGCGCGCTGCCAAGGTGGCCGAGCCTGTCCCGGCCAAGGCGAAGGTGGCCGCGAAGCCCAAGCCTGCCCCCGAGCCCGAGCCCGAGCCCGAGGATGAAGCCCCGGTCAAGGCCGAGGCCCCGGCGGTCCGCGCCAAGGCCGAGCGTAGCGTTCTGGAGGAAGCCGACGCCTCCCTCGACGCCATCCTCGCCATGCTGGACGACGACTAGGCCATGCTTGTCGAGACCCTTGAGAGCGCGGGGCTACAGCCCAACGACATCACGCGCCACCTCGCGGTCACGCGGGCGACAGCCAGTGCGTGGCTCAACGGTCACACTCAGCCGCATGCATTGCATGCGGCTGAGGTCGACAGGTTCCTTGACGCGGTGCGTCGGGCAGTAGAAGCTGGAGAACTGCCCGCCCCGAAAGACATGCCCCGCCTCGAGCGTCGGCGTCGGATCGACGGGGTTTTGCGGAGATACAAGCAGCCCTGATCAGGTAGCGTTTGGGAGAGCGACACCACCAATGCAAGTTCAAGATTTCCTCGACGCCGTGCTACCCACGGCGGGCATCCGCTGCGCTGGAGCGCTGGCGGCGGGCCGGTTTACAAATGTGTTCGGGCCCGACAACGCGTGGCTCGAGCGGTCAGCCGCCCGCCTCGACAGCCGGGCCGTCGATGCCTACTACGCCCTGTCCACGTTTGCCTCGGCGAACGGCGGACGCAAGCAGGCCAACGTGGCTGCGGTGCGGGCCTTCTGGCTGGACATCGACACACGCGAGAGCAAGCCACGCGAGGCATACGCCGACCGCAAGGAGGCCGTCCGTGAGCTGACGCGCTTCTGCGCCGACCTCGGCCTGCCTGCCCCATGGCTGGTGTCATCAGGCTATGGCGTCCACGCCTACTGGCCCATGTGGTCAGACATGCTGCCGGGCGTATGGCTCGAGACCTCGTCGCTGCTCAAGGCAGCCTGCAAACAGTGGGGCCTCGCGGCCGACCCGTCGCGTACCTCTGACAGCGCCAGCGTCCTGCGGATGCCGGGCACTCACAACTACAAGGGCGGCGGCCGACGCGCTGTCACGCTGCTGCGGGGCGGCCCTGTCGCCACCCGCGAGGACTTCCACAAGGCGCTGGTGGCCTACGTCACTGACGTCCCTGTCCTGAAGGGCTCGTCGGCCGGCGTCCCCAACATAAACGCGGACCTGATCTCCACGCCTGACTACCCGCCGTCGTCGGCCCATGTCGTCGCCGAGCACTGCGGTGTCATCCGCCTGTTGCGGGACACAGCCGGGAACGTCGACCAGCCCACGTGGTTCCACGGGCTTGGCGTTATCGCCTTCACTGAGGAGGGCGAGGATGTCTGCCACGCTTGGTCGGCCGGGCACCCTGAGTACAATCAGGCCGAGACGACAGCCAAGGTGGCGCAGGTCAAGCGGTTCAATCCCACCACCTGCCGCAAGCTGTCGGACTTCCAGCCAGCCATCTGCGCGGCCTGCCCGCACAACGGCAAGATCACATCACCCATCACCCTCGGAACCTCGAAGGGTGAGCCGCAGGTCCTCCCCACCCCGACACCCATTTACCCGGTAAATGCCCCCGCCCCCCCGCCCCTGACATTCCCTGACGGCTATGGCTTCGGCGTGGTGCCGGGCCACGCAGACAAGATGCTCTGGCGCTCGGTGCGCGAGGAAGACCCCGACACCGGGCAGGTCACGTGGGCCCGGCAGGGTTTCTCCAACATCCTGTTCTACCCGACGGTTCGGATCGAGAGCACCGACAGCAAGTTCGAGATGAACATCCATGCTATATACCCCAACGGTGACGAGAAGGACTTCGTCATCCCTCACAGTCTGGTCGCCGAAGGAGGCAAGCCGTTGAGCGCAGCACTGGCATCCCAAGAGATCGCGGTGGGCCCGGCCGCCCGCCCCGAGGTGGACCGCTACCTGCTGGAGTGGATCAGCGCCCTGCAGGACGGCTACACCAAGACCCCGGCCATCCGCCAGTTCGGCTGGCATGGCGACGACTTCGTCATCGGCAAGGACTACGTGGCCAAGGGTGGCATGCGCGCCGCCGTGGTTCACTCGGACGCCACCCCCAAGGCCCGCCACCTCGTCACGGGCGGTGACCTGCAGACGTGGGTCACCAACGTCGACCGGGCCTACAACAGGCCGGGCGAGGAGGGCCTGCAGTTCTGCGTGCTGGTGGCGTTCGCCGCCCCCCTGTGGCGGCTCTGGGGCCAGAACGGCGGGGTCACGGTCTTCGCCCACAGCTCCGGCTCCGGCTACGGCAAGACCACCGCCCAGATGGTCGGCCTGTCGGCATGGGGCAAGGCCAGCGAGCTGCTGCTGCGTGAGAGCAGCTACACCGAGAACGCCCTGTGGCAGCACCTCGGCATCATGCACAACCTGCCGGGCGTCATCGACGAGATGACGAACTGCAAGCCCGAGTTCGCATCGCAGCTGGTCTATGCGGCCTCGGCCGGACAGGGCAAGCTGCGGATGCGGGCCGAGGGCGGCGAGCGCGAGAGCCTGCACTGGTCGACGATCGTGGCGGCGTCGGGCAACAACCTGCTCAGCGACAAGCTGTCACTCCACCGCGCCAACGCCGAGGCGGAACTGGCCCGCCTGTGGGAGTTCACCCTCACAAAGAAAAGCACCATCCCGCCCAACGTAGCCGACCCCCTGTTCGCCAGCTTCAGCGACAACTACGGCCACGCCGGCCGGGTCTACGCGCAGTACCTCGTCGACAACAAGGACAAGGTGCAGGCCATGCTGTTCGAGATGCGGCGGGTGTTCAACCAGCGCGCCAAGATCATGCAGGCCGAGCGCTACTGGTCGATGCTCCATGCCTGCACCCTCACGTCGCTGGTCATCTGCCGCAAGCTCGGGCTGGTGTCGTTCGACGTCAACGCCATGTTCGACTGGATACTGCTCGAGCTGGAGAAGAACCGCGGCCAGATGATCTCGTCGGTCAGCAAGCCTGTCGAGCAGTTCGCCGACATGCTCACCGACATCTGGGCCGGGGTGCTGGTCACCGAGGGCGAGGGCAACCTGACCCACGGCGCGGCCGCAACGGTGGCCTGCCACCCCAAGGGGGGCGTCATCACCGGCCGCTCCATCCTGCCCGACCGCTACAGCTCGGAGAAACTGTTCATCAGCGTGGCGGCTGTCAGGGAGTGGTGCAGCCGCAAGGGGGTGTCCATGAAGGTCATCCACGACGAGCTGGTGCGTCACAGCTTCGCAGCGCCGGAGGTCAAGCGCATGTCGCTGGGCCGCGGCACGAACCAATACAGCAGCTTGGCCGGGCCCGTGAAGGTCTGGGAGATCAACCCGTCCGCCGTGCGGGACGCCGTGGGCATCAGCCCCACCGCCCCGAAAATCGTGAGCGTGCTCACGTCAAAGGTGGTCTGACCGTCTTGCGCTTTACATAAAGCGCGCATATCGTTCGGGCGTTGGCGCTCTCCCACTCCAACGTCCCGCGACTGACCCCGCCTTGCAGATGGACATGCAGGGCGGGGTTTTTCGTTCAGGTGCTGCGGCTCACGTCGAACCGGCCACGCTTCCACGTCAGGTACTCGGACGCCTCTTCGAGGTTAAAGAAGGGCTTAATGAACCGTACCGGGTCGTCGGCATATGCCGGGTCTATGACAGCGGCCATGGACCGGGCCCAGTTCGCCTCCTTGAAACCCTTCTCGCGGGCGTAGTGGTCGAAATCTTTGTAGGTCCCGACCCTGAAACCATGGCACAGGCGGCGCGGGTCGTTGTGCCACACAGGGATGTAGCCCGAGTGGTGCCTGTGGCCGCAGGCGAGGATGTGGTCGCGGAACCCGAACAGGGTCTCACGCACCAGCGCATGCGCCGGATTGAACTGCGAGCCGCCCGGGAAATCGTGCCTGCAGTTCATCGTGAACTCGACGTCGCCGGGCAGCACCACCCTCATGCGGGCCCCGACGTTCTCGTACAGCCCCGGCATCTTTTGCAGTCGGTGGATCACCTCGGAGACATCGCCCTTTTGCGTGTTCCACGTGTCATGGTTACCACCCACGGTCATCAGCCACGGCAGCTCTGACAGCAGCCACTCGATCAGCTTGAGCGCCTGCTTGGACGTGACCTCTTGGTTGGCGTACAGACCCATCAGGCGGCCGACCCAATTGTTGGTTGTATCCCCAATGTTTACAGCCATAAAGCCCTGCGTGTCCCGGCAGATCGCCACGTCCCGGGACAGGTCACCCCACGCGCAGCCGGGGTCGTCGATGTGGGGGTCGCCGAGAAAGGCAACGGCGATGGGGCCGTCGACGTTGATCTTGATGGTGTGCATCTTTGTCGCGGTGTCGTGGACCGCCCGCTTTGCGTGACGGGCGGTCAGCTCTGCGATCAGTGTCTCGGCGTCCGGCTCGCCGTCATCCGGCAGGGGGTCCACCGTAAAGGCAGAGGCGGCGCGTCTGGGCTGGTACGCGTCCGGGTCCACCTTCATGCCGTAGTTGGCTTCGGCAGACCGGAGCCGGTTGCGGACAGCCGGGATGGACAGGCCCATCCGCCGCGCCACCTCGGACTGGTAGTCCTTCGTACCCTCCGCCAGCACTTCCTCGCAAACCGCTATGGTCTGCTCAGCCAACTCACGTTTAATCGGGGGACCACCCATCCGGCTCATGGCACTGCTCTCCGCTTTCGTTGTTAGGTGTCGTCCTCTGAGCTGAGGCCGTAGATGTCGGCCAGTTCCTCGGCCGCGTCGGCGTTGCCCGGCGAGAACTGGATGCCCTCCACCGTGCGGGCTTCCTTCTTGGTCTGGGCCGCCGGAGCGCGCAGCAGCATGGACAGCGGCTGCTTGGCGTAGCCCTTCTCGGCCCGTGCCTCCTGCAGCGCCATCCACTGGGCCCGCAGCCGGGTCTGGGCGACGGTGTCGTTCTTGCGCACCGCCTCCACGTAGGCCCGCTTGACCCGCACACCCTTGCGCTTGAAGAACGTGTCGAGTTCGATCTTGCGGCCGACGGCTTCCTGCTGGTCAGCCCGGCGCGAGGTGCGCAGGCCGAGGACCCCGGCCGCCGTGGTGTAGGCGTCCACCTGATCGAGCACGTCGCCGCGCACGTTGGTGATCCCCTCGGTGCCCTCGCGGTAGGACCGCATGCCGTTGGCGATACCCTTGGGCATCATGGCCTCGAGGCCCTTGTAGTATTCGCCCTCACGCATGAGGCCGATGCCCTTGAACAGGTTCGCCCCCACGCCGCCGATGGCCGGGCCCGTCAGGGCGAACACGTACTTCTCGTAGCCCTGACGATCGAGGGGCGGGTCGGAGTAGGGGGCCAGCGACAGGGACGCGCCTTGGCCCAGCGAGCCGGACAGGTCCAGCCCCGCCAGTGTCGGCGCACCCTTGAGCAGGAGGTCGGCGATGGCGTCGTTGCCGATGGCCTTGCGCAACATCTCCTCGACGTCGTGGGGCTCGTCGTCATCCACCGTGTCGAGCACCGCCTCCAGCACCGCCATGGCCATCATGGCTCCCGGCAGGCCGACAGCGCCGGCGAACAGGGCAGCGTGACCCAGCAGGTAGGCGATGGTGCGACGTGCGACGGCCCGCTCCACCGGGTCGATGTTGGGCGCGAAGAACGCGTCCTTGATCGACTGGGCGTAGAGGGTGACCGTCATGATCTGGAACTTGCGGAACTGGGTGATCAGCCGGGCGAAGTTGCCGCGCAGGAAACGGGGAGCCGACGCCGTGCTGTAGTCGCCGTGGGTGTCGTCGATCAGCTTCAGCGCTTGGTTGGCCGCCGCGAACTGCTCGGGCGTCATCGGCGTCAGGTCGGGGTGGGCCGTGGCGAAGTCGTCGCGATAGGCGGTGTAGGCCCCGGGGTCGAAGTTGACCGGAGCCTTGGCCGTGGCCGCCAGCTCCAGATCGTAGACCATGACCGCCGTGGACAGGCGGTTGACCATCTCGGCCTTGCGGGTGATCCCGCGCAGCTTGCCGTCGATGGTGCGCCACACGACAGCGGCCGGGTTGTCGCCACCCGAGGTCCAGCTGCCCATGTCCTTGTCGATCCCGACGTCGAGGCGGTTACGCTCGGCGAGGAAGTGGGCGAGGGGGCGGTACTGCTCGTCGAGCTGGTCGATGTCCAGCGGGCCGGTGACACCGGAGCCACCCCATGCGCCGACGATTTGCTTGTAGCCCTTCATCAGGGTCGACATGGCAGGGCCGTAGCCGTAGCGGGCAGCGGCGGCCGGCACCGAGAAGACCATCGGCTGCAGCGCCTGCTGCAGGAAGTAGCTCGGGCTGGTGCTGAGCATCCACATGGACGTCAGGCTCGTGGCAGCGTCCACCAGCGTGTTGGGCGGGGGCTGGTCGAGGTTGGCTGCGTGGCGCAGCAGCACCTCGTTGAGCACCGCCTGACGGGGGCCGCGCATGGTGGCGTTCTGTGCCCGCTCGTCAGCCGTGGCCCCACGCACCTCTGCCTGCTGCTTGGCCTCGGCCAGTGCGTCCAGCACTTGGCTGTTGTTCTTGACCGCACCGATGAAGTGGGCGTCCGCCCGCCCCTGCTGGATGATACCCCGCATCATGTCGAGGTCCTCGCTGGCCACCAGCCGGCGATGCAGCTCGGACTTGCGAGCAGAGGTGGCGGCCAGTGCGCCGAGGTACATCTCGGTGGCCATCTTCTGGAGGCGGCGCGTGGCGACCGGGTCCAGTTCCTCGTCCTCGATCATTTTCTGCAGGCGCTGGAAAATGCTGAACATGGGTTGGCCAACACCGCGGTCCACGCGGTCGTCTTTCTTGAAGGCGTAAGGCACGTCGTAGGCGGCCGTCACACGCGCCAGCATGGATGCCTGCGCAGCAGCGTTCTCGGCAAAGTCGACGAAGTAGTGCCGGTCGTCCTTCTGCATGCTGGTCACGGTGTCCCACGTGCCCGTGCCGCTGCGCGCGGCCTCGACAGCGTCGAGGTAGGCTTGCGAGGTGCCGACGACCACGTAGTCCCCGAACCTGCGGAGAGGCGCGTAGGGCATGCCCTCGTTGATCGACAGCAGGGAGCGGAAGCGGGTCAGCTCCTTGGCCTTGGCCCGGGTCAACCGGGCAGCCTCGGCGGTGTCGCCAGTGCTAGTCGCGCCACGGATCAGGGCGTCGTACTCGCTGCCCACTGCTTCCATGACGGCGGCCTTCTTTTCCAGCAGCGTCTGGCGCATCAGGCTGAAGGCGGACTTGATGGCCTCCTGCGCCTTGACCGGCATGGCGTTGAACTGTGCGGCCAGTGCGGCGTCCACCTGCGGTGGGCTGGCCAGATAGCCGGGGTTGAACGCCCACAAGCCCTTGCGGGTCATGGTCTCGATCAGCTTGTTGGCGCTGGCCCGGGCTGCCACGGGCAGGGCGTCGGCGTCGGTGGACAGCTGTTCGAACTGGGTGTTGTGGCGGGAGACCACGGCGGCGCTCAGGTCAAGCAGGCGCTGGTAGGTGCGCAGGGCCGTCAGCCCCAGCTTGTCCCCCATCTCGATCAGCTTCGGGCTCATGACCGCCATGGCCGGGTAGCGCTGGCCCCTGTCGGCGATGACGTTCTTCAGGACGTTGCCTGCGCTCTGGGCTGTCGGGCCAAGGCTCATGCGGCCGGGGCCCTCACGCATCTGGGAGCTTGGGTTACCTCGCGCGCCGATCTTGCCGCTGTCGATGTCGTTGAAAATCTGGGTGAGGGACTGTTGGGGCCAGCCGCGCCCCGTGCGCAGGGTGTCGTGCAGCAGGTGGAAGAACCGCCCGATGCGATCGAACAGCGCCGAGGCGCGGCCCGGGAAGGTAGCGCGCTTTTGCGCCCAGTCCCCGAACATATCCGCCACCACTTCCTCGACGATGGCGTCCTCGTTCACGCTACCATCTTTGTTCTGGTAGGCAATATTGCCGCCGTAGCGTGCCTTGGCGTCCTCGAGCCGTGTGCCCGCGGACTTGGCGATAAGGGTGAGGGACGCCCACTCGCTGTCAGAGAACGCGCCCATGTCACGCAGGGCGTGGATGACCTCGTGGTTCAGCGTCCTGAGTTTACCATCGTTGCCGAGCAACAGGGTGATCAGGCGCTGGCCCTTCGTGTTGGGCCCGAAGTAGCCGGTGAACTTCTCACCCATGACAGGCTTGCGGACCATCAGCTGCACCGACGCCAGCCCGAGCGCATCAAGGCGGGCGCGGAATTTGGCGTAGTCCTCGGGCGAGAACTTGTCGGCCTTGGCGGCGTCGCTGGCCCTGAGGTAGTCGTCGATCTCCCGCGCCACGTCGGTCTCGGGCCGGTCGGTCTGGCGCTGGTCGATGTTTTGGCGGGGTCTGGCTCCGCCCTCGGGCTCAAGTTTAGCGATACGGTCGGGGCCGCTTGCAGCAAAGCGTCTGGCCTTCCTGCTCTCGATGTAGGCGTAATCGCCCTCGGCGACGCTGTTGTCCGACGGCAGCCGACCTACAGCGGCGAGCGTTTTGTCAAACGCTTCGGAGAGTTCGTCCAGCGCTGACCTGACCTGCCGGGTTTTACGAGGAGGCAGTTGGAACAGGCTCGCCATCCAGTCCATGATGCGGTCCCACGCGGACTTCCTGTCTGCGTTGACCGGCAGGCCATCCATGGCAGTGTTTTTGAGCACCCACCGCACATAGGGCTCGGTCAGTATAACAGCGGCAAACTCGTCCATGTTTGTCTTGGCGTAACTAAACATCTGGATCACGCCGCTGTGGAGGTTAGAGGCTTGATCGAGCAGGTTATCTATATGGTCTGTCGCCGGCATATTGACAAACTCGCGGAACAGCTTGTGCAGTTGCTTGATCTCTGCAGGCGCGTTGCGCAGCACTGTAACCGGAGTGACCTGATCGGACGTATAGCGCCGCAGCGTACCGATCCTCCCCCCGACCCACGCGTGGAAAGCCTCGTGCATAAACGCGACGGGAGACAACCCGTCGCGGAGGAGGTCGCCCATGTACGTGCCTCTGGCCTGTGCCAGAACCACCTCGTGGCGGCTGTCTGGGGACACCCCCTGCCGCACATACCCGTGGGCGTTCTCCAAGCCGGGTTCCGCGTCAGGGTTCTTGTCCAGCCAGTCTTCAGAGTAGACTGAAACGTCGATGCCTTTGCCGAGACCTGCGTCAAGCATGACCTGCGCCAGCGTCGACAGGTGCTCCAGATTTTTCTCGGGGTGCGAGGCGATCCACTCGATCGCGGGCTCCGCGTCGATACGCCTGACGTACCCCTCGCCGTCCAGATCATCGAGGACGTCAGGGTACGACGCCGCAAGAAAGTCGCCGTACAGGCCGCCACGAGGCTCGGGGTCAGCCGCCGTGGTCTCAGCCCGCGTAGTCTCCTTAGCCAGCTCGGCGTTCATCGCACTGGCGACCTTCAGGTCTGCCGGGTCCAGCGTGCCGGCCTTCAGCAGGCGTGTGCCGGCGTCCATCAGCTCGTCGAACGCTGCACGGGTCGGCGCGGCCTTGATGCCCAGCATGTCGCCGAAGAACTTGACGATCTTGTCCCACAGCGACGGCTTGGCGTCGGCGGGCTTGACCACCCGACCGTCCATGTCGTGGGTCTTGAGCCACTCCCGTGTGTAGGGGTCAACGAACACGCGCACCAGCAGCTCGTCCGGCGAGCCCCATGCCTCGCGGAGATTCAACATGCGCGGGTCGTCAAAAATGGGATCATCCGCACTTTTGTTTTCGAAGTCGAACTCTTTTTCCAGCCGACCGCTCACAGTCCGCCACAGCTCGCGGAAAGCCGCGACAAACGGCTCGCCTTCGACCGGAGCGATCTTCAGGATTTCCAGATTGCGGGAGAGGTACGTGCCGACACCCTCATACCGAGCCATCACCCACGCGTGGATGGCTTCGTGCAGCAGGGTTTCTTCGGATAGACCGTTGTTCCACGCGGTCTGGTCGCCGTTTTTCATCATCAGTTTAACGGCAATGTGGTCGCCCTTAAACTCTGTGAGACCTGCCAGACCGAACACCGCGCCGGGGGGAGCGATGGACAGCGTCGCGCCTTTACCGAAACCGCCCAACATCAGCAGCCGGGCGAGGTCGCGGTGAGCGGGGTTGGTGCTGTTGTCGCGCACCCACGCGACTGCCTTGGAAAGGTCAGCGTCGTAAAGCCACTGGCCCCGCTCGAACGCGTCCGCCACCCAGCCTTTCGGGCCGATGGCGTCGGCAAACGAGGTGCCGGCCAGCGCAGTCTTAGCCTTCGCGGCACCGGCCGCCAGCGTGGCGGCCGCGCCCATGAGGCCGCCCACCAGTCCGCGGCGGGTGACGGCTTCCTGTCGGGCGGTGCCTCCTCCAAGCTCAGCCTTCGCCTCTTCCTTGAGCCGGCTCTCGTACTCGTCGATGGCGAAGTTGAAATCAGTGTCGACGTTGCCCCAGCCCATGTCCTTGTCGGACATGGTGCGCTCGATCTCGGCCAGTGTGCCATCGTCGATGACGCCGGCCTTGTTCAGCTTGGCGGCGTAGGCCACAATTTGCTTGTTGGTCTTGTAATTCCCGGTGTCGATGTACTCGGAGAGGTCGTCGCGGATTTTGTCGACCTTCCTGTCGATCGCCTGCCACGCCTTCTTGACGGCGGCCATGGTCTCTTTGCTGGCCCGCTGCTCGGGGGCAGGTGTGGGCTCGGGGGCGGGCTCGAGCGTGGCCGCAGCTTTCGCGGCCTTCCGCTCCACCATCTTCTCGACGGGGTCGCCCTTGGGTTCGGGAGTGGCGTTGACCTCAGGCGCGGCGGCCCGCTGGGTCATGGCCCACTGCGCGCCCATCAGCCACGCGGTCTTTCTCGGGCCGTCAGGGGGAACCTTGGCGTTGAACGCGCCGGGGGTGAGCAGGCCCTGCTTGTACTGGACCTGCGTGCGGGCACCGTCCGCCAGTGCTGCGCGGATAGGGTCGTTGTCGCGGATGCCCAAACTGTTGGCGCGAGCCGTCGCCCACGCCACAGCATCCTCTTGGGTGATGCCGCCCGCAGGGGCCTTGAACTCGGGCGGTGCAGCGGGCTTCTCGGCAGTCGTGGTCTGGGTCTCAGCGGCCGGGGCCGACCGGGCTTGCGACGTTTTCTTGGCCGCCTCTGCGGCGGGCGGGGCTTTCGGTTCGGCTGCCGACGTCGAGACGATCTCGTTGCCGAAGTGGATGCGCTTGCCGCCGTCCCACAGTTCAACGGGCAGCAGTCCCACAGCAGGCGTGCGCGAGGGCGTGATGACTGAGCCCTTCACGAGTTTGCCGGCGTCAGGGCCCTCGACGTATTCGACCGCGTAGCTGTTGCGATCGCGGATCACCCGGGTGCGCGGGCCGCCCTTCGCCTGCATGATCGCCAGCGCGTCGGCCTGCTCTTTCGTGGCGTAGAAAGTGTCCTCGGACGTAGGTTGGGGGCCGCGCTCCGCCTTGCCGGGATGCTCCGGCCGTGCAGCCTTGTCGCGCGTGGTCGTGCCGTCAGCGTTGACCTTGTAGGTCGAACCCTTGGCGGTCTTGAACTCGGCGACCTTCTCGGCAGGCTCCGCCGTCGCCGTAGCCTCGGGCTTCTCTTTCGCCTTCGACGTGTCGGCCGCCGCTGCGGCCTTGGGAGGCAACGTCAGTTTTGCACGCGGCTGCGTCGGTGCGTCCGTTTTTGCCGGGGCGGGTTTGGGTTTGGGTTTGGGCTGGGCTGCCGCCTTGGCTGCAGCTTCCTCGGCAGCCCGCTGCTCGGCTTCTCTCGCCGCCTGCTGGGCCGCCCTGTTGGCTTCCCGGGTGGCCTTGGTCTTCGCGTTGGTCGCATCGCGGCGGGCCTTGGCAGCAGCACGCCGCTCCTCGGCGGCGTCGGCCGCCCGCTTCATGGCCTTCTCGACGGTCGCGGTGACCTTCCCCTTGGGGGTGAACATCTCCGTTTGCTTGGGCCCGGTGGGCATGGCATCCGCCGCAGCGGTCGCCAGCTTCGCAGCCTTGGCCGCACGACGCACGGCAGCCGCCTCGATGTTGGCGATGTCCTCGTCACTGTAGGTACGCATGACCAGAGGCGGGGCCTCGGGCTTGGGCAGCGGGGCAGGCCGGGGCTGAGGCTGGCTGCGCACGGTCCCACGCTCGGGGATCATGGCTTCCAGCGAGCCGACGCCATCTTCCTGCGGGCCGGGGTCGAAGTCAGCAAACTCCGGCTCAGGCTCCGGCATCGCTGCGAACGTCACGGCACTGTCGATTTTCTTGGTCTCGTAACCACGGAGCGTCGGCTCGAGGCCGTTTCGCTTCAGCAGCGCGACGAACCGGCGAACGGGATCGACGGTGTCCGGTGCATTGAGCACGTAATCGAGAAGGTCCTGCCTCTTGGCGTCCTCCGAAAGCTGAGCGTCCCTACGCTCAGTATCCGCCACGGTCTGCGCCGCCTGAGCAAACTGCGCCTCGGGCTGCAGGGCGTCCGGCGTCGGGATGGGTGCCGGGGGCTCAGCGATGGCCGGCGCTTCCTTGGCGACAGGCGGCGTGCGCAGTCCCTCGATACCACGAGCCGTGCCCATCAGGTCGCCGTGGGCCTTGGCGATGCCGGCCGCTGCGCCGAGGGCCGCCTCGCGGTAGGCGATCGTCTTCCCCGACAACTTGGCGGTCTGGAGTGTCTCCTGCGCGGCGTCGACGTAGGCGGCCAGCTCTTCGTCGTTGCCGGTGAAGATCAGGTTGTTGACCTTGTTGACCAACTGCAGGGACCAGTTATCCAGTTTGCCTTCGACCAGTTCGCCTTTCTTGTTCTTGATCCGGTTACCGGCCTCGTCCCTCGGGGCAACGGCTTCCCGCACCGCGGCCACGACGCTGTTCGGGGAGAACTGCGACCGCACCTCAGCCGTGGGAGCGTACTCGAACAGGTCCTCGGTGCGGTTGTCGCGCGGCGGCGCTGCCGCCATGTCCTCCTGCTGAACGACAGGCTCGGGCTCGACGAGCGGGAACTGGAACAGGTCGGACTGCGCGCCGACGGGGGCGGCGGCCATGTAGTTCGCGCGCTGTTGCGCGATGCCGTAATCCTCGAGGCCCCGGGCGTCGTAGGTCGGGCCGCCGATCTGCAAGATGTCGACAGGTGCGCCGGCCTGCATGGCGTTGGCCGTGGGTGTCGGGACCGCCGCAGGCGTACGCTTGACGTTGAACGGGCCGCCGACGCCGCCAGTAATGCCGCCGAGCAGGCCGCCGAGTGTCCCCGCTCGGAAATACTCGTTACCCGCATCCGGCGACACGAGGTCGAGCCCGGCGGCGTAGCGCTCGCCGGCCTGCTGCAGGACTTCAGTGCCGGCCTCCAGCGGAGCGGCGAGGGCCGCACCCTTGGCGGCGCGGGTCAAGACGTTGCCAGCAAACCCGCCTGCGCCGGGGATGAGCTTGCCGACACCCGGAGCAAACGCGGCCACCGGAACGTCGAGAAGCGACTGGACGCCGGCGATGCCGATGGAGCGGCCAGCCGCCTGAGCCGTCAGGTTCTTCTGGCCGTCCTCGGTCGCACGCGCGACGTTGGACCCCACGTAGAAGGGCGAGCCGACAGCACCAGCGCCAAGACCCGCGCCGATGGCCGTGCCGGGGCCGGGGCCCGCGAGGGAGCCCACCGCACCGCCGACCAGACCGCCAGCAACCTGCGCGACCATCTGGGGGGCCGGGTAGGCGAGGTTCTCGTAGATGACTTGACCGAGCGGAGCGTTGTCGAACCACGCCGGGCCGCCGGGCAGGAGTTCCTGCTGGCGGGCGGCGCTCTCGCGGAGCTTCTGCTTGTAGTCGTACTCCTCACGCGCCGTGGTGCCGCCGGTGACTTGGCGCACGGCGTATGGTAGGCCGGCCGTCAGCCCTGTGGCCGCTGCGTCGAAGCCTGCCGCGAAGGGCTTGCGCTTGCCTCCGACGGGCGGGGCGGGCGTGTAGCCGTAGGCGCGAAGTACGTCGTCAGGCGTCTCGTCGCCACGCGTGACGCCGAAACCGCCGCCGGGTAGCGGGACGAGTTCTCCGGGCATTACTTCTTATCCCACACAGAGGAGATATAACGCAGCGCCGCAGGCGACACGATGCTCTTGACCGCCGGGTAGCGGCTGAAGCGCTGCGCCACGTCCAGTGCCTGCTCGCGGGTGGCTGTGCCGTTGGCCACCGCCTTGTTGAGCGCGTCGACTTGGGGCCGGGCTTCGCGTACGCGCTTGTCGGCCTCCGCTTTCCCCGCTTTTTCGCCAGCGTCGCGCATCATCTTTCCCACGTCTGGGAGACCGACACGCACGGGCGGCTGTGCCTTGGGGGCGGCCACCGGCGTTGCCGCGGGGAGGCCGAGAACCTTGCGCGCTGCGGGGGACAGAAAGATTTCTCCGGCCGGGTATCTGCGAACACGCGCAATGTCCGACGTCGTGACCCTCCCGCTTGCAACAAGCGCGTTGAACTGCTCGACAGGTTTACGCTGCATCTCGGCGTTTACCTGCGACATCCCCTTGCCGGCTTGGTTAAGGGACCGACTGAGCGCGCCGCCTGCGCTAGTGTCGACAACCGTGACACCGTCCACAACCCTCTCTTTCGGATCAGGACGCCGATCGCCAGCGGCTGGCCGTTTTTCTTCTGTGGAGCCTGTCGAGGCGGCGGCCCCCTCGTCGGGACGCGGCCGTACCAACTGACTGTCGAGGTACGCCCTCGCCTGACCCGACGAGTTTTTATAGTAAATCCGCAGAGCCGGCAGAGGGTCCTCGTTGCGCTTTGCCGCGTCCACAACGATCTGGTTAACAGACGTGTCGACGCGGTCCCGCGTCTTTTGGTCAACAGCCGGCGTCGTGCCGGTGAACCCTGCAATCTTGGGAGACCACGCAGGCGAGGGCTCGACGTGGACATGGTCTCCCTCGTCCACGACATCGTAGCCTGCGCCGAACGTACCCTTGAGCTTGGCCGCCACCTGCGCGGACGTCATACCCTGCGGGATGCGGAAGTCGCGGGCTGCGCCGTACTTGTGGTAGCTGTCGCTGACGCCGCCGGCCTTCTTGTTTGCGGCCTCGTCCCTGAAGTCGCTCGTCACGACCAGTCCCGGGATGGCCTTTGTAGCGGCCTCCGCGATGTAGGAGCCAACGGCGGGGTCGCGCGCTGTACCTGCGACAGCTCCGGCGATCTTCAACCCATTGATGTCGGTCTCCTGCTCTGCGGCGGTAGCGCCCGCAGTAGCTGCGCGGAGCTGCGCGGGGTGCAGGGCGGCGGCTCGGGCTTCTGCGGCAGCGGCGCGGGCGTCGTTGTTGCCGGCATATTTCAGGGTGAGCGCGCGAAACGCATCCTCGCTGGACTGCGTGAGGTACGTCGCAAATGCCGCCGGGTCCGCCAGTGCCATCCCCCGCTTGAACCACTCCGTGGCGGGCAGCGTTTGAGGCTCGCCGACAGTTATCAGCCCTTTGTCGGTGCGCGCCTTGAACGTCATCATAGCGTTGCCGGTCTTGGCGTCGTACTCGAACGACGCCTCCTGCCCGTCGGGCAGACTTTTGTAAGCCGTGTTCGTAAGTGACTGCAGCCCTTTGACGGGGTCGGTCTGGAAAATCCCCCACGCGTCAACCACCTTCTGACCGAACTCGCGTGACTTCTTGACCACCTCGCGGTCTTCCTGAGCGTCTGCCGTGGCGTTCAAGCTGACGCTCATCGCTGTGTCGAACTCACTCATGGCCGACGCCATGGCGCGGGTGCGCGCGGAGCCCTGCAGCTCTTCGACCGCGTCCTTCGGCATGTAGCGGATCGTGCCGTCGACCATGGTCGGGACGACGTTCTCCGCCACAGGGCGCGGGGGTTGCGCCGGGGCCTTCGGCACCAGCAGCTCCTGCTCAGGCGGACGGAAGGGCAGACCCTTTGGAGTGTACGTG
>Ga0209298_10000080_pt1 | contig 55747 bp, 86 predicted proteins | sample S_140806_EF_Meta_FD_187325 | JGI IMG/M metagenome (GOLD analysis project Ga0209298, IMG submission 187325) | Freshwater microbial communities from Lake Simoncouche, Canada to study carbon cycling - S_140806_EF_MetaG (SPAdes) (version 2) | ecosystem: Environmental > Aquatic > Freshwater > Lake ... | reverse complement strand
CCAGCTGGTTTCAAGGGTGCAGGATTACCAGGCATAGAGCCGGGTCGACAAGAGATGGTTTTGCTCAAGCTATCCAAAAAGAAGAAAAAAAAGAAAACTATTTAATACCAGTATAATACTGGTGGTGACCAATTTTGTTTGTAGTCTTAGTTGGTGTGGCCCATTTTGGTGGGTTTATTTTACCTGGTCCTGATGCTGCATAATAATGAGTCGCTTTGCCTGTAATATCAGCAAGCTTGCCTTGAACAGCGCTTTGAACCATGGATTTCGCTGCCTTGTAAGCTTTGTGTTGCTTGGTTGCAGCTATTAATTGTTCCATTTGTTGAGGGGTTTTAATGCCATTGAAAGCGCTGAATTGATATTTTCGAATGGCTTCCTTGACAAACATTCTTGGATTGTTCTTTGCTCTGTTTGCAATTACATTCATGACTGCAGCCATGCCTGCAATATAATCTGCCTCACCTCCTGCCTCTTTTACAAGGAGTGTGGCCAATATATCTTTATCCCGCTCAGAAATATCTACCTGTTGCACATAAGCAGGTGGTGGTGGCGGCAAAGTTACAGCTTCAAGAATACTCTCAACAAGGCTATTGAACCTCATTTAGTATTTAGTTTAAAACAGCTACTTTAACTATCTTCGGATATGCATTAGCAAATGCTATGGCATCTTTTTTGTGTGTGAAGAAAACATCAATAACAGGCAATTTGCCGTTTGAAGCTTTCTTTTCACGTACTGCAGTGCCGGTGTCCACAGCTCTTACAAGACCAACATTAGGTATGATAACCTCTTTCTGATAAGGTATAATTCTTGGGTCTACAGCAATAGAATCCCCTTGTTTGAGAGTGTACCCAGTAGAGCTGCGTAGTCTTCTGCTATCTGCATCTGTGTCTCCACCCTTGGCCCAATATACAGTGAGTCTAACCGTTAGAACACGAAACCCACTGCTATTGGTTTTAGGTATAAACGTCTCATTGTAATTGATGCCATCATTTTTAATGGCAATATTTTTAGCTATTTTTCTCTCCTCCATGGGACGTGTGGTTGTGAGATCAGCTTTTAGATCTTTGATGTTTTTTTCCTTTTTAAGGATATGATCGTTGCAACATAGGGATGCAGTAGATGCCGCTAGCGCCACGATCAATCCGATTAGCTTATGTATTTTTTTGGTTGTTTTCATAAAAGAGAAGAAAAGATAGCTAGTTTAGCTATTAAAAAGTGAGCTTGTTTTTGACGAATTGCTCATATATATTTATTCTTTTTCCCATGGAAAAACAACCCAGGAGTCGTCAACAATTTCTTTGCCATAGAAATCGGGTTGATATAAACTGTTCGATCTGTAGGTTAAAGAGATGGTATGTACCTTTAAGCCATTAAAAGTTTTATTAATTAACTGTTTAAACGTCATGCCAGTATCACATATATCATCCACAAGATAAATTGTGTTTAAATCTGTGAGTACTTCTATTGAGGGCACTTGATAGATGGATTCCTTGCCTCGATTTTGACCGGAATAGCTTTTCACTCCAACGGTGAAGAAATGTGAGTTTTCCTTGTAGTGTGATAGAAGAACTGCAGGCACCAGACCGCCTCGACTTATGCCAATGATGCCGATATTACCTGTATCGTAAGAAGAAGTCTTTTCATGAATATCGGAAATAAGATTCTTAACTGTGTTCCAATCAAAGTGAATTTTGTCAATTACCATTGTTCTTAATATAAATGCTTTTTGCTTTATATCAAGATTTCTTTTTTAATTTGGCAATTTCCTCAGGCACAACAAGCCACTCGTTGAGGTGTTTGCTTAATTCTTTTGCCGCATTCAAAAGAATTGTGGCCTCTTTACCCTTTTTCTTTTTACTTTCCGCATAGACATCGAGGACGTAGTCTGCGGTAATTTTTTGCTTTGCTTTCCCCGTCATATCCAATATTATATACCGCTTAAGCGGTAAATCAATTTGAAGCTTTTGCTCTCAACAATTTAATATTTTTAACGTATTCTTTGACAAGATTATTAAGTTCAGGTGAAGAGAAAAGCTTGTACTCCAATTGTTCGATGCTAGATATGTTATCGCTCTCTGCGGCAATTGTTATGTCTTTTAAGATATCCAGAATTTTCTCTTTCGCTTGCTTTGCGGTCATATGTCCAAATCCAGTGATATTCATTTTCATTTCTTCACCTTCACCGGGTGCATAACTTGTGGTACCTACATAATCGCTAATGGGTGGGGCATAATCATATGGCTGCTGCATGCGCTCAGTATTTCCTGCATAACTCTCAGGAATCCATTGATCAATAGGTGGTTGCCAGCCGAACTTCACCTATTATTTATTCTACATCATCTCAATATTAAAGGTAATTGTGATGCGGCGTTTTTCTGAAGTGTTAGGTTTTACAAAATGATTTAAGAATGCTGGAAAAATGATAAGATCCCCTTGCCTAATATTCTGTGGTGTGAAGAAACTCATATAACATGAATGCTCTGGCAAACTGTCAGTAAGCTTTTCCATCAACTTTGGTCGAAATGCTTTTGTGGCTTGACTTATGGTTGTATTTGGATGTATAAAAGTAGTTGCGAGATGCTGGGTTTCATCAAAGCTTGCATAATGAACTACAGAAAAATCACAAGGCAGGTGTGTATGAAATTCTTGAAATTGACTCTTTGAAAACACGTTATACCAGGGATCGTGTATGTTATATTGACCTTGCTTGAGACGATACTCATTAAAAAAATTAATTACATATTTTGAGTATACAGAGCGCAAGTATTCGTTGTCAAGCTTCATGCTAGGGTCATTGCTCTGATAGCTACTATGTATTATGCATTCCCAGCCAGGTGGTATGGACACAGGTGACTGGTCGACATTTTTCTCTATGCTACCTAGGCACCTGTTAATAATTTGGGGTGTTTCTTCCACATGCGCTTTCCAGTAGAAAGGAGAAAATATTAAATTGAACTCGCCCATTACCCAATGTTAATGTATCTGTAGCGTAAATCTAGGCTCTTTTAGGAATATTTGGAATGTCACCATGGCCGTACTTTGGTTGTATTCCATATTTTTCAAGAATCAATTCATCAACAACCCTAACCTCTTCACAGAGCTTGCCTTCCAGGGGCCATCCTCGACCATTAATAAATGCAGAAACGTTAATTATATTTTTATCTGTAGCATCATCTTTGTCCGTCCATACAATGGTGCCATTTTTATAGTACGGTAAATATCTGAATCGTACACTGGATGCTGTGTGTCCGATATCCCCGTGTGTGGCTTGGGTTATGTCACAGAACCACTGACCGTGAATATCTTCACCATGCATTGCTCCCATGAATCCGTGGCGAATAAGAGGACCTATACCATCACTATACCCTTTTCGTGTCCAGTCATAACTACCATAAGTTATCTTTGGATTAGGAAGCATGTTATTTGAATATACTTTCTGACCAACTCTTATCGCATTTTATTTCCATGTTAACGGCTATTCTGTATTCACTGGAACTGCAATAATTTCTATCATGCTTTAGGTAGTTGGGCATTATGATCAGATCATTATTTCTAGGCTTATAACAAAAAATTTCATGTGGGTTAGTTATATCTGCATCTGGCCAGTAAAAGCTGATGGAACCATCTTCATAAGATAGTGTTGTTGGAATGTTTGCATAGTAAACACTATTAATTGTTGAAGTTTTTTTATGACTATGTATGGATTTAAAGTCAGCGCTTGAACTATCTGTAACCACACCCCAGCATTGTGTAGAGTTTTCCGGTAGTATAGTAAATGGTCCAAACACCTGTTGTGCCTGGCTGACAAAATCTTCATATAGATGCAGCAAATCATGGTTCGGAGTATCCACTAACGGGAAATTGCTTTCTTTATTTTCAAAATCAATGGTTTTGTATTGATTAACGATGTGATCAATCACATCTTTTTTTGTCGATATATCATATCTGCTCGAACAAATATAAAGTGGTAGCCTGTCTTTCATGTATTGCTTTTTGATATAATTATAATATAATATTTCAATATGGCAACAAAACGTAAGAAAACTAAGACGCCGCAACCCTATGCAACATCACCTTCGGCAGTAGAGAAGGTTCGTGAGATCAAAGATAGGATAGAAAAAATTCTAGTAGAGAATCGAATGGCACTTGCACCAATTGTAACTATATCCGGTGACAAGGTAGTCAGTAGAATCGATGTTATAAGCTTAGATGATAAGCCTACTGTAGGTTAGTTCTGCTTGTAATGGGTAGTCCTAGGCCAGGTCTGCGATCATATTTAAGATGCTTGAGACTGCCGTTTGCATCAACATAATGCAAGAACACTTGCACTTGATATGATCCTTCTTCAGCAACAAACGGCTCTCTCCAATGCTCTATGTCTATGCCTCTATAAACAACCATATCACCAGGTAAACACCGTGGTTGTTCTATCTGACCTGCAGGGGATTTCACATACATGCTCCAATTGTATTCAGGTGTCTGTGTAATATATTTTGCCCCAACGCACAGTGTTGCACTAATTTCACATTCCCGTCTATCTGTGTGTATCTCCAGACTGTCGCCTGGATTATAGACTCGATAAAAAGAATATGTGGGGAACAGGGTTAAATTTGTCACTGCTTCTACCTTGGGATGGAGAGCCCACAAAATACTTTCCATGAGACTGTCGCTATAAACTGCATGTGTCTTCTCTCTGTTTTCAATATTCTCTGGAGCGAACTCTACTTGCTTTTTGAGTAGAGCATACTTTGTTGCTATAGTACAAGTTTCCTCTGAGAGAGCCTTTCTAACTACGCAATATTTTTTTTCTAAAAAAGACATTATCCTTCCAGTATAATACCTGGTGTTTTGATGCGATCAAATAATTCTAAGTCTGTCCTAAACTTATCCTTTATAATATCCTCATGCGTTTTTGTGAGTGTGATTGATTGCAGAAGAGTAGATTGTTCTTTTTGGGGTTGCTTACTCAAGCCTAAATCAGCAATTAGCTCGCTTGTATGGTTTGGGTATTGATAGAACTTGATATCTTTGAAATTGTTATCCAAAAATGTTGTTTGTGGTATTAATTGCTTGTTGTTGTACAAGAATATCTCTGTTTGAGGAGTATTTTCAAGTTGCAATACGGCATCATCAACACACTTGGTAATATCAAATCCTTCATCATATGAATGCAGTTGCGATGTGTATCTGTTTATAAAACTAACAAACCGCTGCACAGGGTGCCGTATTAATGCATAAACTGTACCTTTGTTTTCTTCTGTTGCAAGTGGGATGAATCTATGTGGGGATTGTCTCTTGTTAAAGGGATGCCAAATATTAGTTCCCTCAACATTAAAATATTCGAGCTCTGGTTTTATAATAGTGAAGTAGTCGTCCGGTGGTGTGCCTTTAATCAATTTCTTACCGGTTTGTTGTTCTATGGCTTTAAAGGCATCTCTCTCCTCAGCCGGCTTGTTGTAATCCATGAGATTGCCGCGATAGAACGACCTTAAGATAGCTTCACCGATGGCTGTATTGAGACCATTGCGATCAATGCGGACGTACGACTTGTTTGTAGGTAGCTGCCAATATGTAATCACTCTTTATTTATATTTTACATCAGTTTTAATCAATACTTGTTTTATATCACTTGTATGATATAATAGGAATATGAGTACTACGACTATAACACCTTTATTTGGTGCCCCTGTATATCAGATCAATCTTGAATCTGAGTTAAATATGAATGAATTAACATCTATCATGGATGCTTCAGGCATTAATAATGTTGATAAGTTGGAAGCCAATACAGGCAATAAATTTACATCAGAGCAGTATTTCTTAAATAAGCATGAAGATACAGTTTTTTACAAAACAATAAAAAAACATCTAAATATCTATTTTCATAATATTCTCATGGCTTCAGATGAAATAGAGCTGTATCTCACCCAATCATGGTTGAATAGAAATGAGCCAGGTGAGTATCATCATGCACACACTCATCCTAATTCCTATATTAGCGGTACCTTTTATTATAAAGTTAACGAAAGCACAGGTAACTTTGTGTTGGCAGATACAAAGTATACACCTATTGAATTTCAGAAAAAAGAATTCAATATTTTCAACTCTAATTCTTGGAAATTTACCCCTGCACAATATGAGTTATTTCTGTTTCCCTCTAGTATCATGCATCATGTGGAAATCAATAAATCAAGCATATCGCGAATCTCGCTTGCGTTCAATACTTTTATGCGAGGCATTATCAATCGCGGCTCCACCACAGGTCTTATTTTAAAATAATTAATTAGCTCAACTAACACCACCGTTACGATCGGCAGGTTGGGAAATTGGTCTGCATGTTGAAGATCTCTCACCTGGGTTACCTGCAAACCAAGGATTTGGTGTGGGGGTACCATCGTCATCTGCTACAAAAGAATATGTCCAGCCGTTTCTATAAATTGCTGGTGCAACTGCGCTAGGACAATATGAGGCGCAGCCGCCTAATTTACCTAATCCACCACCAAACCCGGATCCACCAGACCCACCACCACCATCAAAAAGAGAGCCTGGACCTGATCCTTCAGAGGGGCCTCCAGAAGGGAAACCACCGCCGCCGCCTCCATTGCCTCGAGGACCGCCACGATCTGCACCATTGCCGCCTCCCCCGCCAATAATTCCGCGATTAAAAATTTGCAAATTATATTGTAAATTTATTGCTGCTCCAGGAGCATTACCATTGGCACCACCTCCTTGACCAAGAATTAAACCATCAGGTGTACTCTCACTTTCAGTTGCTGTAGGGACTCTTAACAGAATCTCTGACCCGGCATCCCAAGTTCCAGTGGTAAGAGCATATCCTAAACCACGATTTGATCCTATGTTACCAAATTGAGTAAATACAACTCGCACAGGCCCCGTCACACCAGGGTAAGCAGCATTGAAGATATCCTTTAAATTAACGGATGTCAGCCAGTTGCCTGAAGATCCAAAATTTACTCTAAATTCACCTTCGCCAATTAATCCGCCGAGCATATAATTAATTTATGCTTAGGTGTACTTATATCCAAAAGAAATGCAAACATTTGTAGGTGCTGAAGCAACAGTCATGGTCACAAGTGTACCAGCAGGTATGACTGTCCCAGCCGTTGTTGCAATGTTGAGCACTATGCTTCCTAAGCCAGATATACCTGTTGTCAATTGCATATTGTGTGTAGCTCTGAAAAGCGGAATACCTGAACCGGAGTTGATACGTGGTGCGGCAAAGGTAGCCTGATTTTTTAGAATACCGTAATCTGCAGATTGAATAATACCACCAGCACCAACAATCAGATCGCCATTATTACCAATATTGACATCACCACCAATACCGACACCACCCGCAACAACCAATGCACCTGTAGTATAACTTGAAGACGGTGTGGTTGACTGCACATTAACTGCCCCCGCGGTTACTGTGAGACCAGCTTGAAGTGTAGCAACACCTGCTGTAACAGTCAAGCCTGCGGAAGAAGTGATTCCGTTAAAACTGGATCCAGCACCAACGGCAGTAATATTGCCAGAAACACTGAGATTACCAGCAGCAATTGTAACATTATTATTAAATGTGGCACCATTGACATTTAAACCATATAGGCCGGTGCCACTGGTGAGTGCATTCTTGAGATTGAATGGGCTGATGCTCTGTACTGCACTTGTACCAGCTTGAATTTCAGCAAGACTGGCAAAATTTACGGAAATTGTAGCTACGGCCATATACGTTATTTATGCCAGTCTGTTATAATTCTGTATTACATTTTAATTTTTTTAAGCTGAATTCCGTAGAATTTAAAGATATCCATGGCCCCACAATCGCGTTTATAATCATCAAGATAGCAAACCATGGGAATACCCCAACAACCTATTAGACGAGCACAATCTGAACACGGCAATAAAGTGCATGCAACAAGTCTAGCTTCACCTCTGCCAAACAAACTCAGTAGATTCTGCTCTGCATGAATCATGTAAGGTCTTCTTTTATCTCTATTCTTCCAGAAATTAGCATTGACAACTTTACCACTGGCCAATCCATTGTATGCAACACCCAGTACACGATTACTAAAGTCGAGTGCACATGCACCCACCTTTAAGTAGGGGTCTTCGCTTCTCTTTGAAGCTTCTACTGCAAGTGCTAAGGCGTGTTGCTCCCAGCTTCTTCTACTCATGCTGCAAGCACTTTATGACATCTTCTTCCAAATATGGCACACCAATGGTTTGCCACTCACCATTTAAATTGGTGTAATCTTCAGGTTTTTCGCGAGAATACCAAAAAATCTTTAAACGCAAAGGTTCCAACCCAGTCATAAGCTTGTACAGGTATGCATACATGCTAAGCTGCAAGGAATAACTAAAATATTCTGAACAAGGAAATTTTGATACTGGCTCTAGTAGCTGGTCATTGAATGGGGAGTGATATCGAAGTTTTTTATTAGTCTTAAAATCATACACATTAAACGTTTTCTTGTCTGCATTATGCATGATCACATCCGACATTCCTGCAATACCGAATTTGCGATTGTACACAAGTTTCTCAAAGAAAGTATTTTTATTGTCAAGCTTTATATCGAGCTCTTTGAATTTGTTTAATATGGTTGCATATTCCTTATCAGAATTTTTTCCTGTTGTGTGATACAGTTCAAGAATTTTATGCACACGTGTGCCAAACACTTTGCTCTTCTCTCTTTTTTCTTCCCACATCTCTAAAATACACTCAACAGATATTCCCTCACGCTGTGCAATTCTCTTGGCCATCGTCTGTTCATCAAAATGAGGTTTGAATCTATCCAGAAATCTGGTTACACTGGTATATTTAAAATTATCATCTGGATCCGTATATGTATGAGACGGTCCATCAAAGATGGGCACTTTAACCTTAGACATTATTACGTAATTATAACGGAAAAAAATAAAAAGTCAAGGCTTTGTGAACACGCATGTAATGGTTTTTGGCATCTCTGTCACATGCACAAGTTTGTATCTTCGCTTCTCCATGCCAGTTACAAGCTGACTGAACCACTCATGATCAATATTAACAAGAATACTGTGCCGTCTACTGTCTTCGTAGACGTGTGAGCTGAATTCTTCGCAGAAGAACTTCCCAACTGACTGAGTGTATTTCACTCAAATATTTATTCTCGCTACTCGTCGTCTTCTAAATCTTCACAGTCAAAAGGATTTTCGGCATTAAAGATGACACCATCTTGGGTGCAAGACCTCCAGAGTGACTTAGAAATAAAAGCAAACTGCTCAGGTGTCAAATAAAGTATGCCAGATTCTTTTTCATCAACAACCATTTTCACATGATACGATCCACTTCCTGACTGATCTGTAACTATCAGGGAAATACTATTCATCGAACGAGAGATTGTTGCATGATATGTCGATTATTTATTTGCTCTGATGCTAGTATCTGGTATTAAGATTCAAAAAGAAAGCCTTTTTCCAAGTTAAAGACTTCATTGCCCTTGCTATCTTTGATGGTGGCAATAATTTCACGAAATTCATTATATTTGGAAAGAGCTTCTTTATGGGCAAGCCATGTATCTTCTGCTTTGATTTTTACGGTGCGGGTTCTATCAGCGTTATGAACGCTTTTTATTACTACTGTGAACGTTTCCATTTATCTATAATAATTGATAGTTGTGTTAAGTCAAGATATTTTTTTAAGTCGACAAAGAAAAATAATAATTTGATTTGATTGTACTTATCATGTATACTCATATAAGTGAAAAATGTCCTAATTATTAATGGTGCCATTGGCGGCCGCACCGGCAATACATCCATGTTGCTTAAGAAGATTAAAAAGACTATTCTCAAACAACATGATAATGTGAGGGTAAAGATCATACAATTGTATCCTACGTTTTGTTGGAATAGTGTCAAGCGCAACATTAAGAAAGCAGATTGTTTGATATTTTCAACTGGAACTTATTGGGATAGTTGGGGTTCGCCGATGCAACAGCTTTTTGAAAAAATGACAATTCTTGAAGGGTCAGACTATCTTCTCGGGAAACCAGCATGTGCAATTGTAACCATGCATTCTGTGGGTGGTAAAGAAGTGTGTTCTAGAATTCTGGGTAATCTTGTTAGTCTTGGTTGCATGATACCCCCATTTGCAGGTTTTGCATATTCATATGCAGACCATGTTGCGCACAAATCCAGAACATCAAGTAAAAGATTGCTGGATGATGTTTGGCATATTGAAGATCTTGAAACACTTCTACATAATTTAATTAAAGCAGCAGATATTGAATCCAAGCCGGAGTATCGAGTGTGGAACTTCCTAAATACTACGGTGTTCGATCCAACAACTGTTTGGCTTAAATGAAGATAAATTTCAGTAGACAATCATTAAGATGGCTGGATAAAAATGGATTATCCTCAAAATCCATGGATACAATTATTCACAAGCTTTGCAAGAGAGAGGGACGCACCAGAGCCAAGAGACTGCGTGTTCACATTATGCCAAGAGCCATAGACAGCCATTATGATTACTACACGAACACTCTCAATGTTGCAGTACAATCAAAAAGCTCTGATCCAAGATATCTGAAGATCAAGAGAATGTTGCGCAATTTGTTGCATGAACTTCGTCACTTCATTCAATTTCGAATACAGAACAAACCTTTTGCACTCACCTACACTTACCGTGATGCAACATTGAACAACTCTCGCTACTGGAATGATCCAGATGAAATAGATGCGCGCAAATACGAGAGACAGAAGTTAAATTCAACTTACAAAGCTATCAAGCGGCTGGCGTAGCAGGAGGTACTTCAGGTGATGGTGCTGCAGCACCAGGTGCGGCCTCAGGTCCAGGAGCTGGAGCAGGTGCTTCACCGCCTGCCGCTGGTGCAGGTCCAAAGGCTGGAGGTGTTCCTGCAGGTGCCCCTCCACCGCCACCGCCAGCAGTCAATTCACCGCCTGCAGCAGGTGCAGCAGCTTGCATATTATCTCTCCAATTAGGGCCACCTGATTTAATTTGCTCCAACTCCCACAAGAAGCCTATGTCCTTGCGCATGAATTCCCTGTTGGCAAGCACCTCCATGTCGCTCCAGCCCATGTATTTCTTCAATGCATAGGTCTTGCTGACTGCATCAGATTGTGTGATGTTGTTGAAAGATGTTGTCTTTAGCTCTTGCTTCTGTGCTTCACGCATTTCAAAGAAATTAACAGGCACATTAAATTCAATATCAATATTATTTTCTTTTAGATCTAGCTTGTCCCATATCTGTCGAAGCTTGAGATGAGTAATAAAGCCATTCTTAAGTCCTTCAGAGAATTGTTGCTGCATGCGAACAATGAATTTTGCAAATTTTAATTCTTCGCGGAGAATGTTCATATCATCCTTGTATCCATCATCAGAATTGAGACGCGACACAGGAACCTTCAGGCTCTTATAAAGCTTCTTTAAGAAATATTCCAGATCTTCTAGTTTTCCGAGATTTTCACCTCCAGCGAGTCTATCAATCTTTGTTCCCTCGCTGCCCGCTCTTTTTGCAAACCAGAAATTATCAAGAATGCTTTGAGGGTTAAATTTCTTAACAGCGCTACTACCTTGGGTATTGTCATATGTTTTTGAAGACCAATACTGGTTCATTAGTTTCTTGAGATACGCTTCAGCCTTAGGTGGGGGCATGTTACCCACGTCCACGTTGAAAACAAGTCTCTCTGGGGCTCGAGCCAATCTGTATATAACAATAGCATCTTCAATTAAGCTTAGTTGTCTGTATGCACGACGAGCATTCTCAATGAAGGGCAATCTGATTGTCTTGTTTTCGTTCCATATACCAGAGTTAATATATGTAACTTGGTTTTTATCCAAGGGTACCAGTTCATAGTCCAGGATCTTCGATGGGTTCGTCTTATCGAATACAGGTTTACGTAACAAGAAGCCTTTAACCATCATATTCTGTACATTGCCAAAAATAGGATCAATAAATTCTGTTGGAATAGTAACTACACCAAGAATACCCTCTTCTTCATATTGTTTGTGGACAATGTGTTCAAAATACACTTCACCATCAGTTAATAAGCTTCTGAAGTAATCCCACCCTCTGTTCTGCAGATCAAAGTAGTTAACATATTTTTGAAATTCTTTTTCCAGAGTCTCTTGATCGTCAATCTCCAGATCCACATCTGGTGTTCTGAGATAGACTACCTTGCCATTTTTATCTTTGTTGATTGCTTCATCACAAATTTCATCAATAGCATCTGCAACTTCAGAGAAAGCAGCCATGACTCTGTAATCACGCAAACGGGTGATCTTATCATGCTGTATGTTTGCATACATGTATTGTGTGAAATTGTTGTCCAAACCTACAATACCAGCAGGATCAATGCTATTGAAATCTGTATTGGAGCTAATACTTTGACGAGACAGTGCTTCAGTCCGTTTGCTTCCTGTATCTTGGAAGACCTTGTATTTGGGGTTAAGCTTGTTGAGAGTATCTATGACAGTGTAGCTCTGGTATGGTAACTTGGAGTTAACATAATTCATTAAAGAACGACCAACTGTATTACCACGTCCTGTATCAGCATTATCAGCCATATCAGTTATTTATGAGAAAAAACTAAGGTTCAATTGAAAATAATGCGGTAAACATAGTTGATTTTTCTTAAAATTTGATTATAATAAATTGTGGTTAATAAAGACGGTTCCTTATAAACATGGATAATAAGAGGAAAGGAATTTTGCTCGAAGGTTTTTTTTACTTGATACTTGTTTTTTTCACTGTATAATGCTTTATATATGATTCTAGAAAATATCTCTTGTTATGACGGAACCCTTTTGCATCATCGCTTTGCTTACAAATACTTTCGTAAGAAATGCCTGCCTATTGGTAACATAATTGCTTTCAGAGCTCCTGCCAAAGTGGAGACAGAAGGTCTCATTGATCAAGAAGATGCTCTGAGCCAAGATTTCATTTACAGTGACGACATGATTCATTTTCTGTATGAAATTCCTTTGATCACTGAAGCCTTTGGCGCCATTTGCTTTCAAAGACTGTTCAATACTAACATGGCAAATATTCTTAGCTCCAAATATCTCAAAGCCCCCATTGAAGTGGATGGTGATGATCTCATGGTGCACAAAGAATTTACCCAGGGTGGTATCACGCAACAAAAGGGCAAGTGCAGTGTGAGCATTGTGCATGTCAAGGACAATGCTGCATTGGGTCACACAGGCATCAACATTCAAGCTGGCAAGAAGGCCCCTGCATTTGCATTCAGCACACAATTGTCAGTTCCTGATGTGCACAACTTCATGAGTGATGTCATCAATGCATTCTATCAGATCAATGATGACATCTTCATTGCCACCACAAAGATCATCAGTCATTGAACATATTTGATGTTATCAATGGCGTGGCTTTTGACAAGAAGGCCAATCTTCTGAGTCAAGCTGAAGATGAAAAGACTTATGCACCATATCTTGTGAACAGATGGCTGTCCATGCTGGATGGTTCTGCTGCCAGAATCGTCAATGAGACGTTGAATCGTTTTGGACATGTCTTCACACCTGCTGAACAATACAAGTTTCTTGTCAATGTTCTGCCACGGTACAAACGACAGAGAATCAATTACATCAAAAAACCCAAGACGGATGCTTGATTTCCAAGCATTACCATTATAAGTGTCATTATGAGCAGACCTGCCATTGATCAATTAGCAACCAAGAAGAGTCACATTGATTTGAGTTCACATTCAAAGAACACCTTCAACAGTGTTTTCATAGGATATGACTTGTGTGATTTGCTTGATGACGTGATGTTGGTGGAGTTTGTGGATGATGGTGGTTCATCCAACACCATTGTGAGAGGTGGCATTGTTGTGCCAGTGAATGCTGAAACCAATGCATGGCGCATTGGCAAGGTGATCTTGCAAGGAAGCAGTTGCAAGCTTGTGAAGCAAGGTGATCATGTCATGTTTCCCAACAACATGGGGGTGCCCATTTCCAACATTGAAGTGGTAGGACATGGAACAGTTCGATATGGCATTTTCTTGAATGAACAAAGAATATTCGGGGTGGTGAAGCCCCGGGAAAATAATGATAGTATCCCTGACCAGCCTAAAGCCAATACTTCAAAACGCCGCTTGTGAGATCAAGTTCCCACGCCGCAGACCGGTGTTGGGGCGTCCTGCATTCAGAAGAATGTTGTGTACAAATTCCAACACCATTCTCAACAGCATCGATGGCAGAATCACATTAAATTACAGACCATCCAAAGGCACTCCCAAATATGATCCCAACCAGAAAAATCTTGCCATAGTGTGGGACATTCTTATGCAAGATTATCGCTGTGTGAATTGCAATAGCTGTGAATTGATAACCACCATACCTGCAGGTGAAGCATTCTGGAAATATTTCAAAGACAATCTAATGAAGTTATCATCTTCACAGAAAACCATGTTTATGGATTCATAATGAAAGCCGAAAGACTAGAAAAAGAGATCAATCACTTTCTTCAACAGAAGATCTCCATTAACATCAACAATAAAACTGTGAAGACAGGCAAGCTAATTCTTTTTTGCATCAAAGACTTCTACCTGGTGTTCACTCTCGGCATTGCTCATTCCAAGAAAATATTTGAAATTCCCTACCCTTATAATTTCACAATCAAAGACAAAGGGATTACCCTGGACTATACATTGAAATCCTTTTCATCAAACATGCAAAGCATAGATAGCTATGTGAAGCTGTTGACACCCAAGAAGCCCAACAAGTATTTTAATTCATATGCTGAAATTATTACTGTAGAAGATGGGGCTTGAGAAAGTAAATAGATTATGGGAATTAACTGTGAAGTGAAGCTGGAGAAGAGCAAAGCTTCAAATAAGCTTTATTTTGACAAGAAGCTCAAGCAATTTTCAAATGAATTCAAGAGAAGCGGTGTCATAGAGGTTCTGAAGCTGCACCGATATTACATGAAGCCTTCCAAAAGAAAGAGACTTTCCAGGGAAATATCTGCTGCCAAGTGGAAGTATTATTGATTGTCCGGATGCCTCTTTATACATAAATAAAGAGTGAGACAGTATAGTTATTACTTTGAAGTCAAGGACTTGGTCCTTCAATTCTTAGCTGCTTTTGATAATGTGGTAATCAAGAGATATGACAAGAATCGCAATCCTCTCACCACACAACAAGTAAGATATGTATACGCTCCAAAACAACGTGTTCTCTTTGATCTGGTCAATCCTGCACAAAATGTAACTCTTCCTTGCATCAGCATTACAATTAACAGCATTTCACGCGACAACAATCGTGTCTTCAATAAGAACGCTGGTTTTTATGCACATGGTACACCAACTGAGCGAGCACCAGGCGGTCAATCCTATTATTACAAAGCACCAGTCCCAGTTAACATTGACATTTCCATGAGCATCATTGCTCGCTATCAATCAGACATGGATCAGATTCTTAGTAACTTTGTACCTTTTAATAACCCCTACATTATCCTCAGTTGGACCATACCCAAAGAATTCAACCTTCCTTACACACAGGAGATTAGAACTGAGGTTGCGTGGAATGGTAACATCAACCTTGAGTATCCAACAGACATAAACGGTCAACAAAAAGCTCAGATTATTGCTAACACTGGCTTCACTATCAAAGGCTTTTTGTTCCCTGATCCAGAAAACCCAGTTAATAATATCTTCCGTATTGATGTGAGCATGACAGCTGTGAGTGCAGGCACACCACTTGAATATGGTGCCTACAGTACCTTAAAATCGCAGGTCATTACAGACCAGGACTCACTGTCTGCTTTCTACAATACAGATACATTCTCCGTTTCAGGCCGACCCGTTATAACTGGCGTGCAGTTATACACCACACCAGCAAATCCCTACAACACACCCGATCCCACATCCTAATGAGTAAAATTATACCATCCTTCACAATACCTGTGAGTACTAACGATGCAACTATCGTTTTGGAAGGCAATATGTTTAAATACCAAACAGCCAACGGACTTTACTTGAGCTCCAACAAATTTAATGGCAATGAAAAGCTATTTAATTTGTACAGCAATACAAGGAGTGTGAGTGCGGCAAATCCACCCTTCAGTGCTTATCCTGTGGATTATTTTACTGTATTTACAAACAATACATTGAGTTTTAGATTGTCCGCTTTTAGCTACCCACAGCGGCTCGATATAATATATGCAAACCCAGCAGGCTATAGGCTAGCATCTGCAGGTAAGCGATTCTCATATATTGAGATTGTTTAATGTTGATTCTATACATTGGATATATAAATTAACGTATATGGACGAAAATAAGCTTCTCGAGGTTAAAACGAAAATTGAACAACTGCTCACTGAATATCAGGCAGCACTTGTCCCAGTAACGCTTATTAGCGGGGACAGGGTTATGAGCCGTGTGGATATCGTTTCGACTGATGCATTAAAGAAGACCGATAATAAAGCCTAATTGCTTGTTTATTCCGTAGAGCATAGAACTAAATAATCCTATGCCATTTCGGTCGTTTAATGACTTTAGTCCAATTGACCCTATACCAACAGACTATCTTGTTGGATTCAGGCCACTGGTTGGTGAATTTAAGGTAAATTTCTATACAATCTCCAAGATTATATCTGGTGGGTTGACGACAACCCCAAACAATCTGTATGTTACCATAAGCGGTAATGATTTTGAATTTCGCGGACTTGGTGAAAATGAGCCATTTAAAACAATCAAAAGAGCATGTCAGGTTGCAGCTGCAAACCCACTTAACAAATATACCATCTTTGTACGTTCTGGTGATTATTTTGAACAAAATCCTGTCTACGTGCCACCAAATTGTTCAATCATTGGAGACAATTTAAGACGGGTCAGTGTTTACCCTGTGAACCCAACGTACGATATCTTTTGGGTAACAAATGCTGATTATTTGTGGGGCATGACTTTTAGAGGACACAGATCACCTGGTGCTGCTGTAGCGTTTCCAAACACAGATCCCCTGCAACCACAATACAATGTTGCTTTCAATTATCCGAGCTTATCTTGTACACCACCTACAAATAAGAATATACCCACCAGTCCACTTTACATTAGAACCAGCCCCTACATTCAAGGTTGTAGCTCCATCACACAATCATCCCCTGCAGGGGCAGATAACGCTGGTGCAGGTTGCAGAATAGACGGTGGACTGGTGGGTGGTTATATCAGAAGCATGGTAATGGATTCTTATACACAATTTAATGAAGGTGGAGTTGGTATACACATTACCAACAATGGTTATGCACAGTTGGTCAGTATTTTCACAATTGCCGCTACCTATGGTGTGCTTTGTACTGATGGTGGCAGTTGTGATGTGAATACATCCAATTGTTCTTTTGGAAATTATGGCCTGGCAGCTTTTGGCAAATCCCCTGTTGCAGCTCTTACTGGTACCCTGACAACTAATCTTTCTGGCGGTGAGAGTGTCATTACAGTAAACAATGTTTCTCCTACTTTGTTAGCAACGACACCTTCTCTAGGAATGCTGTTTGAAATACAGGGAGACAGTTCAAGTACACAATACATAGTTTCTTCTGCTGCTCGTGTTGGGACAAATACATTTGATGTTTATATTGAACCGCCCACAACAATTGGTGCACAAAATTTCTATGGTAGAAAAGTTTATTTCTATATTCGAAGCAGCATTCTTGCTAGCGCAATTACGTTTGAATATGTGGGCACCGGTACAACACTTGTTTCTGCTTTACCTATTCTTGGCGGGCAAACTATTCTAGATAATGAAGTGGTGTCAAGCGGCGGTGGTGCTGTATTTTTTACTGCCACAAATCAGAGTGGTGATTTTAGAGTGGGTACTGAATTTACTATCAAACAATCAACTGGAACCATTGAGGGTCAGACCTTTCAGAGATCCATCTTTTCACTAGTTACACCCTTCGTACTAGCTATTGAATGAATAAATAAAATATGGCAACAGTACCTCTCAATCTTTTCAGAAGCCTTCTAACCCCTTTATCCACAATAGGGTTAGTACCCAGTCTGTATACTGCACCAACACAGCGTGCTGCCATTATTCTGACTGCCCAAACCACAAATATTACTAATAGCTATCAAACAGTAACAGCTTCAATATCAAGTGCAACTTCCAGCACACAGACTTTCTTAGTCAGTGGATTTGCCATACCACCCAATGATGCAGCAAACATTATTCTTGGAAAAATTGTGTTAACTGAAGGCGATAAGCTTATTGCATCCTGCAGTCAGAATAACGGTGTTCACTTGACTCTTTCTATTCTTGAAACTATTAATACGCCAGCATAATGAACACAACACGCCCGAGTTTTATAAGCGAACGGGTGCGAGTAAATCCACCACTAAGCGCCGACACACTTAGATATCAATATTTAAATCTACAAAACGCTGAGCCTAATTTTGGTGTACCTGCACCTGCAGCTTCTAGTGCTTTCAATACATTTGTTTTAGCAACAAATTCTATTGGTGAGCGATTCATTTTAAAAACTACTCTGTGGGATAGTTCGTACACTACACTACAGGCAAACAGCGCCAATTGGCTCACCATTCAAACAGCTGATACTCGTTATTTGAGATTAACCGGAGGCACAATAGAAGGTGATCTTCTTGTCAAGGGTGGTGTTTTTGCAACTGGCGGTCTGTCTGCTGTTAGTGCACAGTATTTTATAACTACATTAACCGGTTTAACTTCCTTAAGTGTACAGTCACTTGGTTATGAGCCTGCCTTGTTTGTTGGATCGTTTGGTGGTAATTTCTATATCGCAAAATTTACAGACACAGATTATAATGTGGATGTACTTCGTATCAACGATGCTACTGGTACTGGCAGAGGTAAGATTGGAATTAATACTAGCTTCCCAAACACAGAACTAACTGTAAATGGTAGTATTAGTACTAACAGTATCCTTTATGTGCAGAACTATACCAGTGATCAATTTGCTAGTACATATGTTTCCACAAGAACAACTTCTGCAAATTGGGATACAGTTTATTCCACAGTAAGATCTCTTTCTAATAGCTGGGAAGAATCTGCTGAAATTCTACCCACAGTAACAAATTATCTTTCCACAAACAACGTTTTGATTAAAAATTTAACCGTTACAACAGGTCTCAGCGTAAATGGAGGCCTCAGTGCAGATAGAATTTATGGCTCATTACAAAACAATATAATTGATGCGTTTGTTGGTGATGGTATTACAACCACCTTTAATTTAACACAGACTGTGGCAAGTGTTAATAATATTCTTGTTTATGTAGGAGGTATCTATCAAGATAAAGTGACATACAGCATAGCAAGTGGACCGTCACGAATTATATTCACACAGCCACCACCTGCACCAGATGTTGCATTAGAACCAAACATTGAAATAGTTTATTTACAAGCCAACCCATTATCAATTGGCACTGTGGTTGATGCATCAATTACAACACAGAAAATAGCTGATAGAGCCGTTACTTCAAGAAAACTTGATAGCAATCTGACAGTATTTGGTAGTCTGTCTGTTGTTGGTACTCTATCTGCAGCAAACTATGTTCTTACCAATTCTTCCACACCATATCAAACCTTCAATGTAACAACTGGTCAGACTGTTTTTAGTTTATTATGTGCAGCTGCATCAGTAAACGAAATACATGTATTTGTATCCGGTGTCTATCAGAATAGAAATACATATTCTCTTACCAATCCTAATACTCTTGTGCTAACAGAGGCACCACCTACAGGTACCGATATTGTAGAAGTTGCGTATCTACGTCCTTTCCCAAGTGTGGCAATGTACCCTTCAATCAATTCAGTATTGCAAGACAGTATTGCAACAGGCGCCGTTACAACATCAAAAATAGGGTTGGAGGCTGTAACAACATCTAAAATTGCTCCAAGTGCCATTACCGGTGATAAGCTGGCCATAGAATTTACCTTGTCTAGCAATCTCACGGCTCTTAGCTCTTTCACAGTAACCAAATCAATGAGTGTTTTGAATACTGGTGCAAATATGGCACTGTATGTGGGTAGTTCTACAGCCAATACACTTGCAAAAATTGGCGTAAATACCAATCAACCGTCGTCAGAATTAACAATACGAGGAGCCATAAGTGCAAGCGGAGATATACGTAGCACCGTTCTAACAGAAAGAATGGTGTCTACAGCACTTATCTTTAGCTAACAATAGATGCATATTATAAATATAAATATAAATAAAGCGTGAAAACCGTACTCCAAGCCACATCTGCTACAATAGTATTCACACCTGGTGTTGCCGGCGCCGGTACACTGGATTTTACTAATTTCTTTTCCACAGCACCTTTTGTCATCAATCGATTGATGGCTGTAATCAACCAAACAAGAAATACAATCATTTATGCAGAGGCCCAAGCAGGATTAGGATGGACAAGCTGGAACCCCTCATCACATGTTTTAACTCTTAATTCTGATACTTCCACACATGCAGCAACTGATATATTGCAAGTAATTTACGATTCTCCTTCAACAGCAGTGGTTCCAATTGAAGAATACTTTGATCCTGTCAACAAGAGCCGTGTATCGACACCTCAATCATTAATTGATACAGACTTTGAATATGGTGTACAATCTACCAAATGGGAGACTGTGAATTTAATTAATAATCGTCCAACGGCGTTTTATGAACCAATAGTTCCAATGGATCCAGCTGCTATTACAGCAATCAACACCACAGCAGGTTCAAGAATTATTAATGTAACATGCAATAGTACCGCGAGTGGTTTCGGGGGGTTATCAGGTATAGCAATTGGTACACCAATATTTGTACAAGATACTATTGAAAACAATGCAAACGGATGGTTTGCTGTTTCCAGCGTCACAACTAACACAAGCTTTTTATATACTGCAAAAGCACCAATGCCTTCAACTGGAAACATTCTCGATTTAAACAGAACATTAATATACCCAGGTAATTTTTACACAGGTTCAGGTATTCCGTTACAAGTAACAAATGCCTTTACGAATGTAGGCACCGCAATCACGTGCACAACACAATTTGCACACGGTCTTTATACTGGAGATCCAATTTATGTTTTAGGTACAACCACAACAAACGGTCAAGGTTCCCCAAGCGGTGCATGGGTCGTAGCTTCTACTCCTAATGCAACACAATTCACCTTCAACGTTATCAATACACCAGGTGGTACTATTGCAAATACTGTTGGTAATGTTAATCTATTTGCACGACCCGGGGGGTACAGCATACACCGTGCTTATGATGGCGGGGTGCAATTTAGCAGTGGTTCTGGTCAACCCAACGCACAAACAATACGACAAACACGCAAATATTTTAGATATCAATCCGGAAAAGGCGTGCAATTTAGTACAGGATCTATTTTTAGACCCTCATTTCAACTCAACACACTCAGTGCTGCAAGTCTTACACTCAATGCCACAATAAGTGGCATATGCAAAGTACCCCATGGTATGCAGCCTGGCTCACAGATATCTGTAACTGATTCTACTGATTCAGCATACAATGGAACCTATGAAGTGCGCTCCGTTCCCAATGAACTCACCTTTACATATGCATCCTCAGGCACACCTACAAACCTACAAGCCCAAGGATTTCCAATATTTGCATCACCTGGTCCAAATTGGGGTTGCACTGTTCGCCTTGGAATGTTCGATCAACAGAACGGTCTTTTCTTTGAACACGATGGACGAGATACATACCTGGTTCGTCGAGGCAGCGTGCAGCAGATTGCCGGTACTATAAACATAGCAACCGGTACGAATACTGTCAACGGTACGAATACATTGTTCTCCAATCAACTTACCCCAGGGGATTTTATTGTTATAAAAGGCATGAGCTATCGCGTGCAGTCAATTGCTTCAGATACACTTCTGTATATTCTACCTGAATACAGAGGACCAACAGTAACAAACGGTATTGTTACCAAAACAATAGATACACGCATAAAACAGGATCAATGGAATATCGACAGACTCGATGGCACAGGGCCAAGTGGTTACATCTTGAATCCAAACAAAATGCAAATGTTTTACATTGATTACTCTTGGTATGGTGCAGGGTTTATTAGATGGGGCATACGTGCGAACAATGGCAATGTGCACTATGTTCATAAGATGTTGAATAATAATACTAATGCTGAAGCATACATGAGATCAGGTAATTTGCCTGCAAGATACGAAGAACATAACTTCTGCCCATCAACAATATTGACACAGACTCTGAACAGCGGCGACACAACAATTTTTGTTAGCAGCGTGTCGAGCTTTCCCCCTGCAGGCACAGTGAGAGTAACAACACCTGGCAATACTAGCTCTGCAACAATAGAATATATTCGATACAATACAAGAAACCTAGTTACAAACACACTTACAGGCTTGTCAAGAGCACAGACCGGTGGCAATGGAGTTGCACAGACATTTACCTATGCGGTACAAGCACCAACTCAAGTTGAACTTGTCGGTACTTCTGGTGGAACTGCTTCATCAAATGTGCCGCCAGCCATGGCCATTTCACACTGGGGATCCAGTGTCATCATGGATGGGCGGTTTGATGATGACTTGAATTTCGTCTTTAATGCTGGTCCTCCAGGTGCACAATCTATTGGTAGTGGCGCAAGAAACGGTATCATCAGTCTCAGACTTGCCCCAAGTGTAGATTCTGGTAGAACTGGTCTACTTGGAGTGAGAGAAATTATCAACAGAATGCAATTGAGATTACGATCCATGGATATTCTCACCAACAGTGCCACCGTTGGCATTAGAGTTGAGGTAATCTTGAACGGTAGAATACTGGCAGGTGGCGCCACATCATGGCAAAATGTTGGTGGATCTAGCTTGGCACAAATTGCTTATCACCCTGCGGGAGTACAAATAGTGGGCGGAGAAAGTGTATTCGGATTCTTTCATTATGGTGGATCAAGTTATCAGGACTTATCTCAGGTCAGAGAGCTCGGCAACAGTACACTCGGTGGCGGTACAGTAAATGTAGGTTCAACAACATCAGCTAATTTGTACCCTGATGGTCCTGACGTTTTAACTATTGTTGTGTCACCTAATGCTGGAGCAAACATTCAGTCCAGACTCTCTTGGACTGAGGCACAAGCATAATGTATGGCACTCACAACCATAGTACAAGGTTTATTAGCGCCTAACGCAGTTACTTCAGCCACAGTTTCTGCTTATAATATACAATCGCTCAACATTGCATCCAGTGCTATTGAAACAAGACATTTGGTTTTAAGTGCAGTAGATAAATTTAACATAACATCAAATGCCATTGAGTCCAGACATGTAACAGACAATGCAATTCAAACACGCCATGTTGCAACATCTGCAATAACTTTAACAAAATTAAATGAGTCTGTTGAAAACTACTTCACCAATGTGCAGGTTATAACATCCAATTCGACGTCTATTGCAATTGGAGCCGGCTTCGAACAAGTATACAATGGTAAAATACTACAGATACGTGAAAATGTGGGCACATGTCAAATTAATTTTACTACACCCTTTGTTGCTAAAGGGTTCAATATGACTATTGTAAATGACTCAATACATAATATTCAACTAACTTCTACATCGCTAGGACAGCCTTTGTCATTTGGCAAGATACTCTCCGGTTCTCAAGCTGGGCAGAAACTGTACACCTCTGCCACAGTATATCGTGTTGGAGATGATCTGTTTGCAATAGGTGCTTTGAGTCAATAAAGCTGTTTAAATATCTTCTAATTCAAACAAAGATAACAAATCAATACCAAATTTCTTCTTGAAATAATCCTTGCAACTGTTGATCAATAGATTGTATTGTGTTCTATCCAGATTGTGTCTGTTCTGCAATTCCATGAATTGATTGCGCATGCGTTCTACAGCCTCCATGTCTTCACTAGCCCATGCTTCATCTATTTCTGCCAAAATCTTTTCGCTCTCTTTAACAGTCCATAGGTAAGTTTTGTTCAAAATCTCCAATTGCTCGAGCAATGCATCAACCGACATCATGAGTATTTGTAGATCTTCTTGCCTTTTTTGACGGTGTAATTTCTAATTTCTGCATTTGCTGGTGACCAAGCAATGCCATCAAAATTGGTATCATACACCTTCTTTTTTATTGGACGTGGTTTATCGCCTTTGCCTGCCATATCTTATATAGTAAATTAATATTCTTAAAAATCAACATCAAACCACTTTGACAAAACCACCACTGTTCCACAGGGCACCAGTAGGCAAACCTACACTTGATGTGGGTAAATTGGACATTACAATCAAAGCACCAGTTGCTGAAACAGTGCCTACTACAGTCAATGCATTACTATTGTTATCTGTGCCAATGCCAACATTGCTGGGAATGTAAACACCGCCACCAGCACTAACTAAAAATTGTTCTGTACGAGTTGTGGAGAGTACATTTGTATCTGTACTGCCTTTCCATATCCAGGTCCTATCATGGGCTGCATGCACATAAGTTCCTGCGGCATGGCTGTATTGTCTTGAAGCAAGCGTACTACCACCCTCAGCGTGGCTTGCAAACCCTGAAGCAATTGTATTGAAGTTTTGTGCATGGCTGTTATTACCAGAAGCCAATGTATTTGTACCTTCTGCATGGCTTGCATCCCCTGAAGCAATTGAACCGAACCCCTCTTGCACACTGCGCGTGCTCAACACTGTTAGAACAGTAATATTATTTGACTGCAATCTTAAACTATTTGTATCTGTTGTACCTACTATCACAGTGCCTGCATTGCCACCATTTGCCACGTAACTTGCACTGTTGGTTTGATAAACAGAAGCAGTATTAAAAGCATTATTCCAATACGCACTATTAGTGGCAACTGTGGTTGCACTGGAAGTATTGCCCCATGCAGCACTATTCTGATACACATTAGAATATGTGCTATTCCAAGCACCGCTTAATATAGAAATACCGCTCACTTGGTTCCGTAAAGTAGCAACATAAGGCACACTCTGGAAATATGCTTCATTCCAATTGCCAGAAGCTGCAACAATATCCGATAAATTAGGTTGAATGCCCCAGAAACCGCTGAAACTACTGACCGTGGTGTATGTGCTGTTCCATGATCCAGTATTTGGACTCATCAAGCTCACACCGTTAAAGGCATAATCATATCGGCCACTGTTGGCACGCAATGTGTCAGTTGTGTATTGATATGGTAAATTCAAAGCAGTGATGGAAGCAATGGATGTTTTTGTTTCAGAAGCATTTCTGTAGCCGACTAAAAAGTCCGTTCCTTGAGGAGTGACTGTTGTAAAAGTACCAAAATTCACGTTTGCCATACACGTTATTTATGGATAAATGTAATAAATAACCGATATGGCCTTACGCAAAATTCAGTCCGAAATGGTTAGCAATGTTGCTAATATAGGTTTTAATACAGGCACAGCTTTTACCAGTCTTTCTGTCGTAGGAACCCTTAATACTGGAATACTTTCTGCAACCACAATATTTGGCGCAATTCCAAGTGCTACCAATTTTGCTAGTGTTTATTCAACTTATAATCAACTGAGCGGTTCTTATGTAACAAACAATTACAATGGCAATGTCACCATATTAGGCAGTCTCTCTGTGTTGGGTGATATCACCTACATTGATACAGCTGTCACAGTTACAAGTGCTTTGAGCGTCATAAACCTTGGCACAGGACCTGCACTTGTAATAAACCAAAAAGGCTCTCAGCCAATAGCTAATTTTCTGGATGATGATGTTTCAAGTCTCTACATTGCCGATGGTGGCAATGTGGGCATCAACATAACAACCCCACTTGCCAGATTCACTGTGAATGGTGCAATCAGTTCTTCCGGCAATGTAACTGCCAAGGATATCACCACATCAACATTTTTTATCTCTGGTGGCAAGGATCTTTCGCAGGTTATACGAGACAATTATAGCGATGTACCAACCACATACACCACATTTCATGGAGTCGCAAACAAAACTCTGCCTTATTCTTCAACACGACCTTTCTCAGCAAATTGGGATTTGAATAATTACCAATCTGCTACATTGTATCTGTCTGCAGGAAATGCGCTATTAAGAAATCCAACCAATCAAGTGGCCGGCGGTACATATGTATTATTTGTACGAACACTGTCTGGCAATGCTCTGTTGAGTTTTGATTCTTTGTATAGATTCCCAAATTCTGCCCCACCCACGGTAAGTCAAGGTCCAAGTGCTGTAGATATCTTCTCCTTCTTGAGTGATGGACAATATATGTATGGCACAACAGTCCAGAACTTCACCTGGGCATAATCTTTTATGGCCTGGCCGGTTATCCCGTTAGCATTCTCTGGTAGTACACCACAATTTCAGGTGTCCAGGAGTCTACGGTTTGATGGCACATCTAGTGTTCTTGCCGGCAAGAACAGATTTGAAGGCAACAGGCAAAAGTTCACCCAATCCATGTGGATCAAAAGAGCCAGGCTTGATGTGACACAGTGGTTATCTATAAATCCAAGCGCAACATATGGAGCCGGCCTTTATATTCACTCAGACAACAGACTGTGGGCTTTCATTAATTATATTGAATCTACCAACACATGGCAAGGCATTATAGCCACACAACAATCTCTTCGGGATCCAACTTCATGGTATCATATCAATCTGGCTGTTGATACTACACAAGCACTACCACAAGACAGAATTAAACTTGCTCTAAATGGTTCCACAGTCACATCACTCATAACATCTTATCCAGGAAGTGCCGGCATATTATCATACCCTGCATTAGGCACACAAACAAATTTCAACACACAATTCGTTAGTTATGATATCAATGCCCTGGTTGGTGGACCAGGATTTAGATACATTGGAGGCTGGCCAGGGCAATATTTTGATGGCTACATGACTGAGATAAATTATGTGGATGGTCAAGCACTGGATCCAATAGCTTTTGGCAGATATGATGAAAATGGCATGTGGGTGCCCAGAAGATACAATGGCAATTTTGGACCCAATGGTTACTATCTTCCTCTAAATGATAACTCAAGTCGTGGTGCACTTGGATTGGATGGCAATCAGCTCAATTCTGTAGATCCATTCTGGCCATTTACTGTGTTTCATTTGCAAACACGAACAGGTATTCCATTTGGGAACAACAACACCTTCATTGATTCATCCAACACTGGTGCAACCATAACACGCACGGGCAACGCTTCACAAGGCACTTTTAATCCTTATAGTTTGTTTGCCTCTGAGGCAGCAACACGTGGTGGCAGTGTGTATTTTGATGGCAATAGTCAATTGGATGCTGGTTCAAATGCAAACTTTGCGTTTGGTACCAACAGTTATACTGTGGAGTTCTGGGTATATTCCACAGTTAACATGAACACCTATGCAGCTGGTCAAGGCCCAGTGTTCATATGTAATGATGCAACTAACGGGTGGGGAATTTTTAACAATAGTACAGCTGGTCAGGGTATTACTTTATTTACTAGAAATATAGGCAATACCTACCCCACAGGTGTGCAGCTTCCACCCAATCGATGGAACCATATTGCTGTTTCACGATCGGCACCTGCAGGCAATGCGTTTGCGATATGGTTAAATGGTACCAGAATATTAGTCGGTGGTGATTCCACAAATTGGTCTATAACAGGTCCTTTGAAAATAGGAAACATTTCTACTGCTGGATTTAGTTTACGAGGATACATGGCTGGTCTTCGCATTTCAAACAATGAAGCAATCTATGATCCAGCAAGTACTACTATCACTGTGCCCACTGCACCCCCTACAAATATTGGCTCTCCTTCCACAGTATTTTTATTGAACGCCAATAATGCAGCCGTGTATGATGCAACAGGTTTTCACAATCTCAACACACTGAATGCTGCGGCAGCCTCACAAGCACAAACACTCTACGGCAATAGCAGTTTATTCTTGGATGGATCCACACTAGCCGCTTGTGTGAGTTCCAACATATATAATAACTACCTTGTTAATTTTGCAGCAAATGATTTTACTGTGGAATCGTGGTTGTGGTTACAAACAGCTCCTACCGGTAGTACGCCAACTGCTCTTGGGTTCATAGCTAGTGTACATGATAACACTAGTACCAGCACATGGACTTGGTATGTAAACGTTAATAGAACGATATCTTTCTATGGTGTCGGTGGTGTTGGTCTTGCAGTCACCAGCAATAATGCTATACCCTTGCAAACATGGGTGCATGTTGCTGTGGTTAGAAATGGAGATTTCTTAACCATTTATATCAATGGTGTGGCTGATGTAACTACTCGCGTTGCCGGCGGAACATACACCGCCGAGAGCATTGCTTCACTAGTCATTGGAAGACGCTATCAAGGTGCTGCACCAACTGTTATAGATGCATTCAATGGTCATATATATGATCTTCGCATAACACGAGCGGCAAGGTATCTGGGCAATTTCACCCCACCCACACAAGCACTACCCACCACTGGCAGCACTCAAGGATTCTGGCCATACAACATACAGCTTGGCGGTCACAGAGAAATGGATAGCATGCTGGATGTGCCTGCCAATTGGGGTACAGATAATGGTGGCATACTCTCCGGTACCATGAGAGGTAACTATGCCACCATAAGTAACGTAAACAAAAGTGCAGGGTTCGTGGCAAGCAATGGTGGGCTTGATGTATCTAGTGCAGCGGCTGGAAATGTCTGGAGACCCGCCACAGCTACACATGCAGTGTCTTCAGGCAAGTGGTATTGGGAAGTTGCTATTAATACTAGCCCTGTAGGAAACGGCATCATGATAGGTGTGGCCAATACCAGATGGGATGCATTTACAGAAAATCCTTCAGTTACATATCCTGGTGGTGATGCTGCATTAAATTCATGGGGTTATTATATCAACGGAAACATGTACAGAAATAACGCAGGTACAGCTTATGGTACCTCATATACTGCCAATGATATCATAGGATTTGCTTTGGACATGGACAATGGCACATTTTATGCAAGCAAGAACGGTGTGTGGCAAGGCATAAACAATGCATCTAACCCAGTAGTCAGTAATCCATCCATAGGAAGAAATCCAGTTAATCAAATTTCTGGTAGAACTTTCCCGCTTACCGGTTTTCATTTTCCCGCCTTTGGGGTATATGGTGGAGACACATATTCTGTTAATTTTGGCCAGCGACCTTTTGTGTATGCAGATGGACCTGCATTATCCGCTGGATTCAAACCAATTTGTACCACAAACATCATACCACCATTGAACAACCCCCACAGCTTCTTTGAAGCCACAAGCTACACTGGTGGTACCAACACCTTTAACCCTGATCCTGCTGCTGGTCAATTGGTACTGGCTCTACCCTTGGATAGCTACAACACCCATTTTGATGTGAGCAATGAAATTAGTAACAGAATTTCTCAACCCAAATCACTGTACACAACCACAGGTGTCACCTACACATCCATATCAGGTGCCGCTTTCAATGGAACCACTGGCTACATTGAACTATCTTCACATCCTGATTTTGATTTGGGCATAGCAGGCAATTGGACCATTGAATGGTATCAGTTTTGGAATGTTTTGACAGGCTTTCAAACTGTGTGGAGTAACAACTACACTACAATACCAAACTTACTAATACAATCTCAAAATAACCTGGGTAGGTATCAGCTGTACACAAATGGTGGCACATCCATCTTGAACGAGGGCAATGCACCCACCCCCAGTCTGTGGTATCATTATGCAGTTGTGAAGAATGGCACCACATACACCATATTCCGCAATGGATCAGCAACTGGTGTGACAACGTATAATGCTGTAACCAATGCTGGTAGTTCCACATTTCGCCCTGAAATAGGTCGTGGATCAGGTACATACTTCCTTAATGGTAACATACGTGATTTTAGAATATACAAAGGATGGGCCAAGTACACCACCACATTCAACCCTGCCACAGCTACAACTGCAGTGGTAGCAACCACAGGCACAGGGTTTGACAAATCCATCAATCTGGGCTTTCAACCTGATCTGGTGTGGGTCAAAGCCCGCAACATTGGCAGAACTTCTCACATACTTGTGGATTCAGTACGCGGTGGCACCAGCACACTCTCTGCCAATAGCTCTGATACAGCAACCATAAGCTCCAATAATATTACTTTTTTCCAAACTGGCTTCACTGTGGGTGGATCAGTATCAGCCAATGCAACTATCATACCTGCTGTACCAGCATTCTTTTACGGCACCGGGGAGAATACCAACGGTCAATTGGGTCTTGGAGATAATAGCGATAGAAACCGATTTAACCCACTAACTGGCAATTGGTCACAAATGGTTGGTGGTTTAGTCCATGCCATGGCACTAAGTGCAGGTACTACCAAATGGTTTGGCACAGGATCCGACGGCTACGGTCAATTGGGTCTTGGAAATAACCCTGGCTATAATACATATGGTGGTTCAAGTGTAAAATATAATACATTTACTGCATTAACAGGGGATTGGTCACAAATGGCATGCGGTAAGTTCTTTACTATGGCACTAAGTGCAGGTACCAACAAATTATTTAGTACAGGTTATAATGAGTATGGTCAATTGGGAATAGGTACTTCTGATGTTTTTGGTAGCCAAAATGTAAATCTATTCACAACACCACTCACAGGCAACTGGTCACAGGTGGTCTGTGGATTTATCCACACCATGGCATTGAGTGCAGGTACAACTAGGTGGTTTGGCACTGGGTTTAATAATTCTGGTGCACTAGGACTGGGAGATAATAGCGATAGAAATGTATTTACACCACTCACAGGCAATTGGTCTCAAATGGTTTGCGGTGATAGCTTTACTATGGCACAGTCAGCGGGTACAACTAGGTGGTTTGGTACTGGATCCAACCCATTTGGTGCATTAGGTCTTGGAGATGAAAGCGACAGAAATGCGTTTACACCACTCACAGGCAATTGGTCTCAAATGGTGTGTGGTGGTTACCACACCATGGCATTGAGTGCAGGTACAACTAGGTGGTTTGGCACGGGGCGTAATGGTGTAGGTGCACTAGGACTGGGAGATAATAGCGATAGAAATGTATTTACACCACTCACAGGCAATTGGTCTCAAATGGTGTGTGGCGGTAATCACACCATAGCGTTAAGTGCTGGTACTACCAAATGGTTTAGTACTGGGTATAATAATTCTGGTGAATTGGGGTTAGGAGATAATAGCGATAGAAATGCATTTACACCACTAACAGGTGATTGGAGCCAGATGACAAGCGGATATGGTTTCACCATGGCATTAAGCATTTCATCTGCAGAAAGTCAAACATTACGTACAGCTACAAACCCCTTCAACCCACAACTCAACACACCTGGTGCCACATACACTGCATATGGTTGGAAGCGCAATGCATTGGCAGGGTTTGATATTGTTACAGTTTTCAAATCTAGCGCTACCAGCCAAATATTCAGTCATAGCCTAGGCAAAAAACCAGCCATGATGATTGTGAAAAGTAATAGCTGGTTCTCTTCACCTTGGTTTGTGTATCATTCTTTTGCTAATGTCTCACCAGCAACTGTAGCTACATGCTTTGATCAAGCCGCCCCGTTTGTTTACTCTAACGGGTGGAATAATACTGAACCTACAGCAAGTCAATTTACTCTTGGAAATGTGTCGGACTGGTTTAACAGTCCATTGATTGTCTATTTGTTTGCTGAAATACCTGGATTCAGTAGCTTTGGAAGCTACACAGGCAATGGCAGTGTAGATGGTCCATTTGTGTGGTGTGGATTCAAGCCTCGATTTGTTTTAACGAAGAAGGTTAATGGTACCAGCGATTGGCTCATCTGGGATTCTTCGCGCGGACCAACTAACCCCATCAGCCCACATTTCTCAGTGAATAATAATGCTGCAGACAATTCAACAGCTGCACCCACATACAATGGTTACATAGATTTTACTGCAACTGGATTCAAACTAAGACTGTCAAGCCCGCCAAATGAAGCTTCAGTACCTGCAAGCATATACATGTTTGCTGCATTTGCAGATAATCCCTTTGGCAGAGTACCAGGTCAAGTACTAGCAGTATAAAAAAGGGTTTTTGTCTTGCGACAGAGGATAACCCAAAACCTCACGGGTTCTTAGCAGGACGACGTTTCTTGCCGCCTCCACCACTTCCCGAGGGAAGATTGTCCGATGCTCTGAAAACTTTGTATTCGTAGTAACCATACACAGCAAAACCAACTGCAATTGCAATGCTAATCAAAATGGCAATTAATTCTCTCACAACCCTAGTATAAGATAATTCTTATATAACTCAAGCAAATTTCTCAATTATTTCATAATCCCGTTCTAAGATATCTATGGAGCCATATGCTCTAACAAAATAACGAAATATATCAAAAGACATTTTTATCTGACAACTTGACATCACACCTTCTTTTGTTCTCACAACGACCTCAAAAGTTTTATCTTCAATATTGTACATCTTTATAATGTGTGCAACAGTTTCCTCTATGATAACAATAGTTTCTGGAGAATACTTTGTTTTACCAATTTTCTTCTCTTCAACCTTGAGTCGAAGAATAATGTGTGCAGGTGTCATCTGACAAATAGAAATAATATTACAGCTGCAGCAAAAGACAGCAAGGAAAGAATGCCTGGCATACTAACACCACACCGCTTTCTGTCTATGTCATTCACATACATCAATGCAGCTGCATAGGATTCATTCAGAAAGAGCTGCTCATTCTTATGCCTCAGCCTCATAATATAGTTTAACTTCTATTTTGAGTAATCCACATCTTCTTTGGCCAAGTAGCCTCCAAGAATCTTGCTCTCAACCACAAGATTTTCCACAATTTCTTCAGTCATGGTGTCACATGTGTTCATGCAATCCACCACCATGAATCCCAAAAACTTTTTATTCAAAGATTTGATTGCAAATATATGAAAACCTTTCACTCCACGATCATTCCAAAATGCCTTGAGAGTGGAGCTGTTATCTTGTACAATTGCAGTGTTGTGAACGCCATATTGACCATCTTCTTTCACTTTCTTCAAGATGGAAGCAAACACTGACACTGGCACATTCTGGATGACACTCAATTCACTGGAAATGCCAGGACGGCATGCTTCATATGTTAAGCTAAACTTTTGAAATTTATGAGTTTTATCTGAAGGATAAAAAGAGCCACCATTGTGAAATTGTGCAATCCAGACCCTGTCAAAATTATATTCAGACCGAATATTCTCTATGCGCTGATCAATCATTTCATTGGCATGCAGCAATTTGAGAATTTCGTCTGTTTCTTCTTCTTCTATAACAACTTTCTTGCGAGAGAATTTTTCTGAAGCCCATGAAGCAACCACAGGACTCAACACACCTGTGATGAAAGCAGTTACAACCAAGGTAAGATTGCGGGCAAACTCTGCATTATAGAGAAAATCCATACATATTTATTTATATGGATTTAGCAAAGTAAGTTGACTGTTAAGCAGTTATTGTATTGAGGGGGGCTGCATTTGTAACCACACGCAGGGCCCATTGATCGTAATAGCTGTAAGCTGTTAAACCTTCACAATTGGTGCAATTCTCTGGATATTCATAGCGAATGGTAGTAACTGCAGGGTACAAAGTGCTATTGAACTTTGTCAGATTAACAAATGATTGATTGACGCGTGTTTGAAAGGTATCAACTGTTGTCCGTGTTATTGGCATAGTGTCATTATTTATGCTACCAAACAATTAAATAATGCGGAAGCCTATGTATGTTTGAATCAAGAGTAGTAAAAAATCCAGAACTTGTCGAATATGGCAAGTTTGTTGAACTTAAAGATGATAGTAGATTTCCAGCAATCTCTGTAATACGTGTTTCTAATCGTGATCAAAGTAATGCCTTTCCAAATAACATAGGCCTCCCACCATTAACATCTGTGGAAGTGTATCCAAAATATGGTGTTATTACCTACCTAGCAAACACTACAGATATTGTAGTTTCACTTTCTTCAAGCAATCTAAACATTGGCGATGTGGGTCTCCTTGATCATTATACCACAGGGTTTACAACTTATGGTAGCATCATATACACCAACACAGCCCCTGGTGGTCAGCTCATGGGAGCAGTATCAGTTAAACCATATGGCACCACTACGGTTGATGGGGCCGTAAGAATAACCAACACCGCAGCAGTATCAGGATCAGTAACTGCCACCATATTGCAACAAGTACCTGAGATCTATACCATACATAATTTTGGAATTTTTACTCACCGTGGTTGGACCATGTCTGATGATTTAATTCCCATGATTACAATAAGAGCCAAAAGTACTGCATCTAAAACTGTAAAAATATTAGAATATGAACTGGGCAACAACAATGCCAATTCAAGCACTGTAGCTTATGTGTGGTATGAGGATACAACAATAACTGGCACAGTACCAACCTTTTCTTCTGTAAATACAGACGCTGAATATCGCTTTTACACTGATGCATATGGGAGCAACATCCCCAACGGGTTCACAGGTGGAACAAAAAGACACGGTGGCATTGTGATTGGTAAGAACTCTGAAGCTGAAACTGCATTGAGTAACATACCATTGTCCGCAAATGGAAAAAACTTAACTCTGTGTGTTCAAAGATTAGATAGTGCAACTAAATTAGACTTATGGATAGCAATGACAATAGGTATTTTTTAACATCTTCAAGCATCATGGCATGCATGAGTCTAATTGAAGCACTCTAATCAAGTCTTTTCTAATTTTCCTGACAGCAAGTTAAATGCCCACCCATCTCTTCCATGGAACGCATCATATAAATCAGTATTAAAGTTAATCAATTGTTGTGGTGTCTTGAAATTACTATTACTTGGCAGAATACTGGTCAAGGAAAATTCTTCCTTGCCATACAATAAATCTAAAAACGATTCGTAATAGCTAACCGTTTTGGGTTTTGAGCTCTTCATTAACACGTTTATTTATACGGTTAAATAGCTCATAAGGAAAATAAGAACTTTCAATTTCACGAATTTGTGCACTAAGTTTTTCCACTGCTTCCTTGGCACAACGATAATCAATGTAGACTTGATGACCATCTCTGTGGTAGCCATCTGGCTTGAAGGTCATCTCAATAACTGGCACTCGCTGCCCACGAGCCAACACTTTAGCAGTATTAACAATTTTATTTGTTACAGCGTTGTATTCTTTTCTTTTCGTCATGCACCTAATATAGATTATTTTCTATTATAGGTCAAGCTATATTACCAATTTTTGCAGCTAAAATATTTGGCAGTACCAGGTTTAGCAGAAGAACATTTGTGCCGAGCTCTAAAGGACTTGCGACGCTTTGGATTGGATTTCTTGATGCGTCTGTTGGGATCTCCATAATGCACCCGTTTTAACTTGCCACCTGCACGTGTACATCTCATATATTTTTTATCTGTACGTGTTGAAGATTGTTGGCCTGTTACCTTGGTGCAACGGGCCCCTTTTTTCTCTTCAATAATAGCCTCACTGAGCTGTGAGATTTCTTCAGATAGCAGTTGCAAGTATATCCTATCGAACATGATAGAATATTTATTCTATATCAAGTTGATTTAGAGAAGTTTTTAACGCAACTGCGCGCACCATTGGGTACAAAGTATTTCTTATTATTGTCCCAACATTCCTTGGTCATGACTTCAATAGCGCCAGCCGTCTTGTGCCCGTAAACCATTCTGCCATAACGATTACGAAGTTTTTCTGGTGGCAAGTTAATCTGCGGCTTCTTGAAGCCAATGGGAAAAGGTGGCTGATGGTTCATGGGCATCCAACAGTATAAGGCCGGTTAGTAACTGAAGCCTTGGTGACACTAGAGTAGTAAGCCAAGCAGCTTACCAACAAACACCACATCATGATCCAAAATAAGTTATCTTTCATTTGCCATATATTATATGATTCATCTCTTAGGTCAAGAAAAAAAAATACTTGACTGAATCCATAATTCATGCATAATAATGGCATGATGAATGAAAAACCTACGTGGTTCTATACGAATGCCCCCACAAAAAAAGCGGCACTCAAATTGATGCGGTCTGAGCATAAAGTTAAACTCGCTCGCCGCGTTAATAATGCAGATGAGTTTATTGAACGAATGAAAGGTTCCAAGGGAACATGGCATCATCCTCAACTGGATAAACAGTGTTTGAATGTGTTGATTGGAGAGTTTCTAACTCAAGATCCTGATGAATATTGGAATGAATATCATCGCGTTGATGAAAGTAAACTTAACTTCTTGATGAAGAAAGCCACAAAAAAGAACTTGACCAATTCTTAAATTCCTGCATAATATAAACAATGAAAATGAATTTAACTACTACGGACTTTGTTCCAGCGAACAAGGTAAAAATCCCTGAAATCTATTTCCACCGTCTCAAGACGGGACTGGAGGAAGTGGATGAGTTTCTGGGCGGTGCAAGTGATAAGTGTGGAGGCATTCTCCGCGGCGGTGTATACATCATTGCTGCAGGTGCAGGAACTGGCAAGAGTACCTTCTGTTTGCAATTGGCAGATGCTCTGTGTCGCAATAATGCTCGTGTTGCTTATGCTACCGGTGAAGAGAGTATTGAGCAATTGGCGTTTACATGTCGTCGTCTTGGTGTGAAGAATGTACCTGTAGCGGTGCAGACTAATATTGATGTGATTACCAAGAAGATGGAAGAGCTAGATCTCATTGTTATTGATAGCTTCCAGACTCTTACTGTGGGTAACAAGCATATGACACCTCGCAAGCGTGAATTGCATTGCATCAAAGAGCTTTGTGCAGCCGCCAAGAGAACCAGCTGTGCTGTTATTACATTGTGTCACCTTACTAAAGCAGGTGTATACAAGGGATCCACAACGGTTCTTCATGCTGTAGATGCATGCATTAATCTTACCATTGATGAAGAAGACGTTTCATTGCGTGTGTTCAGCTGGGGCAAGAACCGCTTTGGACCTGCCAATCGTGAAATGATCATTTCCATGGATCAATCTGGCTATAACTGGACACAACATCAGATTGAAAAGATTCAGCATACGTCCGACATCTTATTGAAGTGCAACAAGCTAGAGACAATCTCGTAAAAAAGAGTTGACTTGATCTAAGTTTCAGCCATAATAGATGTACATTAAAGGAACAACTAACCAAATGAAAGGAGGTAAAAATATGACAACTGCAACAGAAACAAAGCGTGAAGTTACGCCGAAGCTTACTTGTATCATTACTGGTAAGTCTCGCTTGACTAATCAAGCATACTTGGAGTCCAAGGCGGGCAAAGCGGGTTCTGTCGAAGAGTATCTTCGACTTTACGTCTCGCGTCCGGCTCTCAAGCTTCTCCGTTCGGGTAAATCCGTCCAGGAGGTGCGCCAGATTCTCAATGTCACCGACTATAATACGCCGGTGAGCACGGAGACTCTGCAGAGGGCTATCGTCGCCAACGGTAAGCACCGCTCCGAGTAATTCGGTCTTACCTACAATAGATAGGGCAAGGTTTATAGCCTTGCTCTATTTATTTTTATACCCTGAATGGAAAACAAATCTCTTACGTTCAGATTATGCATCTGACCTGAAGTCCCAACAACTGACACCCAATTAATTGAGGATATAAGCTTGTTTGGCGCTTTTTCTTGCGAAATCGAGATTGAAAGAAATAGGAGCAACACAAAGCTCACGATCAAACCGCATCACAAAATCCTGAGCTTGCTCAGGCATTGATGCTCTGTACGTGGTTGTTTTTCCGTTCTTCACAGTTTTTACAACGCAAATGTCATGAAATACACTCACGCTCTTTACTGTTATGTTTTTATTTCTTTTTATGGAGCGAGCTATAGCACATTTGCTAGGATTGGATTTCTCGCCCTTCTCGATATCACTATTGATAACTCTGAGTGATAATCTCACATTATTATTTAGTCGACCATAGATTAATAAAATTATGTATATATAATATACAACATGTCCGAACCTACAGCAGAAAAAGTAAAAGTGAAGAAACTCCCATGTGGTGGCCATGCCATTTATGGTGTGGACACTAAGACCAAGCAGCTCATACAATTAGGCTATATTGGTGCCAATCTACCTCTGGATGGATTCTTACCTGCAGGCTATACTGTAGAAAAGTAAGAAAACACCATTTAGCCGTATAAATAACATATATGGCCAAAGACTTCAAATTGATGGGTGAAGCCTATTTGCAGGTACGTAAGAATTTATCTGCTCCTTCCACAGAAGTAATTGCTGAAGCAGGTGGTACTGCAACAGGGTCCGCCAATGTTGCAAAGATGCAACAACAAACACAGCAACCCGCGCCTGCAACTAGTGCTGGTGTTGCAGCTGCAGGAGGAGAGGGACCGGGTGCCACAGCTGTTGATTCAACCAAAACAAAGACAGATTCAAAGACAGATTTTGATGCAGCTGCTACAGCTTATTTTAAATCAATGGGTGTAACTGATGCCCAAATTAAGACTTTCTTAGATAGTACACATGCACAATTAAACGGATTCAAGGGACCACAGGCCGCTAGCGGTACACAGCAATACATGCCACAAGGCGCACAACAACCTGCTGCAGCTGCTGCACCAAACATGCTGGCACAGGCCGGGCAACGTGGAATTAACAAACCTGCATGGGCATCGAGATAAATATAGTATGAACAAGTTTAATAATTATTTCGATACATTAGTAGAAGGTCTTGATCCTGTTGGCAAAGAAGACAAGGATATCAACAATGATGGTAAGGTTGACTCCACAGATGCATATCTTCTCAAGAGGCGTGAAGCAATTTCTTTAGCAATTTCAAAGGGCAAGGAAGAAGCTGAAGAGCAAGAGAAACAGCATGGCAATAGCATGCATAGTGATGCATTGTACATTTGGAACCATCTCTTGAATGACAAGAAATACAATCCACGTGATGCCATGGCAGTGATCAACATGGCAAAGACAGCCTTTGAACACATGTTATAAAGGTGTCACGATAGAGAGAGACCCAAGTACGCGGAATCTAGAATCTGCTGTATTGAATCAACTGGCCAGTATTGTTGCACCCTCCCCGCTACCACAAAATACTAAAGCAGCTCTGCCAATGGTGAGCTTAGAAGATGCTCTAAAAGAATTAATTGAACTAGAAAAAACAAGCCAGAGGAATTGAACCTCTGGCTCATCTTTACTCAGCGAAAGTCGCCGAGATCACGGTCAAGTGTGTATTCAGCCGGAGCTTGTACAAGCACTTTCCAAGTGTCCTGAGCCACACCTGCCATGGCAGTGAAGGGGGATGTTGCGGCAAAGCCAACAAATCCCACCGCAGTACCCACAAAGGTAACAGGGCGAACGAGTACAACGTCCACAGCTGCAAGAGCAGCTCCAGAAGCAGAAACGTCACCACCATCGTCTTGGGTACCTGCATCTGCAAGAGATACAGCGCACATGGCAAACAGAGCTACAAGAGCGCTCATTAGTTTGTTCATATATGTATTTATAGCGTATTTTATGTAGTAATCAACATAAATATATTGTCGTGGATACAAAAAATTATTTTGTCATTCAGAAGAAGATCAAAGACATTTGGGAAGATTGGGTCGAGTTCAACGAAAGTGTATCATTAGATGAAGTACTGGGTGTCTTTAACACCAAAGATAAAACACAGCATCAATTAGTCAAGCGTACAGACAAGACTATCAAGGTAAGCTGACATTTATCTCACCGGTGAGCTTGTAAACATAGAGCTGATCTATGGTGATTGACTCTCTCTTCAGATCATAAAAATTTACCAATTTGCCAGTTTCGAGCACCACTGTATCACAGGCAGTCTTTTCATCCTTGCTCTTGCCAATCTTCATATAGACATCTGTCTTGCAATTGTTAGGATCATTAAAAGAGAATATGTCCCCGGCTTTAAGATCTTGGAATGCAAACTTGTTGTCTTTTTTTTCTGGCTGTACAAAGGTTACTTTCATGTGTTAATTTATCTCAATTATTAAATTATCAAATAAGTTGATTTAAGAAAGTCTTATATTATAATAATGGATTATGGGAATGTTTGATGATGTTATTGTTGAAGGTCTCAAGCTTGAGACCCCAAAGAAACTGCAAAAATACTTTGAGGATTCTAACGCAGATCTTCCCAAAGAATTTCAGACCAAGGATTTAAATAATTGTCTTTCAACTTATACTATTGATAGCAAAGGACAGATCTACCTAACAGAATATAAACCCACTGGTAAAAAAGTACCCTATATTTCGCTATCTCTAGGCTGGACTGACAGACGATCATTTCTAGAGAAGCTGTTTCTTAAGCAAATACACAGAAAGCATGCTTTGCCAAAGTTTACAGAAGAACGCAAAGCCGTAAAAACAAAGACCAATTTAACCCAAACATTTGAAATCTATACATATAAAGAGGTTGGCGGTTGTTATGTGGATGTAGTTTATGCTGTGACAGCTGTATCAGGTAAGGTTAAAAGCATCAAATTGGCCAGCTGGAACATTGAGGATGCAAAAGTTGCTGCAAAGCGACATGCCAGTGAGGCTGAATTTAATAAAAACATGGAAGATAGTTTTCTGAAAAGAAAGACTTTTCAGAACAAATGGTACTACCCTCTTATAAAAGAAACATACAATCCTTTTGTTTTCTTTACCCGAATGCTCATACAAAAAGCCTGCCACAAGATTATTGATTGGTCCAATCGCTGGCACGGTGTGTAAGGTTGAAATTTCTAGGCCTCAGGCTCTGCGATCACGATTCAAATATCACTTACACTGACGGTCAGACTGTTAGATATTTAAAATCAGAAAGACTTCATCAAGTGAAGCATCATGGTTATGGTGATTTTCACAGCTGGATGCAAGATGTAAAGCATTGGAATATCGATTTTGATAATTTAGATGCAGCTGCAATATGTATAGATGCATACCGTGGTAACAATTTGATCGTTAAAGATGATCTCATATATCAAGAGCGTCCTGCTAATTCAAAGATTCTCGATTTTCTTAAATGCCCTGTGTATATTGTTGACCACCATTATGCACATGCTCTTAGCGTATGGCCTGCTGTAGATCCTTCCACAATCAAGACACATTTTGTATTTGATGGATTCGGTGATTTAGATAAAACGTTCAGTGTATTTGCAGATGGTAGGTATGTAACATACGGCAAGCGACCACAACAAGAATCTTTTGGCATCCTGCTTGCTACGTACGGTCGCAAGCTACTCATTGATGGACACTTTAGTGATGTTTGCGGCAAGGTGATGGGTCTCAAGTCCTATGGTGCAGTCAATGAAGCCTTTCTTAGAGACCACGATGGGTTATCTCTGCTGGAGATAGATAGGATTTTTAATATACAAGCATGGCTACCTTACATGAATACTGTGCATGCTTTTCAAAATGATCGTGACCGCTTAGCATCCATGCATGCCTGGGTGGAGAAGAAATATGAAGAGTTCTTTCTACAATATGCTAAGCCTGCAGATCGAATTTCTTTCACTGGTGGCGTGGCACAGAATACTGTTATTAACGGACGACTCAAGAAAATTTTTCCTAATTTGTTCATACCACCCCATACACCAGACGAAGGATTGTCACTTGGATGTGTAGAGTTCTTGAGACAAAGATACGAACAGCCACATTTTGATAATAGCGGATTTCCATTCTGGCAAGATGATATTGCACCAACTACTCAACCTACAGATGCTACCATCAAACGAGTAGCTGAATTGCTCGCTCAAAATAAAATTGTAGGGTGGTTTCAAGGCAAAGGCGAGATTGGTCCTAGAGCACTTGGCAATAGATCTATTCTCATGAATGCTACAGTGGCAGGCGGCAAGAATATTATTAACCATAAAGTTAAACACCGTGAACCGTACAGACCATTTGGAGCAAGTGTCTTAGAAGAGCATAAGGAAGAGTTTTTTGATTGCAATTTTTCTACACCTTATATGTTGCACGTGGTCGATGTGCACAATAAAGTTATACCTGCAGTAACACATGTTGATTCAACATGCCGCATTCAAACTGTTGATCAAAAGCATTCCACCTATTACCAGCTAATAGACGGCTTCAGACATCTCACCGGACTACCGTTGGTGTTAAACACATCACTCAACATACAAGGTAAACCTATTGCTTCTAAATCTGAAGATGCTATTACTCTATTCAAAGAGAGTGCCATGGATGCACTTTGCATTGGTAATGAACTGTTTATAAAATAATAGTTGCACCATTATAAAAAGCATTTATTATAATAATAGAGGACTATGACAAGTACAATCAAAGTACAGCATGATGCAGAAACTGATTCTCTTTTCATAGAGCTTCCCGATGACCTTCTCGAGAAGGTTGGGTGGACTATTGGAGACAATATCGAATGGACCGACAACAAAGATGGTTCATTCATACTAACAAAGGAGAAAAAATAATGACAAATCTAAAGAAACAAGAAGTCGCACTCTATACTACAGGCGGAATTGCGGTAACAGCCATGTGCTTAATATCAGGTAACCCATTGAAATTTCTAGGAATGCTACTGGCTTATGCTGCAGTTGTTGGAACTATGTATGGAGTATACAAAGCGGTTATCTATCTTTTGAATAAGATTTACCCTGAAAACAAGACACAAACAAAAGGGGCAACAAAAACATATACGGCCGACTACAAGATATGAAATTAGGTTTTGAGATATCACACATACAGAAGCACCTAAATTCATACATCATACATTTTATTTGTCCAGATATCAGAGTTGGTTATCTAGAGAATCATTACATTGATGAAAAGTGGTTCGGTATAAAGTTCACTATTAAGAATGATATTCATTTTGAGCGCTATGACTTTGGGTGGGTTTTTAGTTTTGTAGTTCTTGGCTTTGGAATAAAAATTAATAAAATAGATATATGAAAAATACAGAAGAAGTAGATCTACGGGTAAAGAGAATAGTAGGTAAATGGTTTGATGAGCCCGTATTCTCGAAAAATAAGTACATAGAGGCATTGTATTTTTTCTTCTGGAAATGGTACTACAGACTTACTTCTGGGGTTTATTATAAAATTAAGTACGCTACACAGCGTTTGTTCAGAGGATATGATGATCTAGATATATGGAATGCTGCATGGTATATTGCCAGAAAAGCTATTCCTGTCCTCAAGGTAATGAGAGACAGATTTCATGGCACAAGTATCAAATGGCATAGAGAAGATAGATTTGGCGATATAGAAGTGCTAACAGCAGATGAAGTGTATGCAGGGTCAAAAGAACCTGGGTATGAAGGTCCAAATGCACTGACGGAAGATGAATGGCGAACCATTCTTGACGATATCATATTTGCATTTCAATGGCAGATAGATTTTGATTCTCATGATAGGACTGTTAGTGATGAGGAATTCAAAGCAGGCGAAAAAAGACAAAAGAGAGGCTTGCAGTTGTTTAGCATTTATTATAGAATGCTTTGGGATTGATTTGTATTAAAAAGGAGATATATTACACATATGAACAATAAATTTAAAAGTGAGCTCTATAGTATTTTACGCAAGCATGATGTAAATCTTGATGAATGTTATGATATTCTGGATGAAATGTTTTATGAAACATATAACAGTAGCCGAATGTCTGTGCATGTAACAAAAGGTAATTCTGAATGATCATACAATTCGGAAAAGGAGATCAGAGTGCATATGGTGCATGGGACAATCACCCTGGAGTCATTGTCAGCAGACCTTATTTTAAGATAGTGCTGAATAACGGACTGGGATTCTATATCTTAAACGCATTAAGGTTTCATTTATTTCCAAAATTTCATGGCACATTTCATAAAACATTTTGGGAATTCGGTGTTAGTTTTATTGGATGGACATTTGAAATAATGTGGAACAAGGCATTTAAAGCATGAGCGATGTTGAGTATCAGTTACAACCAGTCAAACCCAAACACTATTCAAGGCGCAAGCGTCAGCGCATGCTTGATGAAACTACATGGCGAGAAAATCCTTTAAAAAATCAATGGGTACACAAAGATTATAAATGCTACTACATTGTTATTACAGAGCATACCAAGGGATGCTTTACTGCAACATGTTCAGGCGCGATGGTAGGCAAATTTACTACACTTAGCGAAGCCAAGAGCCAATGCCTCAAGTTTTGTGATGATATACAACAATGAGTATTTCCTCTATTCTAATTTGTATTGCAGTAATATGCTATGTACTTTATTTGATTGAGCGGTTTCGACTCAAATAATCATAACCTCTTCGAACAAGATCTTCCTTTTGTTTGCGCTGTCTTCTCTCAAGAACAGTTACAAAAGCTGCAATTGAAATAGGGAAAAAGAATCTTAAGAAGAACTGCATATGATCTTCTCTTGTTAAGAGATCAAAGTATTTGGTGTAAACTTCATGAACACCTAGCAGCGTCATAGACATAGCAGGTGTGAATAAGATCCAGAAAGCTAGATTGTATGTCTTGCTGAAATGTTGCTTTATTTTTTCAACCACCCATTATTTAGCGTGGTGTGGCGTTATCTAGATACTTCTTATACCATTCAATCGTACGTCTTAGTCCTTCAGCAAAATCGATTGATGCCTGCCAACCAATTTCATTTGCAGTTTTGCTGCAATCAATGGCATAGATAAAATCATGGCCTTTGCGATCTTCAACAAATTCAATTAAATCTTCTTTTCTCTCTAATAATTCTAATACGTTTTTAACAAGATCAATGTTTCTGTACAATACACCTGTCCCAATATTATATGTTTCACCAGCCTTGCCCTTGCGGTACACCTTGAGAATAGCTTCACAATGATCTACAACATATATCCATTCCCGCATGTTCTCACCCTTGCCATACACCGGGACGCTATGGTTATTAAGTGCATTAAGAATAGTCTTGGGAAGCAATTTTTCTTTGTGCTGATACGGTCCATAGTTATTGCAACAGCGTGTAATAGATGTGTTTAGCTTGAATGTTTTGTAATAACTCTCAACAAGTAAATCTGCAGATGCTTTAGAGGCTGAGTAAACCGAGCTTGGTTCAAGTTTGTGATTCTCTGTAAAGTGTGGTTCGTGCTCACCGTGCAATTGACCATATACTTCGTCAGTACTAACCTGTACAAATCTGTCCACATCAAACTTGCGAGAACATTCTAACAAGTTAAAAGTACCGACAATGTTAGAAGATACAAAAGGCGCTGGGCCTGTTATACTATTATCAACGTGAGACTCAGCAGCAACATTAATAACTCCATCTGGTTTAACACTTTGAAATATCTTCTCTAAGTTCTTATAGTTCGAAATATCCTTCTTTATAAACTTTGTGCGCCTTCTGTATTGTGGATTTTGTTTGAGATACTCTTTTATATTTTCTTTTTGTGATGCATAAGTCTCAGCATCGATGCATACAATCTTGTAATCAGTATTTTCAAGCAGATGAATGATTAAATGAGTCCCAATGAACCCATATCCACCTGTAACTAGTAATTTAGTCATATCTATAATGTTAGAATGTTTTATTTATAAATCAAGAATCTAGTTGATTTAACTGTATTTTTATTCTATTATGTCATTACTTATATGAAATACACAAAAACAAGATGGTGGTTAATCTGGTCAAGAGCTCTGGATCACCGCGTAGGGTTGACCGATGATGAACGACCTGATGTGCCAAATCTCAAAGTGTCTGATGCCAATATTAGTCTTTTCATCAGAACTCTGATTGTGCTGGTGAACTTTATTACATGCGGATTTATTATTGCCAATGCCATACATCACTGGTAAAAAAGTAGTTGACTTAATTCTAAATTCATTCATAATAGTAACAATGAAGCGTTACTTACTACTGCTGGTGCCCTTGGCACTTTCATCGTGTGCAACCACAAATGATAGATATGGGTTCTTTCCCGGGGCCGGCATGGACGAGGACAGTCAAGACAGACATAACACCAAATACAATTTGATGGATAGTCCAGATGGAAGACAAGACCCTAATGCCAATGTTCGTGTATGGGGTGCAGTGTATTGATGAGCGCTAGAATCACACCCAAGTGGACCAAGACTACTGCAGAAGCTTTTGGCGATAATGCAAATACGCGCAACGGTCTCAAGGCTGAAGAGCTTATTCATGCTTATTTGAAAACAGTTTATCATGAGGTGATATACCACGAGAGCGACAGGAGCAAACAGATCAACGGTATTGACTTTGAATTTAAGAAATCCTCTTGGTCAAATTATTATAGTGCAGATGTTAAAGGTAATCTGAAGAATGGTTTCATTCCAGTTTATCCTGATGAATTGCGAAGAAAGAGAAACCACAGAATGATGCACGTGGACCTGGTCAAAGGGTTGGTAGTAGAATATGATCGCCCATCCATGTTGCGATATGTACAACAATATATGCCTTTTGGCTTGAAGCGCGACCGAAATGGCAAAGATTATGTCTCTCTGTATGTTGGTGGTACTGAGTTAAAGACAAATGTTGATCATTTCAGAGTGTTCACACTCAAGAACTTCAAGACACCAGCAAAGAATGTATCCAAAATATTAGACAAGTACGATATCCCTGGCTTATAAATATACAGGTGAGATTCGACAACATAGTTAACAGCATTTTAGAGAATACCTTGCCTGCTACTGGTGGTATTCTTCCTTGGAAAGAGGTTCCTGAAGAGGAGAAGAACAAAGCATATGAACTAATAAAAGCTCATAATGATGCTGTGGTCAACCCCAAAGATGGTGCAGAAAATTATTACTTTATTGATGTGACAGGTAAACATCAAGTTTACTATACTTTCTGGAGATTCAGAATATTACCAGCTGCAATACGCAATTGGATCAAGAATCCTATTTACTTTGGTAATCTATCTACAGATATTGTTACATCTGTTCAAAAGGCATTATCTAAAAATATTGTAAAAAATGTAAGAGTAGAGTTATATGGTGATGAAACCAGAGAGCACCTGATAGGCAGAAGTAAAGCCACACCGAAATTTACTTTTGGTAAGTATAGAGGTCAGACGTTCCCAGATGTTTATCTTAATGATCCAGGTTACTTTGCATTCTTAGCTAAGAACGCTGATCCAAAATATGCAGACACAGATAACGCTCAAGCCATTCAGGCTTTTGCACAAATGTATTTCGATGATGTTACTAAAAAGAATATTGAAACATCTACTGCACAGTTTGTAGGTAAGCCGGGCGATCGTTATGAGGGTGAATTAGAGCTCTACAATTACAAATTTGTACCTCCAAAAGACAGTTATTCTCCTGGCTATAATGTATATAAATTAAAAGACGATAAAGGTAACAAGTTTATTACATATAAGTTTCCTACAAATGAAGTTGGTACCAAGGTGAAGATTAGAGCCAAAATCAAAGAACATAAAGAGATCTTAGGTGTGAAGTTCAATAAAATTGGTTATGTAAAGCCGATATGAAAACATTCAAAGATTTTTTTATAGAAAAAAGCATACATGATCCAGTTAGACCTGGCATCTTGAAGCGTCAAGCCAAAGGCAAGATGACCTGCTCCAAGGCCAGAGCTCTTAAATCTAAACAAAAAAACAAAGGCAACCACACAGCTAAAGCAGCTCAGCGTTACCTCAACTATCATTGTTAATGAATCTAGAACAAACATATCTGCAGATGATTACCGAGAGGGTTAATTCTAGCCCTGCTCCTGTGCAACACAACATGAAGGCGTTCAAGGAATATCTTAAGACAAAGAATAATATTCTGTTTCTCACCACATCCAACAGGTGGGAAGGTCACGAAGAAGATAAACCCAAGAGCACATTACTGGCCTATCACCTGAGAAATGAATTACCAGATAAAAATATTAAGCTCATTGAGGTGCCTCTATTAACAATACATTGCTGTGAAGGCAATGTATCTTCCAGGTATGGTAACACATGTGGATTAAAGGATGCAGCATTAAAGGATAAAACCAAGAATCCAACTGGTCATCATCGTTGCTGGGCATCCATCAATAACAAAGATGATGAGTTGTGGAAAATATCTAAGCCTTTGTTTGAATCAGATTGTATAGTGTTCTTTGCCAGTATTCGTTGGGGTCAAGCCAACAGTGTGTACCAAAAGCTCATTGAAAGATTGACTTGGATAGAAAACAGGCATTCTACTCTAGGGGAGAAGAACTTATTAGAAAATGTTGATACTGGGTTTGTTGGCATTGGGCACAATTGGAATGATCAGACTGTGGTGGACACACAAAAGCAGGTACTAAAGTTCTTTGGATTCAAGGTACCAGATGCATTGTCCTTCTGCTGGCAATACACTACTAATGCAAAAGATGAATCAAAGGATGGCTATAAAGAAGATCCAAAAGCATTTGAAAAGGTCTTTGATTTTAAGCTATTTCCAAAAGATAAATAATTGATATGAACAGTGACTCTCGTCTTATATTTGAAGCTTATAAAAACAAGCTGGTCAGCGAGGATATGCCCTATCCAACTTTTGCAAAGCTCTCCAAGCATGCTTCACCCAAATCTTCCAAGGAAAAGGATGAAACAGATAAAGATATACACGATTTAGCCAAGCCCTCATCTAAAGAACACTATAAAGATGAAGAGGAGCAAAGAAGGCTTGACCCTAAGTGTTGGAGCGGCTATCATAAGCAAGGTACCAAAATGAAAGGTGGTGTAAGAGTGAACAATTGCGTGAAGAATCAAGATGAAAATCAAAAAGTGGATAATATTGATGCCTATCAAACAAAAGAGATGGAGCAAGAAGAAACACCTGGTGATATACGCAACATAGCTAACACACTCTTGGAGATATCACACAAGATGTGGAAAGAAATGAACATGGATTCGTTTTATTCTGCTAGAGATTTAGAAGTGATCAAGTCTCATGCAGAATCTATTCTGCGCAGAGTTAAAGATGTTGCTGAAGAGAAGAGCAAAGTTACCTCTGTGTCACATAATGGTTATCGTCGTATCTTAAAAACATTCAAATGAAATATTGCACACCTCGGAATCACGAGGCTACAGAAAACGGCATACATAAAACCTGCAAATATATTAGACTTGCAGACATAATAGACTTTCATGGAGAAGAGTTTGCCAAGCAATGGCAAGGGTTCGCACAAAAGAAAAAAACATTGGAGATCAATGGAGAACAGGTCTATTACTACATGGACTATAAGGATTGTGCATTAACAACTAAGATGTACATGGGAAATGAATAAATAATACTATGAACAAAGACAGCCATCTTATATTTGAACAATATGATGATGTGCTCAAGTCTGCAGCAAGTCTCCCCAAACCTAAAAGCAAGATACAGGTTGTAACTCAATGGGATAAAAATGACATAGACAAATCTCAGGTGCATATTGAAGGTTTTGGTGTGTTAACACTAGGTCAACTCAAAGATAATGTTGCTGGAAAGCTGGAAGATTTGGCCAAGCGCATCAGAAACAATGAGCCAGATTTTGCGTTGAAGCGAATAACCGAGAAGTATAGCGCTTTGATGCGGTTCATAAAGACACTTGTTCTGGCGGAAAAAGATATTGAACATATGCGCAGAGCTGGTCAACTGCCTGGTATTGCCAAGAGATCTTTCTGATCAACGATTTACAATATAGTCACAAATACAGTTGCATCCAATCTGAATTCCAACTATACTATTGGAATAATGAATGATACGAACACGACAAAGGATGTTAAAGCTGGTTGTTCTGGCACATCTGGCGTCATTCGTTCAGGAGGAAACATGAATAATACAACTAATACTGACACCCTGCCGAAGTTGACCTGCTTGGTCACCGGCCGTAGCCGCAACTCTAACATCAAATATCTTGAAGCCAAAGCGCTTCGTTTGGGTGTTAGCCTGGATGTGGTTACTAACAGCTATGTGTCGCGTGATGCGCTCAAGCTTCTGCGCAGTGGCAAGACCATTGAGCAGGTCCGTGTTGAGCTGGGCACTGCTGAAGGGTTTGTGCCTTCGGCGTCTGCCATCAAGTCCGAAGAGCTCCTTCGCTTGAACGGCAAAGGTAAGCACTCCTAAAAAGTACTTGTTATAGGGTCTTGTTCAATCCGAGACCCTATAATCCTATGGCCCAGTAGCCCAAAGGCAGAGGCAAACGACTTAAAATCGTTCAAGTGTCAGTTCGAGTCTGACCCGGGCTAATATCTGATGCGCCGATAGCTCAGCGGTTAGAGCAGGAAACTCATAATTTCTTGGCCGGGGGTTCAAATCCCTCTCGGCGCATTCTTGCTCTTGCAATACAATGCACCCCATGCATACTATCAATATGCCCATCAAGACTTTTACTGCCACAGATATAAGCAACATTTATGATACAAAGGTTCGCAAGAGCGACGCATATCTTAAGAAATATGAAACACTGGATCGCTATTTGGATGGTAAGATAGAGAGCTTGTTTGTTGACAGAGATTATCCCAGAATTCCGTGTATTCTAGATTTCAAGGAATGGGTTAAAAAATATAATATTAAACCCAAGAAGCTTCTTGTAACTTGCACAAATGATTTTGAGTTGAACTATATTACCTACGAAGATTTGATTTACATACCATATGATGGCGATAACCATGATCTGCACACCTTCAATCTGGATCACAAAGACTTTGATTTTATGCTTTTCTCACAGACATTGGAGCATCTTTACAATCCATTGCTAGCAGTAAAAAATATATTTGAACACATGGCACCAGGTGGTTATGTGTTCACCAGCGTACCAACTATTAATATTCCCCACATGACACCGGCACATTTTTCTGGCATATATCCCATGGGATTGGCCACTCTGTTTATGTCTGTGGGATTCAATTTGCTGGAAATTGGCCAGTGGGGCAATCATAACTATTTAAAATTTATCTTCAAGAATCATACCTGGCCAGATCATAATCAATTGAAGGAAGTTGGCAATGGTATCATTGTTAACGAAGATAGGAACATAGCCCAATGCTGGTGCTTAGTACAGAAGCCTGAATGAGCTTGCTTTTCATTATATATCATACATAATATTCACATGTACACAGTCTTCTTCAGCATAGTGTTTGTAACGAGCGTCATTGGTGCAGTATATTTCTTTAATTCTTCTAAGAAGAAGACACGTCGAATACGATAGGGGGCCATTTTGCCTCCGTCGTCTAACTGGTTAAGACCCTACCCTTATAAGGTAGTCGCTCTAGATTTGAGCACAATGTTGGTTCAAATCCAACCGGAGGTACCAATTTGGAGGGTTCGTCTAGAGGTCTAGGACTCGGGACTTTCATTCCCGATACACGGGTTCGAATCCCGTACCCTCTATTTAAATTTAATGTGCCTGTAGCTCAATTGTCTAGAGCAGCGCTCTTCTAAAGCGCAGGTTGCAGGTTAGATTCCTGCCAGGCACGCCAAACTATCAGAATAATCATCCTTTGCTCTATAAATAATAATATGAATATAGATCCTAGAAAAGTAGGTGATATTGCTGAGTATAAGTTTATAACTTTCTGTTTAGAAAATAATATAGAGATTTCTAAGCCTATTAACAGTGGTTTGCAATATGATTTATTAATAAAAATAAAAGACAAATTTAAGAGAGTGCAAATAAAGTCTAGATGTTTAGTTAATGGTAAGATTACAGATATTACTAGGTGCAAATTACAGGTTAATAGAAAGAAGCCTCTTATTGACTATACTAAAAATGATATAATAGATATGTTAATTGTATACTGCCCTAGTACTAATAAATTTTATAACATCCCGCTTGAGGAGCTAAAGCTCTTAAGAGTTATGACATTAAGGGTCAATGCTTCTAAGAATAATCAAACTTCTGGAGTGCGTTTAGCTAGTGATTATGAGTTGAATCTCTAATTTAATTTACTAGATGTGAGTTCTTTTATACATTATTTAACGGGTAGACGGCGAAGCTGGAGGGTCGCATCAGACTGTAAATCTGAAAACTTAACGGTTCTAGTTGGTTCGAATCCATCTCTACCCAATTTGTTATGCCTGAGTCGCATAGTGGTCGATTGCGCAGGTTTTGTAAACCTGACCCGCAAGGGCACGTCAGTTCGAATCTGACCTCAGGCTCCATTTGCCTTGTGGTGTAATGGTAACACAACGGACTTTGGATCCGTTTTTCTAGGTTCGAGTCCTAGCGAGGCAGAGATTAAATATATCATTGAAGGTCAATTACAACGGTAACAAGGTAGACTTCACGCCCTTGCTACAAGTACTGCAAGTAAAAGATGCCCTACTTCTAGCTGTTGAACCTCTGCGTAAAAAAATAAAGGTTGACCCCACAATTGTTGCTGCTGTCATGTTTAATATTCTAGGTTTCTACGTACAGCTACTAGAAGATTCAGAACAAAATGATTTTGTCTCAGTAGTAAAAAAAGAGATACAAGACATGATTGACAATGGTTTCGATAAGTTTGATCGTGGAACAAAAATAAAATAGTGGAACTTGCGTTTTTATATATTATATTAATAGAAGTTCGTTGACATTTTTATCTGCAGGAAGTAGAGGTTGGGACCTCCAAGGTAAATCCTGAATAGTCCAACGCCGTGACCCACAGGCGAATACAAATAGATATATTTGTAAATGAATGGGAGTATGATGATAGCAACTATTAAGTGAAATTAATAAGAAGTAAGGCTACTCAATCGAAAATCATACAGAGTAAATATCCCTGACTAGTATTGCAAGTTTTAAAGCTCCGCTACGATGTAACAACGTAGCAAAGTACGTAGGCTGATTACACTTAACTAGGCTAGATAGTTATAGCCATTTAAATTCGAATGCAGTGTAGTTAACTTGGCAGATAAAATGTTTTTTCTTGACATTTCCTAAAAAGCACACATAATATAGGAATGAACCTTAAAACAGTACAATTACCAGAACAAGCGCCATTTGTTGGCCAGCATGTAACCGAGTTTCATTACACAGATAGAGATGCATGGGAGGTGATTGCAGTCATAAGTCCTCGAAGAATTACGATTCGTGAGTTAGATTCAGAATGCACCCGCAAACCTAAAGATTTTCACCCAGGAGGCTTCTGTGGACATTTTGCAGACAATCATTCCCAGGAATATAAGCTCACCAGCAACCCGAAAAATAGAGTGAAAGTTCTCAGCTGGCGGGCCAAAGCCAAGCGCTGGGCTGAAGTGGGTCAAAGGACACAATACAGCTTATTTGGTTTGCATAAAAAAGGCGAGCAAGCTACCAAATTTTACGATTATAACTTCTGATGAAACAACCCAATCCAAAAGTACATTTTTATATTAGTTTAGTTAAGAGCGCTCTGCGCATATTGGCTGGTGCTGCATTCATCTATGGTTGTTTGATAGGCGGTGGTGTATTGTTGATTGCTGCTGAGGTTCTGGGCATCTTGGAAGAAATATTCTAATGATCATACCTGATACGTTATGTACTAAGGTCAAGCGCTACATTGATGAGGGCAAAGACTTGCACAAGGTTGCTCGCTGGCTCGTCAATGTGGAAATTCATAAGCATGTTCCAATTGATCTGGAGGACCTAGCCGATACATCGCTTGTGGCGAGCGAGATTGAGGCCATTGTGGAATGCCTGGAACAAAAAGATTTTAATGATGCTATAGAATTATCCAAAGATAGTGCTACCGAGATTTTGCAAGATGAAGGCTTTAATATAGATGAATGAGAAGGATTATTGAATATCTAGTTACTATCTTCATTCTCTGCCCCCTTCTATTATTAGCTAAACTCTATCACCTTTATCTAGATGTCAAATACAGAAACAGAAAATATTACCGCAATGAAAGATAGAATGTTTATTGCACAATATGCTGATAAATTTGAACGGCATTTAGCTACGTTGAATGATTATACGCGTGAGATTATTCGCAACAACAAGCAACTCAATGAATTTTATGATCTGTTTTTAGATTTTATTCTGGACAGCAATCAACATCTAGAGAGAAAAGCAGCACAAGAGCGCATCAAGGAAGTTGAATAACCGTGAAGCCAGTATTAATATATGATATTGAATATGTACAGCACAATAAACGCAAAAAGCTGCCCACAGAGCTTGTTGCAGATCTTGATGATTATGTCTGTCAAGTTGGGTTTGGAAATTTAAACTATCGCTCGCATCAAGCTATTTTTGAAGCAACAGGTACATATGCAAAAGCTTGCAAGATAAAGAATCTAGAATAATGAGCCGCCCAGATCATATTATACCAGACAGAGCTTCTGCAAGTTACATTGCTGAATATGGGGCACCTAAGCTTGAGCTAGAGAATGTGCATCAGTTTAAGAATGACACACAAAACAATCTCAATAATAAAATCAAAGCACGCTTAGGAGATCTACAGAAAGAATATAAGGAGCTTGAAGATCTGTATCACTTCAATATTTTTGTTGATCAATTTCAACACAGCTTCATTCCAGTATCAGGTCATATCTATTTTCTCTACGATTGTAACGATCATAAGTTCTTGAGTCTCATAGAGCCAGATAACTTTTTGTTATGTAAAGAAGGTTTTGTAGACAAATGTCGTTACAATGGTTTAGGTTTCTTTGAAAAAGTAATTGACTAGATCTCAAATTCAGCCATAATATTGGCATGATGAAAAAACAAACGAACAAAGAATACAGTCTGTTAGTGTACATGAAAGCTCAGCACAAGTATACTGATTCAGAAGTACAACTAGAGACATTATGCAAAGAGAAGTTTAGTGGTCGTGCAGTAGGTGGAGGTACTGACTTGAGTACAGGTAAGCGAGATCAACAATTTGTCTTTGAAAAACTGACTGATGCAAAAGCCTTTATTAGGCACCCCTTTACTAAGGCTGTAATTCTTAAAGATTACGATCTTGTAGAGGTAGATTAAGAAAGATCTTGACTAAAGGCTATATTCCTGCATAATATGTGTATGATGAAAACAATGACTGAAAAAGAATATCATAAACAGTTTGAAACAGACTGGAAAGAATGGCAGCAAGTTATGAAAGGCTTGCCCCCGCTAACTGAGATGCAAGTTCGAGCAGGAGCATCCTACCGCTTGAATAGAGAGCTAGAAGGCACAGGGTGTGGCATTGGTTCTTCTGATATTAATCATGAGATGTTTGGTATCTGGAAGGGCAATGGAAAAGATACGGATGCATATGTTGAAGAATGTTTAGACCTTTATGAGGAGCGCATCAATGCATCTTAAGTTTAAAGATTTCACAGGCTCTGATTCTACTGACAAAGTGAATCTCCTCAAACAATCAATCTCCTTTGAGCGGTGTGCTTATATTGTTTCTAACGCATTTCTCAATGGATTGATCAAATCAGGATTAACCCCAACACAGGCTATGAATGTTTACACTTCCAAAGCTTTTCGTCACAAGCTTGATTGGGACCTGGAAGATGCCTTGGAGCGAGTAGCGTTTAAGGCTGGTAAGAATGTTGGAGAAGACTTTTATGCGCAACAAGAGCCTGAACATTGGATAAATGACAAGTTGCGCAAAGAAATTAAGAAAGAATTAGATAAAAGAATAGAGCCAGAATTTGCATGAGTTACGCAAGAGCAGGAGGCAGGCACTATAGCTGTGACTGAATAGGTTAGGCCTCAGCGCGCCAGGCACATAGCCTGGAAGGCGAGACTAAGTTTTTAACTGTTCCTCCTCTCTTGATCTTTAAATTTATAATCTATAATAATGTTATGAAGAAACTAAAAAAATTAAAAAAATTACCCACAATTAAAGTAGGTCCATTTAAAAAAGTGACATATTATCAAGCAGATATTGAAGGCCCAGATCATTGGCTAAAACAAATTACTGATATTGGCAAGCATGTTATAACTGATAAAGAATATCTTAAT
>Ga0209298_10000079_pt1 | contig 56360 bp, 13 predicted proteins | sample S_140806_EF_Meta_FD_187325 | JGI IMG/M metagenome (GOLD analysis project Ga0209298, IMG submission 187325) | Freshwater microbial communities from Lake Simoncouche, Canada to study carbon cycling - S_140806_EF_MetaG (SPAdes) (version 2) | ecosystem: Environmental > Aquatic > Freshwater > Lake ... | reverse complement strand
TCCATTAGATTCTTGGCCTGATAATACAAACTTAGATAAAGCACGAAGACTTCTTTGGCCGATCAAAAAGAAATATGGAAATAAAATTTCATGGGCAGATCTAATGATCTTAGCCGGCAACATGTCTTACGAACATGCTGGACTTAAAACTTATGGGTTTTCATTTGGTCGAGTTGATATTTGGCATCCTGAGAAAGATGTTTACTGGGGATCTGAGAAAGAATGGTTACAAGATAAACGTTACAGCAACAAAGGCGATCGTAAATCTTTAGAAAATCCTCTTGCCGCTGTGGTGATGGGATTAATTTATGTAAATCCACAAGGTGTAGACGGAAAACCGGATCCACTTAAGACAGCGCACGATGTCAGAGAGACATTTAGAAGAATGGCAATGAATGATGTTGAAACTTGCGCCCTAACTGTTGGTGGTCATTCTATTGGAAGAGCTCATGGTAATGGAGATGCTGCAAAACTTGGAAGAGAGCCTGCGGCTGCTGAAATTCATGAACAAGGATTTGGTTGGAATCAAAAAAATGGACTTGGAAAAAACCAAGTAACAAGCGGACTTGAAGGGGCTTGGACGACAAATCCTGATAAATGGAATTACGAATACTTAGATCTTTTATTAAACTACGAATGGGAGCTAAAAAAGAGCCCAGCAGGCGCTTTTCAGTGGGAACCCATTGGACTTGAGGAACATAAAAAGCCAAAAGATTTAGAAAATCCGAAAGTTAGACATAACCCGATGATGACTGATGCGGATATGGCGATGAAAATGGATCCAGAGTATAGAAAAATTACAGAAAAGTTTTACAAAAATCCAAAATACTTAGATGAGCAGTTTGGTAAAGCTTGGTTTAAGTTAACACACAGAGATTTAGGATCTAAAGATAATTACATTGGACCTTGGGTGCCAAAAGAAACTCTTATTTGGCAAGACCCAGTACCAGCTCACAAAAAGAAATACAATGTTGAGTCAGTTAAAAAATTAATTGCAGCAACTAGTTTAAGTGTAGGTGAACTTGTAGCAACAGCTTGGGACAGCGCTAGAACTTTTAGGCGAACAGATAAGCGAGGCGGAGCTAATGGCGCACGAATTAGACTCGCACCACAAAAAAATTGGGAAGCAAATGAACCAACTAGACTTAAAAAAGTTTTAAAAGTTTTAGAAGGCATTGCTAAAAAATCTGGCGCAAGCATGGCAGACACAATTGTCTTAGGCGGTGTTGTTGGTTTGGAGAAGGCTATTAAAAAAGCTGGATCAAAAATAAAAGTTCCATTCACACCAGGCCGAGGTGATGCAACGCAAGAGCACACAGATGTTGAATCATTTAAAGTGTTAGAACCTATTCATGATGCATTTAGAAATTATGTTAAAAAAGAATATTCAGTAATGCCAGAAGAGTTGATGTTAGACAAAGCATCACTACTTGGATTGAGCGCGAAAGAGATGACGTGTTTAATTGGTGGTATGAGAGTATTGGGTACAAACTACGATGATACAAAAAATGGCGTATTTACTGACAAAATTGGCGCTTTAACCAATGATTTCTTCGTTCATTTGACGGACATGAAATATAGTTGGAAGCCAACTGGAAAAAATAGTTACGAAATTATCGAGAGAAAAAATAATAAAGTAAAATTTAAAGCAACAAGAGTTGATTTAGTTTTTGGTTCAAACTCAGTTCTAAGAGCGTATGCAGAAATATACGCGCAGGACGATAACAAAGAAAAATTCGTTAAAGACTTTGTTGAAGTTTGGACGAAAATTATGAATGCAAATTTCTCATAATCTAAGCGGTTTTTTAGCAATTAATTCTAAATTTTAATTCTCGTTACTAACCTCGAGTTGAATAAAAATTTTTTAAATTTTTTAATTTAATAAAACACACCCAAAAGTTGGTCGAAAATTCCATTTTTTGAAAAAAAAAGTCAAAATAAATTTATTTAGCTCAAAAAGCCTTGTAAAATATAGGGTTTTTTAACTAAACCTATGGTTGATTTATTCGCTAAAGGGTTGCCTATGCAACTGATTCGCGAGATAATCAATTTTTTAAAAATGGAAAGTAGCAGCAGTTTTTTACTTTAATAGGGGTTGAGGGGCAAAAAGTTCCAATTTCTTATTAAAATTTAACTTAAGCTAACTGGGTTTGTGATGAAAAAATTTTTTCAGGGTGGGATCCTTTGCCTCTTTTTGGCAAGTTATGCACAGGCACAAAGTGTTAGTAATAACGCTTTACCAACAAATCCTAACATCGAAAGTGGTGCTGCAACAATTACTCAAAGCACAAATCAGCTAACAATTAATCAATCAACTGACAAATTAATTACCAATTGGTCATCTTTTAACATCGGTAAAGATGCAACAGTTCAGTTTAATCAGCCATCGTCCACATCAAGTGCACTAAATAGAGTGAACAGCAATGACCCAAGTTATATTTTTGGATCACTAAGAGCAAATGGACAGGTCATTTTAATAAATCCAAGTGGAGTTATCTTTGGACAAGGCGCAAGATTTGATGCGGGTAGCTTTATTGCAAGTACGTTAAATTTAAAAAGTTCAGATTTTTTAAATAATAAATATATTTTCGAACGTGATTCAAATTCTCAAGCAGGATCAATTGAAAATAATGGAAGCATCAATGCATTTGCTGGTGGAACAGTTGCATTTATTGCACCACAAATTGTAAACAACGGCAGCATTGCAACACCATCTGGAACAGCTGCGTTACTTTCAGGTGATAAGGTAACACTAACACTAAGTGGAAATAGATTAATCAGCTATTCAGTTGATGTTGGCACACTAAATTCATTAATTGAAAATAAAAACATCATCAAAGCAGACGATGGTGTTGTAATTCTTTCAGCAAAAGCTTTAAGCAGCATAAAAAAATCAGTGGTTAACAACTCTGGGATCATTGAAGCAAAAGGAATTACCAAAGAAGGTGGAAAAGTATTTCTTGATGGCGACATCGTTACAAATTCTGGCACAATTAATGTGTCATCATCAAAAAATAAAGGCGGTAACATCCAAATTACCGGTGATGATTTAAAAATTACTTCATCAGCTAGATTAATTGCAACGGGTGCAACAGGTGGCGGAGAAATTTTGGTGGGTGGCAGCTATCAAAATCTTATCACTTCAATCAAACAAGCAATTAAAGTGATCGTTGAGCTTGGAGCTTTGCTTGATGCATCAGCGACTGAGAATGGAAACGGTGGAGCAATCGTTGTCTGGTCAAATATTTACAGACGAGAATCCGAAACTTATGCTCATGGAACTTTTATTTCAAAAGGTGGCGAAAATGGCGGAGATGGAGGCTTAATTGAGACCTCAGGTTACTATCTGAACACAGATGGTGCGGTAGTTAACGCGTCTTCAGCCTTAGGAAATTCTGGAACTTGGTTATTGGATCCTTTTGATATTACAATTGCAAGCACAGGAAACACAGGTACTCCTTATGTATCTGGATCACCTTTTACTGCTGGTGCAACTTCAACAATTTTAGCATCTAGCATTGAAGCATCACTTAATGGAAATACAAATGTGTCTATTACTACTCCTGATGGTAGCATTACGTTTACTACTGGAATTGCAAAGACTGGAAATAACACCTCGTCTCTGACTTTAAGCGCATATGTTAACGTTGCTCTTGGAGCTAACAGCATAACATCAAGCACGAATACCTTACCATTAACAATAACTGCAACTACAGGATCATTTACTGGTTCAGGAGATTTAACTCTTCGCGGCGGGGCTTTATCAATCACCCAAGCAACCGCTGGAACGTACTCTGGTATAATCTCGGGATCAGGAACTACCCTTACTAAAGCTGGAGCAGGAATCTTAACATTAACAGGTAACAGTACTTACACTGGACAGACAACAGTAAGCGCAGGAACACTAAGATTTTCACCAGCATCTAATTTTGAAATGATTTTAAGTGGAGCATTTGTAAATAATGCCGCCGTTGAATATGTCGGAGCTAACAAACAAATGTACTTAGATGGAGCGGTATCGGGCACAGGAACATGGAGTATAACAGCCGCTTCAGCTGGCACTACTTATTGGGATAATCGACTTTCAATTAGAAGCAATGTGGGCACTGCTATGACTACCTCTGGTCAATTCACTGTAACGAATTACGGTAACCTATGGCTTGAAGGTAGCTATATTAATTCGACTTCAGCAATTTATCTTAATGGTGCAAACACCTTTATGAGAGTTTATGGAGCCAGCAGCCCAACTATTAAAACTGGTATTATTACAGGAACTGGTACAATTGATTTTTACGATAATGGTGGTGGCGCTACACCTATAACATTATCTGTTGGTAATGGTGGTGGCACAGGAAATTTTAGTGGCGTAATTGCTAATACCAATAGTAGTCCTAACGCTCAACAAGCTTTAAATATTATAAAAGCTGGAACAGGAACTTGGACGTTATCAGGAACTAATACTTACACAGGAACTACAACAATATCAGCAGGAACATTAGCAATAACTAATGCCTCTGCATTAGGAGGATATGCATCTGGTCAAGGAACAACAATAACTTCTGGTGCAGCATTAAGTATTTCAGGTGCAATTACTGTGGCTGAACCAATTACAATTGCTGGAACAGGTATATCCGATGGAGGCGCTTTAGTATTTACATCTGGTAACAATACATACTCAGGAGCTATTACTTTAGCTGCATCTACTCCTTTAATTAAGAGCACAGGAGGTCAACAAACTATTTCAGGAGCTATTACTGGCGCACAAGCTTTAACAATTACTGCAACAGATAGTTTAACATTATCAGGAACTATTGGTGCTACAGCTCCCCCAACAAGCGTATCAGTTACCACAACAGGAGGTGATTTAAATTTATCAAGTTATATTATTTCATCTGGAAATATTGTTCTTACAGCAGAACAGGATATTTTATTTAGAACAGGATTTACAAAAGTAGAGTCAACAGGCTCTGGAAGTTATTTACATTTATTAGCTAAAAGAAATATATCAAACTGGATATCACCGGAGATTAGTCCATCCGTTACATTAACTACAAATAGAGGAAATATTTTAGTTTCATCAGATACCGACAATACAGGAGGCGGTGTAATTACAATTAGTAATAGCCCTTCCTTTACTAGTACGGGCGGAGATATAACAATTGCGGGAGGAAGCTTAACCGGCTCAGGCTATGCGTCAGGATATAGTTCTACATCAGGGTACGGAGAGGGATTAAGATTTGATGGCACAGTATCCATTGCATCGAGTGGCGGAAATATTATTTTAAGAGGGCAGTCTTTCTCAACTAGTATCGTTGACGGACAAGGAGCGGGTGGAGTATCTTTTTATGGCGGGGCTGTCAGCATTAATAGTGGAACTGGTACAATACTTATCGATGCAAAAGGATATTCATATACCTCAAAATACAGCTCAGCATTACATTTTGGTTTGGCAACTGGAGATAGTGCTACAGCTGTTACTATTCAATCAGCAAACACTTCTGCATCAGCAATAACTATTAACGCAAATCACTACACTAGTGTACTTAATGGAGCTAGTGCTAGAGGTTGGACAAGCTACAAGCCAGTTTATATTTATGCAACAGCTAATGGAGGCGGGATAACAATAAACGCATCCAATACAAGCACCACTGGTGTTTCATATATTTGGTTCTTAGGTGAAGTTAGAATTTTGGCAACATCAGGAGCGATACAAATTTTAGGAGGGACAACTAATTACTTTACTTTAGGTACTTCAGGTGCTGCAGCAGATCTTTTTTTAGGCTCTAAATCTGGAGTAACTGGAAATACAACAAGCTCCAGTAATATTACATTTGAAAGTGATGACCTCGCTTTAGAAGCTGGATCAAATTTTAATTTTGCAACAACTGGCACAGTTACTATTCAACCAAAGAGCAATTCATTTAGCAGAGCTCTAAGTCTTTCTTGGTTTGATCTTAACCAGAACAGCTTAACCATGACAGGATTTACTTTTGGTAAGTCGACTAATACTCAAAATATTGTATTAGACCAAACCCTTACTGTTGCTGGACCTATCACGGTTTATGGAGCTGATATTTACATTAGAGGAAACATTACCTCAAATACATCTGGTAATATTACCTTAAGCGCTTCAAACCAAATTTTGAATGATGGGACAACTAGATATACAATTACAAGTTCAGGCGCTGGAGATATTTATCTTATTGCAGATTCTGACGGAACAGGAACTTTAAAAATAGGTTACACAACTTTAAGTGCAGGTAGAAATTTATATTTAAGAACTCAAATTTTTTTTTGGGACACTGTAAGTATAGAGCAATTTCCTTATATTAATGGAACGGGTGGCGTTACAATAGATTCTACCGCAACAGGTTTTGGTCAAGGTGTAAGTACAAATTGGTTTAATTGGAACCCAGGAATTAGTGATATTGCTAGCAAAATTACATCGTTAACGATTGGAAAATCTACCAACACTAGCTATGATGTAGCTTTAAGCGCTTATACATTAAATTCAATTACATATAGTCTTTCAGTTAATGGACCAATTACTGCTTACGGCGCAAATATTACTTTAACTGGAACAACAACATCTGCTTCTGGTTCATCTTTATTTACAGGTTTATTAGGAGCAGCAGGAGCTGCTAATTTTACTCAAACCACTGGTTCATTACAAGTTAGTGCCCCAGGAAATTCTACTTATTCAGGAGCTATCGGTGGAGGAGGAAGTTTTACTAAATCAGGAGCAGGAAATTTAACATTATCAGGAACTAATACTTATACAGGTGCTACTACAATAAACGCTGGCACATTAACGGTATCTGGATCTGGAAGTTTATCAGACTCTACAGCAGTTTCAGTTTCAACTGGAGCAACCTATGCTCTTGGTGTTAGTGATACGATTGGATCTATAGCTGGAGCTGGAACTGTATCATTAAGTTCATACACTTTAATTGCAGGTGGAAATGGTACTTCAACGGAAGTTTCAGGATCAATTACTGGAACAGGGGGAGCTCTTACTAAAACTGGATCAGGTACTTTAACATTATCAGGCAATAACTCATACACAGGAGCTACAACAATATCTGTTGGAACATTAAAATTGGGAGCTACGGGAGATTCAACAAACACACCTCTTGGCACTACTGGAGCTGGAACAGTTGTTGCAAGTGGAGCAACTCTTGATCTTGCAGGCTATACATTAGGAACCGCTGAAGCTTTAAGTTTAGCTGGAACAGGATCATCAGGTTCTAACGGAGCTTTAATTAACTCTGGATCACCAGCTGCTACTTATTCAGGTCTGCTTACTTTAACTAACAATGCTACAATTTATTCAGTAAACAATATTATTTTAAGTAATGCTTCAACAATTACAGGAGCTTACGGATTAACTTTAGATGGAACAGCAACAGGAAGTTCACTTGCAAGTATTATTGGAACAGGAGCTGGAACAGTTACTAAAGCAGGAACAGGTACATGGACATTATCAGGCGCTAGTACATACACAGGTCTTACAACAATTTCCGATGGAACATTAAAATTAGGAGCTACTGGTAACGGAACAAACACCCCTCTTGGAACAACAGGTTCTGGAACAACAGTTTCTTCAAATGGAACTCTTGATCTTGCAGGCTTTACATTAGGAACTGCTGAAGCATTAACACTTAATGGTACAGGAAGAAGTTCTATAGGAGCTTTAATGAATAGTGGAGCTTCTGCAGATTATTCAGGTTTAATTACTTTAGGATCAGCAAGTTCAATTATCGGAGGCAATGCAGCAATTACTATTACTAACGTTGGAACAATTACTGGATCAACATTTGGATTAACATTAGGTGGAACAGTAGGTGGAACACTTAACAGTATTTTAGGAACAGGAACTGGAACATTAACTAAACAAGGCACTGGTACTTGGAACTTAGCTGGAGTTAATACATTTACAGGAGACATCACAATTGATGCATCAAGTGGCACTTTAAGAATTACAGGATCTGGTCAATTAAATTCTGGAACTTATTCAGGGGCAATTGCAATTGGATCTAGTTCTACATTTAGATATTCATCAAGTGCAAACCAGACTTTACAAACAGGAGTTATTAGTGGAGCAGGAAATTTAACCAAAGACACTAATGTTTCTTCAGTTTTAACATTAACAGGAGCAAATACTTACACAGGTCTTACAACAATTACTGATGGAACAATAAGCATTGCATCGATTGGGATTAATGGAGTTGCAAGTAGTAATTTAGGATCTGCAACAAACAATATTACAATCAACGGAGGTACTTTAAAGTATACTGGTACAGGTCATTCATCTGATCGTATTATTGTTTTAGGATCATCAGGCGGAACTATTGATGCTTCAGGCTCAGGTGCACTAACGCTTACTGGTGGAATTACTCCAACATCAGCAACTTCACCTACTTTAACTTTAACAGGAAGTGGTAATGGAACAATATCGACAGCAGCCTATACTGCTCCACTTAGTAGTGGAACGGCAGCGTTAACTAAATCTGGAAATGGTACTTGGACATTATCAATTGCAAATACCTATAATGGTGCAACAACAATTAGCGCTGGTACACTTAAAATAAGTAATGATAATAATTTAGGAACTGCACCAGGAAGTGCTACTGCTGGTCATTTAACTTTAAATGGCGGAACATTAAATACAGCAGCTAATTTTACGTTAAATTCTTTTAGAGGAATTTCTTTAGGAGCAAGTCATGGAACAATTAACACTGATACTGCTACTACTTTAACTTATGGAGGTATCATTGCTGGCAGTGGTAACTTAACTAAATCTGGAGAAGGTACATTAACTTTATCTGGAGCTAACACTTACACGGGCGGCACTACAATTTCTAATGGTGTTGCAAAAGTTGGCATCTCTTCAACTGGCACAGTTACAAATGGTGCCTTTGGTACAAACACTGTAACAGTAAACTCTACTGGAGCAATTGATTTAAATACTTATACAGTTGCAAATGCTCTAAGTTTATCTGGAACTGGTTATGGTTCATCTGGTGCTCTTTATAATTCTCATGCATCATCAAATGCTATTGCTTCAGGCAATATTACTTTAGCTGGAGCCACTACTATTAGAAATTCAGGCACAGGAACTTTAACTTTATCTGGTACAATTGATGGAGCTCAAGCTTTAACTATTACTAACACTGGTACAGTTGCGTTAAATGGAAATGTTGGAACAAGCACAGCTTTAACAAGTCTATCAGTTTCTGGACCTTCTAGTATTGGAGCTAACGTTACAACATCTGGAGATCAAACTTACACAGGTGCAGTTACGATTTATGCTGCATCAGGAGGAACTACCAGAACTATTACAACAACATCAAACACAATTACTTTTTCAAGCACAGTCAATAGCACAGCGAGTCAGGCAAACAATTTAACTTTTGGTGCAGGCTCAGGAAACGTAACATTTACTGGAGCTGTAGGAACAGGAACTAGCGGAGCTCTTGGAACAATTACTAATATTACAGGTCAAACGGTAACATTCTCTGATGCAGTAACTGCAACGACAATTGCTAACTACGGAACATTATTATTTAATGCAACTTCATCTAAAACAATATCACCTGCGATTACTGATTTAGGAAATACAACTATTCAAGTTATAAGCAGTGCCAATGGAGCTCCTTCAGTTATCACATTCTCAGGTAACGTTGCAGCAGACACAATAACTATTGGAACAACTACTAATGCAGGTTCTGCATTATTTAATGGAACAGTAATACAAACAACAACTACAAATATTAACATTGTTGGCGGAGATGCTTCTGGTGAAAATTCATTAGCAAATTTTGCAAGCACAGTAACTGTTACTGCAATTACTTTAGATGATAATACAACATATACAGCTTCAGCTACATTCTCAGGAAGTACTGCAACAATTACAGGAACGATTAATGGTTTAGCTACAACTGAAGGAACAGTTAGTGTTTCTGGAACAGGAAAAACATTTGCAAGTGCAATTGGTGCTACAAATCCTTTATCGACTATCACTATTAGTGCTGGAACAACTACTTTTAGCAATACAGTTGCAGCAACAACCATTAACACAAATGCAAGCACAACTTTTGCAAACGCTGTTACAGCAACTACAATTAATAACGCATCTATAATTTTATTTAATAGAACAGGCGGTGACATAACTGTTGCTGGAAATATAGTAGATAATGGCAATTCAACTATTCAAGTTATAAGCAGTGCCAATGGAGCTCCTTCAGTTATCACATTCTCAGGTAACGTTGCAGCAGACACAATAACTATTGGAACAACTACTAATGCAGGTTCTGCATTATTTAATGGAACAGTAATACAAACAACAACTACAAATATTAACATTGTTGGCGGAGATGCTTCTGGTGAAAATTCATTAGCAAATTTTGCAAGCACAGTAACTGTTACTGCAATTACTTTAGATGATAATACAACATATACAGCTTCAGCTACATTCTCAGGAAGTACTGCAACAATTACAGGAACGATTAATGGTTTAGCTACAACTGAAGGAACAGTTAGTGTTTCTGGAACAGGAAAAACATTTGCAAGTGCAATTGGTGCTACAAATCCTTTATCGACTATCACTATTAGTGCTGGAACAACTACTTTTAGCAATACAGTTGCAGCAACAACCATTAACACAAATGCAAGCACAACTTTTACAGGCGCTGTTACTGCAACAACATTTGGAACTACAGCTGCAGCTTATAACATTGCAATTAATGGTGGTGGTACAATTACAAATGCCGTTACTTTCTCTAACTCTGGAACACTTACATTAGCTGGCACGACAGCATTTACAGGTGGAGTTATTGCAACTGCTCCAAGCTCAAGAACAATTAACGGAACAGTTAGCGCCGCAGGAACAGGAGTTATTACTTTAGGAACAGTTTCAATTACAGGAGATTCTACAATTGGCGGAGCATCATCGGGGCAAATTACTTTAGGTAATGCAACTTTATCAACTGGTATAACATTAACAGTTGGAGCTGCAGGCGCTACACCAATTACTTTAGGAACAGTTAACGGTTCTACTGGAACGCCAAACTTAACAATTAATACAACAGGTACAGTGTCTGTTGGTGCGGTTGGACCTGCAATTGGAATAGTAACTGTTACTAATTCAGGCGGCACAACATTCTCAAGTACAGTTAATGCTGCAACAGTTACATTAACAGCAACAACTGGAACTATTACATTTACAGGGGCATTAACTGCTGCAACTTTAAATACTGTAAACGCAGGTTATAACATTGCAATTAATGGTGGTGGTACAATTACAAATGCCGTTACTTTCTCTAATTCAGGAACACTTACTTTAGCTGGCACAACAGCATTTACAGGTGGAGTTATTGCAACTGCTCCAAGTTCAAGAACAATTAACGGAACTGTTAGCGCTGCAGGAACAGGAGTTATTACTTTAGGAACAGTTTCAATTACAGGAAATTCTACAATTGGCGGAACATCTGCAGGACAAATTACTATAGGTGCTGCAACTTTATCAACTAGCATAACATTAACAGTTGGAGCTGCAGGCGCTACACCAATTACTTTAGGAACAGTTAACGGTTCTGCTGGAACACCAAACTTAACAATTAATACAACAGGTACAGTGTCTGTTGGTGCGGTTGGACCTGCAATTGGAATAGTAACTGTTACTAATTCAGGCGGCACAACATTCTCAAGTACAGTTAATGCTACAACAGTTACATTAACAGCAACAACTGGAACTATTGCATTTAGTGGTGCTTTAACTGTTACAACACTTAGTACTGGAGGAACATATAACATTGCAATTAATGGCGGCGGTACAATTACAAATGCCGTTACTTTCTCTAATTCAGGAACACTTACTTTAGCTGGCACAACAGCATTTACAGGAGGCGTTACTGCAATATTACCAAGCCAAGTTAGTATTGCAGGAACTGTTCAATCAACAAACACTACAATATCAATTGGGGATTCTGACACCTCAGTAGTTTTAACTGCAGACACAATTATTTCAGGAAATACCTCTGGTAATATTACTTTAGGTGGTGCAGTAAGTGGCGCTTTTTCTTTAAATCTTAATAGCGCTGGAACAACTACACTTTCAAACACAATTAGTATTGCAAACTTAACTTCAAACACTGGAGGAACAACAGCAATTAATGGAGGCTCTGTTACAACTACAGGATCACAAATTTATAATGATGATGTAACTTTAGGAGCTGGCACAACTCTTACAACTACTTCTAACGGTGATGTTTCATTTGCAGAAACAATTACTGGAATTCAAACATTAAGCATTACAACTAATGGAACAGGAGACACAACATTTACTAAAGCGGTTGGTGCAACTAATTCTCCAACATCAATTACTATTTCAACAGATGCTTTCACTGCAGCAGCAATAAAAGTTTCAGGACTTTTAAGCGTAACTAATAGTGGCGCAAGTCAAATTACAGGAATTATTAGCGATGGTACTTCTGCTGCATCTTTAACAAAAGCAGGTGCGGGTACATTAACTTTAGTAAACACAAATACTTATACAGGCGGAACAAATATAAATGCTGGAACTTTAATATTAGATCAATCAGGCAATCTAACAGGAACAGTATTAGTCGACACCGGAGCAGTGATAGTAAATGGAGGAACATTACAATTAAATGATTCTACTGAGACTGTAGGTGCTGTTACATTAACGAGTGGATCTATTACAGTTGGAACAACTGGCTATACTTTAACTGGAACAAGTTACACATTAAACCCGTCATCTGGAACCGGCCATAGTATATCTGCTGTTTTAGCTGGCTCTGTAGCATTAACTAAATCAGAAGCAGGCACAGTAACGTTATCTGGAACTAATACTTACACAGGAGTTACAACAATAAGTGGCGGAACATTAAGTGTTGCAACAATTGGAAATGGTGGAGTTGCAGGTAACTTAGGACAAGCATCAAACTCAGCATCAAATTTAGTTTTAGCTGGAGGTACTTTAAAATACACAGGTTCAACGGCTTCAACAAATAGAGCCTTTACAATATCCAATGGTACAATAGGAACTATTGAAGTTTCAACACAAGCAACAGATCTTACAATCAGTGGTGCTGCAGCTTCTACTTCAGGAGCTCTGACAAAAACTGGAGCTGGTAGATTAATTTTATCAGGCACAAATCTTTATACAGGCGCTACAACTATTACAGAGGGAGTATTACAAGCTGCAAACGCTTCAGCTCTTGGAACAACTAATACAGGGACAACTGTTGCAAGTGGTGCCGCTTTAGAAATTACAACTTCAATTAATGCTGAGGCATTAACATTAAATGGAAGTGGAATTAGTTCAGGCGGAGCTCTTAGAAACGTATCAGGAGATAACAGTTATACCGGAGCTATCACACAAGCTTCAAATTCAAGGATTAATTCTGACTCTGGAACATTAACTTTAAATGTTGCAAGTGGAAATGCAATCGCTGGAACTTTTAATATTACTTTTGGAGGATCAGGAAATACTACAGTTGCAGATCCTATTGCCATAAGCACAGGCACATTAACTAAAGATGGATCTGGTACATTAACTTTTCAAGCAGCTAATACTTATACTGGTCTTACAACTGTTTCTGAAGGAACTTTGGCTTATGGGATTGATAATGCAATAAGCTCTGGAGGAGTTACAATTAATGGATCAGGCGCTGTAGTAGCTCTTGGAATATACTCAGATACAGTTGGCACAATTACATTAACCGAAGGATCTATCACAAGCACAACTGGAATTTTAACCGGAACAAGTTATGTATTAAATCCTGCATCAGGAAAGACAATTACAGTATCAGCAATTTTAGCAGGCAGCGCTACTGTTACAAAATCTGATTCAGGTACCGCAGTATTATCAGGCAACAATACATACACAGGTCTTACAACAGTTTCTGCTGGAGTATTAAGAGTGTCTCATAGTAATGCATTAGGAGGCACAACTAATGGAACAACAGTTTCAAATGGTGCTGCTTTAGAATTAACATATACGCCAGCACCTTACGTTATAGGAATTGCCATTGGCGATGAGGCATTAACATTAAATGGAACAGGAGTAAGTAACGGCGGTGCACTTAGAAATATTTCAGGACATAACAGTTATGGTGGGTTAATTACCTTATCAACAAATGCAGTTAGAATTAATTCTGACGCTCATTCATTAACTTTAAACAAATCTACAACTACAATTTCAGCATCAGATATCAATTTAACCTTTGGTGGTAGTAATGGTAGTAATATTTATGTATCAAACGCTATCGCAACAGGAAGCGGAACTTTAACTAAAGACGAATTAAGTTCATTATATTTAACAGGCAATAACTCTTACACAGGTGCTACCACTGTATCATCAGGCACTCTTTATATAGGTCATAATAATGGATTAGGAACAACTGCTAACGGCACTACAGTTTCAAGCGGCGCAGCTCTTTATTTATATAACAATATTACAGTTGGAGCCGAAGCTTTAGCATTAGGCGCAGGTACATTTGGTTCATATACAGGAAGCAATGTTTTCCAAGGAGTAATCTCATTAACTGCTAACGCAACAATTGCCAATATTACCAAAGATACATTATTTGCCATCAATTCTTCGGGATCTATTACTGGAACAAACATAACATTAACATTTGGTGGCTATGGCATAACTGTGGTTGATGATCCAATATCAATTGGAAGTGGTGGTATAGTAGTTAGCAGTAATCCTGTAGTTTACTTGCAATCAAATAATACCTTTACAGGAGGCATCACTTTAAGTGGGGGTGTGTTAGCTCCTTATGCAAATGCTGCACTTGGAGATAGCGGAAGCTCAAATAAAATAACTTTCCAAGGCGGAGGTATTCGACACTATAGCACAAATACATCGGAGCTTTATGCGAGATATAATACACCTGCGAATGGTTATTCATGGGGAATTGACCCAGGCGATTATACAATTAATTATAGCGAAGCATCTTCACAAACTTTTGGCAATCCAGGAGGAGGATCTGCTGACTTTGCAGTTTTTGCAAGCTATGGAATTTCTGGAACAAGAGGAACTGGAACTTACTCAATTACTTCAGCTAGCACTGGAACTTTAGTTTGGGATACAACACACAATTATTCAGGCACAACAATTGTAAGAGGCGCAACATTACAATTAACTACATTACCATTAGCAGGTCGAAATATTACTGTTAAAGGAGGAACGCTTGATTTAAATAGTCAAACTACAGCAGTTCTTGGAACAGTAACTATTGGAGGAGATAATCAGGATTATGCTGGAGGAGGGTCTCTTAATGCAATTGTTCCAAACGGAACTTTAAGAGCTACAACTTACTCATTTAATGCAAATTACTCTGCAGTCGATACCATAACAGCAATTATCGCTGATGGTTCAAGTGCAACTGCAATTACAAAAACGGGAGATGGAGTTACAGTTTTAGTATCAGACAATACTTATACTGGAATTACAAATATTAATGGTGGAACTTTACGTATTAGCAAAGACACTAATTTAGGCCCAGTTCCAGGAAGCACAACGGCTAATTCAATAACCTTTAATGGCGGTGCATTAAATACTACTACAACTTTCGAATTAAATAGTAAGAGGGGAATTACTCTTAATTCTGGAGGAGGGGGTATTAATACTAATAGTGGGACCACATTAACTTATAATGGAATTATTGCAGGCACTGGCGATTTAAGAAAATTTGGACCTGGTACATTAAATTTAACATCAGGAAGCAACAACACTTACTCAGGCGCAACTTATATATATGAAGGAAACCTCGCAATTACTCATGCAAATGGTCTAGGAACAACAGGAGGCGCTACAATTGTATATCCTAATGAATATTATTATAATGGATTTAATTATAATACTGGTGCTTCATTAAATATATCAAATAATATTACAGTTGCTGAGCCAATTACAATTTATGGAACAGGAATATCTGGTAGTGGAGCTATTCGATTAACTAGTGGTAGCAATACATATTCAGGATCAATTACATTAGGTAGCGATTCTTCAATCATCAGTAATAGCGGTGTGCAGATTATTTCTGGTGCAATTAATGGATCAATTAGTAATTCATATTCTTTATCTATCACTGCAACTGATAATTTAACTCTAACTGGAACAATTGGTGCAACTGCTCCCCCATCCAGTTTATCAGTTACAACAACTTGTGATGCAACATGTTCTGGAGCATCGCCATCACGAACAGGAGTATTAGCTCTTAATGCAAACGTTACAACATCAGGTAATCAAACTTATACCGCAGCAGGTGGCATAACTATAGACGCAGACAGAACTTTAACCTCAAGATATTACGATAATACATTAGAAGTTCAGGCTTGGGTAAATGGAATCGTTACTACAAACTCAGCACTTAGTGGGGCATATTCATTAACAATTACAGGTAACGCTGTATTCGGTGATGGTACGTCAGATACTATTAACTTATCAGGTACAAGCAAAAATTTATCTGTAAGTGGCACTACAACAATTAACACAAATGGCATTACAACTTCAGGAACACAAACATATACAGGTGCAGTTACATTAGGGGCCGGAACAACACTTACAACAACAAATAGTCAAATTACTTTTGGTAGTACTGTTGATGGAACTTATGGACTGACAGCAAGTGTAGGTACATCAGAAGTAGAATTTGATGGAATTGTTGGAGGAGTAACTGGTTTAGGTGCAATAGCAATTACAGGAGCTCTTGATCTTGATGCTGCAATTACAAATGCTACTTCACTTTCAGTATCAACTACATCAGATATAGGTGCAGATATTACAACTACTGGAAATATAACATTCACAGGCAACGTTAATGTTTCTGCTGATGTTACAGTTCAAAGTGGTGCAAAAACAACTTACACAACTTATACAGCTTATACAGTTCCAACTGGTGTAACAGCTATTACCGTAACGGCAATTGGAGGAGCTGGAGGAAGAGGTGGAAATGACGGAAGCAATACAGGAGGTCTTACTGGACCGGTTGGTTCTTTAACAGCAACATTTAGTGTAACCGTTGGTGATATAATTTATATTTTCCCAGGTTCTGGCGGAAGTCAAGGACAAGATTCCAGAAGCTCAGCAGCTGGTGGAGCTGGAGGAACAAATGCTGCTGGAATTGGTTCAGGAGGAACAGGAGGAAAAGCAGGACCAACTGGAACCTCAGGTGGCGGTGGTGGAGGTGGAGCTGCAACAATTGTAACAAAAGGTATTGCATCACCAACAACTTCATCTGCAATGCTTTTAGCAGGCGGAGGTGGTGGAGGTGGTGGATCTGGAAATAATACAATTTGTCCAAGTGCATGTACTGGACAAGATAGTGGTAGTTATCAATCTGCAGGAACCTTTAATGGTCAAGATGGATATAACTATTCTAATCTAGGAACTAACGGAGGAGGAACTGGATATGGAGCAAGTAGCAATGGGAATTTTGATGGAGGAGCATCTGGAGCAGGGGGTGGCGGTTTAATAGGAGGATTATCAAATTTAGCAGTATTTAATAGTAATGAATGGACTGGTCGAGGTGGTAACCGTGGTAGCAACGGAGCAGCTAATAGTTTTTCAACTACTTCTTTAAGCAGTTCTTCAACAACTAGAACCAGCGGTCAAGTTGGAGAAGTTCAACTTAATTCTGGTGGTGGAACAATAACATTTGGCGGAACAGTTAATGGAGCAAAAAATTTAACAGTTGATGCTACAAGCGGAACTGTAATTTATAGTAACACTGTTGGAAATAGCACTCCTCTTACAAGTCTTAACACTACAGGCGCAACTGCAATTACTTTAAATGGAGCAGCTGTAACAACTACAGGCTCACAAACTTTTACAGGTCCTATAACTTTAGGAACCACAACAACAACATTAACAACTACAAATAGCCCATTAATTCTGGGCGGTGATGTTACTAAAGCTGCAGTAACAGGAAATCTTACTGTAAGTGTTGGAAGTGGAAGCGTATCTGCAAATGGAACATTAGGATCTAATAGTACAAGACTTGGAGATATCTCCATTACAAATACTGGAACGGTAACTTTATCTGGAACAGTTTATTCAAATTCATTTGCAAAATCTGGAGATTCAGTAACAAGTATAAATGGTTCTTTAATTGACACCTCAACTACACAATCTTTTGGTGGAAAAGTTTTTTTAGGAGGAGACACTACTCTTAATTCTTCTGGAAATATTTCTGTAACCGGTGCGATTTATAATTCAAGCCAATCTGATCTGACAATTAGTGCAAATGCAGGCAATGTAAGTTTACTTGGTAATTTAGCAATAGGCGCAACTTCGGGCGATCCAACACCTGTTGGTGATGTTACAATAACTACAACAGGCAATGTTACATTTGGAACTTCTGGTGGAACATTAGTTAGTAATTATGCAAATAGTTTAAATATTACAGCCGCTCAATTTAATATTTACGGAAACACCTCTACATCATTAGGATCAGGAGTTATTTCTTCATGTCAAAGTAAAACAGGGGCATGTTTGGTTACTGGTTCAACTTTTAATGTTTCCTCAACTAGTTCGATTTCAGGAAATATAAATGGTACTGCCTCTATTACAAAATCTGGAGCTGGTACTTTAACATTATCAGGAGCCAATACTTACACCGGCGCTACAATAATAAGTGTTGGTACATTAACAGTTTCAGGAACATTAGCTGATACTACCGCTGTTACAGTTGCAAGCGGAACAACTTATAATGTGAATGTAACAGATACTATTGGTTCCCTTGCAGGAGCTGGAACTGTACAAACTAGCGGCACTGTAACTTTAACAAGTGGAGGAGATGGAACTTCAACAACATTTAGTGGAGCTATTCAAAATGGATCAGGCACTTTATCTTTAACTAAATCAGGAGCAGGAAACTTAACATTATCAGGAACTAATACTTACACAGGCGCGACTACAATAAGCGCTGGTACATTAACGGTATCTGGAAGTTTATCAGACTCTACAGCAGTTTCAGTTTCAACTGGCGCAACTTATGCCCTTGGCGCAAGTGATACGATCGGATCTATTGCTGGAGCTGGAACTGTTTCTTTAAGCTCATATACTTTAACTGCAGGTGGAAATGGTACTTCAACGGAAGTTTCAGGATCAATTACTGGAACAGGTGGAGCACTTACTAAAACTGGATCAGGTACATTAACCTTATCAGGCAATAACTCTTACACAGGTGCTACAACAATATCTGCTGGAGTATTAAGAGCATCACATAACAATGCTCTCGGAACAACTGATGCAGGCACAACGGTTGCAAACGATGCAGCTTTAGAATTATCTCATGCAAGCGGAATTACAATCGGTGTTGAAGCTTTAACATTAAATGGAAGCGGAATTAGCAACGATGGAGCACTTAGAAATATTACAGGAAGTAACACTTATGGTGGATTAATTACTTTAGCTTCTGCATCAAGAATTAACTCAGATGCTGGGACATTAACTCTAAATAAATCAACTGATGCTATTACAGCAGCTAATATTAATCTTACAATTGGCGGAAATGGCAATACTACTGTTAGCACAATTATAAGCACAGGTTCTGGTACATTAACTAAAGATGGATCAGGTATATTAATATTATCTGGTGCTAACACTTACACAGGTGGAACAACTATTAAAGCAGGAACGCTGCAAGGAAATTATGTTGCAGCAGTAAATGATACCACATCTTCTTTTGGTGCTAACACTAATAGCACCGGAACTATTACTATCGGAGATTCAGCTGGCGGAAGTAATAACGCTACATTATTAATTGGTGGAACGGGTGTAACCTATGCTCAGCCAATTGTACTTGCGAGCAACACAACAGGTACATTAACAATCGGAAATACTGGAACAGCAGTATCAACAATATTTAGCGGCGGAGTAACAGGAACAAATAATTTAACAATCAATGAGAACGCAACAACAGGTACAATTACTTTTTCAACTAATACAATTGATAACGTAGGAACAGTAACTAATATTGGAGCAGGATCAGGCACTACAACAATTTCAGGTGGAATTGGCTCTAACGTTACAGGTATTACTGAAAACAGCACAACATCTGCTCTAACAGTTTCAGGCGGAATTATACTTGCAAACAGCGCAACGACAAAAACTCTTACGAATAGCAGCACAGCTTTATTTACAGTAACTGGTGGAATAACAGGAGGTGGTAACGCAAATAGTACTCTAGCTTTAGTAAATAACGGAGGTACTACAAGCGGTATTACAATTTCAGAATCATCAGTTAGTCATACAGGAAAAATTACAAACACAGGATCTTCAGGATCAGTTTTAATTTCTGGAGGAGTTGGCTCTGGTATAACTACAATTACTCAAAATGGTACATCACCATTAAATATTACAACAACTGCAATTACTGTAGCGACAGGTGGAACAACTTTAATTAATACTACAGGCGGCGCACTTACAGTATCAGGTGGAGTGCAAGGAACTGGAAGTTTAATTTTACAAAACAACAGTGGGACAGATGACAATATTACTTTATCCACAACTTCAGTTAACAATACTGGAACAATTACAAACAATGGATCAAATGGCAGAACTACAATTAGCGCAGGAGTAGGCGCAAACGTAACTGGTATTACTCAAAACAGTACATCATCTCCACTAACAGTTTTAGGTCAAATTACATTAGCAGACAGTGCAACAAAAACTCTTACAAATAGTGGCACAGGTTTATTTACGGTAAGCGCCGGAACTACAGGTGGTAACGCAAGTAGTATTTTAGATTTAAAAAACAATAGTACCACTGCAAGCGGTATTACAATTTCAACTATATCACTTAATCATACAGGAACAATTAAAAACACAGGAACAGGATCAGGATCAGTTTTAATTTCAGGTGGAATTGGCTCTAACGTAAGTCAGATTCAACAAAGTGCAACGTCTTCTGCTTTATCTATCGGCGCGATCGTAGTTAATTCTTCAGGCTCAACTTTAATTGTAGACGCTAATAAATTTACTTTACAAGTAACTGGCGGAGTAACAGGAACTGGTAATTTAATTTTACAAAACAATAGAAACGTAGGTAATTACATCGCTTTATCTGGAGCATCAGTTAATAATGCTGGAACAATTACAAACTCTGGATCAGGTTCGAGAGTTACAATTTCAGCAGCGATTGGTTCTTCAGTAACTGGTATAATTCAAAACAGCACAACATCTGATCTTTTAGTTTCAGGTCAGATTATATTAGCAGATAACGCTACAAAAACTATTACAAACAATAACACTGCTGAATTTAATTTAAACGGAAACGTAACTGTCGGGACAACAGGTGGTAACGCAAGTAGTATTTTAGATTTAAAAAATAATAGCACTACCGCAGGCGGTATTACAATTGCAGATCCAATTGGTCATACAGGAACTATTACAAACACAGGATCAGGAACAGGATCCGTTGTAATTAACGCAGGAGTAGGTGCTACTATAACTTCAATTACTCAAAATGGTACATCACCATTAAATATTACAACTACCACAATTACTGTAGCGACAGGTGGAACAACTTTAATTAATACTACAGGGGGCGCGCTTACAGTATCAGGCGGAGTAACAGGAACTGGAAGTTTAATTTTACAAAATAACAGTGCTACAGCTGATAATATTACTTTATCTACAACTCCAGTTAACAACACTGGAACAATTACTAACTCTGGATCAGGTGGCTCTACTTTAATTAGCGCCGCTATTGGTTCAAGCGTAACAAATATTACTGAAAATGGTAATTCACCATTAATATTATCAGGAAATAATACTTATACAGGCACAACAACAATTTCTTCTGGTACTTTAAAATTAGGAGCTGCAGGAGTTATTCCAAATAGTTCAGCAACTGTTATAAATGGTACTTTAGATTTAGCTAACTACTCAGAAACAATTGGAAGTTTATCAGGTAGCGGAACTATAACTAGCACAACTTCAAGTGCTACTTCGACTTTAACAGTTACACAAATTGCTGATCAAACGTTCTCTGGAGTTATTGAAAACGGTTCAGCAACTTCTGTCTCATTATCAAAAGCTGGATCAAGCAAATTAACATTATCAAACGCTAACACTTACACAGGCACAACAACGATATCAGCAGGAACTTTAGCAATAAGTAATGCCGCAGCATTAGGAGGATATGAATCGGGCCAAGGAACAACAGTAACAGCAGGCGCTCTTGAGATTTCAGGAGGAATAACTGTAGCTGAACCAATTACAATTTCTGGAACAGGAGTATCCACTGCAGGAGCTCTTCGATTTACAAGTGGTGACAATACTTATTCAGGAGCAATCACGCTTGGCGCAAATAGTTCAATTATCTCAGCTGCTGGCAATCAAACTATTTCAGGCACAATTAATGGAGCTTATACTTTAGATATCACTTCAGCTGGCAATTTAACTTTAACAGGAGTTATAGGAGGAAGTGCTAGACCTACAATTGCAAATATTACAACTACTTCATCAGGCATTCTTTATTTAGCAAATAATATTTCAACTGATGGAGCATTAACTTTTACTGCTGCTGGCGGAGTAATTATTAAAGACCCTATAACGATTACAACAAGCGATGATCAGGTTACATTTAGCGGAGCTGCATCGACAATTAACTCAGAAGCACTAGAAACTAATAACTTAACTTTTAGCGTTGGTACATCTGAGGTTGAGTTTAATGGAGTTGTAGGTGGAATAACAACTTTAGGTGCAATTGCAATTACAGGAGCACTAGATCTTAACGCTGCAATTACAAATGCTTCATCATTAACGGTATCAACAACTTCTGACCTAGGAGCTAACGTTACAACATCTGGAATACAAACTTATTCAGGTGCGGTTACATTAAGTGGAGGAGATAGAACGCTTACAGGCTCAACAATTACAAACTCTTCAACAATTGCAGGAGGGAATAATTCATTAACAATCACTGGTGCTTCAGTAATTAACGGAGCCATTTCAAATGTAAATATATTTAGTGTATCAGGCACAACAAGTATTGGAGCTGACGTTTCAACAACTGGAACACAAACTTACTCAGACGCAGTTACGATTTATGCTGCATCTGGAACTGGAACTACCAGAACAATTACAACAACATCAGATGCAATTAGATTCTCAAGCACAGTCAATAGCACAGCGAGTCAGACAAACAATTTAACTTTTGGCGCAGGTTCGGGAAATGCAACATTTACTGGAGCTGTTGGAACAGGAACTAACGGAGCCCTTGGAACAATTACTAATATTGCAGGTCAAACATTAACATTCTCTGATGCTGTAACTGCTACAACAATTGCTAACTACGGAACATTATTATTTAATGCAACTTCACCTAAAACAATATCACCTGCGATTACAGATAATGGTGCAGGTACAACAACTATTCAAGTTATTGATAGTACAGACGGAGCTCCTGAAGTTATTACGTTCGCAGGTAACGTTGCAGCAGACACAATAACAATTGGAACAACTACAAAAGCTGGATCTGCAAAATTTGATGGAACAGTATCTGGAACAAATATTAACATTGTTGGCGGAGATTCATTAGAAGCGTCACTTGGTAACTTTGCATCCACTGTAACCGTTACCGCAATTACTTTAGATGACAACACAGCAACAGCAACAGCTACATTCTCAGGAAGTACAGCAACAATTACTGGAACAATTAATGGTTTACTTACAACTGAAGGAACAATTAACGTTACAGGAACAGGAAAAACATTTGCAAGCGTAATTGGAGGAAATTCTAAACCTTTATCAACTATCACTATTAGTGCTGGAACAACTACTTTTAGCAATATAGTTGCAGCAACAACAATTAACACAAATGCAAACACAACTTTTGCAAACGCTGTTACAGCAACTACAATTAATAACGCATCTTTAATTTTATTTAATAGAACAGGCGGCGCCGTAACGATTGCTGGAAATATTGTAGATAGTGGCGAATCAACTATTCAAGTTATAAGCAGTGCCGATGGTGCTCCTTCAGTTATCACATTCTCGGGTAATGTTGCAGCAGACACAATAACAATTGGAACAACTACAAAAGCTGGTTCTGCATTATTTAATGGAACAGTTACTGGAACAAATATTAATATTGTTGGTGGAGAAACATCAGAGGTATCACTTGGTGACTTTGCATCTACTGTAACTGTTACTGCAATTACTTTAGATTATAATACAGCTGCAGCTACAGCTACATTCTCAGGAAGTGCTGCAACAATTACTGGAACGATTAATGGTTTAGCTACAACTGAAGGAACAGTTAGTGTTTCTGGAATAGGAAAAACATTTGCAAGCGTTATTGGAGGAAGTTCTAAGCCTTTATTAACTTTAAATATTACCGGTGGAGCAACTACTTTTGACACTACTGTTAATGCAAATGAAATTAATGCTTATGCAACGACAACTTTTACAGGCGCTGTGACTGCAACAATATTTAATACTTCAGCTACATTTTATAACATTGCAATTAATGGTGGTGGTACAATTTCAGGTGCTAATCCTACTACTTTCTCTAATACAGGCACACTTTCTTTAGCTGGCACAACAGCATTTACAAAAGGCGTTACTGCAACAGCTCCAAGTTCTAAAACAATCAATGGAACAATTACTGCTGCAGAAACAGGAGTTATTAATTTAGGAACAACTGGAGTTACAGTTTCAGGAAACTCTACAGTTGGCGGAACATCAACAGGAAATATTACATTAGGAGCTGCAACTTTAGCATCTGGTACAACATTAACTGTTGGAACTGGAATTGGTAATGCAATTACATTAGGTACAGTTAATGGTTCTGGCGGAGCACCAAACTTAACAATTAATACAACAGGTGTTGTTTCTGTTGGTGCAGTTGGATCTACAATTGGAACAGTAACAGTTACTCAATCAGGTGGCACAACATTTAATAGTACAGTAAATGCTGCAACAGTTACATTAACAGCAACAACTGGAACTATTACATTTAATGGCGCTTTAACAGCAACAACACTTGGCACTGGAGGAGCATATAATATTGCAATTAATGCAGGTGGTACGATTACAAATGCGGTTACGTTCTCTAATTCAGGTTCAGTTACTTTAGGCAATGAAGCTTCTGATGTACTTACATTTACAGGTGGAGTTACAGCAACAACTCCAAGCGGAGTAAATATTGCAGGAACAGTTCAATCAACAAACACTGCAATATCAATTGGAGATGATGGCACAGCAACAGTTTTAACTGCAAACTCAATTATTTCTGCAGGTAATAACTCAATTACTTTAGGTGGAATAGTTAATGGTGGTTATACATTAGATGTTAATACAACTGGCACAACAACTTTTTCAGGAATTATTGGCGGGTCAACTGCTCTAACAAGTTTAACAACAAATTCAGATGGAACAGTTGTAATTAATACTTCTGCAATTACAACAACAGGCGCTCAAACTTTTGGCGAGAATGCAACTCTTGGAGCGGATGTTACTTTAACTTCAAGTTCATCTGGAAACATTTCTTTTGCAGGAACAATTGAAAGCGCTAGTTCTGCAAGAGCTTTAACAGTTAATACTTCAGGAACTACAACATTTGGTGGAACTGTTGGTGCAACTTCTCCTTATCTTGCAAGTCTTACAACAGACTCTGGTGGAACAACTGCAATTAATGGCGGATCTGTTAGAACAACAGGTGCTCAAACTTACAGAGATAACGTTACGTTAGGCGCAGATACTACTTTAACTGCTTCAACAACTAGTTTTGCAGGAACTTTAGGTAGCACAACATCAGCTAGAGACTTAACTTTTGGAACAGGTTCAGGAAACGTAACATTTACTGGAGCTGTGGGTAGCGGAACAGCCCTTGATGTTATTACTAACATTGCAGGTCAAACTTTAACATTCTCTGATGCAGTAACTGCAACAACAATTGCTAACTACGGTACATTATTATTTAACGCTTCGACTGCTAAAACAATATCACCTAATATTACTGATAACGGAACAACAACTATTCAAGTTATTGATAGCGATAATGGCGCTCCTGCAATTATTACATTCTCAGGTAACGTTGCAGCAGACACAATAACTATTGGATCAACTGATAGAGCGGGTTCTGCATTATTTAACGGGACAGTATCTGGAACAAATATTAACATTGTTGGCGGAGATTCATTAGAAGCGTCACTTGGTAACTTTGCATCCACTGTAACTGTTACCGCAATTACTTTAGATGACAACACAGCAACAGCTACCGCTAGATTCTCAGGAAGTACTGCAACAATTACAGGAACGATTAATGGTTTAGCTACAACAGAGGGAACAATTATTATTTCTGGAACTCCAACATTTGTAAGTACAATTGGAAATTCTAATAGACCTGCTCAATTAACAATTAATGGTGCAACTACATTCCAAGAGGCAGTTCAAACGACTTTATTAACAACAACAGCTGCCATTTCTAATGGAACAACATTAAATGTTTCAGGAGCATCGAGTATTGGCGGTAATATTACAACATCTGGAGATCAAACTTACACAGGTGCAGTTACATTAACTGCAAGCCCTACATTAACTTCTCCAAGCGGAACTATTTTATTTAGTTCAACAGTTAACGGACCTTATGCTTTAACTATTACTAATAGCGGATCAACAGGGGATGTAACATTTGCAAATGCTGTTGGAGGAGGAACTTCTCTTACAGGACTTACTATAACAACAGATGTATTAAATGCTGCTGCTATTAGATCTACAGGAACTTTAAGTGTTACGAATACTAGTGCAAGTTCAATTACAGGAATTATTAGTCAAGATGGTTCTGCTTTAGCGGTAACAAAAGCTGGAGCTGGTACATTAACATTATCAGGCGACAATTCTTATACAGGCGGTACTACAGTTAATGCTGGAGCAATTTATGCAAATTCAGCAACTTCTTTTGGTACAGGTACAGTTACTTTAGGAAATGGTACAGGTTCTAATGCTGTAGCTATTTATGCTAATGCTACTGGAGATTTATCAATTGGTAATGCCATAATATTAACTACTAATGCTACCATCCCATCAATTACTATAGGTAACACATCAGCTGTTTCTTCTGGAACAACAACATTTGCAGGCACTATTACAGGAACTAATAATTTAACAATTGATAATGCCGGTGCAGGAGCACTTACATTTAATAAAACTGCTGGCACAACAATTAATAACGTTGGAACAATTACTAACAGTGGCGCTGGATCTGGTACTGTAACAATTACTTTCACTAGTAGTGGAGCTGCAATTGGATCAAACGTTAGTCAGATTAATGAAAATAGTACGACGTCTGCGTTAACAATTTCAGGCACTATTAATCCCGCATCTACATTAACTTTGATTAATACTGCAGGAACTAAAATATTTACTGTATCAGGCGGAGTATCAGGCTCAGGTAATTTAGTTTTAAATAATAATAGCAGCACTGATAATGGTATCACACTTTCTGGTTCTTCTATTAACAACACTGGAACAATTACAAACTCAGGATCTGGCAATGGATCAGTTCTTATCTCTGCAGGAGTAGGCTCTAACGTTATAGGTATTACTGAAAACAGCGCAACATCTGCTCTAACAGTTTCAGGTCAAATTACATTAGCAGACAGTGCAACAAAAACTCTTACGAATAGCAACACAGCTTTATTTACAGTAAGCGGTGGAACAACAGGTGGTAACGCAAGTAGTATTTTAGATTTAGAAAATAATAGCACTACTACAAGCGGTATTACAATTTCAACTAATACACTTGGTCACACAGGAACTATTACAAACACAGGATCAGGAACAGGATCGGTTTTAATTTCTAGAGGAGTAGGCTCTGGTATAACTACAATTACTCAAAATGGTACATCACCATTAAATATTACAACTACTGCAATTACTGTAGCATCAGGTGGAACAACTTTAATTAATACTACAGGGGGAGCACTTACAGTATCAGGTGGCGTTACAGGAACTGGAAGTTTAATTTTACAAAACAACAGTGCAACAGCTAACAATATTACTTTATCTACAATTTCAGTTAACAACACTGGAACAATTACAAACTCTGGATCAGGTTCAGGATCAGTATTAATTTCTGGTGGAGTAGGATCTGCTGTAACTTCAATTACTCAAAATGGTACATCACCATTAAATATTACGACAACTGCAATTACCGTTGCATCAGGTGGAACAACTTTAACTCTTAGCACAACTAGTCCTTTTACAGTTAGCGGGGGAGTTACAGGAACTGGTAATTTAATCTTAAGAAATAATGCAGGAAGTAATAATGCTTTATCACTTATTACTACTCCAGTTGATAACATTGGAACTATTAGTAATACCGGCACAGGAGGTGACGTTCTAATATCAGCAGCAATTGGAAGTAATGTTACAGCTATCACTGAAAATAGTTCAGGTTATCTTTCAATCTCAGGCCCAATTACAACTACATCCACTTTGACATTAACCAATAGTAACTCAAGCGGAAGTTCTTTACTTTATATAACTGGAGGATTCTCGGGAACAGGTGATTTAGTTTTAAATAATAATAGTTCTATTACAAACGGTATTACACTTGCTACAAATTCAGTTAACAACACTGGAACAATTACAAACTCTGGATCAGGATCAGGTAGAACTTTAATTAGTGCTGCACTTGGATCTGCAGTAACTGGTCTTACACAAAATAGTACTACTTCTTTACTTCAACTATCAGGATCTAATGGATCATTTACAAATGGAACATCAGTTTTAGCTGGAACAATTTATGCAGATACCGCAAATGCATTTGGTACAGGTGGCACAGTTACTTTAGGAAATAGCACAGGTTCTAATGCTGTAGCTATTTATGCTAATGCTACTGGAAGTTTATCAATTGGTAATGCCATAGTATTAACTACTAATGCTAGCATCCCATCAATTACTATAGGTAACACATCAGCTGTTTCTTCTGGAACAACAACATTCTCAGGTGGGGTTACAGGAACTAATAATTTAACTCTTGATAATGATGGAGCAGGCGCGCTTATATTTGGAACTAATACTCTTAATAATACAGGAACAATTAGAAACACAGGATCAGGCTCAGGAGATACTACAGTTAGCGCTATTATTGGCTCAAACGTAACTGGTGTTACTCAAAACGCAACATCAACATTAATTTTATCTAACACTTCAAATGCATACGGCTCAACAACAATTACGTTAGGAACATTAAAACTAGGTGCCGCAGGGGTAATACCAGATAGTTCAGCAGTTTCAGTAACAGGCACTTTAGATTTGAATGGTTATTCTGAAACTGTTGGTTCGATTACTGGAAATGGAACAATTACAAGTTCTGTTTCAGGAACGCCAACTCTTACAGCAGGTGGCAATAACACGGACACTACGTTCTCTGGAGTTATTCAAAATGGATCTGGCACTGTATCTTTAACTAAGTCAGGATCAGGTATATTAACATTATCAGAAGCTAACACTTACACAGGAGCTACAACAATAAGCGCTGGCACATTAACAGTATCTGGAACGTTAGCTGATACTACTGCCGTTACAGTTAATGGTGGAGCGACATACAATGTTAATTTAAATGATACTATTGGATCGCTTGCAGGAGCTGGAACTGTTTCAACAACTAGTTCAGGTGTAACAAGAACTTTAACAAGCGGTGGAGATAATACTACAACAGCATTCAGTGGAGTTATTCAAGATAATGGAACAGGTTTAATTGCTCTTACTAAAATAGGATCAGGCACATTAACTTTATCAGGAACTAATACTTACACAGGAACTACAACAATATCAGCAGGAACATTAGCAATAACTAATGCCTCTGCATTAGGAGGATATGCATCTAATCAAGGAACAACAATAACTTCTGGTGCAGCACTAAGTATTTCAGGTGGAATTACTGTGGCTGAACCAATTACAATTGCTGGAACAGGTATATCTAATGGTGGAGCATTAGTATTTACAGCTGATAATAATACATACTCAGGAGATATTACTTTAGCAACATCTACTCCTTTAATTAAGAGCACAGGTGGACAACAAACTATTTCAGGAGCTATTGCTGGTGCACAAGCTTTAACAATTACTACAACAGATAGTTTAACATTATCAGGAACTATTGGTGCAACAGCTCCTCCATCTAGTTTAACAGTTACAACATCAAGTGGAACACTTGCTCTTAATGCAAACATTTCAACTTCAGGCGCACAAAATTACACAGCTACAGGCGGCATCACAATTGGTTCAAATCGAACTTTAACAGGCTCAACAATCACAACTAATTCGGCACTAAGCGGAGATTATGCATTAACAATTACAGGTAATGCTGTATTTGGTAACGACAATACTGACACTGTAACTTTATCTGGATCTGGTAAAAACTTATCTGTTAGTGGAACGACAACACTTAATGCAGATGTTTCAACATCTGGAACACAAACTTACACAGGCGCAGTTACATTAGCGACTGCTGATAGAACATTAACAGGATCAACAATTATTACTAAATCAACATTAGGTGGAGCTTATGCATTAACAATTACAGGTAACGCTGAATTTGGAGATGGCACTGGAACTGACACTGTAACTTTAACTGGAGATGTTGGAACTTTATCTGTTAGCGGAACTACATTACTTAAAACAGATATTACAACATCCGGAACACAAACTTACTCAGATGCATTTACAGTAAATGGCGCTGCTAGAACTTTAACCACAACAGGTGATAACGTTACATTCACAAGCACAGTAAATAGTGACTCGGGTGGACCTAGAAATTTAACTATTGCAACAGGAACTGCTGCTACGGTTCAGTTTAATGGAACTGTTGGATATACTTATCCATTAGGTGCAATTGCAATTACAGGAACAAGCGCTGCATTAGATCTTAACTCTGCTATTCAAAAATCTGATGCAACGTACGGAGCTGCATCATTAACTGTATCAGGAGCTTCTGATTTAGGAGCTAACGTTACAACATCTGGAATACAAACATATTCAGGCGCAGTTACATTAAGTGGAGGAGATCGAACACTTAAAGGCTCAACAATTACTACAGCAGCAATTACTGGAGCTGCTAATAATTCTTTAACAATCACTGGCGCCTCAGTTATTAACGGTAATATTTCAGGTGTTAATATATTTAGCGTTTCAGGAACAACAAGTCTTGGCGCTAATGTTACAACAAGTGGAACACAAACTTATACTGGTAATGTCACTTTATCTGGAGGAGGCCGAACATTACAAGGCACAACAATTACAACAAATGGAACAATAGTTGGAGGATCAAATGCCTTAACTATCACAGGTAATGCTGTGTTTGGCGATGGTACTGCTGATACTATAACTGGCGTAACTACTTTAAGCGTAAGTGGAGCAACTACAATTAATACTAATACAATAACAAGCGCTTCAACACAGACCTATACAGGCGCAGTTACTTTAGGGGCTAATACCACACTTACAACAACAAATAGTAATGTAAGCTTTGGAAACACTGTTAACGGAGGACAGACTTTAACTGTAGCGCAAGGATCAGGTACCACAACATTCACAGGCATTGTTGGTGGAGGAACTCCTTTAACTAGTGTTACAGTAAGTGGTTCTGGACCAGTTGCGATTAATGGTGGAGCGGTTACAACAACTGGTATTCAATCTTACACAGGCGCTGTTACTCTAGGAGCAGACACTACGCTTCAAACAACATCAAGCGTAATTACTTTCTCAAGCACAGTAAACGCTGCTGATGCAACAGATAGAGATTTAACATTTGCAACAGGTACAGGAACTGCAACATTTACAGGTGCAGTTGGAACAACTAATAATTTAGGAACAATTACTAATGCTTCAGGACAGCAATTAACATTCTCTGATGCAGTAACTGCAACAACAATTGCTAACAACGGTATATTATTATTTAACGCAACTTCAGATAAAACAGTATCGTCTAATATTACTAAAACTGGCACAACAACTATTCAAGTTATAAATAGCGCAAATGGGGCTCCAGGAATTATTACATTCTCAGGCAACATAACAGCAGGCACAATAACTATTGGAACAACAGAAAAAGCAGGTTCAGCATTATTCAATGGAACAGTTACTGGAGTAAATATTATTAATGTTGTTGGAGGCGATGCTTCTGGCGAAAACTCATTAGGAAATTTTGCAAACACAGTATGGGTTACTGGTATTAGCTTAGATAATAATACTGGAACTGCTTCAGTTATATTCTCAGGAACAGACAAAACAATTGTTGGAACAATTAATGGCGCAGACGCAGGAGAAGGAACAATTACAGTTTCCGGAGCAAATAATACATTTTACAGCACCATTGGAAATTCTAATAGACCCGCACAATTAATAATTAATGGCGCAACAACCTTTAATGCTGCTGTTCAAACGACATCACTAACAACAACAGCTGCTATTTCTAATGGCACAACATTTGATGTTTCTGGAGCATCGAGTATTGGTGCTGATATTACAACATCTGGCACACAAACTTATACAGGTGCAGTTACATTAACTGGAGCTACAACTCTTACAACAACTGATAGCAACATTTCATTTGGTTCAAGTATTGGAAATAGCTCTGCTCAAAACTTAACATTTAATACAGGGACAGGTACTGTGAGTGTGACAGGCGCTGTTGGTAGCGGAACAGCTTTAGGAACAATTACTCTAACTCAAACTGGCGGAACAACATTTACAAGCACAGTTAATGCTGCAACAGTAACTCTTAGCGATACAGCTGATAGTTCAAACATTATATTTAATGGTGCTTTAACTGCAACAACACTTAATACAGCAGCAGAAGGTTATAACGTTGCAATTAATGCAGGGGGCACGATTACTAATGCAGTAACATTCTCTAATACAGGAACAGTTACTCTTGGTGATGCTTCGGGTGATAGTATTACATTTACAGCTGGAGTTACTGCAACAGCTCCAAGCCGAGTTAATATTGCAGGAACAGTTCAATCAACAAATACTGCAATATCAATTGGAGATTCTGGAACACCAATAGTTCTAACTGCAAACTCAACTATTTCTGCAGGTAGTGGTGCTATTACTTTAGGAGGAACTGTTAATGGTGCATCAACTTTAACTCTTAATACAACAGGTACAACAACACTTTCAGGAATTATCGGAGGATCAACTACTCTAACAAGCTTAACTACAAATTCAGGGGGAACAGTTGTAATTAATACTTCTGCAATTACAACAACAGGCGCTCAAACTTTTAATGATGATGTAAGCTTAGCAGCAAATACAACTTTAAGAACTTCAGGTGGCAATATTAGTTTTGGTGGAACAATCTCAAATACTTCTGCAAAAAATTTAACATTTAATACAGGCGCAGGTACTGTGAGTGTTACAGGTGCTGTTGGTGGTGGCGGAACAGCATTAGGTACAATTACTCTTACGCAAACTAGCGGAACAACATTCTCAAGTACAGTTGATGCTGCAACCGTTACTCTTACGGATACAGCAGATAATGCAAATATTACATTTAATGGAGCTTTAACTGCTGCAACTTTAAATACTGCAAACGCAGGTTACAACGTTGCAATTAATGCAGGTGGTACGATTACTAATGCAGTAACATTCTCTAATACAGGAACAGTTACTTTAGTTGGCACAACAGCATTCACAGGTGGCGTTACTGCAACTGATCCAAGCAGCATTAGTTTAAATGGAACAGTTACAGCAGCTAATACAGCAGCGATTATCCTTGGAGATGCGGATACAGGCGTTAATGTAAATGGCAACTCTACAGTTGGCGGAACATCTACAGGACAAATTACTTTAGGCGCTGCAACTTTAGCATCTGGCACAACATTAACTGTTGGAACTGGAATTGGTAATGCAATTACATTAGGTACAGTTAACGGTTCTGGCGGAGCACCGAACTTAACAATTGATACAACAGGGGTTGTTTCTGTTGGCGCAGTTGGACCTGCAATTGGAACAGTAACAATTACTAACTCAGGCGGAACAACATTTAACAGCACAGTAAATGCTGCAACAGTTACATTAACTAATACTACTGGAACTATTACATTTACAGGAGCTTTAACCGCAACAACACTTAACACTGCAGCAGAAGGTTACAACGTTGCAATTAATGGCGGCGGTACAATTACAAATGCTGTTACTTTCTCTAACTCTGGAACACTTACATTAGCTGGCACAACAGCATTTACAGGTGGAGTTATTGCAACTGCTCCAAGTTCAAGAACAATTAACGGAACAGTTAGTGCCGCAGGAACAGGAGTTATTACTTTAGGAACAGTTTCAATTGCAGGAGATTCTACAATTGGCGGAACATCTGCAGGACAAATTACTATAGGTGCTGCAACTTTATCAGATGGCAGAACATTAACAGTTGGAGCTGGAGCTGGTACACCAATCTCTTTATCTTCAGTTACAGGAATACTTGGTAGTACAGTTTCTAACTTAACAATTAATACAACAGGCGCTGTTACAGTAAGTGGTGCAGTTGGAACAGATATTGGAACAGTAACAATTACTCAATCAGGTGGCACAACATTCTCAAGTACAGTTAATGCTGGAACAGTTACATTAACTAACACTACTGGAACTATTACATTTACAGGAGCTTTAACTGCAACAACACTTAACACTGCAGCAGCTGGTTACAACGTTGCAATTAATGGTGGTGGTACAATTACAAATGCCGTTACTTTCTCTAATACAGGAACAGTTGCTTTAGTAGGCACAACAGCATTTACAGGCGGCGTTACTGCAACAGCTCCAAGTTCTAAAACAATTAATGGAACAATTACTGCTGCAGGAACAGGAGTTATTAATTTAGGAACAACTGGAGTTACAGTTTCAGGAAACTCTACAGTTGGTGGAACATCAACAGGGCAAATTACTTTAGGAGCTGCAACTTTAGCTGACGGAGTTACTTTGACTGTCGGAACTGGAAGGGCAAATACAATAAGTTTATCTTCAGTAACAGGAACAGCAGATGGTTCAACTTCTAACTTAACAATTAATACTACAGGTACTGTAACAGTAAGTGGTGCGGTGGGTACTGATATTGGAACAGTAACAATTACTCAATCAGGTGGCACAACATTCTCAAGTACAGTTGAGGCTGCAACAATAACTATAAGTGATGGCACAAATTCTTCAAATATCACATTTAGTGGTAACGTTACTGCAACGACAGGTCTTTCTGTTTCAACTGGATCTGATTTTTATAACGTTGTATTTAACGGATCAAATAACACAATTGCAGGAACAACTACTTTCTCTAACCTTGGAACAGTTACCTTTGGAAATGATGGAGACACAATAGCATTTACAGGCGGAGTTATTGCAACAGCTCCAAGTTCTAAAACAATCAATGGAACTATCACGGCAGAAACAGGAGTTATTAATTTAGGAGGAAATGGAGTTACAGTTTCAGGAAACTCTACTGTTGGAGGAGCATCGACTGGAAGGATTACTTTAGGAAACGCTACTTTAGCAACTGGCACAACGTTAACTGTTGGTGCAGGTTATGCTACTCCAATTACTTTAGGAACAGTTAACGGTTCTGGTGGAACGCCAAACTTAACAATTAATACAACGGGCGCAGTTTCAGTTGGCGCAGTTGGATCTGCAATTGGAACAGTAACAGTTACTAACTCAGGCGGAACAACATTTAACAGCACAGTTAATGCTGCAACAATAACTATAAGCGATAGTACAAATTCTTCAAATATCACATTTAGTGGCAACGTTACTGCAAGAACGGGATTAACGGTTACAGGAACAGCAAATGCTTACAACGTAGTATTTAATGGAACAAGCAATACAATAGCGGGAGTAACTACTTTCTCTAACACAGGAACGGTTACTTTTGGAAATGGTGGAGACACAACAGCATTTACAGGCGGCGTTACTGCAACAGCTCCAAGTTCTAAAACAATCAATGGAATAATTACTGCTGCAGGAACAGGAGTTATTAATTTAGGAACAACTGGAGTTACAGTTTCAGGAAACTCTACAGTTGGCGGAACATCAACAGGGCAAATTACTTTAGGAGCTGCAACTTTATCGGATGGTGTAACTCTAACAGTTGGAGCTGGAGCTGGTACGCCAATTACTTTAGGAACAGTTAATGGTTCTTCAGGAACACCAAATTTAACAATTAATACAACAAGCACAGTTTCAGTTGGTGCAGTTGGATCTTCAATTGGAACAGTAACAATTACTAACTCAGGTGGAACAACATTCTCAAGTACAGTTAATGCTTCAACAGTAACTCTTACTGATACAACAGATAATACAAATATTATTTTCACAGGAGCTTTAACTACAACAACACTTTATACCGAAGCAGAAGGTTATAACGTTGTAATTAATGCAGGCGGTACTATTACTGACCAAGTAACATTCGCTAATACAGGAACAGTTACTATAGTAGGCACAACAGCATTTACAGGCGGTGTTACTGCAACTGCACCAAGTTCTAAAATAATCGACGGAACTATTACGGCAGGAACAGGGGTTATTAATTTAGGAGGAAATGGAGTTACAGTTTCAGGAAACTCTACTGTTGGCGGAACATCAACAGGAAATATTACATTAGGAGCTGCAACTTTAGCAAACAACGTCACTCTTACAGTTGGAACAGGAATTGGAAATATATTAAGTTTATCTTCAGTAACAGGAACAGCAGATGGTTCAACTTCTAACTTAACAATTAATACAACAGGTGCTGTAACAGTAAGTGGTGCAGTTGGAACAGATATTGGAACAGTAACAGTTACTCGATCAGGCGGAACAACATTCTCAAGTACAGTTAATGCTGCAACAGTTACATTAACAGCAACAACTGGAACTATTACATTTAATGGCGCTTTAACAGCAACAACACTTGGCACTGGAGGAGCATATAATATTGCAATTAATGCAGGTGGTACAATTACAAATGCAGTTACTTTCTCTAATTCAGGTTCGGTTACTTTAGGTAACGAATCTTCTGATGTACTTACATTCACAGGTGGAGTTACAGCAACAACTCCAAGCGGAGTAAATATTGCAGGAACAGTTCAATCAACAAATACTGCAATATCAATTGGAGATTCTGATACAGCAACAGTTTTAACTGCAAACTCAATTATTTCTGCAGGTAATAACTCAATTACTTTAGGTGGAATAGTTAATGGTGGTTATACATTAGATGTTAATACAACTGGCACAACAACTTTCTCAGGAATTATTGGCGGATCAACTGCTCTAACAAGTTTAACAACAAATTCAGATGGAACAGTTGTAATTAATACTTCTGCAATTACAACAACAGGCGCTCAAACTTTTAATGAGAACGTAACTTTAGGATCAGATCTTGCTTTAACTACAACATCTAACGGCAATATTAGTTTTGGTGGAACAATCTCAAATACTTCTGCAAAAAATTTAACATTTAATACAGGCGCAGGTACTGTGAGTGTGACAGGTGCCGTTGGTAGTGGAACAGCGTTAGGTACAATTACTCTAACTCAAACTGGTGGAACAACATTTACAAGTACAGTTAATGCTGCAACAGTTACATTAACTAATACTACTGGAACTATTACATTTAATGGTGCTTTAACTGCTGCAACTTTAAATACTGCAAACGCAGGTTATAACGTTGCAATTAATGCAGGTGGTACGATTACTAATGCAGTAACATTCTCTAACACAGGAACAGTTACTCTTGGAAATGGTTCAAGCGATAGCATTGCATTCACAGCTGGAGTTACTGCAACAGCTCCAAGCCAAGTTAATATTGCAGGAACTGTTCAATCTACGAATTCTACAATATCAATTGGAGATTCTGGAACACCAATAGTTTTAACTGCAGGCTCAACTATTTCTGCAGGAAGTGGTGCTATTACTTTAGGTGGAACAGTTGATGGGGCTTTTGCATTAACTCTTGATAGTTCAAATGCAACAACTTTCTCAGGAATTATTGGCGGATCAACTCCTTTAACTAGCTTAACTACAAATGCAGGCGGAACACTTGTAATTAACACAACAGCAATTTCAACAACTGGTAATCAGACTTTTGGTGAAAACGTTACTTTAGGAAACAATGTTACTTTAGCTTCAAGTTCATCTGGAAACATTTCTTTTGCAGGAACAATTGAAAGCGCTAGTTCTGCAAGAGCTTTAACAGTTAATACTTCAGGAGCTACAACATTTAGTGGAACAGTTGGTGCAACATCTCCTTATCTTGCAAGTCTTACAACGGACTCTGGTGGAACAACTGCAATTAATGGCGGATCTGTTAGAACAACAGGTGCGCAAACTTATGGAGATAACGTTACTTTAGGCGCAGATACTACTTTAACTGCTCTAACAACTTCTTTTGCAGGAACTTTAGGCAGCACATCATCAGCTAGAGATTTAACTTTTGGTGCAGGCTCAGGAAACGTAACATTTACTGGAGCTGTTGGTAGCGGAACAGCCCTTGATGTTATTACTAACATTGCAGGTCAAACTCTAACATTCTCTGATGCAGTAACTGCAACGACAATTGCTAACTACGGTACATTATTATTTAACGCTTCTTCTGACAAAACTGTTAGCGCAAATATTACTGATAACGGAACAACAGTAATTGAAGTTGTTAATAGTGCAGATACGACTATTTCTACTATTACATTCTCAGGTACAGTTGCTACTGACACATTAACTATTGGAAGTAATACTAAATCAGGAGCTGCATTATTTAGTGGATCAGGAGGTGTTACTGTTAACACTGCAGCAACAATTACAGGCGGAAATACTGCAACATCTGAAAATTCTACAGCCACATTTAATTATGCTTTAAGCGGAAGTGGAACAGTTACTTTAGATGACACCACATCAGGTGGAACAGCGACAATTGTTTTTGCAGGTGCTAACAGTGTAACAATTGCTCCAGCTATTGCAGGAACTTCATCTGGTGATGGAACAATTAGTATTACAGGTTCTACTAAAACATTTACTGGTCAAATTGGCGGAACAAATGGATCAAATAACGTAGCAGCAATTAATATTGCAGGCAGTCAAACAGGAACTTTTAAAAACAATGTTGCAGCTACTACAATAACTTTAGGCACAACAAGCACTGATGGAACAATGATTATTGCTTCTGCGGCTACACCTGCAGCAATTACAGTTAGAGGTGCAATTAATGGATCAGCAGCTAATACTGGAAACTTAACAGTACAAAATAGCGGTGGCACAACATTTACAGGAATTATTGGTGGAACACGAATAGACGCATTAACTATTTCACAAGCAACAACATTTGAAGCTGCAGTTTCTGCAACAACATTATCTACAACAGCTGCTATATCTAATGGAACAACATTAAATGTTTCAAGCACTTCAAGCATCGGCGGTAACATTACAACATCTTCAACACAAACTTATACAGGTGCAGTTACAGTAACAGGTTCTGGATCTAGAACATTAACAGGTTCAACAGTTACTAACTCTACAACATTAAATGGTGGCGCAATTGCATTAACCATTACTGGTAACTCTTCAATTGGTGGAGATATTAGTAACGTTACAACTTTTAGTGTATCAGGAACAACAAGTCTTGGTGCTAATGTTACTACAACAACTGACGGACAAACTTACACAGGTGCAGTTACATTAACTGCAAGCCCTACATTAACAGCTCCAAGCGGAACTATTTTATTCAGTTCAACAGTTAATGGACCTTATGCTTTAACTGTTACTAATAGTGGCGGATCTAATACAGGAGATGTAACATTTGCAAATGCTGTTGGAGGAGGAACTTCTCTTACAGGACTTACTATAACGACAGATGTATTAAATGCTGCTGCTATTAGATCTACAGGAACATTAAGTGTTACGAATACTGACAGCTCAAGTGCCATTACAGGAATTATTAGTGATGGCACAACTGCTTTAGCAGTAACAAAAGCTGGAGCTGGCACATTAACCCTATCAGGTAATAACTCATACACAGGCGCTACAACAATTTCTACAGGTGCATTAAGGGCAGCCCATAACACAGCCCTTGGAACAACAGCATCTGGCACAACAGTTGCTCAAGGTGCTGCATTAGAATTAACAAATGGAATTACAATTGGCGCTGAAGCGTTAACATTAAACGGTGATGGAATTAATTCTGATGGATCTTTAAGAAATATAAGTGGCGACAACACTTATCAAGGAACAATTAATATTTCATCATCAGTTCATGCCGTTAGAATTAACTCTGACTCTGGAACTTTATTAACATTAAGCGGAAATATTACTAATGGCTCAAAAATTCTTGTAACTGGTGGAGACGGAAATACAATTGTTAGCGGAGTTATAGGTAATGGAGCAGGTGAGTTTTGGAAGGATGACTCTGGTACAGTAACTTTAACAGGAACAAATACTTACACTGGTTTGACAAAAGTTCTTGGTGGAACTTTAATTTTAGATAAAGCAGATTCTACAACAGGAACAGTTATTGCTGATAGCGCAGCTATAACTATTAACGGTGGAATTTTAAGATTAAATGATCTTTATGAGATCTTGGACACAGTTACATTAACTAACGGATCAATTACTGTTGCATCAGCTGGCAATGGTTTGCTTGCTAAAACTTATTTATTAAATCCAACATCTGGAACAACGCATGCGATAGATGCGATCTTAGATGATAATATGAGATCAACGCTTACCATGAATGGATCGAGTGGAACTGTTGTTACATTAAATGCTGTAAATACTTATTTAGGCAAAACCACTATTAATGGGGGAACTTTAAAACTTGGCGTGGATAATGTTATGCCAAATACAAGTGAAGTAGTTATCGCAAATACAGCTGGAGCTATTTTAGATGTTAACGGTAAGACAGATATTATTGGATCATTATCTGGTGGTGGATCTTCTGGTGGTAACATTACTTTAGGCAGTGGTTCGTTAACAGCAAATCAATTTACTTTTGGAATTTATGGTGGAGTAATTAGTGGATCAGGTTCATTTACAAAATCAAGTTATGGAACTTTATGGTTAGATAGAGCTAATACTTACACTGGCGGAACTACTATTACAGGTGGAGAAATTATAGTGGGAGTTACTAATGCTTTACCTGTTAATAGATCATTAACATTTACAGGAACTAGTAAATTATTATTTATATTTAGTGACGTTACTCAAGACATCGGCACATTATCTGCTAATGGAGTAACTGGAGCTCAAATAAATTTAGCAAGCAGATCTAACGTTTTAACCGTTAATCAATTAGCTGATGGAACTTATTCTGGAACTATTATTGGTGGCGGAGCTTTAATTAAAGAAGGATCTTCAACATTAACATTGTCTGGAACTAATACTTACACAGGCAAAACAACAATTAATGCAGGTATTATTAAAATTGGGGCAAACAATGTTATGCCAGATTACAGCGAAGTTGTTCTAGCTAATACATCTGGAGTTGCTTTAGATGTTAATGGCAAAACTGATACGATAGGATCAATTTCTGGTGGAGGAGCTTCAGGCGGTAATATTACTTTAGAGAGCGGTAGCGGAACTGGAGCATTAACAGTAAATCAATTTACATTTGGTGATTATGCAGGGGTAATTAGTGGAGCAGGTTCATTTACTAAATCAAGTTACGGAGTATTAAGATTAACATCAGCTAACACTTATACTGGCGCAACAGCAGTTACTGGTGGAGATTTAATTATTATGATTAATGGTGGAATTCCAAATACTGCTTTATCGTTAACTGGATCTTCTAGATTATTATTATTAAAAGATGGTTTATCATTAAACGTTGGAACATTATCAGGTGATGCAGGCGCTTTAGCTTGGTTATATCCAAATTCAGTTTTAACTATTAACCAAACAAGTAACACAACATTTGCTGGTACAATTAGAGACAACACTTTTGGTTCAGTTGTAAAAACTGGAACTGGAACTTTAACTTTATCAGGAAGTAATACTTATCAAGGCGCAACAACTGTAAATGCGGGTGTTTTAAGTTTAGCTGCTAATAATGCTATCGCAAGTTCAGTTTCGGTGACCTTAGCCAATACAGCAAACGTTGCATTAAATATTAATGGAACAACACAAACGATTGGCACATTAATAGGTGGTGGAGCTTTAGGTGGAAATGTTAATTTAGGCAGCGGTGGTGGGGCTTTAACAGTTTCTCAAAAAACTTTCAGTGACTACACAGGAGTAATCGGTGGAACTGGTTCATTTACAAAATCAGGAGTTGGTGTTTTAAGATTAAATGGGGCAAGTAACTATACGGGCAATACAATTTTAGCAGCAGGTGAAATAATTATTGGAGCTTCAAGCGCGCTTCCAACTAGTTCAGCGCTTTCTTTCACAGGCGCTTCAAGATTATTAATGCTTGATGAAGGCATTACTCAAGGATTTAGCTCTTTAACATCCTCGGTAGGCTTAACTTCAAGTATCTTTGGTTATGCAAATAATACTTTTAATTTAAATCAGTCTAGCAGTTCTACTTTTAACGGAGGTTTATTTGGAGGATTTAGCTTCGTTAAAAGTGGCGATGGCGCATTAACTTTAACTAGTGGAGCACAAGGCTCTGTATTAACAACAACGGGAGGGAGAGTAAATTAAGGCTTATGAAATCAAATTATTTTAAAAAACTATTTATGTATATCTTTGTATTAGGGTTAATTTCCGTATCTAATTCAATGGCTTCTTCATGCCGAATAGCTGAGGGAAGATTAAATTTTGGCAAATATGATAATTTTGCATCAAATTCGAATGCAAAAACTGTTGGTGAGCTTACGATTGTTTGTTCTAATATGACTGGAGATATTAACTACAGTTTGGCTTTAACCAATAATAAATTAAGCATAGGCAATGGAAAAGGAGGGCTGTTGTATTATAATTTGTACACCTCAGCAAATTACACAGCTTTATGGAATGAAACTAATTTGATCACTGGAACAGTAAAAAATGTAAACGGTAGCGGTACGGATGTTAAGCCTATGTATGGTGAAGTCATTTTAACGAACAAGAACAATATGACTTCGGGAGAATATACAAGTCATTCAAATCCACCGATGGTAAAACTAATTTACTAAATTAATTTGTCAGCACGCACTTAATAGGACCAATGATTTGTTCTTGTTGTTGAGTCATATCAACTTCAAGTGTTAGTTCACAAATATTTTCTAACCAACTTACAGTTAACTGATTTTTTTGACTTAAATTAGTAAGATAAACTTCACCATTTCTGCCAGCAATATAATTTTCTTTACTTGATGCCATTTTCACTGTTGCGCCCGCTGGTATAGGATTGTCGTTAGGCAAGTGAATTCTAACAAGGGCATTTTTTGACATTTGAATTGGGAATTTTACTAATACCCCGCTTCTTGCATAAGCAACTGGATACATTTCTAAAACTTCTGCGGTAGCTTCAAGAGGTATTTCGTTATCTTTTATTTCAATTTTTGTTTTTTCATAAGGCCTTATAGGAAAAGCTGCCGTTCCACTTTTATTTGTAATTGCAACCATGTTGTTTTGGTTATAAATTTTTATATCTTTTAAACCTTCCGTTTTTACAACTGCAAAACTTGAATTACTAACCTGTCTTGATACAAAAACTTCTTTATCTAATAATCCAACGGTACCGCTAACTCCTAAACGTTTTCCTGTAGTTATTCCATCTTGCACATTAATTGAGCCAGTGTACTGAGCTGTATTTGAATTTAAAGTTACATTAGTTTTTACATTTTTTTTAAGATCTTCATTTATTACACTCCAACCCATTCCTGGTCCTGCAGGAAGATTTGTTGATACAGAGTAACTATCAGTTGTTTTTCCACTAGGATCTATCGTGTGATCAAATCTTGTATTGTAGTCCCCAAGCGGTATAGAAAAAACTACAGAAGCTCCCCAATTATTTGCCGCGTCTAATCTTTTATTGTAAGAAAACCCAAGGTTGGCTCCATGAGGTAATGCAAAACCTGTGCTTACATAAGCATTTTTAAACGGATCAGAGTCCCAATTGGTTTGACTTATATAACCTAAAGAAACGCTGTTATTAATAATTGGAATTGGAAAAGATACAAATGCATTTGTTCTAGTTTTTGGTTTCGTCTCATCTGCGCTTGATGCGAATTGAGAAAATTCTTTATCAAATTTTTTAACTCCTATACTGGTTTTTAAAAATTGGCCCATATTCTCAATATTTGCACCATATTGATTACCTGTTCCTCTAATCCCGTCGTTAGATGAGGCAACAGATGCCTGAACAAGAGCAAAATTGCCCAATGTTAAAGCAACGTCACCTCCTGCTGCTTGCCGATCTTGTTGTAATTCAAAACGACCACGAGCGGTAATAGAGTTTGTCAGACCATGAACATAGGTTCCAGCTGCAAATCCATCTTGGTAATCATTGCTTTTTGTTCCATAATTTTTTCTTAAAAAACCAGACTCAAGTGAAAAATCATTTTCCCCTTTAGCTAATAATATTGGCGATTGGTAAAAATTTTTACTAATGATTTGTTCATTTCCTAAAATATCCTTAACCACTAAATTAACTTGACCTATACCATTTCCAGGCACTGGAAGGTGAGTGATGTCAAAGGGTCCAGGATTGATCTTCTGTGAAAATGTTTTTTGGTTATTAACATACACATCTACAACTGATGGTAACGCAGCAGAGCCAGAAATGATTGGATTTGGAGTATAAATGTAGCCCGGTTGAGTTGTAAAATTTCTAGACCATCTTACCCCAAAGTAATTTGCCGAACGACTCCAGTTTCCATCGCTGTTTACAGTGTCCCCTATAACAAAGGACTGCATCTTATCAGGAAGATCTTTTTGATAATAAGTTGAGGTTCTTATTATATTAGTTTCTCGGGAGTCTTTATTAACTGTAGCGCCAGTTGTTAATGAGCCCAATTTATTAAATCCTGTAACATCTAATACGCCAGAAAAACTATCATTAGTTTTCGTTTGGGTTGCGAAGAGTTGGTAGTTGGTAAAAGCTCCTTTGTTATTGTTTTCAGGTTTAAGTTTAATAGACTCTTTTTTTGCAAAAACACTTAATTCAAATGCATCAATAGGAACTCTAATATCTAAAGCAAACTTTTCAGGATTGAAATCGTATGTAATGCCCGATTTTGTATCGAGTTGATATCCGAACGAACAATCTGACATTTTAATTCTTCCATCTTTAGGTATAAGTTTTAATTCCTTAAAAACCGATTCTGGCAATACAAGCATACCATTAGATAGTTTTTCTACTCGGATTGGCTCTGTGACTTGCAAAAGATTGATGGAAACGTCTACAAGCAATATCTCAGCATCAGATACACAGCCTGCTGCTGTTGATCTTACTTTAGGGGGGTCTGTTACTTTAGAAGGTTCTGTTTCAGGATTTTTTTGAGCAATTTTTATTTTTTCATTTTCTTTAATAGTTTTTTTTTCGCTCTCTACTAAATTATTCTTTAATTCATCAATATTTCTATTAATTTCGTATCTTTCTTCTTTGAGGAGTATTTTTTTGGCATCTACGGGCTCCGCCGCAGCCACGGGAGATGACATCAGAAGAAGTACGTTTATAAAATCTAGCATTTTGAGGGCTAATTATTTTACTTCGCGTAAAAAGGGAACTTAAATATGAGGAAATTTAGGAGTTAAATAGTCAGTTATTTATTAAATTAGACTCTTTTAATAGCTTATTTCAAAGATAATGGGATTTCTTTGAAGATTTGGATAATTAGCATTCTCAACTTTTACATTTGGAAATTTAGGTAAATCAAAATTTGTTTTTTTTATTTTTCCAGCAAAAGTATTCTTCAAAGTAAAGCTTTCTTCATCAAAATCTACCATTGAAGATGGGTTGGCTTTAAGTCTAGCCAATAAGGTGTCTGAAGTAAATCCAATTAGATCTCCGTTGTTTTTTTTAAATAGTAATGCGTAATTATTATTAACTAGTTCTTTGATATTTCTACTTATAATTTTTATCACAGGTTTGGTGTCGTTATTACAAACCACTGTTACGTCAGAGACTATTTGAATTGATTGAAAGTTGTCGTCTAAAAATTCTGGTTCACTTGCATTGGTTTCACATTTGCTTGTAATCGTTGCTGTAACTAAAAAAGTACCAAAAGCAACTTTTGTCTCCGCAAAACTATGATTAATAAAAAAAGAATAAAGAAATAATGAAAATATAAGAGCTCTTGAAGTTTTTTTTACTTTTTTGGTAGTTTTACTAACCATCAACATAGCGATAGTTAGATTCGTGTTAACTATGAAAGTAATTATAGATAATTAGCCAAATTACATGTTGATAACATTTTCAATGCTTTTCAATTATTAAGTGAATTTAGTTAATTAAATATTGAACTCTTTCATTATGGCTTGAAAAGCATGGGACCAATCCTCTTTTTTACTTTTAGGATTTAATGTCTTTCTTAACAAAGTTGCAGAACTATACCAAGGGCTAGTATTGGCATTTAGCGACCATCTCCAGTCTGTTATTCTACCAAGCAGTATAAAAACTTTTTTTCCAATTGCACCAGCTAAATGTGGAATTGAAGTATCAGTGCTAATAACTAAATCCATATTTTGAATTACCGAAGCAAGATCGTCAAAATTATCAATATCTTTCCCTATAAAATTTATTTGCGGATATTTTTTTAAAAATAGTTCATCTTCTTTCTTTATTTCTTTTTGAATTAAAAATAAATTAGCTCTGTTAATTAAAGGATAAAAAATTTCTAATTTAGCAGATCGTTCGCTATCCCAATAGTATTCAGGGTTACCAGAGTATGTTATTGCAATATTTAATTTTTTTTTTGTTAAATTTAATTTTTTAGACCACTCGACATCTTTATCTTTTGAAGTTTTTAAATAAGAATCTCTAAAAAGAATATTTTTTAAATTTATATCAAATAACATTGGCAAACTTAGTAGAGGTATTTGATAATCAAAATTTCTTACATTTATACCTTCCCCAGACACATTAATTGTGCAGTTAAACTGTCTAGACATAAGAGCAGTTAGTTTTTTGGATACATCAAAGGTTACTTTTGCTCTAAGATCCAAAATTTTGTTAATATATCTGCAAAATTGAATACTATCCCCAATGCCTTGTTCAGACCAAATTAATATTTTTTTTTCAGATAAATTTCTTAAATTTTTTAATCTTGGAATGTTTATAAATTTAGGAACCTTGGCATCATCTAATTTGAACCGATATTCATAATTTTTCCAACCCTCTTTAAATTCCCCAAGAGTTAATTGGGTTAAAGATTTATTCCAATAGGCCTCAGCAAAATCAGGTTTTATTTTTATTGCTCCATCAAAACATTCTTTTGCTAAATAAAAATTTTTTTTATCTCTAAGATGACCTAAGGTATGAAGTAACATGCCTTTATTACTCAAAATCTTATGATAGTTTTTTTTATTTTTCATAGATTCATATAATGTTAAAGCTTCGTCATATTTTTTTAATAAGTATAAAGTATTAGCTTTATTTTCTATTGCTTCAGGATAGTCTTTTTTATTTTTTAGAATCTTATCAAAGATTTTGTTTGCCTGTTCATATTGTTTTAAATAAAAAAGACACAAGCCTTTGCTGTTTAATGCTTCTACAAAATTTTCTGAAACTGCTAGTGCTTTTTCACAATATTCTAGCGCTATCTCATATTTTTTTAGTTCAATATAAGATACGGCAATGTTAACCCATGCCTCAGGAAATATTTTTTTAATTTTAAGAGCTTTGTTGCATTCGACTATTGCCTCTTCATAAAGCTTCATTGCAAAAAGAGTGAGTCCTTTATTGCAAATTGCTTCTACAAAATTTTTATTTAACTTTATTGATTGATCATATGCTTGGATTGCTTCTTCGTAGCGATCCATACTATGCAAGATATTCCCTTTTTTTGCCCATATTTCATGGGAAAGAGTTTTAATTTTAAGAGCTCTTTCTATACATTTAAACGCTTCATCAAAATTTTTTAATTCTTTAAAGGCATCTGCTTTATTAAGGACAGCTTCCAATAAATCTGGCTGAAGCTCTAATGCTTTATCAAAATTTATAATTGCCCCCTGATATTGGGCGGCTTCGCATAGTAGAATTCCTTTATTATTATAAGCGTGAAAGTATTGAGGATCTATTTCTATTGCTTTGTTAAAATAATTTATTGATGTTTCGAAATTATTTAGCTCTTGTTCAATAACACCAAGATTCATCCATGCTACAGCATTATTTTTATTTAATTCAGCAACTCTTGCTGCTGATTTTTTTGCATCTTTATATTTTTTTAACTTTATTTGCGCAGCGGATAAATTGTTTAGGACGGATTCTCTATCAGGTATTAATTCTAGTGATTTTAAAAATTTCTTTTCTGCTTGTTCAAATTCATTATTTTTAATTAAATCTAAACCATCCACAAATAGCTGTTTTGCAGTTTCAATATTTGTCATCGCTTTTAATTAAAACTATTTGAATAAAATTGCTAATTTGATCATAATATTCATATAATTATGTCGGTTAATTTTAAATATTTGATAAATAGTTCAAAGCAAGGCATATATAGCCGACATTTTATGAAAAAAATCATTTTAATATTTTTCATATTTTTGGCTTCATCAGCTGGATACGCGCAAGTTACAACAACACCGCCACAAACGGATGCAGGTGGAATTTTAAATCAAGAAAATGACCGTCAAAAAAGCAAGGAAATACCTAAGCAAATACCTAAAAGTTTATTAGAGAAAAGTAAAAAAAAAGACATTAAGTCTTCTGAAGAAAAAACACTTATTAAATCTTTCAAATTTGAAGGGGATATCAAAGCATTCAAAGTTTCAGATTTGCAGAATTTATTATTAGACCTTAACGGCAAATCACTCACTTTTGATCAAATGCAATTAGCGGCAGATCGAATTAAAGATTTTTATAATGCAAAAGGCTTCTTCTTAGCTCAAGCAATAATTCCAAAACAAGAAATTAAAGAGGGAGTTTTAATTATTTTAATTAATGAGGGAAAATTAGATTCGAAAGAACCTTATAAAATAAATAAGAAAGATTTAAGAATATCTGAACAACGCGTCAAAGCATATATGGACGATGCATTAAAAGACAATTTTTTAAAAGAATCTGTAGAAAGGGGACTGCTAAATATTAATGATAACCCAGGAGTAAGAACTAGTTTAACGCTAGAGCCTGGCATCGATCCTGGCAGCACTAAAATGATCTTAGATGTTAATGAAGGGCCTTTAGTTCAAGGTTCTGTTTCAGTTGACAATTATGGTAACCGTTATACTGGAGACATTCGTGCAACTGCTTCGGTTGATTTTAATAATCCAACAGGCATTGGTGATCAGATTGGAATTTTAGGAACCAAAGCCATTGAAGGCGACCTAGAATTAAAAAAAATATTTTATAATTTTCCAATCGGCACTGATGGCTTAAGAGGCGGCGCTTTTTATAGCATTGTTGATTTTAAAGTTGGAAAAGAATTAACTAGTTCTCGATTTACTGGAAAAGCTGAAAATGCAAACTTAAATTTAAAATATCCAATATATCGTTCCACAGCAGAGTCTTTGTTAACTAATTTTAATTATGATAAAAAATATTTATATAACGCTAGTGCAGGCGCAGCAACTTCAGATAAGGAACTTGATAATTATAATTTAGGATTTACTTATCAAAAAATAGATCAATTTTTTGGTGGTGGTTACACTCAAGCAAGTATTAATTTTACACGTGGTGATTTAGACCTTTCGAAAGTTGCTAGCAGTTTAAACGTTGACCAAAATACTTCTGGTAATACTACTGGTTACAAAACGAACGGATCTTTTAATAAACAAAATCTTCAGTTAAGCAGAATTCAACAATTGCCTGAAAAATTTACTTTAAATTTTGTAGCGGATGCACAATTTGCATCTAAAAATTTAGACACATCTGAGAAAATGTCTTTAGGAGGACCATCTGGAGTTAGAGCTTATCCAGCTGGGGAAGCTTCAGGGGATGAGGGGTATAGATACAGTTTTGATCTAAGATATGGCTTAGGAAATTTCCCTTATTTTGGAGATGTAACTCCTTTAATTTTCTATGATTATGGAAGAATTAAGCAATTTAAGAATAAAGAAGTAAGCACTTCATCCGTTACCAATAATGAATACTCACTTTCAGGCTACGGTCTAGGAGTTGAGGCTGTAAACTCGAATAATTTTTCATTAAAATTTATAGCCGCCCATACTAATGGTGGTAACCCAGGAGCTTCTACACTAGGTAAAGATTCAGACGGAAGAAGTAACGATACTAGGTATTGGATATTAGCTAATCTTAATTTTTAATTATTAAAATTCTTCTTTGACAGAAAGAGGCTAACTGTGTAAAAACAACTTCAGGTTTTACAACTTATAAGTAAGTACATAAATTTTAGGTACATATTTTTGGCGGTATAACTTGGAGTTTAAATATAAAAAGGGATTTTAATTAAAAATAAATTTAAAGATTTATCGATGAAAAAAGAATTAAATAAAACTAAAGGTGTTTTTGTAAAAAAATCAAAAATGTCATTAGCTAAATCAACTACTGCACTTACGTGCTTAGTTGGTTTGTTTATAGTTTCATCAGATCCAGCAACGTCAGCATCAACTTCTGGTCAATTTATAGCAAGCACATCTATTGCAAATGCTTGTACTATATCTGCAGGTGCAATGACGTTTGCTGATTACACAGGAGCAGACACTATTACACGAACATCAGTTGTAACTGTAGACTGTTCAACTGGAGCAAACTACACAATTTCTTTTAATGATAGTGCAACAACCGCTGGAAAATATATTATGCAGAGATCTGGTGGTGCTGTAAATTCAGATAACCAATTACTGGTAAGTTTTACGAACGGAACTACTGCTATGACCTCTGGGGCTGCCACTATTACAGGAGTAGGAGCTGGTACAAGTTCAGCAGCTGGCACTATCACAGGATCAATTGCTTCTGGTCAAACCGGAAAAACAGCCGGCACTTACAATGCGACAATGACATTAAATTTAGTATACTAGTTACTAAAATTTAACTCACTTATAAGTTTATTTTCTTCACAAATAGTTTCAAGCTCTAAATTTTCAATAAAATCTTTACTAATTGTAGCCTTAATTCTTAAGCCTATTTTTTACGAATCATAATAATCAATAAGTGCTATTTTTATGATTAGCAGTAAAAAAAAATCAAAAATTTTATCAATGAAAGCAACAACTAGGCTTACATGCTTAGTGGGTATGTTAATTTTTTGTAAAAGTGATTTTGTTGTGGCTCAAACAACTACTTCAGGAACTTTTCTTGTAAGTTTTGGCGTTTCAGCCTCTTGTTCTATTTCAGCAGATTCAATGGCTTTTGCTCCATATAGCGGATCGCAAATTACAGCAACCTCAGCGGTAAGCGTCGATTGTACAAGCGGAACTGATTATACAGTTTCTTTTAATGATGCTGCAAATTCTGGTTCAACATATTATTTAGTTAAGACAGGTGGAAATGCATCCATCGAGTCAAATCGATTAGATGTGACTTTCACCAACGGTTCTTCAATTTTAACACAAGGTACCGCCGCGTTTAGAGGTACAGGAATAGGTTCGCGTGCAGTAGCTGGAACAATTACTGGAACGATTGCGGGTCTTCAGACTGGAAAAGTAGCGGGAACTTACGTTAAAGTAATGACATTAAACGTAGTTTATTAATAAAGCGCTCATAAACAACCACTTTCTTTTATTATTGAATCGTAATAACTAAGCCTCATTCTAAAATATGAAAAATTTCAGATCAAATATTCTTGCTTTTCTTACTTTCATTTTTTTTTCATCACCCTTATTTGCAGTAACAATATCACCAACTGTTGTTGATATAAATTCTACCCAAAAGATTGTTACGATTACTTTTATAAATGATACAGGTAGAGAAATTAATATCCAGTCTTCAGCGCTTTTATGGAAACAAGTGAATGGCAAAGATACTTACTCTCCTTCAAATGATTTAATAGTTGTTCCGGCAATTGTGACGATTCCTGGAGGCAAATCTCAAAATTTCAGAGTAACTAAGCGTGTACTAGATGCAGCTGATTCTGAACTGTCTTACAGACTATATTTAGAAGATATTACCCCAGCTTTTACTGATCCTAAAAAGTCTGATCCTGGAATTTTCTTCAAATTTAATCAAAATTTGCCAGTGTATTATTACACAGGAAAACCTAATCCAAAAAATTCATTAAAGGTTAGCTTTTGTTCAGCTGAATCTAAACAAACATGCGTTAGAGTTGATAATTCTGAAAGCGTTAGAGCAATTTTAAATAATATTTCTTTTAAATCTCCAGACGGTAAGCCACTAAATAATGTGGACGCTAATGTTAATGGAACGATATTATCTAACAGCTGGAAAGAGTTTAGATTTAACACGCCTGTAAATAAGTCTGATACACTTATTATCAAATCCTCTTTCGGCGATTTTGAAGTCCCTTATAAAAAATAAAAGTCATGGAAGTAAATCGTTACTTACTCCAAAATATAAATAAAAAAAATAAAATGTATAAGTTTATTTTAGTATTTTTTTTTCTCTCTACTTTAAATGGATTTGCACAGAGTTCAACTTTACCAAAATGTCCAGATACAAGTCAGACAAAATTTAACGATTGTACGGCGGAGATCACATTAAAAAGCGGACATCGATATGTAGGTGAATTTAAAAAAGGTGCCCCCAATGGAAAGGGAACTTTATTTCTTACAACGGGTGGAACTTATGTTGGTGAATTTAAAGATCAAAATTTTCATGGGAATGGAACATTTACTTGGCCAAATGGAGATAAATATATTGGCGAATATAAAGAAAATAAACAAAACGGACATGGGAATTTTATTTGGGCCGAGGGTGAAAAATACGTAGGTTTTTTTAAAGATAATAAAAGAAATGGACTTGGCAAATATACATTTGCAAATAAAGAAGAATACGTTGGTGATTGGAAAGATGATAAAAAAAATGGTCAAGGAAGTCTAACTTGGCCTGATGGAGAAAAGTACGTTGGTGAATTTAAAGACGACAAGCCTAATGGCAAGGGCACTTTAATATATCCAAATCTAGATAGATTTGTTGGTGAATTTAAAGATGGTAAGCGTCAACGAGGAAAAATAATTCCAGCCAAAGAAGTTGCAAGGTCTAAAGAAGCTATATCTTTAGCTGAAAAACCCAAAGAAGAAAAAAAGTTAGCGCCTGAAAAGCCCAAAGAAGATAAAAAGTCTGTAACCGAAAAATCCAAAGAAGAGAAAAAAAGAGCTGAAAAAAAAGCCAAAGAAGACAAGAAAAAAGCTGAAGAAAAGGCTAAAGAAGATAAAAAAAAGGCTGAAGAAAGAGCCGAAGAAGAAAAAAAAATAGCCAAACAAAAAGCTGAAGAGGAAAAAAAAGCCCTAGCCGCAAAAGCTAAGGAAGATAAAAAAAGAGCCAAAGAAGATAGCAAGCCAGTCGTTGCAAAATCTAAAGAAGAAAAGTCTGAAGCGGATTCAATTTTAGCATCAACAGCACAAGCACAAGGATCTTTATCAAATGCTAAAAAGTGTAAAGGAGCTGATATTACAAAATATAACAAATGTGTTGGTGAGGCAAAAACACCAAAGGGTACTTACGTAGGCGAATTTAAGAAAGGCAAACCTCATGGCCAAGGAACAGTAGTTTGGACTAGTGGAGATAAATATGTGGGTGAACATAAAGATGGCTTATCACACGGCAAAGGAAGTTATACCTGGGCCAATGGTGATAAATATATTGGTGAGTTTAAAGAAGGTGCAAGACACGGAAAAGGAACTATTGGTTTTGTAAGCGGGGATAAATATGTTGGCGAGTTTGAAAATAGTAAAAGAGAAGGAAATGGGACTTATACGTGGGCTAATGGAGATAGATATATAGGCGATTACAAGGATGATAAGCCAAATGGCAAAGGAACGATCACTTTTGCAAATGGTGATTCATACGACGGCAAACATAAAAATGGCAAAATGCATGGTAAGGGAACTTATATTTCTAAAGACGGAAGCAAATATGTTGGGGGCTTTATAAATGGCGAACGACATGGAAAAGGATCTGCAAAATTTAATGGGGGAGATAAATATGTAGGCTACCATAAAGCTGGAAAGTTTCATGGCAAAGGGACTTATACTTGGGCTAATGGTGATAAATATGTTGGTTTATATGATAACGGAAATAAGAGTGGTAAAGGAACTTCTACTTGGATTAATGGTGATAAATACGTAGGTGACCATAAGAATAATAAACGAGATGGTGAAGGAAAATATTACTTTAAAGACGGAAGAAAGTTAGTTGGAATTTTTAAAGACGGCAATTTTGTAAAATAACTAATCAGCAGATTAGTCTATTTTTTTCGTATAAAAGTTTCTTATATTAGAAGCAACTTGCGTGGTGATGTTCTCGAAATAATTATCATCCTTACAAATATTCTTTACATCAATGGTTAGTTTACAATCTTTATCTGTTGCAGCTGAAAGCGCGTGTTCTGATATTTTTTTTCCAGTTTCCTTTTCAATTCCATAATCCACCATCGTCATTGTTATTGATGCTGGAGAAAGAAAAGATTCTATTAACGCTGCACTCGTTAATGCGCCGCCACATGAATGTAGAGAAACTGTTAATATGACTATAAATATTGCTTTTATTTTCACGGCCTAGATATATCAATTTTCCCGTTAAAAGCGAATTATTATTTAAATAAATTATGAAAAAATCTTATAAAAATCAGTTTTTGCTTAGATTAATTGCTATAAATATCGATTAGATAATAAAAATTAAACATATGAAAAATAAAATATTTTTTTTGATAGTTTTGCTAAGCGTTTATTCTTGTTCTGCAATTTCTGAAAAGGTTACACAAATAGCTGAGAAAGAAAATAAATATCTTTCAGGTTTCTTAAAAAAACCCTTGTCTGCTCTTGTAAATAATTTTGGAACACCCACTCAAATTCTTGCTGAAAATGATCAGACTATTCATGTTTACGAAGTAAAAAGTAAATTATTTGATTGCCAGAGAAAATTTACAATTGATAACAAAAATATTGTTACTGGATTTGTTTCTACTTGTTGGGATTGATATTAAAAAAACTAAATTATTTTAATTAACTGCATATTTTTTAGTCAGACAACTGGCTATGATCTTTTTATAGAGTATATTTAATTTTATGAGCAAGTTTGATTTTACCTCTCTTGATAATAAAAATATTAATGAAGTATTAAGTATTGCAGAAAACTTATCTAAGCAAGATTTAGAAAATAAGCTAAATGCTTATAAAATTTATCAGTCTATAATTCAAATTAATCAAATACCAAATATTTACAAATTTCCAAATACGTACTTAAGGGGTAACGTTCATCAAAAAATTTATGAGTTAGAAAAATCATTAAATTTAAATGGACATTTTTTCTCTCAAGCTGGTCAAGATAAGTTTGTTAATGATTCATATTTCCGCAGCATGAAGAACGGTTTTTTTGTAGAAATAGGCGCTTACAATGGAATTGATGGAAGCAATTGTTATTTCTTTGAAAAATTTTTAAATTGGAGCGGTATAGCAATTGAACCATCGCCCAGCCAATTTTTAGCATTACAAAAAAATAGAAAATGTAAGTGCGTTAATAAAGCAGTTGCAAAAAAGACTGAGAAGATTGAATTTATAGATGTAATTAAGGGGTATACACAAATGAGCGGTATAAATAATTCCTCTTACCAAAAAACCTTGGAAATAATTAATAAAGATTTACGAACTGTTCTTGATAAAAAAATCATTGAAGCCGCTACCTTTTCAGAAATTGTAGAATACAATTATTTAATAGATTACTTGTCAATTGATGTTGAGGGTGGCGAAATGGATATCTTGGAGTCTATAGATTTTGATCTTTATAAAATCAAAGTTCTTTCTATTGAAAATAATTATCCAAATGAAATTAATTATGAAAAATATCTTTCTGAAAAAGGCTTTTGTTATATTGATAGTGTTGGAGTAGACGAGATATATTTTAATAAAAAATATCCTATTAATATAAAACTTTAATTGTCACTTTTAATTCCTCGAATATTTTAGTTAGCACAATAAGTCTGTTTGAGTTTTGCTAAAAATTCATAGCATTTATAACGGTATTATTTTAGAAGATTTATAGAAAAAACAGCAACGAAAGGATGGAATAAATGTTGAGATCTATGGAAAAAATATGGGCTAGAGCCACTGGGCACTTGATGGGAAATACCGATGATGAAAGACCGGATGTTCCTATTTTAACTTTACGAGAAGCACGAGTTGCTTTGTA